>Ga0335083_10000953_pt1 | contig 41234 bp, 31 predicted proteins | sample Lox_Sample_42_FD_206716 | JGI IMG/M metagenome (GOLD analysis project Ga0335083, IMG submission 206716) | Soil microbial communities from Loxahatchee National Wildlife Refuge, Florida, United States - Lox_Sample_4.2 | ecosystem: Environmental > Terrestrial > Soil > Wetlands | place: USA...
CGGTCGTGGTCGCGTACACGCCGATCGCGATCGGCGCGTACTTCGCCGGCACGCTCGCCGGGCTCGATCCCGCGCTCGCGCTCGCGCTCGGCGTGCCGATCGCGCTGCTCGTCGCGCGGCTGTGCGTGCGGTGCGCGGTCGCGGTCGGCGCTGCCGCGCTCGACGCGCGCCTGATCGATCGCACGGCGGATGTCGAAGCGTGGCACGCGGCGGCGCGCGCGTATGTCGTCGGCTACCTGCGGCGCGCCGGCTTGCCGGTCGACGTCGATCTGCTCGCGCGCGTGCAGCTCGTACCGGCGAGGTGCGCGCAGGTCGTCGCGTACGGTGGCGGGCTCGCGCCGAGCCGCATCGCGATCCCGCGCCGCATGCTCGAGCTCGCGCTCGCGCCGGCCGGGCGGCCGCACGACTACGCGGCGCCGCGCGTGTCGACCCTGCACTGGACGCAATGGAACGCCGGCCTCGTCGTGCCGACCGAGACCGGCGCGGTGATCGCGACGCGCGAGCAGCGGCAGCCCCGCGCGCTGCCCGACGAGGGCGAGCACGAGCGTCAGCTGTTCGGCGAGCCGCCGACGCTCGCCGGCACGATCGAACCGTCGGATCTCGACGCGCGCAAGACCTATCGCCCGCACGAGGATCGGATCTGGCTCGACTGGGATCCGGGCGAGGAGTACGACGGCACCGATCCGGGCGACCGCGACTTCCTGTTCGGCGCGATCGTGCACGCGCTGTGCGCGATCCAGCGTCACGACGATCGGCTCGCGACGTTCGTGTTGCTCGCGCACAAGCAGCCGCGCGCGAGCGCGCTGTCCGACGATCACGCCGCGCTCGCCGGCGCGCGCCACCACCTCGTGCAGTACCTGGGCTGGCTGCTCTGGCAGCGCGAGGACACGCTGACGGCGCGCGCGTTCGCGCCCGAGCTCGAGGCCGCGACCCACGCGCTCGCCGGCACGCTCGGCGGCGCGGCGGCCGGCGATCCGCGCCTCGTGCATCGCATCGCGCGGCTCGCCGAGCCCGATCGCGCGCCGCGCTGGCGCCGCTACGCGCTGGCCGGTGCGCTCGCCGGCGCGGTCGCACTTGCCGCATTCGCCGTCGTCGGCGCGCTTCGTTATCACGCCGTTTACGTGCAGGAGACCACGCATGGCAATTAAGATTCTCGAGAAGCTCCGGTTCGGCGAGTCCGCGGCGGGCGCGGGCGCGCTCGGCCTGTTCGCAGCGGCCGCGGTGTTCGTCGTCGGCATCCTGTTCTTCATCGCCGAGAGTTACTTCCTCGCGATGCTGCTGGTGTCGTTCGCGATGCTCGTCTACGTCGCTGGCGCCGAGCTCGGCAAGCTGGTCAAAGGCTCGCTCACGATCTTCTTCTCGGGCCGCCACCTGATCAAGAACGCGACGCACGTGCAGGACACCGTCGCGGCGCTCCGCAAGTTCCTGTACATGAAGCGCGACGAGTCGGGCTGGATCAAGGTCGGCCCGATCGAGGCCGGCGCGAAGGCGAAGCTGCCCGACAACCCGCTCGTGCGCGAGATCCAGGCCGTGCTCAAGCGCAAGAAGGGCAAGGACTACGCCGAGTACGTCGCGCACCAGTACTACGTCGACTGCCGCGAGCTCTACGACCACCTGCACGCGCACCTCGAGTTCGTCGCCGGCGTGATGCCGCTGTTCGGACTGATCGGCACCGTGATCGGGCTCATCGGCATGTTCGATCGGCTCGGCTCGAACACCAGCGTCGAGAACCTCGCGCCCGAGCTCGCGATCTCGCTGCAATCGACGCTGTTCGGCGCGATCCTCGCGTCGGCGTACACGAGCGCGGCGTCGCGGTTCGACCAGCGCATCAAGGCGCTCGAGTACGACTACGACATCCTCGTGCAGGCGGTCGACGTGCTGGTCGAGAACGGCGTCGACATCGAGGTCCAGGCGTAGATGCGCGGGCGCCGTCACCACCCGCCGAGCGGCAAGAAGGGCCACGGTGCGCTGTGGTCGATCATCTACATCGACCTGATGACGCAGATCATGGCGTTCTTCGTGATCCTGTGGTCGGTCGAGCACGGCGCGAAGCTGGTCCAGACCAAGCCGATCGGCTCCGGCATCGGGATGGGCGACCAGACCGCGCGCATGGTCGACCTGCCGGGCGACGTGCTGTTCGCGTCGGGGCAGACCACGCTCGCTGCCGATGGCCGCGGCGTGCTCGACAAGCTGTTCGGCGATCCGGCGAGCGGCGTGTTGTCGTTCGATCAGGGCGGCCTCGCCGAGCGCAAGCTCGTGATCCACGGCCACACCGACGACGTCGGCGACAAGGACAAGAATTTCCTGCTCGGCTACGAGCGCGCGTACGCGGTGTATCAGGAGATCCGGCGGCACGGCGGCGAAGTGCCCGACCACGTCGTGCTGTGCACGCATGCCGACAACACGCCGGCGCGCGCGCTGCCGCAGCAGGGCGACAAGACCGAGGCGCGCGCGAAGAATCGCCGCATCACGATCGAGGATCTCGTCGTGGAGAACAAGCCGCAGTGATCGGCCTGAAGTCGATCAGCGCGGTCGTGGTTGCGGTGCTGCTCGTGGCGATCGCGGCGGCACGCGGCGCGTTCGGCCCGGTGTATCTCGCGAGCCTGTCGGGCACGTCGTGGTTCGTGATCGGTGCGGTCGCGAGCGTGGGCTGCGCGCTCGTCGGCGTGGGCTGGCGATTCGGCACGCCGAGCCGGGGCGCGGTCGCGCTCGTCGATCGCAAGCCGACGCTCGTCGAGGAGGCCGAGACCGCGCGCGAGCTGCCGGTCGGCGTCCAGCGCGGGCTCGTGCTCGCCGGCCTGGTCGCGATCGCGCTGCCGGCGCTCGGCAACCACGCCGCCGCGCGCGTCGTGCAGGTGCCGGATCAGCTCGCCGAGCCATCGCCGTCGCAGTACTGCATTCCCAAGATCGACCTGCCGGTCATCACCGCGCCACGCCCGACGCCCAAGGCCACCACCCAGGCCGGCTGCGCGCTCGTCGAGCGCGCCTACGCCCTCGGCTACGCGAAGTCGCTGGGCTCGTGCGCGCCGAAGGAAGTCGCATCGCCCACCGCCGCGCCGGTCGAGAAGCACGACGTCTGCACGCGGCGCGGGCTCGACGAGCCGTACCTGCATTACGCGTATCGCCGGCTCGCCGACGCGTTCGGCAAGCTCGGCTCGAACTCGCCCGGCGACGCGATCGCGCGCGACGAGGACGCGATCCGCGCGCACTTCGATCACGCCGACGACCTGCTCGCCGACGTGCGCCACGCGATCACGGGCAGCCCGCACGCGTCGCATCACATCTGGGTCGACCTGCCGGATCCGCATCCGACCACGCTCGGCGAGCGCTTCACCGGGATCCCGCGCTGCTCGACGCGGTTTGCCGACCTGCCGCTGTGGCCCGAGGTCGATCGTGACTCCGCATCGCTGCGCGATGCTGCGCGCCCCGGCGAAGCCGGGGCTTTCGATCGCTCGCGGCTGTTCGAGCACGTGCTCGGCCAGCTGCTGTTCGCGTCGCGCTTCGGTACGACCGCGAGCTGCAACGACTACACGATCCACTGGGGCGCGCCGGCCGACGCGTGCGCGCAGCTCGCGGCCGATCCGTCGGCATTCCTCGCGCGCGATGGCGCGCTCGCGAGCGTGCGCGCCGTGCTCGATCGCCGGCGCCGCCAGCTCGCGATCATCGCGCTCGACGCGCAGCTCGGCCGCAAGCCTCCGGTCGCGCCGCCGCCGGTCGCGGCGATCGTCAGCCTGCAGTGCCTGTCGGTCGGGACGGCTGCCAAGCCGATCGCGACCACCGCGACGATCGACGGCGAAGCGATCGCGGTGCGCGAGCTTCACGTCGCGCAGATCCGTACGGACGCCGATGGCCCGATCGATCTCTACCTCGCGCTCGCGGCGTTGCTCGCGGGCACCGACCTGGTCGCTGCCAGCCCGGCTGGTGCGCTTGACCTCGCGCGCTTTCCGCTGACTCGTCTCGACGAGCTCTACGATCTCGATCCGTTCGCCGGCGCGCGCTGGCCGCTGGCCGATCCCGCGCTGGTCGCGGTCTATCCGTTCGAGCATCACCTGCGCGCGTTCGTCGACGCGTTCCGGCGGCGCTACCTGCCGCAGCGAGGCCGGCTGTGAAGCACCCGCTGCTCGTGTGCCTGTTGGTCGCGACCGCGCACGCCGATCGCGCCGACTGGATCGCCCGCGAGCTCGCCGCGGTGCGCGAGCTCGGGCCCGCGCGCCGCGTGGACCTCGAGCGCGACGTCTACGAAGCCGCGCGCGTGCGCTGCCACACGGACACGTCGGCGCGCTGCTTCGCGGATGTCGCCGATGGCGTGTGCCACGGCGACGCGACGTGCGCCGCCGCCGCCGACGTCGTCGCCGCGAACACGCGCGCCGCGAACGACTGGGTCGACGAGGCCACGCGCGCGCAGCTCGTGCGCGGCTCCGCCGACTACCGCATCGCGCTCGCCGCCGAGCTCAACCGCCGGTTCGGCGCGCTCGCGTCCGAGCTCGCGCTCGCGGGCGGCCGCGCCGATGCGGCAGCGATCGACGAGCTCTGCCGCACGCGCGATCGCGCGGTGCACGCGTGCACCGGCGACGATGCGACCTGCGTGCCGAGCCTGCCGTGGTCGCGCTGCGTGTCCGCGCTGGTCTGGTACACCGGGAGCCAACGATGACGCAGGCACTCCGCGACCTGATCCGCAGCGAGACCGATCGCCTGAAGGACGCCGGGCTGTACAAGCGCGAGGTCGTGTTCGCGCGATCGGGCGGCATGGCCGCGGGCGGCATGGTCGACGGCAAGATGGGCCACCCGGTCGTCAACTTCACGACCCACGACTTCCTCGGATTGTCGGTCGACCCGCAGCTGCAGCAGGCCGCGATCGACGCGATCCACAAGTACGGCGTCGGGCTGTCGTCGCAGCGCGTGATGTGCGGGACGCTGCCGATCCACAAGGAGCTCGAGGAGTGGCTGCGCGGCTTCCTCAAGATGCCCGACGCGATCATCTACGGCTCGGGCTACCACGCGAACATCGGCGTGTTCGCGCCGCTGTTCGGCGCGAAGGACTGCATCATCTGCGACGGCGGCGTGCACCCGAGCCTGGCCGAGGGCGCGCGGCTCGCCGGCGCGCGGCTCGTCACGTTCCGCAGCGACGACCCGGACGACCTCGAGGACATCCTGCGCCGCTCGCGGTGGGCCCGGTTCCGCGCGATCGTCACCAACGGCGTTCATCCGTTCACCGGCCGCATCTCGGATCTGCACTCGATCTGCGAGCTCGCCGACAAGTACGACGCGCTCGTGATCGTCGACGACGCGATCGGCGTCGGCGTGCTCGGCGAGCGCGGCCGCGGCAGCGCGGAGCACGCCGGCGTGCTCGATCGCGTCGATCTCATCACCGGCACGTTCTCCAAGGCGCTCGGCGGTGCGAGCGGCGGGTTCGCGGCGGGCAAGGCCGAGATCGTCGACTGGCTGCGCCAGAAGTCATCGCCGTACATGTTCTCGGCCACGCTGCCGCCCGCGATGGCCGCGGTCGCGACCGCCGCGCTGCAGATCCTCGAGAGCGGCAACGCGCCGATCCAGCACCTGCGCGACAACGTGACCACGCTGTTCCAGGGCCTGCTCGACCGCAAGTTCCGCGTGCTTGGCGGCGGCCAGCACCCGCTCGTGATCGTCGAGATCGGCGAATACGAGATCCTGCGCGAGACCGTCAACCACCTCTACGACGCCGGCATCTACTGCCACGGCCTGTGCTATCCGGTCGTGCCCGAAGGCGAGGGCAGGGTGCGGCTGATGGTGTCGGCGCTGCACTCGGCCGACCATATCCAGCAGACTCTCAAGGCCTTCGAGTCCGCCCGCGAGGTCGCCGCGTTCGCGGTCGACGCGCTCGGCGCGCTCGGTACGATCGAGTGAACCGTTCTCTTCCCCTGTGCGTAGGTCTGGTATGGGGAGTGACATCGCACGCAGTGCGCGCGCCGGATTTGTCTTCGATGTGAGCGACTTGCGCGACGCCGACGACGACCGCACCGAGGTCAGGATGGACTTCGCGGCCGACGTCGAGCTCGCGAGCGCCAACACCTCGATCGGCCCATATCGCGTCCTTCGCCGCATCGGCGAGGGCGGCATGGGCGCGGTCTATCTCGCCGAGCACACGCTGCTCGGCCGCCGTGCGGCGATCAAGCTGCTGCACCCGGCGATGTCGCGCGATCGCGACATGGTCGCGCGCTTCTTCAACGAGGCGCGCGCGACGTCCTCGATCGCCGATCCCGGCATCGTCCAGATCTACGACTTCGGGCTCACGCTCGAAGGCGAGGCGTACATCGTGATGGAGCTGCTCGATGGCGAATCGGTCGAGCAGCGCGTGCATCGCCAGGGCCGGCTCGGCGCCGCCGAGTCGCTGCGCATCGTGCGCCAGGTCGCGGGCTCGCTCGCCGCGACGCACGCGCGCAACATCGTCCACCGCGATCTCAAGCCCGACAACATCTTCCTGGTCACCGACGGCGAGGCCCCGGGGGGCGAGCGCACGAAGATCCTCGACTTCGGCGTGTGCAAGCTGCTCGACGACGCGGGCGACATCCATACGCAGGTCGGCATCTTCGTCGGCGCGCCGTCGTACACGTCGCCCGAAGGCTGTCGCGGCATTCCGGTCGATCACCGCGCCGACATCTACTCGCTCGGCTGCGCGCTGTTCTACATGCTCGTCGGCAAGCCGCCGTTCGATGCCGAAGACGCGTGCGACGTGATCGATGGCCACCTGCGCGAGCCGGCGCCCGCGCCGAGCGCGGTCGAGCCCGGGCTGCCGGCCGGCATCGACGAGCTCGTGGTGCGCTGCCTCGCGAAGTCGCCCGACGAGCGCTTCCAGACCATGGCCGAGCTCAAGGCCGCGTGCGAGGCGCTGCTCGCCCGGCTGACCGGCGATGGCATGGGCCGCGTCGTCGCGCCGCTGCCGGTTTACGAGACGATCATCGTCGAGCGCGACGCGCGCGCACCCGGTCGCGCGCGCTGGGCGCTGGCCGGGCTCGCCGTGCTCGCGCTCGCCGGCCTCGGGTTCGCGGTGAGCCGCCTGCCGAGCGGAGCCGAGCGCTCGCGCCCGACCGCCGCGCTGGCGACGCCGCCGCGTCCGATCGTCGAGCCGATTCCGCTCGCCCAGGTTCGCGCGCCCGAGGCGCCGCCGCCCGCGCCGGTGGCCGCGCCCGAACCGCCGCCCGCGCCGCCCGCACCCGCGCATCGTCCGACCCCCACCAACCACGAGGACCTCTATGACTATCGCTAGGTCTAGATCGCTCGCGCTCGCGGTCGCGCTCGCCACGAGCGTCGCGGGCACCGTGCACGCGCAGGCGGTCGACGCCGAGGCGCTGTTTCGCGAGGGCAAGCGCCTGATGAAGGAGGGCAAGCTCGCCGAGGCATGCGATCGCTTCGAGGCCAGCGAGCGCGTCGCCGCGAGCGTGGGCACGCTGCTCAACCTCGGCGATTGTCGCGAGAGGTCCGACCGGCTCGCGTCGGCGTGGGCCGCGTTTCACGCCGCCGCCGCGGCCGCCGATCGTGCCGGCAACGAGCACCGCCGCGCCGGCGAGGCACGGCGCCGTGCCGACGTGCTCGAGCCGCGGCTCGCGATGCTCGCGATCGACGTGCCCGAGCCCAGCCGCGTCGACGGCCTGGTGATCGAGCGTGACGGCCTCGCGATCGACGTCGGCGAATGGAATCACTCCGTGCCGATCGACGCCGGTCACCACACGATCGCCTGCCACGCGCCGGACCGCGAGCCGTGGTCGACGGCGATCGACGTCGACGCCGACGGCCAGCAGCTGACGCTCGACGTCCCGCTTCTCGAACCGGTCGCGCCCGAACCGCCGAAGGCCGCGCCGCCGGCGCCGGTCGTCGAGCCGCCGCCACCACCGGCACCGGCGCCCGCCCCCGCACCGCCGCCCGCGCCGCTGCCGATGTGGACGCACGCGCGGCAGGCCGCCGTGACGGTCGCCGCGGTCGGCGTCGCGAGCATCGTCACCGGCGCCGTGCTCGGCGCCCATGCCAACGTGCTCGAGGCCCAGGCCGACGCGCTGTGCCCGGCGACCGCCTGCTCGGATCGCCACGCGCTCGATCTCAACAGCGACGCCCGCAGCGACAGCCGGCTCGCCAACCTCGCGTATGTCGCGGGCGGCCTCGCCATCGCGGGTGGCGCGGCGCTGTGGGTGTGGGGGCACCCCGAGCGCGGTCGCGCAGTTAGCGTGACTCCCGCGGTCGGGCCAGACCGCGCCGCCGTGGTGATCGGAGGCCGGTTTTGAGGGCCCAAATTTGTCCGAACCGCTCGCCTGCGGCCTGCGTAGCAGCAGTGTGGCGCTGCCCGCGTTCGCCGATTGGCGGCTGTTCTCACTCTATACTGTGGAAGTGAGCGGAGCCGTGGCCAGTTCCGACGCACCGGTGGATGCCGCGTCGCTGCTGCAGGCGATCGCCGAGCGGCAGGACCGCGACGCGTTCGTCGCGCTGTTCCGGATGTTCGCGCCCAAGGTCAAGTCGTACCTGATCGGGCTCGGCGCATCCGCCGCGCAGGCCGACGACCTGATCCAGGACGTCATGCTGACCGTCTGGAACAAGGCGGCGCAGTTCGACCCGCGGCGGTCCTCGCCCGCGACGTGGATCTTCACGATCGCGCGTAACCGCCGCATCGACGTGCTGCGCCGCGAGCGCCGCTACGAGTACGACTCCGACGATCCGATGCTCGTCGAAGATCCTGCGCCGAGCGGATTTGCCGCCGCGGCGGCGCGCCAGGACGAGGTGAAGGTCGCCCAGGCGATGGAGCAGCTCACCGCCGATCAGGTCGCGGTCGTGCGGCTCGCGTTCTTCGAAGACAAGACGCATCGCGAGATCGCGACCCAGCTCAACGTGCCGATCGGGACGGTGAAGTCGCGCATGTTTCTCGCGTTCGAGAAGCTGCGAGGCAGGAGGGCACGTGCCGAATCGTCGTAACGCCGCGATGCCGTCGAAGGGCGGGAACATGACCGGCGATCCTTCGCACCATCCCGAGCCTGCGCTGCTCATGGAATACGCGTCGGGCGCGTCCCCCGAGCCGTTCTCGCTCGTGATCGCGACCCACCTCGCGTTGTGCCCGGAGTGCCGGCGCAGTGTCGCCGAGCTCGAAGCCGCCGGCGGAGCCGCGCTCGGCAAGCTCCACGACACCACGGTCGGCGACGACGTGCTCGCGAAGACGCTCGCGAAGCTCGACGCGCCGCCGCCGGCGGTGACCCACAAGGCGCCGCCGTCGCGATCGTCGCGTTCCGTCGAGCTCGGCGTGCCGAGGCCGCTCAGCGACGTGCTGTCGAAGCCGCTCGAGGAGCTGCACTTCAAGAAGCTCGGCGGCGTCGAGGTCTGCTTGCTCGACGCGCCGCAGCCGTATCGCGTCTACGTGATGCGGATCGCGGGCGGCGTCGACGTGCCGCCGCACGGCCACTCCGGCCAGGAGCTCACGCTCATGCTGCGCGGCAGCTTCGTCGACGGCAACGAGCGCTTCGCCGAAGGCGACATGGCGTGCGTCGACGAGGCGTGCACGCATCGCCCGAAGGCCGACCGCGAGGGCTGCATCTGCCTGGTCGCGGCGCACGGCAAGATGAAGATGCCGGGCTTCGTGTCGGGCATGGTCGCGCGCTGGTTCGGGATCTAGACAAGCACCAGGCCGAGAATTTTCTCGGTGAGACCGTTCCAGGCACGCCCACGCGTCGGCGCAATCCCGCGCGGTGCCGCTCAGAGCCGGTCGACCAGCGCGCGGCTCTTCGCGAGCACCTTCTCGGGCAGCGGCGTCATGCCGAGCGGCTCGAGCAGACCTTGGCCGTCGCTCATCAGATACTTCAAGTACGCGACAAGCGCTGGCTGGTGCGCGGGGTCGTGCTCTTGTTGCGCGACGCTAATCCAGCTCGCGTAGGCGAGCGGATAGGCCGCCGACGACTTCGCGGCGATCGGACCCGGGCCCTCGGCGAACTCGGCCGCCGCGGCGCGCATCGCTTCCGGTGTCGGCGCGACGAACGCGCCCGCGGCGTTCTTGATCTTCGCGAACCGCGCGAGCTTGATGGCGCGCGCCGACGACAGCTCGGCAAACACGATCGCGCCCTCATCGTGGAACATGATGTCGAGACCGCGCAGCCGCATCGCCTTCTCCGGCCACGCGATCGCAGCGTCCCCGAGCGCCCACGTCCTGCGCGCCGAGCGCGCGAGATACGCCGCGACCGCGCGCATCGCGTCGCCGTCGAGATCGGTCTGCTCGTCGCCCCCGACCTCATGCATCGCGACGATCTTCTCGTCAGGCAACTTCGCATGCGGGTTATCGCGGCGGATCGCGGGATCGTTCCACGTCGTGACCTCACCCTGAAAGATCTTCGCCAGCGTTGCCGGCGAAAGCCGGAGGTCGTCGACGCCCTTGACGTCGTAGATCACCGCGACGCCGGTGACGAGCACCGGGATGTCGACGATCCCCGCCTTGGCGAGCGGGCGATCGGTACCGGCGAAGTCGGCGACGCCGGCTTCGAGCGCCGCGGTACCCAGCGCGCTCGCGCCGCCGGCCGTGCCCGCGGTCGCCGCGTAGTGTGCCGACTCCGGTTGCGCCGCGGCATGCCAACGCGATTGCACGAGCGAGCCCTCGCCATCGAGGCCGATCGCGAATCCGCCACGCGGCCGCTGCTCGGGGCATGTCGCGGAATCGATCGTCGCATTGCGGCGCGACGCGAACGAGATCGAATCGTAACAGACCTCGAACGTCGCCGCGGCGTCGGGCACGTATTCCATCCCGCCGACGAAGAAGCTCGGCGTGAAGGTCGCGCCCGGTTTGAGGTCGATCGGTGCGGCACCGAAGTACACGCTCGTGCGCGCCACCTCATGCCCTGCGGTGTCGTACGCGTACACCCACCCGCGCATGTACGAAACTTCGTCGCTGCCGACGTTCGCAATTTCGAACTTCGGCCAGCTCCAGTCGTCGGGCTCGGTCGCGAGCCGGCGGAACACGAGCGAGCGAAACGGCGCGCGATTGCCGGCCGAGAGCTTCAGCGCCGGCTCGGCCGGCAGCGCAGCGCGACTTTTCGGCGGCGGCGCGCGGCGCGCCTCCTCGAGGTTACCCTCTTTCGTACAGTTCGCCTCTGCCGCGTGCAGCTTCGCGACCTCGCCGGCGACCTTGTCGCCGAGGCACGCCATCGCGGCGCATGCGCCCCAGTCGTGCGCGCGACAGCGCTCGGCGTACGAGATCTCGCGGCCGGGCAGGGTCTCGCACGCTTCGGCATCGCCGCGATCGCAAACTGCACGCACGCGCTCGAGCGCCCCTAGGGGATCGGTGTCCCCGTATTTCTTCCACTCGGCGATCACCTTGTCGGCGCAGCGCGTCGCGCCGGCTTCGAATCGACACTCTTCGAGCTTCTCTAGTAGTGCGACGCAGCCGCTGAGCACGCCCGCGCGGCACGCCATCGCGCGCAACGCGTTCTGGCGCGCCTCGAGGCCCGAGCTGCCCTGAAAATTCGGAAACTGCATCGCCAGTGCGGCTTCGCAGGCTGCGGCGTCGCCGCGCTCGCACTCGGCGGTGTAGTCGCGATGGCGATCGATCTCCGCCTGCACGACAGGTTCCTCGCGGCGATCGCTCTGGTCGTACCGCGGCGTCGCGAACGCAGTGACGATGCAGCCCACCATGTCGTGTCGCGCGCAGATCGTGCGCGCGATCGCAATGGCGCGCTGAACATCGCGATCCACACCACGCGCATCACCGATCGCGTCGATCAGTCGCCGGCACGCCGCGAGCTCACCGCGCCCCTCGTTGCAAATGGCCGCGTAGATCGCCGCGGCCTTCGCGTAGTCGCGTGGCACGCCTTGCCCGCGCTCGGCGGCCTGCGCACGCTCGAGCCACGACGTCTGCGCACGCGCCTCGATCGACGGTGCCGGCTTCGCGCCGCACGCCGCGAGGACGAGGATCCACGCCCTCATACGCATGCCCTTGATCGCTCCCGAACTAGTCACGATACCGCCATCACCATGGACTGACTCTAACCTCGTTACGGTTCGACGCGTGCGCTTCGCGGGATCCCGTCATGCCGCGCGCGTCCCCGTGCGAGCAGTCGTTTTCGAGACGAGGTCTAGCCTAGTCGGGCAGCCGCACGGCGCGCGCGGGCGGCAGGTCGTCGCCGCGGACGTGTGCGCTGGGATGCAGCGACATCAGGTCGTCGACGAGCTGGACGTTGCTCGTCGCGACGACGGTGTAGCCGTCGCCGATCTCGAACTCGAGGCCTGGGTGGTGACCGCGCGCCCGCGTCCGCGCGACCTGCGCGCGCTCGGCGGCGCGCCAGATCGCCGCAGCGGCGACGAACGCCAGGCCGATCACCGTCGCGAGCCCGACGCCGCCCCACATCAGGCCGAGCACGATCACGAGCCCGCCGATCAGCGCGAGCACGCCTTGCATGATCTTCTCGACCGATCCGCCGCCGAGCGCGTGATGCGTGCACGCCGAGCACACCGGGACCGAGAACATCGGTGCGTCGGGGTTGCGGTATGGCTCGCGAAGCCCGCCGGCATCGCCGCTGCAACACACGCAACGCGTGCCCGCGCGCAGCGCGGCATACGCCGGACGATCATGTGCGAGCCGCAGCTTGTGCACGCTACTGCACCTCGACCGCGCCTGCGGTGCACGGATCGGTGCGCGAGTTGCCGCGCTGGTCGGTCGGCGGGCAGCCGCTGCCGATCCCGATCGCCGGGCTTCCCGAGGCGGGCAGCATCGTCGCGGTCGTGCCGCCGTTGTCGCCGAGCGCGCCGAGCATCGGATCGGCGACGAGCGGTGACGCCGTGCACGGCGAGCCGCTCGGCCACTGCAGATTTCCGATCGTGCCGGCGAGCGGCGGCGCCTCGCAGCTCGGATCGTACTGCGCGGTGTTGTTCGCGATGATCGTGTTCTGGAGCGTGAGCCCATCCGAGAAGATCGCGCCCGCGACCTGACCCGACGCGGTTGCCTTGTTGTTCGCGATCGTGCAGTTCAGCATCGTGCCGGTCGGCGAGTTCGCGAGCCAGACGCCGCCGCCGTTGCTCGCGGTCGCCGTGTTGTTCGCGATCGTGACGTTCGTGAGGTTCGCCGGACCCGCGCTGGACGTCGAGTCGATCCAGATGCCGCCGCAGTACGCGCCCGAGTTGTTCGAGATCGTGCTGTTCGTGAGGTCGATCGCGAGGCCCTCGAGGTAGAGGCCGCCGGCGTTGCCGGTGGTACCGGCGGTCACCTGGTTGCTGTCGACGGTCGAGCGATCCATCGCGAACGTGCCGGTGTGATCGTTCGACACCCGGAAGAACGCGCCGCCGATCGCGCCGGCCATGTTGTTCGAGATCGTCACCCCGCACAGCGATGTCATCTCGTGCGAGCCATCCATGTACAGGGCGCCGCCGCAGCCGCCGTCGCCGGGATTGCCGCCGGTGCCGGTCGCGCTGTTGCCGGTGAACGTGCTGTTGATGACGGTGAGGCTGCCTTCCAGGCTGCCGACCGCGCCGCCGTCGCTCGCCGAGTTGTTCGTGAACGTGGTGCCGGAGATCGTCGTGTCGCCGCCGCCGAAGCCGTAGATCGCCCCGCCGGCGAGGTCCTGGCCGGTCGCGCCGGCGTGGTTGCTGTCGAACGTCGAGTCGATCACCGTCAGGCTGCCGCCGTTGCGATAGATCGCGCCGCCGCCGCGCGCGGTGTCGTCGCCGTTCGCGGGCCCGAGGCCGTTCTTGAACGCGAGGCGCTGCACGGTCAGGCGCGGCGTCGCGTTGTTGTAGTTCGCGTTCAGATACAGGATTCGCGTCGCGCCGCCGCCGTCGAGCGTGACCGTGCCGCCGCCGTCGAGCACGGTCTCCGCCGTGAAGTTGACCGTCTGCGTGATCGCGATCGTGACCGGCGCGCTGCCGCAGTCGAACACGATCGTGCCGCCCGCGGTCGCCGCGGTCTGGAGCGCGGCGTTCGTGCAGCTGCCTGCCGTGCCGTCGCCGACCGTCGCGGTCGGGCTCGACGTGTCGACGAGGCTCGGCGCCGTGCACACTGCTTCGGGCACGCCGCCGTCGCCGCCGCCACCACCGCCGCCACCGCCGCCACCGCCGCCACCACCACCGCCTTTACCGGAGCTTCCGCACGCGACGAGACCTGCCGCCAGCACGACGGCCCTCCACGTAGACACCATGGCCCATCTTCTCACGGGGTGAGCGTCAACACGGAGACGAAGTACGCGCCGGCCTGATCGGGGGGAATGTCGGTGCTGGCCCAGCCCGCGGGCGGCGCCTGAAACGGCGGGAAGCCGGGCGGCGCGGGGTGGCTCGAGTCGGCGTTCGAGCCATAGAACACGACCGCGGGATCTGACAGGCGCGGCTCGTCGGGATCCCAGAACACGGCGGAGGTGACGAGCGTGTCGCGCTGCACGGCGAACGTCATTCCATCCGACATCACCTGCGTCGTCGTGCCGAGCATGCCCGCCGTCACGTGATGGACGATCACGCCGTTCCAGCTGCCGTGCGCCGGCACCGCGATCGCCGTGCCGGTTCTCGCGATGCTCGGGCCCGTCGGCTCGCCGCCGGCATCGGCGGCAAACAACTCCGCGGCGCCGAGCCCGCCGTCGCTCGCGATGCCGCCCTGGAGGTCGTCGATCGTGGCGACGTCGTCGGTGTCGTGCATCGCCGATTCGAGCGTCTGGCGTGCGACGCCGATCGTGCTCGACACGAACGCGCGATACGTACGATCGTGATCGCTCGGGTTCGAGAGCGCGATCGGCACCGCGACGTCGCCGCCGCTCGCCGACACGGTCTGCACCGACGAGTCGGGCGTGACCGAAGCGGTCGGGCACAGCGACAGCAGCTGCAGCTCGTCGAATCGCGCGGTCACCGGGCCGGTCGCGATGTCGCCTTGGACCACGGCCTGGAACTGCCGCATCGCCGGGATCATCTGCAGATCCTCGACGATCGCGCGCGTCGCGTAGAAGTGATAGTTGCCGCGCGAGTGATCGAACGCCGCCGCCGACATCACGACGCGCAGCCACCGATCGGCGCCGGACGGATCGAAGCGGATCGGCCCGTAGCCGTGCATCTGCGAGTCGGTGAGGTCGGCACCCGAGTTCGGCCCGACCCACGGATCGCCGGGCTTCCAGTGATACGTGTAGATCGAGAACGTCTGGTCGGTGCTCGACAGCAGGCCGCTCCCCGAAGGGATCTGGATCCAGTACGCCAGCGCGTTCGCGAGCGTGGCGTCGTAGGTCGCCGAGCCGTTCAGGTACTGCGGCCGCACGTTGCCCTGGAAGAACCACGAGGTGTCGGTCGCGAACGAGAACTCGGCGGCGTTCGCGGTGCCGTTCGCGCCGGGCACGACCGTGCCGCGCGCGACGTCGGAGTCGCGGAAGCCTTCGGTCGCGCCGCTCTCCGACGACGGGATCGCGCCCGACTCGAAGTCGGCGAGCGGCACGGCCGCGGCTGCGGTGCAGATCGGCGCGGCATCGACCTGCGTGCCCGGCGCATCGCCGTGGTCCGCCGGTTTGCCACCGCTCCCGCAGGCCGTGACGACCGCGAGCGCGAGCCCACGAGTTCGCATCGCGCGATCGTACCGTAGGCCGCGAGCTGAAGGCGTGCCGACGCGCGGGCGTGTCGTCTCAGGGCGCCCCGCAGACCTGCATCTGCGCGCCGTCGGAGATCGCCGTGGTCACGCAGCCCTGCGCGTACGTGACCGCGAGCTGGTCGGCGCCGACCAGATCGATCGAGCCGGTGGCTGGGCTGGTGTCGGCGAGCGAGCCCGACACCTGCGCGCCGCCGCCGACCATCGGATCGATCAGCTCGAGCCCGCTGCCGCCGAGATCGCACGACTTGCTCGACAGGTTGCAGTGGATGCTGAGGAGCGAGCGCACGGTCACGCCGAACGAGTCGACGGTGAGGTCGGCGCTGTACGTCGCGGCCTCGAGGTTGACGTGGAACTCGCCGTCGTAGCTCGCGCTCGTCGTGCTCCCCGCCGTGAACGCGAGTTGATCGAACTCGAAGACCTGATCGTTCGCCGGATTCGACGTGGTCTCGAAGGCGCCGGTGTTGGTCAGCACCGCGCTGCCCGAGACCATCATGCCGGCCGCGGTCGTACAGCCGCCGGTGATCGTCACGACGTCGCCCGAGGTGGCGACGCTCGGACACGTCGTGTCCTGCTGGTCCATGACCTGCGTCTCCGCGTCGAACATGTCGGTGCCGCCGGCCGCGTTGACGAGGCGGTCGATCGTGGCCTGCGGCAGCGGTGCGAACTCGAGGGTGGGCTTGATGTCGGATGCGGAGCTACCCCCACACCCGACCAGCAAAGCAATGAAGGCTGCGTGTTTCATGGCCGAGCTGGCAGAGCAGGGCGCGTGCCGGTGGCCAACCGACGAGAATGCGCGTGCCGCCGTGACCGTCGGTTCACGACCGGGCGCTGCTTGCCACGAACGTGCGCCACGCAACCGGCCGTGGGCAGCGCGGTGTCGCACCCTTCACCTCGCACTGGGCGCGACACCGGCTTGCCGCTCGCCGTGTGCACACGTCGAGGAGGCGCGCACGATCCGCGGTCCGCAAACCTCCGGATCTGCGCCGGTGCGCGCTGGTGCGACGCTTGCTGTAGCGAGCGCTGACACCATGACCAAGCCGACAACTCTCGTCGCCATCCTCGCCATCGGTTGCGCCGGCAAGCACGGCGCGCACGACCAGCCCGATGCGAGCAGCGACGCGAGCAGCGACGGAAGCGCCGCCGTGGGCGACGGGCTCTCGCGATGCGACACCAGCACGGCGCCTCGTGCGCTGCTCGTCGCGATCAGCGCGGTCGACACCGTGCAGCTGTTCTCGCTCGGCGCGGGCATGCTGACCGACACCGGCGTGAAGATCACGGGCATCGACAAGCCCGCCCAGATCGTGATGCGCGACGACGGTGCCGAGGCGCTCGTCATCTATGGCGGCTGGGGGACGCCGTTCGGAGTCGCCGCGATCGCGCTGGCGCTCGATGGATCGTCCGCGCAGCTCGAGCAAACCTTGCTGATCGGAACCGACAGCACGCCGATCTCGATCACGTACGTCGATCGCGATCACGCGGTGATCGCGCTCACCGCGGCGAACGACGAAGTCGTCGGCATCACGCGCGGCTCGTCGGGATGGGTTGCCGGTCCGCGCGTGCCCGCGCCGGCCGAGTACCCGCTCGCCGTGCGGGCGCGGCCGGGCACCAGCGACGTGTTGTTCTCGCGCTCGGAGGTCGGCGTCGATCCGACGCTCGACATCTATCGCCTGCGCGAGACGCCGAGCGCCACGTGGCAGAGCGCGGGCTCGCACGCGTCGGTGGGGCCGACTCCGATCGCGATGGCGCTGCACGCGTCCGGCCGCGCGCTGTACGTCCCGACCAGCGATCCGACGAATCAGCCGTCGCCCGCGAACCTCGACGCCCCCGGCCAGCTGCATGCCGTCCAGATCAGCGACGACGGCTTCGCGCTCGCCGGCGTCGTCGAGCTGCCGCGCATCGCGTCGCTGATCGCCGCCGATCCGCAGGGCCGGTTCACGGTGAGCGAGGGCAACGTGTACACGCTCGACGACCACGGCGATCCGGACGTCGTCGCATACACGTGGCAGACCGTGCGCACGAACGCCGATGGCTCGCTCGGCGACGCCGCGCCGGAGTCACAGCCGGCCGCTGGCCTCCTGTTCGACGACCTCGCGATCGACGCGACCGGTCACCTGGTCGCCGCGCGCGAGATGGAAGAGGGCACCGTGCCGGCGAGCCAGCAATATCCACTCGAGCTGTGGGCGCAACCCGTCTGGGGCGGCTGGCAGCTGTGCGCCACGGCCTATCTCGCCGGCGGTGCGCACGTCGCGATCGCACCGTGAGCCCGGCGGCACGCGCGGGGCCGATCGTGCCCGGAGTCGCGGCGCCTTTCTGATACGCTGCGAGAGTGGGGCGAATCCAGCTTGGATGGCTGATCCTGGGTGCGTGTGGCGGCGGCGCGAACGGCATGAAGCCGCACGTCGACGCGAGCGCGCCCGATCCCGACGGCTTCGTCGTCGTGCCGCCGGGGACGAACGGCAACCCGGACGGGCACTGCGCGTTACCGCCCGGCGCGCTCGCCGAGGACGTGTCGATGCCGACGACCGTGGTCGGCACCGGCACGCCGGCGAGCTGCACCGCAGACGAGGTCGTCGCCGCCGTTCATGCGGGCGGCGTCGTCACGTTCGACTGCGGGACCGCTCCGCTGACGATCGTCGTCCCCGAGATCGACATCTTCAACGACGGCGGCAAGGGCGATGGCAGCGTGACGATCGACGGCGGGGGGCTCATCACGCTCAGCGGCGGCGGCGCGAATCGCATCCTGTACCAGAACACCTGCGATCAGAACCTGCACTACACGACGCCGCACTGCCAGGATCAGCCGGCGCCGCACCTCGTCGTCCAGAACATCGGCTTCACGGCCGGCAGCGCGAACGCGACCAGCAGCGTGCTGGGCGGCGGCGCGATGTACGTCGGCGGCGGCACGTTCAAGGCGTACAACGTGCGCTTCGATCACAGCACGCAGCCGAACCTCGAGCAGGACTACGCGGGCGGCGCGATCTACACGTTCAACCAGGCGACGCAGCCGGTCTACATCGTCAGCAGCACGTTCGACACCAACTCGGGCTGCAGCGGCGGCGCGCTCGGCAGCATCGGCACGTCGTACTCGATCTTGAACAGCGTGTTCTCGAACAACATGACGCTCGGCAACGGCGAGAACCCGGCGAAACCGGGCACGCCCGGCGGCGGCCTCGGCGGTGCGATCTACAACGACGGCAACAGCTACACGCTCTCGATCTGCGGCACGAGCTTCACGACCAACACCGCCGCCGAGCTCGGCTCGGGCACGATCTTTCAGGTGGTCGACGATCTGAACGGTCAGCTCGTGATCGATCAGTCCGCGTTCACCGGCAACAGCAACACCGGCAGCGTGCAGTCGGCGTCGCACCCGAGCATCTACGTCGAAGCGATGGACAAGCAGGGCAACGCCGGTGTGACGATCACCGCGACGACGTTTCACTAGCGCGCGGCGCGTCGGCCTCGCACGATCTACAAGCTCTGGTGTCGGCGCCGCCGACGCCGCTGGCCTGGATCGTCGGTATTGGAGGATTTCCCTCGGTGGGTGGGAAGATCTCCATGCTCGTCAGCGACGGGCCGCCGGATCGACGCCAACCAAGGCACTTGTCGCACGGCATGGGACTTGCCTCGGTCTGACCCGAGGTCAGCATGCGATTCGATCCGATCCGACGATCCGCGGCTCGTCGTCTCCCTGTTCGCACCGCATCGCGCATCGCGTGGCTCGCGCTCGCCGCGGTCGCCGCGTGCGCCGAACAACCGTTGAGCACCGACGGTCCGACCGAGTACTGCTACGCCCACGACGGTTCGCTCACCGGCACCGCTTCGTACGTGCGGCAGGACGCGATGGGGGCGACGCCCGGGGTCGTGGCGGCGACGTTCACTCTCACCGTTGCAAGCGACTGCACGCCGAGCGGCGCGGTCGGAAGCGCGTGCTCGCTCGCGCTGTCGACGGAAGCGGAAGTCGAAGACGACTCCGGCACCGACACGAACGATACGTTCGCGCTCTCGGCACCCGCGTGCACGCTGCCGATTGCCGGCGATGTCGCGCAGCTCGTGGCGGTCTCCGGTCTGCTGACGGTTGCCTCGCAGTTCGGGCCAGTGTCCGATGCGCCGCTGCAGTCGGCGCAGCTCGAGTTGTCGGGCCAGACGCAGGACGCGCCGCCGGTCGTGTTTCGCTGGGACTTCGCGGGGACGCAGTGAGTCCGCTCGGGACGCGCGCAGAGCACCGCGTCACGGAAAAATTCCGCGTGTCGGTGGGAGGTTTTCCGCGTGAGGACGAGACACCCGCGACCTGGGAAAAACCTCGTTATGGGAACGTGAAGCGAGCCGCGCATACACGACCGCTCGCGCGGTTGGCGTCGGCGTCGCGCTTGCAGTCGGTTGGTCGCATGCAAAACGTCATCGCGATCTGGCGCCTCGCGGTCCTCGTCCTGGTCGGCGGTTGCGCAATTGGTGCACCGCCGGGCTTCTCGACCGGAAACACGTGGACGTTCCCGCTCGTCGATCCGCTCGCCGACGGCCGCCTGGTCGTGCCGGTCACCATCCACGGCCACGGGCCGTACCTGTTCGAGATCGATCGCGATGCGCGAACGGTGATCGATCCACACGTCGCCGCCGATCTCGGCTTGCCGGTGTCCGGAACGCGGCTCGACGACTATCACGACACGACGCACCCCGGCCTCGAGATGGAGGTGACCGACATCGAGGTCGGCGACCTGACGCTCAGCTACGCGGTCGTCGCCGGCGTGCTCGCGCCGAACCGCTTCGACGACGACGGCCGCCGCATCTACGGCATCCTCGGCCGCGAGGTGCTCGCCGACTCGGCCGTGTTCGGGTTCGATCGCGATCGCGGCATCGCCTGGATCCAGAGCGAGAATGCGTTCCAGCCGCCGGCCGGCGCGACCGCGCTATCGTTATCGAACACGTCGAGCAGCGGCACGAAGGTGTACTGGCAGCCGGTGATCGAGGGGGTCGAGGTCGGCGGCGTGGCGGTCGACATGCACCCGACGTTCGCGGCGGTGCCGAGCGAGCTCGATCGCGACAAGTGGCACGCCGCGAGCCTCGCACCGCTCGACTGGGGGCTCGATCTCGTCGATCCCAGCGGCACGGCGCGGCACGTCGATCAGCTCGGCGTCGCGGATCGTGTCGACGTCACCGATACCAGCGTGATGCGCGAGCACGTCGCCTTCGCCCCGTACGGCGACCAGCGGTTTCCGTTCTATCACCTCGACGGCACGCTCGGCCTGGACTTCTTCCGCCCGTACTCGGTCGCGGCGGACTGGCACCACGGCAAGCTCTACTTGAAGCCGCGCGACGGCGCCGACGCCGACGCGAAGCTGCGGTTCGCGCGCTGGGGCGACGATCTCGCCACGTGTCTGCCCGACTGCGCGCACATCGAGCTGCTGCCGCCGCGCGACGATCGGCCCGCACAGCCGATCCTCGAGGTTCACACCGACCCCAGCGTCACCGGCGACCTCGAGCTCGTCGTCCGCGCGACGACCAAGTCAGGCAAGCCGCTGCCCATCCTCGAGATCAACCTGCCGCACGGCGTGCACGGCCTCGCGTCGCGGCTCGAGTCCCGCTATCTGGGCGCACAGGTCGCGGTCGTCGATGCGAGCCCGTTTCCGCGGTTCTGCCCCGAGTCGTACACCGGTGGCGGCTGCATCATGCGGCAGGCCGCGCAGGTGCCGTGACGGGCGCTTCACGGTGCTCGGCGGAACGCGAGGACGCGGCGACGATGGCATCGCGCGAGCTGCCGCCGCGAGACGATCGAGAGAGGCGAACTCTGGGTTAGTAGTGCCAGCTGACCGACGCCGTCGCTCCGCCCGGCACCGGGGTCGCTTCGACGCTGGGCAGGATGTGCTCGGCCTTGCTGTTGATGAACACCATCACGATCCCGCCGATCGCCACCGCGCCGCCGCCGATCATGAGACCGAGGCCGATGTCGCCTTCGAGCTGGGCGTGGTGGAGGTCGGTCTTCAGTGTGGGCTGATCCGAGAGGTCGGCTTTGCAACCGTTCGCACACACGCGTGCCACGTCGGCCTCGAACTGGTTCATGCCATGGCGGCCGAGCAGGTACGACACGGTGCCACCGGTCGCGATCGCGGCACCCGATGCCGCGATCGTGTACGGGATCCATCGCGGATAGCGATACTTGAGGACCATCGCGCTCTCGATCGGCACCAGCGACAGCTTCTCTTCGTGGACCTTGCCTCCGATCACGACGGCCTGGCGCGTGACGGTGAGGTAGCCCTGCTTCTCGATGACGAGCACGTGCTCGCCCGCGAGCAGGCGCTGCTTGCGCGAACCGCCGCACACGAACCACGGCTTGCCGTCGAGCTGCACGTGCGCACCTGCGAGCTCGCACGTCGCGGCGAGCTCGCCGACGCGGCCACCGACGAGCTTCTCGTAGTCGACGGCCTGCTTGTACAGCTCCGGCGTGAACGGCTGCTCGCCGAAGCGCAAGGCGTGCTCGAGCTCGTCGGCGGCTTCGATCAGCCGATCCAAGCGGATCAACGTGACCGCCATGTTGAAGCGGATCATCGGATGATCCCACAGCGCGATCGCAGCCTGATACTTCGCGAGTGCCTCCGCATGGGAGTCGCGCCCGAACAGCTCGTTGCCCTCGGCGAACAACGCGTTGGCCTTGGCCTGGCTGTCCTCCGGGACGCCGGCGGCCCACGGCACGTTCGGCTGCTCGACGCGGGGCTTGTCGGCGACCTGCGGCTGGGGCTTCTGCGCCGGCGGCTTCTTCGGCTTGTCCGCGCGCGCGTCTCCCAGCGCGGTGACGACGAGCAGCGCGGCCATGGCGATGCGCATCATTTCAGCCCTCCCTCGCCCGATCCGACGCTGGCCGGTCCGGATCGGAGGTCGCTGTTGTAGATCTGCTTCTTCGCCTGCTCGGCGCGCACGCGCTGGGCGTGCTCGCGCGCGGCCATCGCCTCGGCGGCGGCCTTCGCCGCCGTGGCCTCTGCCGTTGCCTTCTTCGCGACGTCCGCCGCGACCTCGGCACGCCGCTGTTGCTCCTGCGCGGCCGCGAGCGCGCGCTGCAGCTCGCGATTCTTCTTCGCGAGCTCGTCCTTGGTCATCGTCTCGGCTGCGGTCGCCTGATCGGCGAGCTTCTGCGCCTGCTGGCGCCGCTGTTCGGCGACCTCCTGTTGCTGCTGAGCGCGCTCGCGCTCGGCTTGCGCGGCTTGCACCGCGGCGAGCTGGTCCTTGATCTGCTGCTCGGCCTGGCGGGCACGTGCGGCTTCTTTCTCGGCAGCAGCGGCCTGCTCGGTCGCGTGCTGCTCGGCGGCCGCGATCCGCACGACCGCGACGGCGCCTCCGGCGATCACCGCGCCGAGCGCGACGAAGATCACGGCGACCACGGTCACCCTGCGGCGGCGCGCGCGATTGGCCGCGCGGCGCACGGCGTCCAGAAACGCGCGTTCGGTCTCCGAAAGTTCCAGTACGTGCCGGCGCTGAGTGGCGAGCGCCTCGAGCGCGGGCGCGCCCCGCCACAACAGGTCGCGCGATCGGCCGCGCGCCGCCCACTGGCGCGCGGCCTGGCGGAGCTCCTGGACGAACCCACGCACGGCCTGGCTGTCCTCGAGCCAGCGCGCGAGCATCGGCCACTCGGTGATCAGCATCTCGTGCACGATCTCGACGGTCGCGCCCTGATCGGGATCGCTGTAGACGTGGACGAGGCGCGCGCGCACGAGCTGGTCGAGGATGTGCTCGACCTCGCTCCGATCACGCCGCGCGAGGCCGAGCAGCTCTTCGTGATCGACGACCGCGCGCGTGCCTTCCGGCGTCACCAGCCGGGTGAGGATCGCCCGTAGCAGCACCTGCTGCTGTGGCGGCACCGCCGCGGCGATCTGATCGGCGTGCTGGGCGAACGCCCCGCCGACGCCACCCATCTGGTTGTAGGCGGCGACCGTCAGCTGCCGGCGCCGGCGATCGCGCGCCTCCCACAGCCGTGCCGCTGCGAACGACAGCAGAGGCAACGCGCCCTTGCTGCTCGCGACCTGGAGCATGTCATCGAGAATCCACGGGTCCTCGAACGAGTAGCCGGCGAGCTCGGCCGGTCTCACGAGGGCCTCCCTCAGGTTCTCGTGATCGGGCGCAGACAGGAAGTACAGACCGCGCGAGAGCTCGGCGAGGAACTGTTTGTGACCGGCGAGCCTGTCCAGGAAGTCGGCTCGCATCGAGAGTACGACGCGCACCGGCGAGGACGGATCGTCGGCAGCCGCGAGCAACGCGGCGAGAAACGTGCGGCGCTGGTCGTCCTGGTCGCACAGCGTGAACAGCTCCTCGAGCTGATCGACGACGACCACGACGCGGCGCTCGGTTCGCGCGGCCTGGCGGCGCAGCAGATCGCCGAACAGGCCGGGCGCGTCGACGATCTGCGCGGCCAGCGCAGCCGGATCGAGCGTGGCGTCGTCGAGCACGCTCGCGAGACGCGGGAGCGGAGCGCGGCCGGGCCGGATCACGCGAACATCCCAGGCTCCGCCGCTCGCGCGCACCGCAGGCACGAGGCCGGCATGCACGAACGACGACTTGCCGACACCCGACGGGCCCACGACGGCGAGCAGCGGCCAGGTCTCGAGCTGGCGCACGGCTGTCCGGATCTCGCTGGACCGCCCGAAGAAGTAGCGCGCGTCGTCTTCACCGAACGCGGCGAGCCCGCGGTACGGCAACTCGTCCTCGCCGACCGACGCCGAGCGAGGCGCGAGGAACGCCTGCAGATCGGCCAGCAGCTCGCCGGCCGACTGGTAGCGGCCCGCCTTGTGCTTGTCGAGACAGTGGTCGACGATCGCGACGATCTCGGGCGGGATGTGCGCGCCACGCGTCCCCAGGCTCGGCAGCGGCGTCGCGAGATCGGTCATGCGCGCGCGCAGCTTCTCGGGCTGCATCGTGCCCGCGGGATGCACGCCCGCGAGCGCGCGCCAGAAGATGATCCCGACCGCCCAGATGTCCGACAGGTGATCGACCTCGCCGATGCCCCATTGCTCGGGAGACATGTACGGCATCGTGCCGACGAGCGAGTTCGATCCCGTGAACGTCACCGACGAGTCTTCGAGGTCGAGGTCTTCGGGCGACAGCATGATCGGCGCCGCCTGCACCGCGTCGTTGCGCTCGAGCACGCGCGCGACGCCGAAGTCGAGCACCTTCACCTGACCGCGATCGGTGACGAAGATGTTGGACGGCTTCAAGTCGCGATGAATGATGCCGTGCTCGTGCGCGCGCTCGAGCGCGCGCGCCACCGGCACCATCAGCTCGACCAGCTGGCGCGCACCGGGCTTGCTGTCGAGCACCTCGGACAGCGTCTTGCCCTCGAGGTATTCGAGCACCATGTACGGCAGACCATCGTGCTCGCCGACCTCGAAGATCGTGACGATGTTCTCGTGCGTGCAGCGTGCCGTCGCGCGTGCTTCGACGAGGAAGCGCTGCACGAACGTCGGATCGTCGCGCAGCAGGAACTTGATCGCGACCTTGCGGCCGAGCTTGGTGTCGCGGGCGAGAAAGACCTGCCCCATGCCGCCGCGCGCGAGCTCGCGGATGAGCTCGAAGCGATCGATCACCCCGCTGCCGGAGAAGTCGAGCGGCTTGCGCGTCTCGGATCGACGGCCCGGATCCGATCGCGGATCGCGCTTCGCGAACACCTGGCTCGCGCTGGAGCCGCTGGCACGCGCGCTCGGCCTCGCGCGAGTCGGCGCATCGGGCGCGACGCGGGCGACGGTAGGACCGTCGTCCTCCTTGGCTCCGGCCATCATCTCTATGGTACCGCACTCGCTTGCCTACATGCGATGCAGCTGTACGAGCAGGCCGGTACACGAGTCGGCGAGCCGGAGCGTGGTCGCGTCGACGACCACCACTCCGGTCAGGCACGAGGTCGCGTTCGCCGGGAACGTATCGCGCGGCGGCGCGCCGTAGATGGTCAGCACCGATCCCATGCCGTCGACGACTCCGTTGTCGTCGGCGGCGAGCAGGCGCACCGCCGACATCGACGACACGATCACGTTACCGAGCTGATCGCAGGCGATGCCGAGCGGCGTGTCGACCGGGAACGTCACGGCGGGCTTGCCTTCGCCGGCCGATGACACCGAGCCGTCCCCGAGCACCGTGGACATCGTCGAGGACGCGGCCGAGACTTTCCGGACGCGTTCGTTGCCGGTGTCGGCGATGAACATGTCGCCGTTCGCGCAGCGCGTGACCGCCGTCGGTCGATACAGCGCGGCGGCGAGCGCGGGCTGGCCGTCGCCGAAGTCGCCTGGCAAGGTCGCGATTCCGGCGACCGTGCTGATCGTCATCGCCGACAGATCGAGCGCGCGGATCGCGTGGTTCTGGGAGTCGGCGATGTAGAGCACGTGCGCGGTCGTGTCGAGGAAGAGCCCCGCCGGTGCGTCGAGCTTCGCCGTCGCGGCCGCACCATCGGCGTAACCGGCGGTGCCGGCCGTGTTCGCGAGCGGCGCGATCGTCCAAGTGCTCGCGTTCGCCGGATCGACGATCGTCACGACATCGATCCGGTTGTTCGACGTCTCGGACAGGTAGACGAGGTTGCGCGCGGCATCGAACGCGACGCCGCCCACCGAGCCGAACGTCGTGTCGCGAAAGCGCGCGAGGGAGCCGGTCGGTGTGGTCTGCAGGTAGCGACCCGCGACCACCTCGACGTCGGCACCGTCGCGCACGAGCTGCAACGTGCCGCTCGAGCCGCCGGCGACGAACGTGAGCCCGGTGCCGAGCGCGAGCTGCTGGCCGTCGGCGAGGTGACCGTTCGCCACCGGGCCCATGCCGTCGGGCTCGACCTGGCCGGCGACGGTGACGATCGTCCCTTGCGGATCGATCTCGCGCACCGCCTCGTTGTTTGCATCCGCGATCGCGATCTTGCCGGCGGCGTCGCTCGCGACGTCGAGCGGAGATTGCAGCGACGCGCTCGTGGCCGGGCCGCCGTCGCCGGACAGCGCGGCGGCGCCCGTGCCGGCGATCGTCGTGATCGTCCCGCCCGCATCGATGCGGCGGATCGCGTTGTTGTTGGCGTCGGCGATCAGGATCCGGCCTTGCGCATCGACCTTGACGTTGCTGGGCCCGTTCAGCGTGGCCGCGGTGGCGGCCGCGCCATCGCCGGAATAGCCGGCAGCGCCGGTACCGGCGATCGTCGTGATCACGCCGGTCGTGTCGATCCGGCGGATCCTGTGGTTGTTGGTATCCGCGATCAGGATGCGTCCCGTCGCGTCGACGGCGACCCCCGACGGGCCGTTGAGCGCGGCGGAGGTCGCGGCGGCGCCGTCGCCGGAGTAGCCGGCTGCACCTGAACCTGCAATCGTCGTGATGTTGCCGCTGGTCGTGTCGATCCTTCGCACGCGAGCGTTGTAATAGTCGGCGAACAAGATGCGGCCCTGCGCGTCGATCGCGATCCCGTTCGGATAGTTGAGCATCGCGCTGGTCGCGGGGCCGCCGTCGCCCGAGTAACCCGCCGTGCCCGTGCCCGCGATCGTGGTGATCGTGCCGTTCGTGTCGACGCGGCGGAGGACGTTGTTTTCGTTGTCCGTGATGTAGAGCGCACCCTGCGCGTCGTACGCCATGCCGCCGACGTAACCGATCCCGGCCGCGGTGGCGGGGCCACCATCGCCGGTCGCCGAATACGAGCCGTCGCCCGCGATCGTGCTGAGCGTGCCGTCGGCGCCGATGCGGCGCACGCGTACGCTGTAGTCCTCGTAATAGAGGAGCCGGTCCTGGGAGTCGTAAACGACCGCGCTCGGGAAGTCGATCGCGTCGCCGTACCCGTACAGGCCGTCGCCCGGGACGTTGGTGCTGCCCACGATCGTCGAGATCGTGCCGTCGGTCGCGATCGCGCGCACGCGGCTGTTCGATTCGTCGACCAGGAGCACGCGTCCCTGGCCGTCGATCGCGACCGCGCTGGGAGCGTCGAGCACTGCCTGGACGGCCGGTCCGCCGTCGCCCCCGAACCCGGCGACTCCGGTGCCGGCGATCGTCGTGATGATGCCGGCGGTGTCGACCATGCGGATGCGATTGTTGAGGCTATCGGCGATCAGCACGCGATCCGACGCGTCGACGGCGACCGCATACGGATAGTAGAGCGCGGCACTGGTCGCCGGCCCGCCGTCACCGGAGTACGCGAACGCACCTGTGCCGGCGATCGTCGTGATGACGCCGGACGTGTCGATGCGGCGCACGACGCTGTTGCCGTAGTCGGCGAACACGAGCCGGCCTTCGTGGTCGTAATCGATGTCGCCCGGATAGTTCAGCTCGGCGCTGGTCGCCGGACCGCCGTCGCCCGTGTAGCCTCCGGTGCCATTGCCCGCGATGGTATCGATCGTGCCGTCCGCTTCGACCCGGCGCAGGCGACTGTTGCCGTAGTCGACGATGATGAGGCGCCCTTGCGGATCGAGGCCGAGGTTGTAGGGATAGGACAGCACGGCCTTCGTCGCAGGCCCGCCGTCGCCGCCGAAGCCGTTGGCGCCGGTCCCCGCGACCGTGTGCATCGTGCCGTCGACAGTCACCTCGCGGATGCGGTTGTTTCCTTCGGTCGGGAAATTGAGCTCGGAGCTGCCGGCCGGTCCATCGTCGCCGGCGAACCCGACGACGCCGTCGCCGGCGATCGTGATGGTCGTGCCGTCGAGGTCGATCCGGCGGATGCGCTGGAACAGGGTGTCGGCGACGTAGATGCGGCCCTGATGATCGACCGTCATGCCATACGGCAGCCCGAGCGTGACCGACGTCGCCGCGAGATTGCCGCCGAGGATCTCCTGCGCCGCCCACGGCGACTTCACGCACTGATCGCAACCGTCGGCCGGGTTGTTGTTGCCGTCGTCGCACTGCTCGTTGCCTTCGACCACGCCGTCGCCGCAGAACTGCACGCACACGCCTTGTTGACACGTGCCCGGCGGGTCCGAGCTCGGCGTGCATGGATCGCCATCGGCGAGCCCGTTGCACGCGTCGATCTGATCGGGATCGACGCAACCGCCGCCGGGTGCACACACCTTGCCGGCCGGGCATAGCTGGTCGCCGCACGTGACATCGTTGGGGTGCAAGCAGCCCGCGACCGCCATGGTCGACACGAGCACGAGCACCACGTGGCCCAATCTCCCCACGCTCCGATCGTACACCGATCACATGCGGACGAGCTGCAGCAATAACCCCGTGCACGAATCGACCAGGCGCAACGTCACCGAGTCGACGACCGCGACACCGGTGAGGCAGGACGTCGCGTTCGCGGGAAACGACGTCGCACCGGCGCCGCCGTAGATCGTGTGCACGGCGCCGGTCCCGTCCACGGTGCCGTTGTCATCGGCGGCGAGCAGGCGCAACGATGCCGTCGACGTGACCATCACGTTTCCGTACACATCGCAGCTCACACCGAGCGGCGTATCGACCGGGAACGTGCTCGCAGGGGCCCCGTCGCCCGCCGACGACAGCGACCCGTCGCCGAGCACCGTCGTGATCGTGCCGGTCGCGTCGACGCGGCGCACGCGCTCGTTGCCGGTGTCCGCGATGAACAGGTCGCCGTTCGAGCACTTCGCGATCGCACTCGGTCGGTAGAGCGCGGCTTGCAGCGCGGGGCCACCGTCGCCGAAGTTCCCAGCCATCGTCGGTGTCCCCGCGATCGTGCTCATCATCATCGCACCCAGGTCGAGCGCGCGGATCGCGTCGTTGCCTCGATCGGCGATGTACAGCACGTGGGCGCTCGTATCGAGATAGAGCCCGCTCGGTTGCGCCAGCATCGCGGTCGCCGCGGAACCGTCGCGAAAGCCCGCGCTGCCCGTACCGGCCAGCGGCGCGATCGTCCACGTGTCCGGATCGGTCGCGTCGACGATGGTCACGACGTCGAGCCGGTTCGCCGTGGTCTCCGCGACGTAGAGCTGGTTTGCGGACGCGTCGTACGCGATCCCGCCGACGTCGCCGAATTGATCGGTGCGGAACCGCGCGAGCGCCGCGGTCGCAACTTGCTGCGGGTACCGCCCCGCCACGACGGCGATCGCGGCGCCATCGTGCTCAAGCTGCACGGTTCCGCTCGTCCCACCGGCCGCGAACGTCATGCCCGATGCGGTCGCGAGCTCGACCGGGTCCGCGAACCTTCCCACCGCCACCGGGCCCATGCTGTCGGGCTCGACTTGCCCCGCCGTGGTGACGATCGTGCCGGTCGCGCCGATCTCGCGCACGACCTCATCCTCGGCGTCGGCGATGACGATGTCGCCGGCGCCATCGATCGCGAGGCCGATCGGAACGGCGAGCAGCGCCGCGGTCGCGGGCCCACCATCGCCCGAGAAGCCGAGCGCGCTCGTTCCGGCGATCGTCGTGATGACGCCGGTCGCGTCGATGCGCCGGATCACGCTGTTGCCGGCGTCCGCGAACACCAGTCGTCCCTGTGGGTCGGTCGCCGGCGCGCACGGATCGTTCAGCTTCGCCGAGGTCGCCGCGCCACCGTCGCCCGAGAAGCCGCCGGCGCCGGTGCCGGCGATCGTGGAGATGTTGCCGCTCGCGTCGATGCGGCGGATGCGGTAGTTGCCGGAATCGGCGATGATGACCAAGCCCTGGGCGTCGACCGTGACGCCCGCCGGCGAGTCCAGCTGCGCCGAGGTCGCTGGTCCCCCATCGCCGGAGGACCCCGGAGTGCCGGTCCCCGCGATCGTCGTGATGACCCCGGCCGTATCGATCCGCCGTACGCTGTGGCTCCCCGAATCCGAGATCAGCACGCGTGCCATGCCGTCGATCGCGACACCGGATGGCGCGTGCAGGCGCGCGCTGATGGCGGGCCCGCCGTCGCCGGTGTTGCCGAGCACACCGGTGCCCGCGATCGTCGTGATCGTTCCCGCCGAATCGACGTGACGTACGACGTGGGCTGCCGAGTCCGCGATCACCAGCCCGCCGAGGCTGTCGTACACCATCGCGGAGACTTCGCCGAGACTGGCCGAGGTCGCCGGGCCGCCGTCGCCGGTGTATCCGAACACGCCGTTGCCGGCGATGGTCGACAACGTTCCATCGAGCTCGATCCGCCGCACGCGCAGGCTCACCGAGTCGAAGAACGCGACGCGTCCCTGTGGATCGAATGCGGGCGCGGCCACCGAGCCGAGCGCCACGCTGGTAGCCGCGAGTCCGTCGCCGGGGACGCGGTCGCTGCCGGCGAACGTCGCGATCGTTCCGTCCGTGGCGATCCGGCGCACGCGATTGCTTTGCGAGTCGACGATCACGACGCGCCCGTCGAGATCGACGACCACGCCCTCCGGCCCGTCGAGAACCGCGCTCGTCGCCGGTCCGCCATCGCCCGCGAACCCGACTGCGCCGGTGCCAGCGATCGTCGTGATCGTCCCGCCGGGATCGATGCGGCGCACGCGGTTGTTGCCGGTGTCGGCAATGTAGACGTTGCCGGCGGCATCGGTTGCGACCGCTTGCGGGCCGTCGAGCTCGGCGCTCGTCGCCGGCCCGTTGTCGCCGGTCGATCCCGGCGATCCCGTGCCCGCGATCGTCGAGATCTTGCCGGTGGTGTCGATCCGGCGCACGACGTGGTTCTCCATGTCGGCGAACACCAGGCGCCCCGCGCTGTCGTAGGCGAGGTCGTACGGTAGGCCGATCTGCGCGCTGGTCGCGAGCCCACCGTCACCGGTGCTTCCGGTCCCGCCGGTGCCGGCGATCGTCGTGATCGTCCCGTCGAGCTCGACGCGACGCAGCTTGCTGTTGTCGGTATCGGCGATCACGATGCGGCCTTGCGGGTCGAGTGTGAGGTTCGACGGAGTGGTCAAGCCCGGCGAGATCGCGGGTGCACCCGACGCCGCATCGCCGATCGATCCGCAGACGCCGGCGAACGTCGAGATCGTCCCGTCGGTATCGACACGACGGATGCACGAGTCGACCGAGTCGACGATGTACGCATTGCCGAGACCGTCGACCGCGACGTCGGTCGGGTAGGCCAGCTGTGCAGCCGTCGCCGGTCCACCGTCGCCACCTCGCCCGAGCACGCCGGTACCTGCGATCGTGATCATCGTGCCGTCGGTATCGACACGGCGCACGCGTTGCCCGATGGTGTCGGCGATGTAGAGCCGCCCGGCGAAATCGATCGTCGCGGCGTGTGGATCTTCGAGCGCGAGCATCGTCGCGCCGAGGTTGCCGCCGGCGAGCACCGTCGGCACCCAGCTCGTGAGCACGCACGCGTCGCAGCCGTCGGCCGGGTTGCTGTTGCCGTCGTCGCACTGCTCGCCCGCCTCGACGATGCCGTCGCCACAGAACTGCACGCACACCCCGCCGCGACACGTACCGGGTGCACCGGACGCGGGTGTGCACGGATCCCCGTCCTGCAACCCGTCGCACGCGGTGAGCTGATCGGGATCGACGCAGCCGCCGCCGGGTGCGCATGCCTTGCCGGCCGGGCACACCATGTTGCCGCACGCGACGAGATCGTCGTGAAGGCAGCCACCGCACGCGAGCGCGGTGGCTGCGGCGAAGCATACGACTCCGCGGGCCCCCATCCGTCACAGGATAATCGTGGACGCCTCGGAAGTGGAAGGTGCTCGGCTGGCCCGTCGCGCCACCGCGTGGCGCCCGCATCTACGTCACCGAAGATCGTCAACTATCCACGGATGCGGGCTCGACTCGCACGCGCGCTCATGTGCGTCGCCGGTTGCGTGTAGAAACGGTGCAGAACGAGAATTCGCGGGCTCGCTCGGCTCGCGATCAACCGCGCTTCGGCGGCCGCGGGATGAAGCGAGAGACGCGCGCTTGATACGCTCGATACGCGTCGCCTTTCGAGCGCAGCGCCTGCGCCTCCGTCGGTGGAATCCCCGTGACCCCGAAGATGCTCGCGAGGATGATCGCCTGTCCCGCCACTGCCACGAGCCCCCACGGCGCGAACGCCACGCCGTACACCGCGTGGCCGAGCCAGACGCACCACTCGAAGAAATAATTTTCCCCGTAGATCTAACCGTCGAGAATGGTTGCTGACTGGGCGGGACTCGGTGCGAGCAGGCGGGACGAGCTCTCGTCGGAGAACGTGATCATTGGGGAATGCGCGGTGTAGAAACGGGGTAGAAAAATCGCGCCCGCCAAGCAGCTGTCGGATGCGTGTCGAAGCGTGCCGATCTGGGTGCCAGGGCGTGTCGGCAGCCTTCAAATGACAGAGTTTTGGTCTGTCTTTGATATGGCCTCGCATTCGTCCACGCCTTTCCGGCGCGGCTCGAGATCAGAGGGTTAGGTTACACAGATCGGGTGCCAAAGCCCGACGTGTCTCCGCGTTCGACCGTGATCAGCGGTCAAGACGACCTGAAACAGGCATCGCTCACCCGCGATGACGTTGCCAAACGGCTCGGCGTCAGCGTGTCCACTGTGCGGCGCCTCGAAGGTTCACGCCTGCACCCGCTGATCACCGACAAGGGAGTTCGACGTTTCAGGCCCGCCGAGGTCGAACAGCTCGCAGCGGTCCTCGCCGCGGAGCAGAACACGCCGCGCAACGCCGAGAAGGCGGCCGTACGCGCGGTCGAGTTGACGAAGGGCGAGCTTGCCGGTCTCGTTTTCGAACGTCTCGAGCAACGCCACTCGCTCGCAGAGATCGTGATCGCGCTGCGCGTGCCGCCCGACGACGTGCGCGAGCTGTATCACACGTGGCTCGTTGGGCTGTGGGCTGGCGAGCTTCAGCGACCCGAGCCGGCGTTGCCGGCGCGGCACAGCGACCAAGATGTGATCCGACGGGTCACGCGTGAACAGCTCGCCGCGCTCCTCGACGCGTTGCCCGAGCATCGCTCGACGCGGATCAGTGTCGCGCGCGTGGTCGGCGAGTACGTGATCGAATGCGACACGAACCTGGTCGAGTATCGCAACCTCGCCGAGCTTGGAGGCTTCGTCGTGTCTGGCCCGGTCACGGTTTCCGAGATCGCGAAGCGCTTCGGTATGGGCGAGTACCGCATCTCTGCGTACGGGCTCGATGCTCCGGGCTTGCGCTGGGAGGTGTTCGCTGAGATCGACGAGGAGAGCGTATCGCGCGCTGCCTAACGGATGCGCGCTGCGTATTGGGCTACCCGGCCCAAGGGCACCGCGCGGGCGTTACGCATAAGCACGAGACGACGCCGATGAGCTATCTCGCGATCCAGATAATTCAGATCCAGTACACCGACGATCAGCGTGGTCGTGTCGATGCTGAGAAGCGAGAGCTGCTTCGTGCGTTGCCCCTCGCGCCGATCGCCGGCGACGGCGTCTTGCACGATTGCCGTGCCAACGGGTGGGAGAACTTCGAGCCGAGAACGACCACGGCTCCCATCCCGCTCCGCGATAGCGAGGTTCAGGTCGCGGACGCGCTTAAGCTGCGAATCGATAACGCCGTGCTGGTGTTCATCCACGACGCAGGGGCCGAGGTCTGGAAATCGAAGCCGTTCCTGCGTGTCCCCGAGGGGCAGTGGGCTCGCGTGCTATGGAACACGAAGAGGTCGAGCCACGACTCGAAATGGCTCGTCGAGTACGTGCTCAACGCCGGCTTGTTTCCAGCGCCACCTGGCGGAGACGTGTTTCTCGCAACGCCCGTGTCTGAACACGATCTCCGTCGCGATTTCCTCACCAACGCACAACGTTGACCCGTCGTGCGAGGCTTGACAACCAAGACGCGTCGACCGAAGACGCCGACACCCAATCAAGAGCGGCGAGTTCCACGGACCTCGTGGTCCAGAGAACGCGGCAGGTTAGGGGGGCTCGGGTGTCTTGATCACGACATCGTGGAAGATAGCCTCCGATGACGAGCACCCCAGGCTCAGTCGGCTCGCGTCGAACGACATCGGGATGTTCGCCCACGCGCCATCGGGCAGGAACCGCATCGCGGCTTGCCGGCCGGTCCACTTGAGCTCGAATTGGATGTCGCTTCCGAGCTTCACACGTCGGTCCTCGTACGACTCGTTGCTGAGAGTTCCCATCGGCGTCCGGAATACGAGATGGAATGCTATCGAGTCCGGGAACTTCGGGAATCGGCCCAGCCGAGCGCCTGCCACGTCCTCGTTCGGCTTGGGCCCTTCGAGGAAGATCGAAATGGTCGGGATCCATTTGTCGGGCACCTCGATCGCGTGAAAGTAGACGGCACCCGCGACGAAGCCCGACGCGGAGGAAACTCCGAAGCTGCTGTGGCTGACGTGCCCGGCGATCGCGTCGCAGTCGAAGCTCGCGCCACTGTTCGGATGGAGCGCCGCGAATGGCAACGTGCCCGTCACGGTGTGGCGCTCAGGAACGCTCGCGCAGGCGGCGCACACCAGAGCAGCTCCTCCGATGCCGGCAACTTCGAAACAGACGGCTCGCGATCTACTCACTCACCACCGTCAGGCCGAGACGAGCGTAGATCTCCGCTACTTTGTCACCTGGCCCCGACAGCACCCAGGTGGCTGCGCTCGGCGAAAGCTCCTCGGCGATCAGCCGTTTTACGTCGTCGTATGAAACCTTCGCGGCTCGCTGTGCGAGCTGTTGTCGCCACGCGAGGTCGTGTCCCATTGCCACCGCCAGCGTGAGCTCTGTAGCCCAGGCGGCCGACGACGTCGCGCCGGCCGATTCTCCGATCGCGACCTCGCGACGTGCGACCGCAAACAACTGCTTGCTCGCATCGCTGCCGTCGGCGAGCGCCGCGATCGCATCGCGGAGGTGAACGATGTCGGTCGCGGCGTTCTGCGGATCGAGTCTGCCCGAGACCTCGTAGTGACTCGCAACTCGGTAGGCGAGGTGCGCGCAGCGAACGCGTGGCATCAATCGGTCGATCATCGCGGCGATGATCTGTCTTGCGGCATAGTCGTCGTCGGGTGGTCCAGCGAGCCAGCCGATGCGGAGGGCGATCCAAGGTGTCGCCTCGTTGATCGCGAACGCGGCTCCGGGCTGGCGCATCGGTTTACCTAACGAGTGCGGCTGTGCCGAACCAGTCCACGGAGTGAAGATGCGACGGACGATCGGCTCGACCGCGTCGACGTCGAATCCTCCTGTCACGATCAACGTTGCGTTGTCCGGCTGCAAGAACTGGCGATAGAAAGTCTCGACGTCGCTTTGCATCGGAGCGGCGCTCGGTGAGTCTTCCCGGCGCGCCGTGCCGTACGGATGATCGCCGTAGATGTGCGCGTAGAAGTCGTCGTCGCGACTTGCCTTCGCGTCCGCGGCGATCGAGTTCGGTCGAACGTCGGCGACGATTTTGGCGACGGCGTCGGAAAAACTATCGGAAGCTGTTGGCAGCTCGCCAAAGAAAGTGAGGTCGGCCTCCAGCTCCGTTGCTGGAATGCTGACCGTGATCTCGGCCGTATCCATACCCGTGACCCAACGGGGAGACAGGCCCGCCGTGCGAGGTGGGCGGATCGCTCGCACGAGCGCGGCGATCGCGGTACTCGCGACCCGGCGAAGTGGCGTCGTCGTCATCCCCGCGCCGAACACGAGGTGAACGTGGACGACCGGCACCGTGCTCGATGGCGCCAAGATCACCGACAAGCCGTTGGCCAGTCGCAATGTCCTTGCGTGTGCCAGCACCGATGGCGGAACACGTGGCTCGACGTTCACGCTTTCGGCATCGAGCTCGAGCGGACGCCGAAGCATATGATGTGGTTCGATGAGATCGGCCGACTGAGTCACCGGCCGAGCGCCATCGGGCTGGAGCACGATCACCTTCGCGTGCGAGATCGCGAGGGAGCCCTCGAGCGCGTGACGGAGTCCCGCGCTGTCGAGTCGTTGGATCGCGGTCATGCGGCCTCCGATGTCGACCCCATCCGCAATGGCAGCGACGCGGTGGATCGCGTCGTCGACGAAGTCGAGCTCCTGGATGACGCTCTGCTCGCGAAGGAGAGATCGTGCATTGAACCGAAGGTTCCGCGGTAAGGACCGGTCTGCCGATCGTCGAGACTTCGCATGTCATCGCGCGACATTTCTCGGCCCAAAACTTCCGTCGCATAGCTCGCAATATTCTGACCGTATCCGGTCCAGCGCGGTGCGTTCCGAGATAGGAACGCATCCATCGCGTCGGCCTCATCAATCAACGTGCGAAGGGAAGAATTGAGTCCTGGATCACTCGTCATTACTTAGTCTCACTCTCGTGATTGACCGTAGGCCAGGCTGCACGTGACCATCCTTCTTGAAGGGACGAACCACTTCGACCTTAACCTTCTTAGGATCTGGCCCGTAGTATTGCATCTGATCGGGACCGCCAAGATGATCTGTCTCTGAGGCGCGACGGGGCCGCGGTAGAGAACCGTGCCCTTGGGACACATACAGTGATTGTAAGCCCTCGCTTGTCACGACGTGGCAGCGCCACGTGGGGAGCGCCGCACTACACCGCGGCTGTCTTCTACGCGGCGAATTGTGCGGGCAGCAGTAGCTCGCGGCGATCCGCAGCGAGGACCGCTACGTAGAGGTACGCAACGGGATCGATGTCGTGGAGCTTCGCGGTCTCGACCAGGGTCTACCGAGTGGTCGCGACCCGGGAATGAGGCCAACGAACATTTACGGTGACTGCGGCGCGTATTTTGCTGCCATTTCCAGGACCCAAGGGTCAGCGAGTGTTGCACTCGCTTCACGACGAAGCAATGCTAGTAGCCTCGGGTCGTCAGGATGAATCTGCAGCAGGCGCCACAGGACATTTGGCACACCGCGGATCTCGTCGAGCCTAGAGCGGTCAGTCTCTGCAATCTGGAGTAGGCGTTCTACTGCTTTCTTGCCACGATCCCATGGGAGTTGCCAGACAACGGTTCGCTCCCCGCTGTCGCCATGCTCGATGATGTCGAGTGCGGCTTCCGCGATCGATTCCACGATGGGCGTGTTCTTGAATTGCTCGGCCAAGTCGGCAAGCGCAGAAGCTACGTCGAGATCGGAGCGAAGCCACGATGGACCGAGAGGATATTTCGCCGCCCTACGAAGCAGCGTCGGCCAATCCGTATTATCGCCGTACGAGTTCCCCAAATACTGAAGCATTGTCATTGCATCACCAAAGGCTCGCGCTTGAGCTCCCAGAGCACTTCGGTGATTTGATAACCATCAGAGTACTCGGGCCCAACGGCGAGTTGCGTCTCGAGATCTCCGGGAGAAGTGCCATCTGCGACGTCTCGGCCAGCAAATACTAGCCCGATGCCCCCGAGGCCAGTCGCCAACCATAGCTGAACGATCTGGGTTCCTGAGACTGTAACGCTTGCGGCAAATGAGATCGCGCGAATGAGGTCTGTTTGCTGGACCATGTATCACTACGCGATCGCCATGGCTGACCGAAGTGCGGCCAGGGCGTCGGCGACACGATCCTTCAGCGCATCAAACTTGTTGTTTTCAGCTATCTGTTCATCGTAGTCACTGCGCTGAACATACACTTCGCTGAACGACCCGGGACGATAAGCGAACATCGAAACGCCACCCTGCAGTAGATCTTGAAGCTCGTCGCGTAGGAGCGAATCTTTGGCAGCAGCGGCATTCTTAGCGATGCCGTGCCAGACCGGACCGTATTCCGGCGCTTCACGATCGCAGAGCGAAGCCAATTCCGTGGCCGCCGACGCCAACTGGTCGAGTGCAGCGCGAATTCTTGGTTCATTCATTGTTCTGTTTCCTGCTGCGAGGTCACTGGCGGTCGAGGCTGAATGTGGCCATCCCGCTTGAAAGGGGCCTTAACCAGAACCTTGCCGCCCTTCCCCTCAAGCTTCCACGCGTCGGGAATGAAATACTGCTTCTGACCAGCGCCGAGTCCCCCCATATGTACGCCGCCCTGACTTCCGACCTGACCAACGTAGACCTTGGTGCCCTTCGGGATCAGGATGGTGTAGGACCAGAAATCAAGATCCTTCTGCTCTCGAAGACTTCCGGTAGGCATCGTTCCAGTCTTCGGATCGTCCCATACGCGTTTGACTGCCACGTCGATCCGATACTGTGCCTCTCCTTCAAGTGGTTGGTCAGTGAACCAATTACCCCATGAGCGCGCTCCGTTTCCAACGCGATACAACGTTAAATCGTCGACGAGCACGATCTCGTCGTACTTGCCTCCGTAGAACCCGGATGCTGGAAGAGGATTGCCTATGCCCTTCGGATCGTAGACTGATCGATCCGACAGAGGCCCCGGGCGCATTGCATCGTACTGATACTCATGTGAGTCACCCGGCTGCGGGTGGCGAACTATCGGCCCCTCGGTGACAACGCGAAGTTCAAAGGTTCGATCGCCCACCGTGACGCGCCAGTTGCCCGATGCTTCACGCTCGTGTCGCGCCGCGATGCCCCGTGCGTCGAGGTCGGCAAACGTGGCATCGATATTGTGCTCGGTACCTTCGTAGACCTGGCCTGGGACCACTGGACTCAATCGCGCGATGGGAACAGGCACTGTATGAACGGGCTGCGCCGATTCGGTCTTCGTCTTCGCGCCGGCAGCACCATCGCGTTCGTGGATCTCGAACGCCTCACCTTCGATCGTGACCCGGTGAACACCGTGGTCTTCGGTCTCGTGCACGTCGAGATGTGCGCGACGAGCATCGTCTATGGCGTGCCCGATCTGCTCACGCGTACCGGCCCACAGCCTGCCCCCGCCAAGATCTTCGAGCCCGGCGTTCACGAGCGGGACGCTCTCCATGCCGGGAACATGAATGTCGGCGAGTTGCTCGCGATTCTGATGACGAGCGACCGCCATATCGGTCACACCGAGGCCAGCTTCCTTCTGTAGCTCGGGATGTTCGTCGAGCTCGTGAAGCACTGCTTTCTCTTCGGTCAGGGTCTCGACCTCTTTGCCCGACAACAGCAGTGCCGAGTCTCCGGTCGGGTTGTGCTCGGCTAGCTCGGCGAGACGCAAGAGCTCCGAGCCACGTCCTTGGAGCAGTTTTGCGCGCGGAAAGTCACGGAGCTTGGCCAGCTTCTCGTAGAGCTCCTGCCGCGGAGCAAATCGGCCGTGAACCTTACGGCCGATCGCGATCGACGCGCCCTGCAGAAACCAGTCTCGCAACTGCGTCGGCGTGGCCTGCTCGCGGTGGCCGCCGAGCTTGTCTGCCACCATGTGCGCGACGTACGAGACGGCAACGTTGATAACGACATGACTCGTGATCGTCGCCGTCTCGGCAAGTATCACTGCACCGCGATTGGTTTTCCACGTGATGCCGGCGTCGCGTTCGAGGTTCTTCGCGAACTCCAGATCCTTGCCGATGCGCGCCATGATCGCGCTCGCTCCGACGGTCATCAACAGGTTCTCGGTGAAGCTCGCGTCGGGATCACCAAGAGCGCGCTGGCCGATCGTATTGACACCGGCCTCGGTTGCAGCACCCATTCCCGGTCCCACGAGTTGCGCGCCAAGCGATAGCTCGGCCAGCTCAACGCCAGCACCACGAGCCAACATGCCGCCGACGGCGCGCGCCACCAGGCCACCCGCTGCACTCGCGACGAAGCTCACGCCGATCATCACGAGTAGCTCGATGCACATCGCCGCGATCGCCGTGTACTCCTGCTGATCGCGAAGCACGGTGGCGGCATTCGTGAAGAACTTGACGACGCCCTTGCCATCGTACCCGGCGGCGATGCGGGCGAACCGCGCCTGTGCAGCAGCGAGCGACGCTCTGCGCGCGTCGACCATGGCGGCATCCCGGTCGGGCCCGGGCTTCGCGGACAGATCGACTTGCTTGTACTCGGCCTGCCAGGCGGCCTCCACCATGGCCAGCTCGCCCTCCAACGCTTCGGCGGCGCCGCTGAGCGTGAAGAAGCTGCCGTGAAACGGCGCGATGATCATCGACAGCTTGCTCTCGCCGACCTTTTCGGCCATCGCTACGAGCTGAGCGCTCTGCGCACGGATCGCACCGATCTTCGCGTGGAGCGCGATCTCTTGACTCTTCAGCATCGTGCTTTCGAGCTTCGAGGGATCGACCGCCTCGCCGTTGACGAGCTTCGTCTGTAGCGCGATGCAGTCCGCAGCCAGCTGCTGGGGATCGTCGAATCGCCGCCGGTCGAGGCTGTGCTGAGTCGTTTGCTCGTACTGACCGACCGACTGCTGGAGATCGGTGGAAGTCGCGCGCAGCGCCTGCACGGTGAGTGCGGTCTGCTGAGCGGCAGCATCCGCGATCAGCCGCTCGCAGCTATCGGCGAGGAACGAAACGCCTGCCGCATGTGCATACGTCGACAGGATTCGGCGAAATGGCGCGGCATCGGCGGAAGCCTTGTCGAGGCCCGCGCCAGATGAAGTGATCTGCTGCACTCCGCTCGCGATGCGATACAAGTGCGCCTTCTGCTGTGCGATCGGCTCGCGCCACTTGGCCGCGTCGTCGGGCTTCGCGGCCGCGAGCTCCGCGTCCTTCGTGTGCACCCAATGCAGCGCGGTGGCGATCGGCGAGTCGAGCGTCCAGGGCCCGAGCACGGAGGTTAGATACTGTAGCTGGGTGGCCGAATCGCCGAGCGTCGTGCGCAGGTGCGCGGCATCGCCATGGTCCGTCTTTGCATTCGCGACCGGATGCGGGCTTTGCGCGAGTGCAAGCTCGCTGGCAGCGCCAGTGCTCGCCAACGCGACGAGCTCGTCCTCGCGTGAGCCGTTGTGGGCTTGCGCCGGCGCATACCGCCGCGCTTCGTCGAAGCGCATCGCAATACTCGCCGGCAAACCGAAGTACGGCGGCGCGGCCGCAACCTCGTAGGCATGAAACGAGGTCGTGTCCCTATAGTTGTGTAGAAGCCGTTTTCTTGGGCCGCCAAGAAGGACGAGAGAGCTTCCAGGTTGCAAAGCCAAGGAGCTCGTCTCGTGAAGCGACCAACACGATCCCTTCGACTCGAC
>Ga0335083_10000956_pt1 | contig 41163 bp, 32 predicted proteins | sample Lox_Sample_42_FD_206716 | JGI IMG/M metagenome (GOLD analysis project Ga0335083, IMG submission 206716) | Soil microbial communities from Loxahatchee National Wildlife Refuge, Florida, United States - Lox_Sample_4.2 | ecosystem: Environmental > Terrestrial > Soil > Wetlands | place: USA...
GCTGCCATGGGCGGTTCCTAATCCAATTAGAATGATGGCGGCGAGCAGCAGCACCTTGACGAGGGTGACGGAGACCTGAACGTCGCCGCCAACTCGCACGCCAAAGTAGTTAATAAGTGCCAGGATGGCTATTACACCCATGGCCAGCAATTGGCCATACCGGATTTCGAGCGGCAGGCCGGCTTCACCCAGCGGCAGTGGCACTACCACCCAGACTTTCTCCAGTCCGGGCTGGAAATTCGCCAGGTAGATGAAAAATCCGGAGGCTAGCGTGGCGATGGACCCGCTTTTGGCCACCCACATTTGAGTCCATCCATAGATGAAGCCCCACAGCGGCCCATAAGCCTCGCGAAGATAGACGTATTCGCCGCCCGCCTCGGGCATTGCGGCGGCGAGTTCCGCATAGCTTAGCGCTCCGAACAACGTCAGCAGACCGCCAAAGATCCATACCGCAAAAACCATCCAGGGCGTGCCGACGTTCTTGACCATGCTGCTGGGAACCAGGAAGATCCCGCTGCCGATCACGGTGCCAACGACGATCGCGGCCGCGCTCCAGATCCCCAGGACACGTTTCAGCTCCGGATGGCGAGGTTGTTCAGCTGGCTGTGTCATGGCTGGTTTCCTTCAGGAACAGCGAAACGGTGTAGCCGGTGGCGAACGTAGCAGTGGTTCCGATCAAGACGTACCAGGTGAACGCAATAGGCGTCCACAGTTTTACGCCGATCATGACGGCCAGTCCGGCGATCATCGCAACGATGGCGGCATTTTCTTGGACGGATTTGGTTAGCAAACCGAGCAGAAAGACGCCCAGCAGCGAGCCATAGAGGATGGAGGCGATGGTGAGGCCTGCTTCAAGCACCGATCCCCAATGCCGCGCCACCAATCCGACCAGAACCAGAATCACGGCCCATAACAAGGTGGTCCAGCGCGCGATGCCCAGGAAATAGGCTTCGGATTTTTCTGGCTCGCGCCGCAACTTCAGCGGACGGTAAAAGTCCATCACGGTGGTAGAAGCCAGCGCGTTCAACGCCGCGCTCAGATTAGACATGCCGGCCGCCAGGATCGCGGCGATGGCCAGGCCGGCCAGACCGGCGGGGAGATTGTTCCAGATGAAGCGCGGATACATGGACTCGGGCGGTTGCTGGGGCGTCAGATGCGCGCCCGTGTAATAGACGAACAACAGCGCGCCGATCCAGAGAAACAAAGCGAACTGGAAGAAGATCACCACCCAACTGGAGAGTAGCGCGGCGCGGCTCTGCCGCTCGTCTTTAGCAGCCAGTAAGCGCTGGACCAGCAACTGCTCGGTACCGTGGCTGGCGGTGGTGAGGAAGCAGCCTCCGATTATTCCCGCCCAGAAGCTGTAGCTCCGCGAAAAGAACTGGGCGGTCCAAGAGAAGCGGAAATCGAATACCTGGAGTTTGTGAGCGCTGCTCAAGATGTCGTAGGCGTGGCTCCAGCCTCCGGGGATTTGATGCGCGATGATGAGCACGCTGAGGACGGCGCCGGCGACGTACAGGAACATTTGGGCAACGTCGGTCCAGATGACGGCGGTCATTCCGCCTTCGAAAGTATAGAAGAGTGTAAGGGCAACGATTACCAGAATCGAAATCAACTGGCCGGTGCCCAGGATGGTGGCGACGATGATGGAAACCGCGAAGACGCGGACGCCTTCGGCCAGGGCTCGCAATACCAGAAACGTCCCGGCCGTCAGTTTGCGAATGCGTTCTCCGAAGCGGCGGCGCATCAGCTCGTAAGCGGTGTACATCTGGCCGCGGAAATATTGGGGAAGGAACAAGACCGAGATGACGATCCGGGCCAGCAGGTAGCCGAAGATTAATTGGAGGAACTCGAAATTTCCAGCATAAGCGAGCGGCGGCGTGCCGATTACCGTAAGCGTGCTGGTTTCGGCCGAAACGATGGACAACGAAATGGCCCACCATGGCGCGGTGCGGCCCCCCAGGAAATAGTCTTTGAGCCCGCGCTGGCGAGTTCGAAAACGCGCTCCGAACCAGGTGATCGCGATCAGATAGATGGCAATCACGGTCAGGTCGAAGGAATGCATCGAAAGCGGATGATAGCACGCGAATCAGACAGCGCACAGCGCGGGGCGCGCTCGCTTGAGGAAGCGCCTAATCGCGACCCGCTGCGTTGTGCGCGATGTGAATAAGGCGGGCTGGCTGCTGCATGGTCATGCAATGCAGCGTGCCCAGGCCGAGCACCAGGTCCCGGCAATAGATGCCGACCACTTCGCGGGCGGGGAAGACCTTGGCGAGCGTGTTCAGTGCGACGCGGTCCATGGGGTCGTTAAAGACCGGGACCAGCACCAGGCCGTTGGCGATGTAGAAATTCGCGTAACTGGCGGGCAAACGCTGGCCGGCGAACCAGACCGGCGCCGGCATGGGTAGTGTCACGACGCGCAGGCCAGTCTGCTTGAGAAGCGCCAGGTTTTCTCGCAGCGGCCCGTAGTTGGCTTCCGAGCGATCCTGTTCGACCACCGTGACGACAGTGTTGGGGTCGACGAAGCGAGCCAGGTCGTCCACGTGGCCATGCGTGTCGTCGCCGGCGATTCCCTTCTTCAGCCAGATCACGCGCTCGATTCCGAGAAATTCGGCGAAATAGCGCTCCCATTCCGCACGGCCGAAGCCCGGATTCCGCACCTGTACGTCTTCGCTGAGCAGGCATTCCTCGGTGGTCAACAGCAGACCCGCGCCGTTGACGTCGATGCTGCCGCCTTCGAGCACGATTCCGGGCTCGATCAGCGGAATTTTAGTTCGTTTCGCAATGAACCCGGGAATCTGGTTGTCATCGCGCCAATTGCCGTACTTGGCCCAGCCGTTGAAGATCCAGTTCGTGATTGTGATGCAGTCTTTGGAATCGCGCACGAACAGGGGGCAATAGTCGCGCGCCCAGCTTCGATTGGTGCGATGGCGGAAGAACTCCACCGCGTTCAGGTTCGCGCCGCATTTGGCCAGCACTCGGCGCGCGCTTTGCTCCGCAGCTTTGCCATTTACCAGGATGCGAACTTTCTCGACACGCGAGAGCCAGCGGACGATGTCGCCATAGAGCCAGGGAATAGGAGCGAGTTTTCCGGGCCAATCGGAGCGCTCATGCGGCCATGCCAGCCAGGTTGCTTCGTGCGGTTCCCATTCGGCCGGCATGCGGAGCCGGCGCTGCTTCGATGCCGCCATTAATCCAACCAGCGTTTGAGAATGGGCGAGTAGGCGTCCACGCGGCGGTCGCGCAGGAAGGGCCAGTTGCGGCGAACTTCTTCGATGCGGTGCGGGTCGCATTCGGTCACCAGGATCTCTTCTTGATTTGAAGATGCTTCGTCGATGATGCGTCCGAACGGGTCGGCGACGAACGAAGAGCCCCAGAATTCCAGGCCACCGCCCGCGGGGCCTTCGTGCCCTACGCGATTCACCGCCGCGACGTAGATCCCGTTGGCAATGGCATGGCCGCGCTGGATGGTGCGCCAGGCATCCAACTGGGCCGCGCCGTACTGTTCCTTTTCGGCCGGATGCCAGCCGATGGCAGTGGGATAGAACAGGATGTTTGCGCCGCCGATGCTGGAAAGCCGCGCCGCTTCCGGATACCACTGATCCCAGCAGACCAGCACGCCCACGCGCGCGAATCGGGTGTCGAAATTGACGAAGCCCAGATCGCCGGGGGTGAAGTAAAACTTTTCGAAATACAGCGGGTCGTCGGGGATGTGCATTTTGCGATAGATTCCCGCGATTTCGCCGGCGGTGGAGATCACGGCCGCGGTGTTGTGATACAAGCCGGCGGCGCGCCGTTCGAACAGCGAAGCGATGATCACGACGCCCAGCTCACGCGCGATGCGCCCCAGGGTTTCCGTGGTGGGGCCCGGGACTGGCTCGGCCAGCGCGAACAGCTCGGCGTTCTCCTCGCGGCAGAAATATTGAGACCGGAAAAGTTCCTGAAGGCAAACGATCTGCGCTCCGCGCGCGGCGGCTTCGCGAATCCTCCAGATGGCCTTTTCCAGGTTCTCGTTGGGATCGACGGCGCAGCTCATCTGCACCAGGCCGACACGGAACTTGGCCGTGTTCACAGAATCCATTCCTTTATTGTGGAGGCGCTAGCGCCGGGCCGCAATCGGAAGCCGGTGAAAATCAGACTTTCTTTTCGGCCCAGACCAGGAAGCGCAGCAGCATCTGGTCCTTGGTGCCGATCAAACCGCCAAATCTCGAGAGGGGCTTCAGGCCATAATCTTTGTGACTGATGCGAGCGTCGCCATCAATTTCCAGCCGCAGGTCGCCCGAGACCGGCTTGACGGCGGCTTGAAAAACGATCGGCTTCGAGATCCCGCGCACGGTAAGATCGCCTTGAACCTCATACAGGCCCTTAGATTTGGTTGCAATCCGCGAGGAGACGAACGATAGCTGGGGATATTGGCTGGCGGCCATCATATCGTTTATCGCAACCTCGACGATTTTCTTGCGGTCTTCCGGTTTTACCCAGTTGTCCTTGCAAGTGACGCTGCGGGCCTGGACCGTGAAGCGAACTTTCGAGTCCTCGACGTGCTGGGTGTTGTATTCGATCTCGCCCTCGTATTGCTCGAAAAACAGCAGGTGTTTCTTGCCGGCCATCAGTCCGCTCTTAAAGACTTCCAGCGTGAACGTGCTTTCGGCGGATGGACGGATGGAGTAACGGACCACCTCATCGGGCATGCCAAACCTCCGTTTCAGGCAACCTCTGGCTATAGACGGACCCAAATCGGGTTGGTTACCAAAGAGTCAATCAATCAACGCCTGTCCGACGCGACCGTGGATTCGTCGCATACTAGAGGATATGCCCAGCCAACAAAATGAGAAATCGAAGACACGGAGCGCCAAACCGAAGGAGAAAAGCGCGCTGGAATCCGCGGCTGAAGCCATCGGTTCCACACTGGGGTCGCTAGCCGTTTCAACAGGGCTGGTCCATCCAGAGACGTCGCCGAAGTCGGCCAAGCCGGGAAAGTTACAGAAGAGCAACAAGACCAAGCTGCCGCGCAAGCTCAAGAAGGCTGCCGCCAAGAAGCCGGGCGGTGCAAACTCGCGTGGCAAGTGAGTCGAACCGCTAGAAATATTATTTGTTCTTCACGGCCTCTTCGGCCGGCTTCGGATTGCCGCGAACTCCCGAGAGCATGGTCTCCATGATGGGGGCATTTCCCTCATGACAGGCGAATTCGTAAATTTTCTCTTCGGTTCTCTTCAAGCGGACCATCACAGTCCAAGGGCGAACCCAGGTATTCGGGGCGTCGATCATAATTTCATAGCGGATCTCGTCCGGCGCCACGCGCGTGAATCGCTCGATTAAGTGCAGATCCGCGCCCGCGCCCATAAAGTTCGTTTTATCCGAGAAGTTAGTCGTATCCACAACTAGTGTGTTTCCTTCCCAGTATCCGCGTGCGTCACCTTCCCACGTGCCGATGTTTGCCGGAAGATGAGGACGGCCATCGAGCGCGATGACGCGGATGTCGTGATACGCCTCCATAAAGAACAACACGGAATCCGGCGTTTGGACGATCTGGTAATACCCCATGAGTCCCGCGCCGATGTTGCCTCCCAGCCGTGGAATGCCGAGGCTGAGGCAGCGCTGCTCGAGCGTCAGGTCTTGCGGACTGGCGGGTTGATTCGCCCCGGCTGCCGCGGCGATGTATGCAGCGCGCCGCTGCCGTCCGGCCGCTGTGTAGGGCGGAATCTTTCCATCCGGCGGATCGATGATGAGCGACGTCCGGTTGTCGAACTCTCGGTCGACGCCTGATGAGTCGCCGGTCGAAGTGGCACTTTTGAACGTTTCTTTATTGGTGAGCGCGGCCAGAAAGACGGCGTCTCCGGTGGCGGCGTCGCTGCGGCCATCCTTAAATATTTTATCGGCGCGCTGCTGCAGCTCGGCTACTTCGTCGTCGGTCAGGAATTCCCTGCCTTCCAGTTGCTTGGGACGTTCTATCGGCGTCGCGCTTTTGTTCAGCCAGGTTCCCTGGAGGTCGGGATGACCGTCGGGTGTTAAGGGAGCGGTCCAGTTTTTGGCGGCCGTCTGGGTGGCCTGCGCCGCTGCCGGCGCCGAAAAGCAAACCAGGATCGCGATAGAGCTCAGCAGTCGGTTCCGCATCGCACGGCTCCTTCGCTTGGACGGCCGCGCGCGCCAATGATCCACCGGCTGCGCTTACTCCGGCGGCCGTTACGTTGGATACATTATTTCACATGTACAGGCCGCCATTAGCGATCAAGTTGTATGGGCACCTGAAGCGGAAGACGGACTCGCGAATTTCGCCGCGCGTTGTATTGTAGCCGATCTCGGCTTCGAGCTCTTCAAGAAGAATCGGTTCTTCTTTCCAGCCAAGCTTGGCTACTTATAAGCGAGCGTGCGCCCATAAACTCAAACCCGACCGACTCCAGCCGATAAGACGTGTAGATGAGGCCCGGGCGGAGACAAGCGCGCCGGCCGTGCAGGAGGAATCCAGTGAAAAGGTACACAGTTTGCCAGCAGATCGGCGGCGCATTTGCCATTTTGGGTTTGCTAGGTCTGGTTCAGGCAACTGTCACGGTCGGCATGCTGCGGCGCGCGATGAGCCAGGTGGAACGAGTGCCCTCGCAGTATCTTCCGCTGCGTGACGCGTCGGAGGAGTTCGAGCGCCGGGTTTTGAACGCACGAATCCACTTCATCTATTACGTGACGATTCAGAAACCCGGCGCGAAAGAAAACGGGTGGAAGCAGTTCGAACTGGCCCGGAAAGCGCTTCCCAAGGTGCAAGACGCAGCCAGCCGGATACCGGGAAACCAGGCGAGTGAAGAAGCGCTACGTGTTCGCGGCGCGTTCGAGGCCTATGAACCAGCCTTACGGAAAATTCTGGATACGGTTGATCGAAATGAAAACCACGGCCCTCAGTTCCAGGCCCAGATCACCGAGTGGGCGCGTTTGGGCGGCATTATGGTGGATGGCGCGGGAAAGCTGAGCAAGTATGCGGCGGATCTGACGAGTTCGGCGAGCTCCGATGCCATGTCCGTAAGCAGAACCGTGACAAACGTCACCGTGGCCGCATGTGCCGCCGCACTAATGCTGGAACTTCTTTTAGCAATTGCGGTGAGCCGCCGATTGAGTCGACGGCTGCGCGGAGTCGCGACGAAGCTGATTTCGGGCGCGGACGAGTTGGCCGGTGCCGCGCACCAGATCGCGTCGTCATCCCAGGCGCTGGCTCAGGGCGCCACGGAACAAGCGGCGTCAGTGGAACGGACTTCGGCGGCGACTCAGACCATCAGCTCTTCAGCCGCGCGCAATCAGAAGGACACCAGCTCCGTGGTGGAAATGGCGGATGAGACGATGCAGCAAGTGGAGTCCGCCAACGGCGCGCTTGAAAAAAGCGTCACGGCGATGAAGGATATCTCCGATTCTATGTCGGCGATCGCGAAGATCATTGGTCTGGTGGATGAAATCGCATTCCAGACGAATATCCTGGCGCTTAATGCAGCGGTCGAAGCGGCCCGGGCGGGCGATGCCGGGATGGGATTCGCGGTGGTCGCCGACGCCGTGCGGACACTCGCGCAACGCTCGGCCGCGGCAGCCAAGGATACATCCGACTTGGTTTCCACCACGACCGCCCGCACGTCGACCGGACGTCAATGCCTGGAGGAGACAGCGCTCGTGGTGCGGAGGATTCTGGACCGCGTCGGATCGGTGAAGACCGCTGCCGCCAGCGTGAACCACAGCAGCTCGGCTCAAGGCGAGGGGCTGACCAGGATGGCCGGCCAGCTGTGCCAAATCGGAGAAGTGACGCGGCGCGTGGCAGCATCGGCCGAAGAGGGCGCAGCGGCTTCAGAGGAAATGTCGGCGCAAGCGGAAACGATTCGCCAAGGCGCGAAGGAATTGATGGCTCTCATCGATCGCCAAGCTTCGCTTAGCAACGTTTGAGAGCACCTCGTGCTCACATGTACAGGCCGCCGTTTACATCCAGGACGTGGCCGGTGATGTAGGAAGCCTCCTCGCCGGCCAGGAATCGAACTGCGGCGGCGACATCCTCGGGCCGTCCGATCCGCTTCAGCGGGATGTGCTCCAGCATCTTGTCCTTCAGCTCTTGCGACAGACCGTGCGTCATGTCCGTTTCGACGTAGCCCGGCGCGACGGCATTCACCGTTATGTTGCGGCTGCCCATCTCTTGCGCGATCGCCTTGGTCAGTCCGATGAGCCCGGCTTTCGATGCGACATAGTTGGCTTGGCCCGGATTGCCCGACTCGCCAACCACCGAAGAAATGTTGATGATGCGCCCCCAGCGCTCGCGCATCATCGCGGGCAACACCAGCTGGATGGCAAGAAACGAGCCCGTCAAATTAACAGCGATCACGTTGTCCCAATCTTCTTTCTTCATGCGCATCGCCAGGCCGTCTTTTGTGATGCCGGCGTTATTCACCAGGATGCCAATCGGGCCGAAATCCTTGGCGGTTTTCGCGATGGCTTCTTTGATGGAATCGGCGCTGGACATGTCAATCGGAAGCGCGAAAGCCTCGCGGCCTTGCGCGCGAAGCTGGCCGGCGAGTTCGGATAGCTGATCCACGTTGCGCGCCGCCACGGCGACCCGCGCTCCGGCGTCCGAAAGAGCCAGCGCACACGCGCGTCCGATCCCGCGGCTTGCGCCGGTGATGAAAGCCGTTCGATTTGTCATGGGGACTGACTTTCCATCATAGTAAAACCTGGACATTCCTCATCTCTTATGGCCTATAGCGATCTGCGCGACTTCATCGCCGCGCTCGAAAAGCACAAGGAATTGAAACGCGTCTCGATGGAAGTGGACCCGGTGCTCGAGATCACCGAATTTGCCGACCGCTCAGTCAAGTCCGGCGGGCCCGCGCTGTTGTTTGAAAAACCCAAGGGCAGCAGCATGCCGGTGCTCATCAACAGTTTCGCCAGCGAGCGTAAGATGCAGATCGCGCTGGAGGTGGATTCGGTGGAAGAAGTGGCGCGGCGCATTTCCGAATATCTCGAGATGCGGATGCCCGAGGGCCTGATTGGAAAGCTGAAAATGCTGCCCAAGCTGGCCGAAATGGGCGCGTTCTTTCCGAAAATGGTTTCCGACGGCGCCTGCAAGGAAGTGATCCGCCGCGATAATTTTTCCCTCGACGAATTTCCGATCCTGCAGTGCTGGCCCGAAGACGCGGGCCGCTTCATCACGCTGCCCATGGTGTTTTCCAAAAATCCCGACACGGGCAAGCGCAATTGCGGCTGCTATCGTCTGCAAGTTTTTGACGGGCGCACCACCGGGATGCACTGGCAGACGCACAAACAGGGCGCCGAGCATCATCGCCGCCTGCTCAAGGAAGGCAAGCAGAAACGCATGGACGTCGCGGTGGCAATCGGCTCGGATCCTGCCACGATGTACTCGGCGATTCTTCCGCTTCCGCCCGACTTGGATGAAATGATGATCGCCGGATTTCTGCGCGGCAAGCCGGTGGAGATGGTGAAGTGCGAGACTTCGGATCTGGAAGTGCCGGCCAACGCCGAGATCGTGCTGGAAGGCTATGTTGAACTGGGCGAGCTGCGCTCGGAAGGTCCGTTTGGCGATCACACCGGGTTCTATTCGCTGGCCGACGATTATCCGGTGTTCCACATCACCTGCATCACGCAGCGGAAGAAACCGATTTACGCCACCACCATCGTCGGCCCGCCCCCCATGGAAGATTTCTACATGGGCAAAGCGGTGGAGCGCATTTTTTTGCCGTTGATGCGCCTGCAACTGCCCGAGATCCGCGACATCTCGATGCCGGCCGAGGGCATTTTCCACAACCTGATCCTGGTTTCGATTCGCAAATCGTACCCGCTGCACGCGCGCAAAGTGATGCACGCCATTTGGGGACTGGGGCAGGCCATGTTCAGCAAGTGCATCGTGGTGGTGGATGAAGACGTGGACGTGCAGAACGTGCGGGAAGTGGCGTGGAAGGCTCTGAACAACATCGACCCGGAGCGCGATATTCAGTTTGTGCTGGGTCCGGTGGATTCGCTCGATCACTCCAGCCGGCTCCCGAACTACGGCTCCAAGATGGGAATCGATGCCACGCGGAAGTGGAAAGAAGAAGGATTCACGCGTCCCTGGCCGGATGTCATCCGCATGCCGGAGGACGTAAAGCAGCGCGTGGCGCAGCTTTGGAAGAAGGCCGGACTTCCCTGACGGGCGAGCCTGAGAGGATCGCCTACCTGGTAAGCCAGTATCCGGCTATTAGCCATACTTTTATCCTGCGGGAAATTCGCGGGCTGCGCGCTTTGGGATTCGACGTTCGCGTGGCGTCGATCCGCGGTCCTGATCGTCCCTTTGAACAATTAAGTGCCGAAGAACAGGACGAGCAGCGCGCGACGTTTTATATCAAGCCGGCTGGATTCGCCGCGGCGCTGGCTGCAAATGCGCGTATGTTTCTGCGGCGGCCGCTCAGTTATGCCAGCGCCCTGGCCTACGCGCTGCGCTTAAGTGGCGCAGCCAAAAACCTACTTTATTTCGCCGAAGCAGCGGTGTTTGCCGACTGGATACGAGCCGAGCGCCTCCAACATGTCCACATGCATTTCACTACCACGGTGGGGCTGCTGGCGCGGCGCGTCTGGCCAATGCGAACTTCGGCCACCATTCACGGATCGGACGAATTTATCGATCCCCAAGGGTTTCACCTCGCCCAGAAAGTGCAAGCTTTCGATCTGGTATGCGCGATCAGCGAATACGGCCGCAGCCAGTTAATGCGCTTCTCCGACTCGCGCCATTGGAGCAAGCTGCGCGTCGCGCGGCTGGGTGTGGATGTGGAAGTTTATGCGCCGCGGCCGTTCCGTTATAATCCTGCGACGTTCGAGATCCTCACGGTGGGAAGACTGGCGCCGGTGAAGGGACTGCACGTGCTGCTCGGCGCCTTCGCGCGGTTAATCGCTCAGAATCGGAATGCGCGCTTGCGGATCGCCGGCGATGGCCCGGAGCGAGCCAGCTTGGAGAGCGAAGCTACACGTCGCGGTCTAGGCGACAACGTTGTTTTCGAAGGCTGGCGGAGCCCGGACCAGTTGCGCGCGCTTTACTCCCAAGCCGACGTTTTCGCCCTGGCCAGTTTCGCTGAGGGCATCCCGGTGGTCCTAATGGAAGCGATGGCGATGGAGATTCCTTGCGTGGCAACTTGGGTCGCGGGCATTCCGGAACTGATCCGTCACGAGGTAGATGGTCTGCTGGTGCCGCCGGCCGGCGAAGTAGAGCTTGCGTGCGCTCTCGCGAGACTAATAGATGACTCGGATCTGCGGCTGCGGCTGGGAAAATCGGCGCGCCGGCGCGTGATCGAAGACTACGATTTGAACCGCAACACCGCGGTGCTGGCCGACTTACTGCGCGAATTCGTCAAGTGAGCCGGCGGCGCGCGATGCTAAAATGGTTCTACACGCGGCGGCTGTAGCTCAGCTGGTAGTAGCGCCAGATTGTGGTTCTGGATGTCGTGGGTTCGAATCCCACCAGCCGCCCCATCGTCACGCTGTTCGGACCGGACACATAGGTAACAGATTGTACCTAAGACATAGTTAACAGCGGCCCACCATGTCTCCCCCCTCCCACAGCTTCCCCCGGTCGGAGACGCGTCAGCGCTTGCGAGCGCTTCGGCGCGATGGCCGGGAGGGATTGCGGTCTGAAGATCTTAGCGCCCAAGAAATCGGCTCAGTTTTGCCGTGAGCCGATTTGTATTTTTCACTTCGCACTCCCAAACAACCAGGACACGGAATCCAAGCGCCTTCAGGTTTTGAAGATTTGCAATGTCTCGTTGAACGTTGCGCTCCAGCTTAGGACCCCAATACTCAAGCCGGGATTTCGGAATGTGGGAATCGATGCACTTCCCATGTTGATGCCAAAAACAGCCACGGACTTCAATGATTTTGTTCAGTCGTGGGAAAACCAGATCCGGCTTTCCAGAGAGGTTCGCAACGTGGAGTCGATAGCGGAATCCCATGCGATGAACCACACGGCGAACGAGCATTTCCGGCGAAGTGTCGGTTGACCGAATTTTCGCCATGTTGTCGGCACGACGCTTTGGACTGAGTTTGTCGGTCACACGGCCAGGTCGAGTGGAAGGTCGGAAATGTCTTTCAATCGTTTCCCGTTTACCATGATGTTCAAGGCTTCATCGGAGTCGCCTAAACCCAACTCCTTTACGACTTCACGTAGCTCATCTAACGCAAAATGATACACGCAGTCGATGTCACCGCCTCCAAGCGCCACTGAGGCAAGCCGGCTAGGAAGTGGTTCAGCGGTAACGACGACTACATGTGGCAAGTTGCCCCGGCGATTGCGTATTAGGTTTAGAGCTTCCGACCGGGAGTTCTGAGATCGATCGCTTCGGATCGTTAACTTACAAGAGACACTAGCATGCAGCAGCGGTGAGCCACCATTCTGCTTGCGAATAGAAGCCAGCAATGATACTTGGTCATTAACCAGCACGGCAGATTTGTTGATTTCGTCGTCGGTGACCAGTCCACGAAAGATAACGATGTCGGGCTTGATTATATAATCACTACCCAATGATGCCGCCAGTTCCGGGTTCTGGTCAGCAGCTTTAGCAATTGCGATCAAGTGCTTGTACTGCTCAAATTGGGCGATCTTGATTAACTCTTCGAAATCCTTTTGAACTAGTGCGGTCTTCGATTTAGTCTTCTTCTTTTTGCCTGATTTCTCGCCAATCTTCCGGACCGTCCAATCACCGGGGCGAAGGTGACCCAACTTGAGAAATGTGTCCCGTATGAACAGCGCTGTTGCAATCTCGAATTCATTACCAGCGGTCTGGCCCTTGAGCTTTTCTCCGGGTTGCTCCAGGCCAATTCGTTTAGCGATCCCGAGAGCTATTGCTTTGCTGGCTTTGTTACCCTTATCTGCGTTGCTAAGGACGCCCTGGTCCAGTCTTAATACTTTTTCCTTCAATAGCTCATGAAACTTCTGGCGCGCAAGTAGAAAATGAGCCTCGATCGAACTCATCGGGCCACGCGGACCAACTTGGGTTTCGTGAGGCAGCTTCTTACTTGCTCGGCGACGGCTTTGGCGAACGGCGGGGGAAAGGCATTGCCCACTTGCCTGTACGCCGCCGTCTTGCCGCCGCTGAATTTCCAGTTTTCCGGGAAGCCTTGCAGCAGTGCGACCATTTGAACAGTTAACTTGGGCATTCCGTTGATAGGAAAATCTGGTCCTGGCGCTTCGTTGGCGATTCCGAGACCATCGACACCCAAGGTTGCCCACGCTTTTCTTGCTCTAGTTGGCCCGAGATCAGGGCCACCGTGCTTGTGAGAGCCTCCAACGATGGTAGGAGCAATTTCGTCAGCCTTCTTCTTCCAGGTATCCGCACCCTTCCAACCATTCGCCGCCATCAGCTTGTATAGCTTCTCGCCAACTTTCGGTGGGTCGTCTCTCAATTGCTCCGGCCAATAGAAGTTGTCCTTGTAGTCGTGCTTGATCGCAACGAAAACGACTCGTGGGCGCAACTGCGGAACACCGAAATCCGATGCGTTCATCAGGCGCCATCCGGTCTCGTATCCTAACCTCCTGAGTTCCCCAGCAATGTACAGACGGTAGTCCCGAAAGATCGCCTCATAGATTCCCCGAACGTTTTCAATCTGTACAGCCTTGGGGCGGATCTGGTCCACAAGGTCGATCATTGCCGGGAACAGGTTGCGTTCGTCCTGTTTGCCAAGCTGCTTTCCTGCGACGGAGAACGGAGGACAAGGCAAGCCGCCCGAAATGATATCGACGCCTTTGAAGTCAGCCGGATTGAACTTGGCCAGATCTTCTTTGGTCAGATCGTGTTGGATGACGTTCCAGTCGCGGCGGTTGAGCTTCAGCGTGGCACAGGCGTTTTCGTCAAGTTCCACAAGGCCAACATGGTCGATGCCAGCATCTTCGTAGCCGAGAGCCTGACCGCCAGCACCAGCGCACAGTTCGAGCGTCGTCAGACCGCTCCTGTGCCGACGATAGTGCTCGGCCAGCTTCCGTGGTCCCGGAATCCACGGGTTCTCGTTCATCTCCGGGAACAACGCAGGGGGACGCTCAAGTGGACGCGGCCGCTTCTTCATGTCGTTCCTCATCGGCGACCTTCCGAGTTTCTTTACCCGTCGCCATACTCTGGATTATTTTAGCAGCACGTGGCGCAAAACATTATCGGCTTGTTTTGTCTCGGCACGGGTTCGAATCCCGCTCAGCCGCCCAGCCTTCCGTATGGCAATGACCCAGTGATTATCGCAACGGGGCGAGCGAATAGCTCGTGCTGCGCCCACCTTCGGGATTCTGAACGAGCACGCCACGCTCCACCAGCGCGAGAATATCGCGATAAGCGGTATCCTGCGAGCACTTCGTGAGCTGCGCGTATTTTGAGCTCGTGAGCTTGCCTTCGAACCCGTCCAGCAAGCGGTTTATCACGGAGCGCTGCCGGTCATTCAGCTGCACATCTTTTGCGCGATCCCAGAACCGCGCTTTGGCAAGCACGGCCTTTAAAGTGACTTGTGCGCCGTCGATCGCGCGGCCCAAGCACTCAACGAACCATTCCATCCATGCCGTGATGTCCATCGTCCCTCTCTGCGTACGTTCCAGGACCTCGTAATACTCCTTGTGTTCCTGCCTGATCTGGGCAGACATGCTGTAGAATCGGTGCGGGCTGTGCTCGGAACGAGCCAACGCCATATCGGCGATCGCGCGCGCGATGCGACCGTTGCCATCCTCGAATGGGTGAATCGTCACGAACCAAAGATGGGCGAGGGCGGCTTTCAGAACGAGATCCATTGCTTCACGTCCCTCAAACCAACCGAGGAATGATTTCATCTCGCCGGCCAGCCGGTCCGCCGTTGGTGCTTCGAAATGGACACGTTGTTTTCCCGCCGGACCGGAGACGACCTGCATAGGCTCCACGCTTTCGTCGCGCCAAGCTCCGGTCTTGATCTTGGTCAACCCGCTGCGGCCCGTCGGAAACAACGCGGCATGCCATCCGAACAGCCGCTCGGCGGTCAGCGGCTGGTCATAGTGGCGCGTGGCGTCCAGCATCATTTCGACGGCGCCTTCGACATTACGATCCGCGGGCCTGAGACCGCCGATGTCCAGGCCCAGACGCCGGGCCACGGATGAGCGGACTAGTTCAGCGTCGAGCTTTTCCCCTTCTATTTCGCTGCTCTTTAGAACATCGGTGGTCAGCGTTTCGAGTACCGCCTCTTGCCTCAATTGAAATCCGAGCCCCTCCATGTGGCCGATCAGACGCCCTTGCCGGTGCCGGACCGAGGCTAGTGGCTCGGCGAGCTTCTCCATGCTCCAGTGGAACCGGGGCCAGTCCTTGAGCTTGTGGATATACATTCTCCGCATCTCCTGCGGATATTATAACCGCAATCTCCGCATCTGGGCCGATTTTTCTCCGCTCATACTGCGGATAATAGACTGTTCATTCTCCGCAAGACAAGAACGATAGCCCTTAGCGGAATTCTTCGGTTCACGAAACATTCATCAGACTAACTATTTGACACCTGGCTATTTTTCGCTGATACTAGAAGGGTTGCTCGCCTAAGGAACAAATAATGACCGAAGCTCAATGCGCCGCAAGCGCGACGCCGCTAGAAGCACAGCTCAGCGAGTTGATCGCCCACTTCGACGTTCTATATCGCCGGCTGATGGTTACACGGCCCACAACCGCGGCGTCCGAAGTGGAAATCTCGCGGCAGGAGATTCGCATGGTCACGGTACTCGGCAGGAAGGGGACCTCCATCATGAGCGACCTCGCCCGCGCCCTGAACCTGGCCCTCAGCACCGCGACCAACACCGTGGACAAACTAGTCAGTAAAGACCTGGTGGAACGAACGCGCGTGGACGAAGACCGCCGTATCGTCCAGGTGGCGCTCAGCGAAAAGGGCAAGCGCTTTTATGAGGCTTGTCTGGAGTGCCAGCTCGCCATGGGACGTAATATGCTGGAAGCCTTGAGTCCCGGCGAGCGAGAGATCTTTTTGGAACTCATGGCTAAGATGACGCGGCCTGGCGAAGCAGCGACAGAACCCGAGCTGGCGCACTTGGCTCATTAAGCAAATACATGCAGGATGGATCAACATTGCCGACTAAGGAGCAATTCATGACCCGTAGATACCAAGTTGTAACTCTCATTGCCTCCGGCGCCTTGCTGGCAGTTTCAAGCGCCTTGATGGCTGGCGAACCAACCAAGAACGCCGCCTCCGCTAAACCGGTGACGTTCACCAAGGACATTGCGCCGATTTTCCAGGACAAATGTGAAGCCTGTCATCGTAAGGACTCCATGGCGCCGATGTCGCTGGTCACCTACGAAGAGGCGCGTCCCTGGGCCCGGTCCATCAAAGAGCGGGTGGTGACGCATCAGATGCCGCCGTGGCACCTCGACAAGACCGTCGGTATCCAGAAATTTGAGAACGACCGCTCCTTGAGCGACGAACAGATCGCCACCATCGTCCGCTGGGTCGACTCTGGCTCACCGATGGGCGACGCCAAGGACATGCCGCCTCCCAAGCAGTGGCCCAATGAGGACGAATGGCAACTCGCCAAGCAATTCGGCGAGCCGGACCTGATTCTCAAGTCGACCACCTACACCATGAAGGCCGTCAGCCAGGATCAATGGTGGCAGCCGATCACCGATGTAGGGCTCACCGAGCCACGCTGGGTTCGCGCTGTGGAAATGCGCCCCGGGACGAAAGCCGGCCGGCGAATCACGCATCACGCCATCGGTTATTTGATGCAGACTGAGCCGAAGGGCGCCGGCAGCCCGGCCGATGTCGACCCCCTGGCTGCCATCGCGGGCGGCGGCATTCTGATGGAATGGGCGGTTGGAAAGCAGTACGACATCTATCGCCCCAACACCGGGAAATTGCTGTTACCCGGCGCTAAGATCCGGTGGGACATTCACTATCATGCCGTCGGCGATCAGATTACCGACCACGTCGAACTGGCGGTCTATCTTTATCCCAAGGGCGAGGTACCAAAGTATCGGACCTATCTCACCATGTTCAATGCTGCTGCCAACGGCGCCAGCCCGCTCGACATTCCGCCGAATACGGTGGCCGAGACGGAGAATTTCCATGTCTTGAAGCAGGCCGCGCGGCTCGAGAATTTCCAGCCGCACATGCATCTTCGCGGGAAGGCGATGCTGCTGGAGGCGATCCTGCCGGACGGCACGGTGCAAACCATCAGCTACTGCAACAATTTCAACTTCAATTGGATGAACAACTACATCTACGCCGAAGATGCCGCTCCGGTATTTCCGAAGGGCACCATCATCCATGTGAAGGCGTGGCATGATAACACCACTGCCAAGGCGTCCAATCCGGATCCGAATCAGTGGGTGGGATGGGGCGACCGAACCGTCGATGAGATGGCGCACGCTTGGGTGAACGTCACCTACATCAGCGATGACGACTACAAGGAATGGGCCGCGAAACACAAACCGAAGCCGGTCAGTCCTCTGGATTTTCTGAGCGGAAATAATTAGGAGTAAGTTAGCCAGCCGCGGATGGAAGCCGATAAGTTACCGCTTTCATCCGCGACAAACACCATATGTTCCGAAGTTTCTTAACTACAGTTCTATTCGCGAGCCTGGGTTTGGCGCAAGGCATAACCAATGCCTACAAAGAACCGCCGCACGACTCCGGCCAAGCCGTCACCGCCGCCTACGAAGGCTGGTATCAGAACTCGGATGGCACCAATACCATCCTGGTCGGCTATTACAACCGGAACACCAAAGAAGTGATCGACATTCCGGTGGGGCCGAATAATCACATTGATCCGGGCGGGCCCGATCGCGGACAGCCTACGCATTTCCTGACCGGACGCCAATGGGGCGTTTTCACGATTACTGTTCCGAAGAATTTTCCTCCGGAGCAGAAAATCGTCTGGACTATCGTCTCCAACGGCAAGACAACACAAATTCCGTTCGCTCTGAATCCGCTATGGAATATCTCGCCGTTCAAGGATGCCACCGACAACACACCGCCTTTTATCGGCTTCGCGGAGGCAGGACCGTTTTTGCAGGGTCCTCCGCGTGAGATCGCCAATACCTTGACGGCTGCGCCCAGCGTTCCGCTCCCGCTCACGGTTTGGGTTGCGGACGACGCCGTTGTGCCGCCTGCTTTTGCAGCTTTCGGTAAGATGCTTCCCGCGGTTACGGTCACCTGGAGCAAATTTCGCGGCCCAGGCGATGTGACTTTCGCCAGCGCAAAGCCTAAGGCCGAGAAAGTGGAGTTCAAAGCGCCGCCACCTGCTACGTTCACCGGCAGGGCCGCCACTACCGCCACCTTCAGCGACCCCGGAGAATACATCCTGGAAGTCACCGCGAACGATCTATCCGGCACCGGCGGTGGCGGATTCCAGTGCTGCTGGACGTCCGCTCAAGTCAAAGTCACGGTTAAGTAGCAACTCTTCGGCCTGTTCTCAGCGAGGCGTGTCGTAGCCCATTACTTTCGGCCCGTGGCCCGCGAGGCTATCGACCACGGCTTGCGAAACTACCACCGAAAACAGCGGGCGAATATTGAAGTGACTATAGGGATTGATCTGCACCATCATGATGCCGATCAGCTCCTCTACCGGATCGATCCAGAATAAAGTTCCGTCAGCGCCGCCCCAGGTAAACGTCCCGGGCGAAAGCGCATCGGGGGACTTCGATGGATCCGTCAGCACCGCGAATCCCAAACCAAAACCGTAGCCGGCCCCGCGGATGTAAACCGGCTTGCCGGAGCCGATCTGGTTGCTGATCATCATGTCCACCGTCATGCGTCCGAGCAACCGATGTCCCTCGTACTCGCCGCCGTTCAGGATCATCTGCGAGAAGCGGAAATAGTCGGCCGCGGTGCCGTTCAGACCCGCCACGCCGGGGAAGTAGGTGGTGGGCTCGTGATATTCCGGCTTGCGCAGCAGCGTGATCTTGCCGTCTTTATCCGGACGGTAGACTGCGGCCACGCGATTCACTTTGTCCTTGGGGATGTTGTAGTAAGTGTCGCGAATGCCGAGCGGCTCGAAGATGCGCTGGCGCAAGTACTCGTCCACGGTCATGCCGGATATTTTCTCCACCAGTGCCGCCACGAAGTCGGTCGACGAGCCGTATTGCCAGCGCTCGCCGGGTTGAAACGCCAGCGGGCGCGGCGCGGATTTTTCAATTTCCTCCAGCAATGTTTTAGGACGCGGCCCGGGTTCGAGCGAAAGCCCGGAGGTGTGCGTCAAAATGTTGCGGACCGTGATGGGATGGGCCGGCACGCGCTGGCCGCTCACCGGGTCCAGCACTTGTTTGTTGGCGTAGGAAGGCAGCCACTTGGAAATGGGATCGTCCAGCATGAATTTGCCGTCCTCCCAAAGCATCATCAACGCCGTGGAGACGATGGGCTTGGTCATGGACATCAGCGAGAAAATGGTGTCCTTATCCATCTGCGAGTTCTCTTCCTTGTAACGCCAGCCCTGCGCTTCGAAGTGGACCACCTTGCCCTTGCGGGCGACCAGCGTAACCGCACCGGCGATCTGGTTGGTGTCGATGTAGTCCTGAATGAAGGCGTGGATGCGCTCCAGCCGCTGGGACGACATCCCCACCGTCTCGGGCTTGGCCATGGGCAGATCGCTCTGCGCGGCGGCAGGTGCGACCAGCAGAAGCGCAAGGTACATTTTCCGAATAACACGGACCATCGAGTCCTCCTTCGAAGTGCAGCTTTGTTGGCCCATTCTCGTTCATTCGCGGGAAGCGATGCAAGTGTAGCCGCCGGGCGTGTCCTGAAGTATCCTGGAATTGCGTCGCTAAGTCCCATGCCGCTTTGTTGTTCCCGCCGTCGTTTTCTCGCCTCCGCCGCGGCACTTGTCAGTGACCGGCTAGTGCGCAGCCAGGATGCTCCCACCTTTTCGACCTCGGTGAAGGTGGTGGATCTTCTGGCCGTAGTTCGAACGAAGAAAGGCGAGATCATCAGTAACCTGACGAAAGACGATTTCTCGATCCTTGAAAATGGCCGGCCGCAAAACATCCGGTATTTCTCGAAAGAAACCGATCTTCCCTTGACCATCGGCCTGATGGTGGATACCAGCCTGAGCCAGTTGAAGGTGTTGGATGCAGAGCGCACCGCTACGTTTCGCTTTCTGAATAAGGTCCTGCGCGAGGACAAGGATCAAGTATTCCTGATGCAGTTCGACATGGCCGTGATGCTGCGTCAGAGTCTTACCGCGTCGCGCACCAAGTTGGAGGAAAAGTTGAGCGTTGTGGATGCGCCCACGCGCGCTGAGCTGAGTCAACAGACCGGCGGCGGCACTTTACTCTACGACGCCGTGGTGGAGGCGGCGAAGACCATGAAGGATCAGCGCAACCGCAAAGCGCTGATCTTGATGACCGATGGCGTGGACACTGGCAGCGATTTGACACTGCCCGATGCGATCGATGCGGCGCAACGCGCCGACACGCTGGTGTACTCGATCCTATTTTCCGATTCGGGCGCCTATGGATTCGGGTTCGGCGAGCCCGACGGCCGCAAGGTGCTCCAGCATCTTTCGAAGGAAACGGGCGGGGGCTTCTACGAGGTTTCGAAAAGGCAAAGCATCGATCAGATTTTCGGTCTCATCGAGCAGGAGTTGCGCAGTCAATATAGTTTGGGATTTGTCTCCGATCAGCCGGTGCGCGTTTCCGAGTTCCGGACGCTGCAGCTTGCCACCCGGGAAAAAGGTCTGGTCGTGCAGACGCGTGACAAATACTGGGCGCAGCGGTAACAAAACGGCCGCGCGGAGGAGGATCGCGCGGCCGCTGGTGACATCCGCCTGATCAGTAACCGTACGGATGCCAGATTCCATATTGGTCGTAATAACCGCTGGGGGCCGGAACCGGGACTGGGACGGGCACAGGTGCCGGGGCTGAGTAGAAGCCCACTCCAAAATTGAAGCGGCCACGGTCATCGCGGTCGAAGTGCCGGTCACCGCGACCAAAATGATCATCGCTGCGGCCGCGGAAATCCTGCCGCGCCACCTCGTGCCCTCCTCGCTCACCGCCGCGATCAGCCGCCAGGGTTACAGTGGGCGCCGCGATCGCCAAAGCCGAAGCGAGCGCCAAAGCCGGGATTCCAAATCTTTTTAGCATTTCTTTCCACCTCCGCTTGTTTGGATGTGGATGCACCCCAGAAGCCTGTCAGACCTTGTAAGGAGGTGTAAGTGATCGTTACTGATCATCCTCGGGCGGTTCGTCCGCTTCCGGCGCAGGCGGTGGAGGCGGCGCGCCAGTGGTCTGAAGCGTTGTTAATCCTGTTCCGGCGATCGAGCTGTTGTAGGCGGGAACGTCTTTTTCCATGAGACTCTTGTACTCTGTCTGGACGGACTGCAACTCGCGCTCAAGACCGAGGACCAGACTCAGCGCGGTCTCGGTCGGGCCGTAGTCGCCGCTGCCGGCCACGTCGCCCAGCCCCGAGCCGATCTCGCCCCCCAGCCACATGAAATTCATATACAACTTGAACTGTGAGATGAAGTATTTGTCGTCGCTCAATGCGTCATTGCGAGAGATCAGTTTGTATTCGACTTCCTGAAGTTTCTGATCGATCGCCTGCACGCGCCCCAGCAGCTCGGCCTGGCCGGCGACCTTCTTGCGATCGTCTTCCAGCTTCTTGCGCATCCATTCGATCTGATTGGTCATGTCGGAGACGGAGGTGAGATCGTTGCGCACACGCACTTGCAGACGCACCGACGCCTGGATGTCGGCTTCGCTTCCGTGGCTGTCGGGCGGAAGAACGACCTCGATCGGCTGCGTGTAGGATTGCCCGTCCACGGTCAGACGCACCGTGTATTTGCCGGGCGCGGCGATGGGCCCGAGTCCGGCGTGCTCGATTCCCCAATGCATAACCGGGCGCGTTTCGGCTTTGTCGAAGCGCGGTTCATCCCAGATATGCGGATTTTCTTCAGGCGTCGTGCGTAAGGCGACCAGACGCGGACCTTCGAGCCGCAGATCCCAAATCACGCGATTCAATCCCGCTTGTCCTGGAAGATTGCGTAGCTCGCGGACCACGCGGCCGGAGGGATCGAGAATATCGATCTGGGCCGGATTTTTCGCGGCGGATGGAAGCGAATAGTTCAGCACGCCGCGCGGTGCATGTACCAAGCGATAAGACGCCCGTGGAGCATACAACTGAGTGTGCGCCGCGCCTGTATCCTGCTCCAGCGGCGAGAGGTCTTCGAGAATATAGAATCCGCGGCCGTAGGTGGAAACCACCAGATCGTGGTATTTCTTCTGCACCACGAGCCAGGACACCGGCGCGGCCGGCAGCCCATCTTTGAGTTGTTTCCAGTTTGCGCCGTCGTCGCTAGAGTAGTAGAGCGCATTGCCGGTGCCCGCGAACAGCATCCCCTTCTTGTTGGGATCTTCCGCGATCACGCGCGCGTAGGCCAGCGGACCGCGCGGCAGGTTTCCGATGATCTTGGTCCAGGTCTGCCCAAAGTCCGTCGTCTTATAAAGGAAGGGATCGCGGTTGTCCATCAAATGGAAATCCACCGCGATATACGCCGTGCCTGGATCGAAATGCGATGGCTCGATCTTCGACACAGTTCCCCACGCAGGCAGACCGGTGATGTTCTTAGTGACATCGTTCCAATGTGCGCCGGCATCGCGCGTGTACCAGACCTTGCCGTCGTTGGTCCCAGCCCAGATCAGGCCTTTTTGGATCTCCGAAGGCGCGATGGAAAAAACAACCTCGCCATAGAACTGGCCGAGATTGTCGCCGACGATACCGCCCGAAGAAATGATGCGGCTGGGATCTTGTGTTGAAAGATCGGGACTGATGACAGTCCAACTGGTGCCGCCGTTGCTGGTTTTGAAAATCACCTGGCAGCCGTAATACATAGTGTTGTGATCGAACGGGTCTTCGGCCAGCGGAGGCGTCCAATGACAGCGGTACTTCGCTTCGTTGGGCGCCGAATCGAGCGTGTGCAGCCAGGGGCTGATGGATCGCGCCATCTTTGTGCGGGCATCGTAGCGGGTCACTTCGTCGCCGTAGCAGGTGGCCCACACGATATTCGTATCCGTGACGTCGGGGATGGTGAACCCGGACTCGCAGCCTCCCAGGTTGTGGTCCCAGGGACCAGGAACAATGCCGATCGCGCGCTGGCGGCCGCCCGGGTAATCGATCGCCTGGCCGCCGGATTCGGGCGAGTTGCTGGGGCCGCGCATGGTGCCATCGTCCTGCATGTTTCCATAAATGTGGTAAGGGACATCGCGGTCGATGTCGACGTGATACATCTGTCCGATGGGAAGCGTGACCGTCGTGGACGTCTTGCCGTGATCGGTGGTCATGTACATCCCGCCGTCGTGCGTGACCAGGATCCGATTCGAGTTGGCCGGATCGATCCAGATGTCGTGCGTGTCGCCGCCCCAGCGCACTACCCGAAATGTCTTGCCGCCGTCGGTGGAAATGTGGAAGCTGCTATTGGCCACCAGCACTTCGTCTGCATTGGACGGTGACACCGCGACGCGGATGTAGTAGCCCGCGCGCCCGATCAGCGAGCGATCCCAGCTCGCGTCAATCCAGTTGTCGCCGCCATCGTCGGAGCGCCACAGCGAGCCTTGGTCGGCGGTCTGAATCAGCGCGTAGACACGCCGGCTATTGGTGGGCGCGACCGCGACATCGATTTTGCCAACAGGCGAGTGCGGCAGTCCATGGCCTTCCAGGCGCTTCCAGGTGGAACCGCCATCGTGCGACACATAGACGCCGCTGCCTGGTCCGCCGCTGAACATCGCATAGGTGTGCATCTCGGCCTGCCACATGCCCGCGAACAGGACGTCGGGATTGTGTGGATCCATGGCCAGGCCGGAGCAGCCGGTGTTGGCGTCGGCGAAGAGCACGCGCGTCCAGTTTCTGCCGCCGTCAGAACTGCGATAGACGCCGCGCTCCTGTTGCGGTCCCGTGAGACGGCCCAGCGCGCAGGCGAAGACGATATTGGGATTCGAAGGATGAACTACAATGCGCCCGATGCGGCCGGTTTCCTTGAGGCCCATGTTGGTCCAGGTCTTGCCGGCGTCCGTGGATTTGTAGATTCCGTCGCCCATCATGTCGACATCGCGAATGGCCCAGGCTTCACCGGTGCCGGCCCAGATGATTTTCGTGTCCGAGGGCGCGATCGCGAGCGCGCCGATCGCTTGCGCGGGCTGATCGTCGAAGATCGGAGTCCAGCGCACACCGCCGTCGGTGGACTTCCAAACTCCGCCGGATGCCGCGCCAACGTAGTAAGTACTCGGGTCGCCGGCGAGTCCCGCCGCGGCGGAGATTCTGTTGCCGACCGCCGGTCCCATGAAGCGGAAGCGGAAATTTTCGGCCAGGGACGCGTTTTGCCCGCCGCGCTGAGCGAGCATCGGCAGGGTGCACAGCAGGAGTGCCAGCGCGAAACGACGGTTCCGACAAATACTCGACAGCATGTTTTTCAGCATACCCGAGTGGGCGCCGGTGAAGGCGACCCGCTTCGGTTTGAGCTGTCAAATTGGAGCTGGCGCCGAGGAGACGATACTATGCGGGATCATCCCCGCATCACGCCTTCATGTGAGACCAGTGCAGAGTTTTCCTGGGTGTCGCGCAGCTCGTCGAGCCGCGGTGTAGGGCCGCTGTCAGGATTAGCGTTCCCATGGGCGGGAACGCGGCACGCACGAGTGGGTGCGTCACAGTCGTCTAAGGCGTCTAGGGCACAGTATGCATTGGGCTGGACGGGGCCGGTGGGTTCGTTTGTGCAAATTTCATTTTGGCCGTCGGGCTGAGGGGCGGCGGGCGGATCGGACGGGCCACGCTGGGCTTGTATGCGGAGCAGGTTCTGGAGCGCGCGGGAATAGGTGCGTTCCAGGCGGGACTGGATGCGATGGAGGAAGTTGAGTGAGCCGCTGGACAGGCGGTCAAACGCCTTGGCGAGAGACTGCGCCGGGGTAAGGGGCTCGTCTTCATCGCCGTCTTCGATGTCTTGGGCGCGACGTTGCTCGACATCGGCGATGGCGTCGGCCAGAAGCTGGGTTTCGATCAGCGTGAGGCGGTTTAGGCGCCATTTGGCGGCGGCGATTTCGTGAGCCAAATCGAGCTCGATGGGGCCGGCAGGGCGAAACTGCTGGACGTAGGAGTCGAGGAGGCGCTGAAAATCGGCAGGGTCCTCGGAGGGGAGGACGAGGGCCTGAGAACACAATCCGTGGCGGAGGGCGTTTTGAGAAGAGCGCTGTTTTCCGGCGTCGGTTTTGGGGCCTCGGGATTTGGCGCCATTTTCGCGGGCGGATTGGGATTTGCGAATAGAAGGCATTTGAGTCACCTCGGTCGATCAGGGTAGCGGGGCATGGCGTGGTTTGAGCAGAGTGCGAAGGGCAAGCGCGTGGCTGGTAAGGAAATCGAATCTTGGGAGGCGAGTCACCGAACCGGCAGATTGGGTTGTGAAGTGTCGGAGGCGGGTGACGAATAAGGTGCAGACCGGACGTGCCAGGTGAGCGATTTCGCTTGCGTTCGTTGGCCGTGCTCTCCGGGCGGAATCGGACTTGCGTGTGTCGGTCCCGCCATTGGGGTGGCGCGTGGGGGGGGAGCGATCCGGCCTGCAGATGTGGGAGATGGCGACTATACCTCCGGATGGAATTGGCGACTGGCGAAAGCGGTGCTCGAAGGGGGATGTTGCTTTGGCTACCGGAGCGCGCGAACATGTTCACGTAATGAGGAAAGAAGCGGAGGTATTCGCCGACTTAAAAGTATTATGCCGGTCGGCGGGTTACGTCCATGCCCTCGCCACCATCTGCTTTCGCGATAGCATCGTTCGCTATTCCGGGCAAATGCGCGTGAAGGACATGTTGCGAATGTTCTCACCCGACCGCCTCATCCGCACCGAGATTTCCACGCTCATAGGCCTGATGATCCAGGGCGAGATGGACTGGACGAAGCCATCGCCCCACGTCGTGCAAGAGCAGATGGACCGTACGGACGCATTGCTCAAGGAGCTGCACGATACATTTCTTCCATCCATCTCCGGCGCGATAGCAGAACAAGCCATAGCGCCGGTTAAAGACCTCCAACTCCTGGGCCGGGGCGAGTTCCTACGAGAGGCGATCTTCTACGCTGGGGAGTCGGCATACAGCTTCCAATACCGTGACTTCGCGCCCCAAAAATACGCAGCAGATGACGCATGGTTGAAGGCAAACCGAGGATTCTCCATCTTCGATGCCAGAACAGTCATTCTGACAATTACGCGGATGCAGGAACAGAAGCTCATGGACACCGTGGCACACATGGCGACAATCCCACCGGAGCAGTGGAGCATCCTCCCCGGCTACGGCTTTTCCGTGGGAGAGGTTGCCGCAGCATCCAGGGTGGCGGAACTAACTGTAGAGGCCGTGCTAAACGCTTTCGCCCTGACCCTTGGCGAAAAGAACGAGGCCTTTCGCGCGCTTGATGATTTCAACGCAGTTAATGCGACTCCCTTGCTCAGATCCAGCGGTGAGTTCGTGCTGTTCCAGTCCTACAGCCTGGTTGAAGCGCTCTATGAATCGCCGTTCTACTGGATGGTGGTGGACAAGGCGTATGCGTCCACTGCACTGCAAAACAGGGGGCGCTTTACGGAAACCTTCTGCCGTGATCGGCTCGATCTGGTTTTTGGCAAGGCGCGCGTCCACACAAACGTGGATATTTTCGAATCAAAGGCGCGGAAGGTCGGTGAAATTGACGTTCTCGTGCTCTTCGGCGACCGTGTCGTGATCGTTCAGGCCAAATCGAAGCGGCTGACGTTGGAATCGCGTAAAGGCAATGATGGCCGGATTCGAGATGATTTCAAAAAAAGCGTCCAGGATTCGTACGATCAGGGGCTCACGTGTGCTCGGAAGATTACTGACCCCAAGGCCAAGCTGGTCACGCCCGACGGTCGGGAGATCCATATTCCAGATCGGGTGTCCGAGATCTACATTCTGTGTGTGGTCGCCGATCACTATCCCTCACTCCACTTTCAGTCCCGCCAGTTCCTCAAGTACACAAAAGCCGACGTCATCCAGGCTCCTATGGTGCTGGATGTTTTTACGCTAGATGCAATCACGGAGATGCTCCCGTCGCCGCTCCGTTTTCTCAGCTATATCAACCGCCGGGTCGGCTACACGGAACGGCTGATGGCAACGCACGAGATGGTTATCCTTTCCTATCACCTGAAGAAGAACCTGTGGATCGAGGAGAACCTCGACATGCTGATGTTGGAGGACGACATCTCCGTCGACCTCGACATTGCCATGGCGGTGCGGCGCGACGGCGTGAACGGTCAGCGGACGCCTGACGGCATTCTCACTCGCCTGAATTCGACTACAGTGGGGCGCATCATCACGGCCATCGAGAGCCGTCCCGAGCCTGGGGTCATCGATTTCGGATTCCTACTGCTGGAGCTGAGCGGAAAGGCGGCGGCCGACGCAAGTACGGGCATCGATAGGGCCGCCAAACTGGCGCGCAGAGACGGACAGACACACGACATTTCCATGGGGTTCCGCTCGCCCAGGAGTGGATTCACAGTGCACTGCAGCGACGATGCGCTATCAGTGGCGGAGGCTCGACTACGGCATCACTGCGAACTTCGGAAGTATCGCGAAAAGGCGAAGACTTGGTTCGGTGTCTGCCTTCATCCGAGCGATCAATCAATCAGGTTCGGATTCAAGCTCGACCATGAGTGGCAACAGGATACCCGTCTGGACCGGCTGGCGCCCGATCGTCTTCGGTCTACGACTCTCAGCCGAGCAATTGAGGCGAGCACAAAGCGATCAAAAACTGGACGCAACGATCCGTGTCCGTGTGGCAGCAGCAAAAAGTATAAGAGATGCCATGGTCAGTAGACTGGTTGACGGGTCATCGGCAGCAATGCTCCTAATTTAGGTCAACGTTGGATTGGCAACATGAGGCATGAAGTTCGGTCACTTGGACGAAGAACGCCCTCTCGTTCGATGTGCGGCGCTCGGCCTCGAGCGCATCGCGGCAAACAGGAAATTAGGCCTGCAGAGCCGGGCTCTCGGGACACTAGCAGTTCTTTTATTAATCGAAGTCTGTGGGCGCCGTCCGTCAAGTCGAGTCCCGAGGCACTAAGCGCCGCGGCATCCCGGTCGCACGAAAACGCGCTACCGAGGTGTTCCGTTGCGCGCGTGTTGGAGCACAGCCGCTCGGTGCCGGACTTGGAGCACGGCCGTTTCAATCGACCCTGAGAATCAGATCCGCGAGAATCCGGCCGGTAGAATCTTGGGAGGCGAGTCACCGAACCGGCAGATTGGGTTGTGAAGTGTAGGAGGCGGGTGACGAATAAGGTGCAGACCGGACGTGCCAGGTTAGCGATTTCGGTTCCTTTCGTTGGCCGTGCTCTCCGGGCGGGATCGGAACTTGCGTGTGTCGGTCCCGCCATTGGGGTGGCGCGTGGTGGGGGAGCGATCCGGGCTGCATATCTGGGAGATGGCGACATCACGCTCATACGGTTTCCGTGACCGGCGTTTCCCAGGAGCCACCCTTGACGTTTCGGCGCCCGAACCCGAACCTTGCTCCGAGTAGCGCGTAAGAACTAAGCCGCTGGCGCGGCGGACGCAGTTGCGTGGTGGTTTGCAAGAAGCTGTCGCGGTACATTGCGAGGTCACAGAAAGGAGATTCTGTGACCCCACTACGTCAACGCATGCTGGAGGAGCTCCAGCGCCGTAATTACAACCCCGATACAGTTCGTGGTTACATTCACGCCGTCGAGGAGTTTGCTCGATATTTCGGCAAGTCTCCCGACCTTCTGGGCGCCGACCAGGTCCGCGAGTTCCAGTTGCACATGATTCGCGAGAAGAAGCTGGCCCTGGGCACGGTTGCGCTTCGAATGGGCGCCCTCCGCTTCTTGTACAAGAAGACCCTGCGCCGGCGCGACATCGACATTGATGATTTGCCGCTGGTGAGAGCGCCCAAGAAGCTTCCTGTGGTTCTCAGTCCGGAAGAAGTAACCCGGCTCATCGAAGCCGCTCCGAACATGCACTACCGCACATTGTTGTTGCTGCTGTACGCGACGGGGTTAAGGCGCACAGAAGCCGCGCGGCTGAAGGTCAGCGATATCGATACCGCTCTGATGATCATTCACGTGCATGAGGGAAAGGGATCGCGCGACCGCGATCTGCCACTGACCCCGAAGCTGCTCGATGCCCTGCGAGAGTATTGGCGTGCTTGCAGGCACAAGCCACGCGTTTACTTATTCCCCAGCCGGGTTGAGCCGATCCAGCCAGAGCGCCCCATCTCCGACAAAGTCGTGTGGCATGCCTGCCATGAAGCGGCATTGCGAGCGGGATTAACCAAGCGAATCGGACCGCATACGCTGCGGCACAGTTTCGCCACGCACATGCTGGAAGCCGGGACCGATCTGCGCACGATCCAGGTACTGCTGGGCCATCAGCGTCTCAAAGACACCGCGATTTACCTGCACGTTTCGCGAAGGCATTTGCAAGCAGCTGTCAATCCGCTAGACCAGATCTCTGTTCGAGATTTCCAGAAAAACAGCGGCTCTTCCGACCACCATCCGTCATGACGCGGCCACCCTGGGAGGTGGCCGATGTCATTCACCGGGGCGGCAGCCGATTTCTGGATCGCTACCAAAACGCCTTAACCTGGCCACAGGTCAAGGTGTTGAACGCCATCGCGCGCTGTCGAACGGCTGCGCTCGGCGGTCACCGCGATCAGTGCGACGGCTGCGGTCATCGGACCATCTCATACAACTCCTGCCGGAACCGCCATTGCCCGAAGTGCCAGACCAACGCTCGCGATAAATGGCTTCGTGCGCGGCAACAGGAACTGCTGCCGGTTACCTACTATCACCTGGTTTTCAGCGTCCCGCACACACTCGTTCCGCTGATGTGGCAAAACAAGAAGGCGCTCTTTACTCTGTTGTTTGAAGCCAGCGCCGCCGTTCTGCTCGAAGTGGCAGCGAATCCAAAACACCTGGGAGCCGAGATCGGCTTTTTGAGCGTTCTGCACACCTGGGGTCAGACTTTACAACCGCATCCGCACATTCATTGTGTCGTGCCCGGCGGCGGGCTATCGCCTGGCCACGAACGCTGGATTCGGTCACCGCGCAAATTCTTTGTTCCCGTGAGAGTTCTCAGCCGGGTCTTCCGGGGCAAGTTCGTGGCGGCCTTAAAGAAGCTTTTCCGGAGAAACAAACTTCGGTTCTTCGGCACTTGTGAACGGTTATCCGACCCGAAGGAATTCGCTGCGTTGACACGGACGTTGTTTCGCGATGAATGGGTTGTCTATGCCAAGCGGCCATTCGGCGGGCCGGAGCACGTTTTGCATTACCTGGCCCGCTATACGCACCGCGTGGCGATCTCCAACCATCGCATCTTGAACGTCACCGATACCGACGTTTCGTTCCGGTGGAAAGACTACAAACACCGCAGCAAGCATCGCGTGATGACCCTTCCACACGAAGAGTTCTTGCGCCGCTTCTTGCAACACGTTCTACCTCGGGGCTTCCCTCGAATCCGCTACTTCGGCTTTCTCGCCAATCGGCGGCGCAGTCTGTTATTGCCCCTGTGCCGCAGTTTAGTGGGCGCTCTTTCTCCGCCATCCGCCCCCGCGAGTACGGCACCTGCAGCGGGTCACCTTTGTCCACGCTGCCACGCACCGATGCGGATCATTCAGCGGCTAACTGCCTCTGAACTACTGTGCGAGCCGGCCCGCAGGGTTGCCGCTATTGATAGCTCGTAATGCTTCCTCACCTTCGACTGCTTACGCCCCAATCAGGCAAGCGATGCTCGACGTGTGCCCTTCGCTCGAACGAAGTGGCCCAGCGAAGCACCTGAGGTTCTCTTTTCCCTTTCAACCGCCATCAACCCTCGCCGATTTCGTGGTCCCCCACAAGAACAAGGCTCTCAGCCAACTCCGCTCCAGAGCCATTTCGGTCTCATTCAGCTTTCAAACCCCATAGCCGGACCATCCGACGCGCCGCGCAGCCGCTTCCTTCTTACGACTCGGTCCGAAGCGGCCCGGCCACACCTCTCGCGCATTCCCTCGAAGTTTTCCCGCCGGGCCGCTTCCGATAGAGATCTGACGTGATCCGCCCCAGGGAGCCGAGATGTGGCCACGTCATTCGAAAAACGATACTCCCCTCGTTGGAGCCGTGCATGGCTCAGGCGTCAAGGCGAGCGTGGACCGCGAGTACATCATTATCTGGATAACCAGACGAGTACAATATGCACGAGGCTCCGGCTCGATGAGAACCCCCACTGGCTGGTCTGTGGAAGAAGCGGGCGCGATTGCATTTCGCCAGGCGATGCATGAATGCGGATGGATCGTTCGCGAGCTTGCACGCCCCGATGTCGGCTGTGACTACCAGATCGAGGAAGTCGTCAGCGGCGAGGCCACCGGATTGCAGGGTCAGGTGCAGCTCAAGTCGAGATCGAAGCCCGTCATTGTTGGTGACGCTTTCCGTTTCCTACTTGATAAAAAGCATCTCGAGTACTGGCTTGGCTCGTCGATGCCTACGCTGCTAGTGCTCTACGATGGGCAGTCCCGACTTTGCTACTGGCAGGCCGTTACCGAAGAAACAATTCGGTCGAGTAAACGTAATAGCCGCTTCATCGAAATTCCTTTCGGGCACGTCTAGGGGCCAGGGGAGCCCTAGCAACTGTTTTGTCAAATTCACTTCGCGCCGCGGGGTCACGACCCTCACTGCCACGCCGCGAGCTAGAGCTAGAAAACGCGGTGACACGATTCACTCTGCACGCTGATGAAGACGACTACCGGACGAGTGATCTTCCGTGTGACGCCGAAACTATTTCTTCTCGTATTAGTGATGGAGTGCGTTTGAGTCCCGGAAGTCTTGCAGCGTTGACTTCGTGTCTCCAGATGTGCAGCAACTGCGGCAAACGCACCGGCTTGTACCGTCTTCTGAGAGATCCGCTCCTAAAGGTGATACCGCAAATCAGTGGCGGCGAGGGGTCGTCCAATACCAGAGTGGATCTCGCGGGTAACATGGCTGAGGGCGAACATTTCCTCGGGCATGATGAGACCTCGCGCATGCTCGCTAATCTTGTTCAAGAGTGGACCCTGGATCCCCGCGAACCTGGTTTCGCACACGCGCTGGAGCAACGTATGACCGCGCCTGCGCTTCATGACGGGCCCGAACTCAGCCATTCGGAGGAAAAGGTGACCGTCATGAGTCGAGTATGGGGGCCGCAGAAAGTGGAGACACTGCGGGCTCTTCGGTGTCTTGTCTGCCGCGCCACGGGAATGAACGCACCACGCGCAACCGAAATGTTAGATCGACTCAAAACGACCCTCGCTGGAGTGCGGAACTCGACTCCCGAAATCGCTGGGTTACAGCGCGACGCAATGTCATTGAGCTGGTTCAACGGTTTGAGGGCCTAAAAACAACTGACCCTCGCGCGATACAGGACCTCAAGCCGCTCGTCATGGAGATCCTCAATTTCCCGCTCAGGACGAGGTATCGTGTTACCACGACGGATGCAGGACTGCTGGCATTCTTACGTGGACTCATTAATAAAGACCAAGGATTGGTTGCGGGCTCGCTCGACCTCCTGAACGCGAAAAAGAAGTTGCGGCACTGCCGGTTCGACCTTAACCGGGTTCGCAAATTGGCAAGAGACTACCTCTACGGACGAAACCGACATACGCAGGAGTAGTTTGTGAAGCTCACGCCACTGCACCCGACCAATGGACTCGTATTAGCGTCCCGGCAGCATTTGCTAGCGCTTGTAGTCGAATTCTGGCAGTCTGAAGAATCCAAAAACATTCGCAGTTGAACCAGTACGGCACGGAGGGGGTAGGGGGTCGAAAAAGGCCGATCAAGCGCCGTGCTGACCTTGGCTAACCCACACGCGTGTGCCCGCAGGTTTTGAAATTCGGTGAGAAGGATTTGAGACTTTCGGTCAGGGGAGGGGTACTCAAAATCCTTGATCCCCTTGGCGGCCGTGACCTAGGCGCAGTCGGATTTTCGCTTGGCGGGGAATCCCCTAAAAAATATTCCCGCCGCCTGAATTTGGGCAGTAAAAGTAAGCTTTCGAAACGCCTGGATTGTTGGGTTGCCGGTTCCCAAAAGCTTTACCAAATGCATAATTGATGTCGTCTCGAATACCTGCTCTGCCCAGTGTTCCCGAACTGTAAATTGAGAACTCCTTCCGAGAACGGCGACCTTCATCCTGTTATGTTCGCTGCTTCGTGACGGTTGGTTCTATGTTCATCAATTAGTTGTTCTGCCAAGATGCTGTCCGTCGTCCGCCGACCTCCTGGTCCCAAATCAGGGGTATCCCGCTATCTCCTTGAATACAGCGCAAATAGTTTTGTGTAGAACTTCAATTTAAGTACCAAAAGTACACTCGTGGGTGGGCAGTTGGGGTGGATTGTTTTCACCGTCATCCGAACTCCTGACTTCGGTACAGATGGTTTCGACTCTCCTCGATATCTACGCTCAGATTCCCTAGCGTGGGACCCGTCGGGGCGCAGAAATGCCAGCATTGCTTGATGAGCGAAACGCCGTGCCGGGGTAGCACAGCCGATTAAACGCCAGCTTTATATGGAAATTGATTGGTCGGTCCCGTTCTGGATCATGTGAGCTGGCCGGGTAGCCTCTCGGTCGGCCCCTAACGCTCGGGAAACAATACTCGGGTTACCGGACTAGCCACGTCCGGTTCGCCCGAGGGTTGGGCCAATTCAGCGATTCGCAACGGGCAGTTCTGTTGCGAGTTTAGTCGGGTTTTACTGGTCGGTAACGCAACCCAAGCTGGCGCTCTGGACCAGGCGGATGTATTTTGCCAGGGTCCCCCGTTTAGCCTTTACATCCGGCGCTGTCCACGCTCCACGGCGGGCTGCCATTTCCTGATCTGATAGCCCGACCGAAATCGTGTTATTTTCTGCGTCGATCGTGATCTGATCGCCCGTACGAATCAACGCAATCGGTCCTCCATCCTGGGCTTCCGGCGTGATGTGCCCGACGATGAATCCATGCGACCCTCCTGAAAACCGGCCGTCGGTAATCAGCGCGACATCCTTCCCGAGTCCAGCGCCCATGACCGCTGAAGTTGGCGTGAGCATCTCGGGCATGCCTGGACCACCCTTCGGCCCTTCGTACCGGATGACAATGACGTCGCCCTTCTCGATCGCCTTCTGCTCAAGCGCTGCCAGCATCTGCTCCTCGGAATCGTAGACTTTGGCTGGTCCTGAGAACTGCAAACCCTCCTTTCCGGTGATCTTCGCAACCGCACCCGCCGGCGCCAGGTTTCCCTTGAGGACCTGAATATGGCCCGTTGTCTTTATGGGGTCGTTGAGCGGCCGCACGATCGTCTGCCCTGGTTTCAATCCCGCCACATCGCCAAGGTTCTCGCGAACGGTCTTCCCGGTGACCGTCATGCAGCCGCCGTTAAGCAGACCCGCCTCGAACAGCAGTTTCATCACCGCAGGAACTCCACCCACCTGCTGAAGGTCTTCCATGACGTAGGCGCCACTTGGTTTGAAATCTGCCAGAAGAGGAACTCGATCGCTCACACGCTGGAAATCATCAATGGCTAAATCGACATCAACGGAGCGCGCAATTGCTATCAAGTGAAGGACTGCGTTCGTCGATCCTCCCATTGCCGTGACCAGGACCATGGCGTTCTCGAACGCTTCCCGCGTCATGATGTCTTTCGGCTTGAGATCGAGTTCCAGCAGATTCCGAATGGCGGCTCCCGAGCGGAAGCATTCATCGAGCTTCAGCGGATCCTCTGCCGGCGTCGAGGAACTATATGGCAACGACATCCCAAGGGCCTCAATGGCCGAGGCCATCGTGTTTGCGGTGTACATCCCGCCGCATGCTCCGGCTCCCGGGCAAGCGTGTCGCACAATCGCGCTGCGCTGCTGTTCGCTAATGTTCCCCGATAGAAACTGGCCGTAGCTCTGAAAGGCAGACACGACGTCCAGCTTTTGACCACCATGCGATCCCGCTCGAATAGTGCCGCCATAGATCATCAACGCTGGGCGATTCAGGCGTCCCATGGCCATGACGCAGCCCGGCATGTTCTTGTCGCAGCCTGGAATGGAGATATTGGCGTCGTACCACTGGGCTGCCATAACGGTTTCGATCGAATCGGCGATCAATTCGCGCGACTGCAACGAGAAGCTCATTCCGTCGGTGCCCATCGAAATTCCGTCGCTGACTCCGATGGTGTTGAACCGGAACCCGACAAGCCCGGCCGCGTTCACCCCTTCCTTCACCTTCTCGGCAAGGGACAAAAGATGCATGTTGCACGGATTGCCCTCAAACCAAACGCTCGCGATTCCGACCTGCGGTTTCTCGAAGTCGTCTTCGGAAAGGCCGGTGGCGTATAGCATCGCCTGAGAGGCGCCCTGCGACTTTGGTTGCGTGATCTGGCAGCTGTATCGATTTAGTTGTCTGGGCATAGTGCTGTGATGAGCACTGTACCACTCAGATGCTATCGACGCATTATCGGCTAGCCCGCGACCATCTCCTGAACAGGCATCGAGTGGGTCAGCCGGATGACGTCTACGTCGGACAACACAATCAGGCCTTCCTCGATCATCGGCGTTATCGCGGCGATCGCGCTTTGAATCTTTTCCTCCGTGTCAACGACGGCGATCATCAGCGGCAGATTGTGAGGCACATTGATGATGTGGGATTTGTGTGTGTGGCCTTTTGCGCCGTAGCCTAGGATTCCACGATATACGGTCGCTCCTGCAATATCGTTCATGCGGAGCGTTTTTATAATCTGCTCATGCAGTGGCTCGGAGCCCCATTTGTCGGCTTCGCATAGAAAGATCCGCATGAGCTTCGCCGAGCCACGGATCTCTTCCTTTCGAAGCATTTCGTCGACTGGAGCTTCGTGCATCACGGATTTGACAACGGAGGTATCCTGCACGTCAATCAGGCCGTCGTTAACCATCTCATATAGGGTGGGCAGGACCTCGTTGACCCGAGCGGCTGTGTCGACAAACTCGATACGCATTGGCATGTGCTCCGCAGTGTATTCGGAATCCGGGCTGTGGCGCCGGTGATGAGCCCCGAAGCCCATCACCGGGCGAAGAACGGTCGCACCAGCCACATTCTTGTGTTGGAGGTAATCGAAAACCGCGCGCCAGAGCGGCCCAGCATGGTAACGAGTGTCCTCGTTGACGTAAATCGTGACCTTCTTGGCGGGTCCTTTTGGAAGCACTGTCCCTCCTCTCGGGTCGACCGGGCCGTCGCGCCGAAGCCGGTGCAAAGCCGAACTCCAGCTACAGACTACAACATCACGCAGTCCTCGGCAATGAACGACATGAACGGACATCGGCGATTGAACAAGCCCGCTGCTCTGACCATGGATGCCGAGAGCGGAGCGGGCCCCCCGTTTGACTGAAGCCGTCATCCATCGGACAATGGAATTGGCGTTGGAGTTCGCCCTTAACCGCCCCACCCGGGGAAGATGACTCCTACCAGGGACTTCTCTGGCGGGGTCGCTTCCGATTCAAACCCCTCCAAAAGTTCCAATGGTAATTGAGCGTCGCTGTTCAGGCAGCGACAGGGGTGGTGGAGATGGCTGGTTTGCATCGGGAAAAGATGCGATCGGAAGAGGCGGCTGCGGGTCTGAACTCGTCGCAAAGGCTGCACCTCCTTAGTAGCTCGCAACACGCAGACAAACTGCTTGCCGAAGTCGAAGCCATTCTCACGGCTTCGAAATCAAAGTCCGCGTTTCGAAAGTACAAGAATTCACTTTCGCCAGCTCAAGCAAAGGTCGTCGAAGACTACATTGCGAGGATCAGAGATCAGATGCTTCGCGTCCTCGAATCGCAGGGAGTCGCGCCTCCTGAGGCAAGCTTCGAGTCCGTCCATTCGATTCGCGTGACGCTGGCGTTCATCCGCATCGCGTTCCAGGAGTGCACACCGGATCGTATGCGCGGATATGGTGAATTCCCCGATAGCAAGGTTCGTGAGGTGAATGGCTTGGTTGACGAGATGGTCGCGGCTGTCGAGAAGCTGGATTCATATCTGGCGCAAGGGCTCGGGCAGGACTTGGAAGCCCGGCTCGCGAGGCTCGCACAAGCCGGTCAAGATGTCGACTTGCTGAAGAACCTGGAGAGAATCATCAACGAGCATGGTCTTGTCGAGTTCCGGCCGACGCTCTCCATGATTCTCGATAGGCTGGAGTCGAGGAGTTTCGAAATTGCTCTGTTTGGACGCGTCAGTTCTGGCAAATCGTCGCTTCTGAACCATATCGTTCAGCAGGATATTTTGCCGGTAGGCGTGACGCCTATCACTGCGGTCCCTACGAGGCTGATCTACGGAGCTGCGCCGCGCTTGAGCGTCTGGTATGCAGACCGCACTCCTGAGCGAACAGAGATTGCTCGCCTTCCGGAGCTTGTGAGCGAGCATCAGAATCCGGGCAACTACAAGCACGTCGCGCGAATCGTGGTCGAGTTGCCTTCCGACCGTTTGCGTGATGGCGTCGTGCTGGTCGATACCCCTGGGCTTGGCTCGCTCGCGACCGCGGGGGCGGCGGAAACGCTGGCGTATCTGCCAGGCTGCGACCTTGGAGTGGTGTTGGTCGATGCAGGCTCGACCTTGACCGAGGATGACATTGGGACTATTCGAACGCTTTATGAAGCCGGCATTCCCGCGTCCGTGCTGTTGAGCAAAAGCGACCTGTTGGCAACGGACGATCGTGAGCGCTCATCGCGGTACATTTCCGAGCAGATCCGTGCGCAGCTCGGCCTGAGTATCTCGATCCATCCGGTCAGCATCCAACCAACCCATTCTGTGTTCCTGGATGATTGGCTCAAGGATGTGCTCTTGCCGCTATACGATCGGCATCAACAACTGGCGCAGGAGTCGCTGTTACGAAAAATCGGGTCACTTCGGGAAGCGGTAACAACTGCCTTGAAAATCCGCCTTGATCGTGCCCCGGACGATGGCGAGGAGGTTCCAGATCAGGGAGCGATCGAGGTCGAAGAGATTGAAAGCGCACTCAGGAAAGCTGTTGGAAGAATCGCCGAGATTCGGCAGCTCTCCTTCGAGACCACGCACGCCATTCGGGGAGGAGCCGATCTAGCCCTCGGTGAAGCGGCGAACGTTCTTTTCGAGGCGTGGACAGGCGGAAAGACCGCGGCACAGGCGAGCATTGTGAGTGCCGAACTGGCTCGGATAACGGCTCAGGAGGCAAGTGCTGTCTCCACCGCCCTTAAAGACCTGGCGTCTGAACTGACGCGAACGCTCCAGGCGGCTTCGAAAGCACTCGGGTATCAGACGGCCACCAGCGAAGATGACCTGAACTCCCTCATTAAGGAAATGCCGAAGCTCGATCTTGGAACTCTTGAGATCGACATTCGCCCAACCGTCCTGGGCAAACTCTCCCGAAGGCTGGCTTTGGGACAGATCCGGAAATCGTTGCGGCGCCAGATTGGGCAGCAGGTTGAACAAGCATTTTCGAATCTGGGAAGCATGCTCGACTCATGGGAGCGCCGAACCCTGGGCGAGCTGCAGCTCCGTTTCGAAACGCATGCGGATCAATACCGTGCTCATATAAGCCGAATGAGTGGGTCGGGGAGCCTCCCCGTTGCGGACCAACATGCAACTCTCCGGGACCTCAGCTCCCTAGGCGGACTTCAAGCGGAAGAAACAGCGCAAATGGCTCCGGCCCCATAGGTCTCAAGAATATGGCGACAAACCGTGTTGAAACCATTGTTACCGGCGGCAACGGAGCGACTGATCTCGATCGGCTGATCGAACAGCTCAACACCGTGATGGAATGCGAGCAAGCCGCTGCGAGGCTTGTTTGGTGCGGACCCACGGTGATACCGGCGTTGAGGAAATTCCTTTTGGAAGGGAAGCCCAGCGTGGTTTACCAACCGCGGAAGGCGGCGGTCGAGGCACTCGGCGGGCTTCGCGCCAAGGACGTTCTTATCGAATACGTCACCTCGAAGCGCGATATCGGGGATGCTGCAACCCGCTTCGCCGAGGACTCAGTCAAGAATGCCGCTGCGCGTGAGCTTGCCAAATTCCGAACGAAGGACGTTTTGGACGTGTTATTGAGTTTTGCGCTCCCGCGTTCCAGGGCCGGCATCGTTGAGGCGCTCGGGCAGTTTGGCTCGATGGAGGCGATTCCCTATTTCCTCCGAGCGCTAGAGGACGATCTCTGCCAGGCCGCGGCAGTGGATGCTCTCCGCCGCCTTGGCGAGGACGCGCTCCTGGCGCTTGTCACCTCCGCGCTAACCCGATTGCCATCGCCCGAGGAGGAGCGGCCCTCGAGCTTGCGCAGGCGCGCAAGAGTCCTTGAACTGATCGGCGAAATCGGCCCTCCCTCCGCGTTTTGGCCTTTGCTGAAGTCCTTGCTCGAAGAGGACGATCCGCCGATTGTGGCCGCTACGGCCAACCTGGCAACTCTCTTGGGAGATCCCAAGGACCGAGCATGCGCAGCGCAGAACTTGATACGAGTCCTTCCGCGAGCGGACTGGTATTTCCGCGAAGAGATTCAACGCTTGCTCATTGAGCTGTATCCCGATGCGGGCTCCCTCGTTCAGCAGGAATACCAGGCCAGAACGAAGCTCCCGGAAGTCGCGCGGGCCAGGGATTCGACACTCCGGGTACTTGAAAATGTCCGCCGTAGCGTAGGAAACCAAGCCCTGAAGGAATAGAGTTATGAACGCGATCGCGAACAATCATCAGCTCGGAGCACTGGAACAGTACGGCAAGCTCAAGCTGGACATCGCGGGTGCCGTTCGCACACTGCTCCACTTCGCCGAGCGACGTAAGGATGAAATGGCTGTTGGCGACTGCCGCCGACTTCTCGCGAGGCTGGCAGAGGACAGATTCAATCTCGCCATGGTCGGTCAATTCAGCCGGGGAAAGAGCTCCCTGATGAATGCGCTTCTAGGCGCCGAAAAGCTTCCGACCGGCATCCTTCCATTGACGTCGGTCATCACGACGGTGGCATATGGTGAGCCGGAGCGAGTTCTCCTTCAAAGAGAAGGTTGGACCTTTCCTCAGGAGATCGGTTTGGCCGAGTTGCCGGAGTACGTCACGCAGCAGGGCAATCCAGGAAACGAAAAGAAGGTCACGCTAGCCGAGATTCAGCTTCCGCATGAAATGCTTCGCCTGGGCGTTCATTTCATCGATACCCCGGGAATTGCTTCGGCTATCCGGGCCAACACCCGCACTACCCGGCAGTTCCTCCCTGAGATTGACGCGGCCGTCCTCGTCACGAGCTTCGAGTCTCCCTTTGCCGAAACCGAACTGAATTTTCTCAAAGAGGTTCGAGGATACGTGCAGACGATTTTCATCGTCGTCAACAAACAGGATCTGGTCCCAGCCATTGAGCGAGCCCATGTCGTCGAAGCGATTCGTCGTGAGCTCCGCGCAGCTTTTGACTGCGACTTTCCTGTTTTTCCCATGTCCGCCCGCGATGCACTACACGCAAAAGAAAGTAGCGCTCGGAGCGATTTGGAAACGAGTGGCTTGCCGCCCCTGGAAGCGGCCCTGACGGCTTTCATTCGTAAGGACAAGGCGCGGGCGTTGTTGTTTCGAACTGCCGACCGCGCCGAAAGTATTGCGCACCAGCAAGCAGTTTCGATCCGGATCTCTCAGCGCGCCAGCGCCGGGGAGAATGCGAGCGAGTTAAAGATCCGCCTCCACGATGCAACCGTCAAAATCGACCAGGCGCGGCAGGAGTTGACTCAGGATCTGCGCGACCGCCTTGGAGTGGAATTCCCCAAAGCCTGCCAAGAGAAGATTTCGCTCCGGAATCCGGAATCTGAGGCTTTTCTGGTCTCGCAGTTCCGCGAATGGTTCTGGCGCGATGGAGAAATCGCTGGCGACGCCTTCCAAACGTTCCTGGGGGATTTATCGCGGAAGCTCTTCGACGCGTCGATGCTGAGTAAGAGGCAGGAGATCGATCGCATCTTCGCGGATCTGACCGAACAGGATATGCCACGTTTTGAGGAGTTAGCGCGCAAGATTTCCCAGATCCCAGCGGAACTGCTGCGAGAGGGGGTCTCTTCCGAAAATTGGCACGTTCGCCCACTTCAGATGGCTCCACTCGCTTTTCGGGCGGTTGACCTTCCCGTCGAACAATTCCGCCTGCCTTGGTGGTTCGACCTGATTCCAAATGGCATGCTCCGGGTATTTGCACACCGCTACTGGCTGAGGCGCATGCCTCAATACATTCGGGCCTTTCAAGAGTCGACGGATGCTTTGCTGCGGACTGCGGTAGAGGATTGGATCTCCAACAT
>Ga0335083_10000957_pt1 | contig 41145 bp, 32 predicted proteins | sample Lox_Sample_42_FD_206716 | JGI IMG/M metagenome (GOLD analysis project Ga0335083, IMG submission 206716) | Soil microbial communities from Loxahatchee National Wildlife Refuge, Florida, United States - Lox_Sample_4.2 | ecosystem: Environmental > Terrestrial > Soil > Wetlands | place: USA...
CGCGCTCGCCAAGCGCTTTGCCGCGACGAGCGGCGGCGTCGGCGCCGCGGCCATGATTCCGATTTTCGTGCACGGTCACCTCACGGGCATGCTCGAGCTCGCGCGGCCCGGCCACGCGTTCCGCCGCAACGATCTCGTGCGGGCCGAGCGCATCGCGCAGCGCGCCCTCTACCAGCGCGCGAACTGAACGGTCGCGCGGGCCGGCACGCCGCGTTGCGTGCGCGACGCATCGAACTACGCTTGCGGGCGTGTCCTCGGTGCTCAGGCTCTATACGGATTTCGTCTGCCCCTTCTGCTTCATCGCGGAAGAGAGCACCGTCCCGAGGCTCCTCGCCGATTTCGAGCTCACGCTCGACTGGTACGGCTTCGAACTCCATCCGAGCACGCCCGTCGGCGGCGCGCACCTGAGCCGACTATTTCCGAACGTGCCGCTCGCCGCCATGCACGAGCGCACGAAGCGCTTCGGCGCGAGCTTCGGTGTGCTGAATTTCCAGCCGCCCGACTGGCTCGCGAACACGCGCAAGGCGCTCGCCGTGGCCGAGCACGCGCGCGACGTGGGCAAGCTCGGGCCTTACAAGCACGCCGCGATGGAGGCGAACTGGCGCCAGGGCAGAAACCTCGAAGACCCCGCCGATCTCGCGTTCGTGGCGCAGAGTGCCGGGCTCGACGCGGCAGCGGCGCTCGCCGCCACGACGGATCCGGACCTTCTCGAGCGCGTCGACGCGCGGCAAGAAGAGGCGCGGCGTCACGGCGTGCGCGGCATTCCGACCTTCGCCTTCGGTGACGTGCAGATCGTCGGGTGCCAGCCGTACGAAGCGCTCGCCGCGGCCGCCACGCGAGCCGGTGTGCGGCGTCGCGCCTGAGCTCCGAGCGGTCCCGCGCGCTCGGCGCCGGGCGACTCACTGAATGTGGAAGCTCTGCGGCAACGTGACGGCGCTGCCCGTGAACGGCGGCACGTGCGCGCTCTTGAACGCGCTCGTGATGCACGAGCCCACGGCCGTGCCCGCGAACGGCGCTGGGACGGCGACCGCCGTGACCGGGCCGTCCGGCGAGAACGTCACCATCGCGCGCCCCGACCCGGACGGACCGTCGCCCGCCTGGCAGGCGTTCGCCCGTCCCGCCGCGGCGAAGAGCGCCGTCACGGCGGCGCCGCGATTCAGTAAGCCGCGCTCCGACACCGGCACCGGCGCGGCGGGCGCCTGATCGTCGGGCTTGGCGGCCACGGGCGCGTCGGTCGGCTTGGGGGCGGGAACGACCGCGGCCGCCTTGGTCGCGGGCTGAGTTTCGTCGAGGTGGATCGTCTCCGCGGCGCTCGTGCGGGCGGGCGCGGGCGGCGGGGCGGGCGGCGGCGTCGCGGCCGTCGGCGCCGTCGGATCTTCGTCGAGCGTGACCCGGGTGTGATGAGCGACGCTCGCGTGAGCGGCCGAATGCGGGTCGCGGTCGTTTTCCGCGACCGGGATGCTGTCGAGACTCACGCCCTCTTTTTCGGTCACGGCACCGGGGGCGGTCGCGGCGTTCGTCGCCGAGCGGGCGAGCGTCGGCGAGCCGCCGGGCGTCGTCACGAGCGCGTTCGGCTTCGCCTGCAGGTTCGTCCACACGAGCGACCCGACCGCGGCCGCTACGCCGAGCATGCCGAAGAGGAGCGCGCCGACGGGCGCGCGGCGTTGCGCCGACGGCGCCGACAGCTGATCCGCGCTGGTCGAAGGGTGGCTGCTCGGATCCGAAGCGCGGCTGCCGCCCGGCTTCGCCGTCGGGACGAGGCCGCCCTGGACCATGCCGTCCGTTTGCACGAGCGCTTCGCGCAAGGCGTCGTCCTGCTTCTCGAGCCGTGACTTGAGGACGCGGTGGACGAGCTTGCCGACCGCGGCGTGCGACACGAGCATCCGCTCCTCGACGAGGAAATGCTCGAGCGCGAGCCGGAGCTCGTCGGCCGTTTGGTAACGGCTCTGGCGGTCGCTTTCGAGCGCTTTCAACACGATTGTCGCGAGACGCTCGGGGTAGTCGGCGAGCACGCGCGTGGGGCTCGGAACCCGCGCTTCCTGGGCGAGCGTCAGCGTGTGGGCCGGCGTTTCGCCCCGGTACAGGCGCTCCCCGGTCGTGAGCTCGAAGAGCACGATGCCGAGCGCGAAGATGTCGCTGCGCCGGTCGATCGCCGCGCCGGTCGCCTGCTCGGGCGACATGTACCCGAACTTTCCCTTCACCTTGTCGCCCTGCTCGGGGTCTCCGAACGCGGTGCCGTTCGCGACCCCGAAGTCGACCAGGCGCGACCGTCCGTCCACGCCCACCAAAATGTTGTGCGGCGACACGTCACAATGGACGAGGTTGCGGAGCTCGCCGTCCCAGCCGCGGAGCTCGTGCGCCGCGTGCAGGCCGGCCGCGGTGTCCGCGATGATGCGCACCGCCATCTCCGGCGGGATCGGTCGCCGCCGCCGGGCGTCCACCATCACGGTACGAAGCGAGTCCCCTCGCACCCACTCCATCGCCATGAAGAGCACGCCGCGGTCCTCACCGACCTCGTACACGCGCACCACGTTCTGGTGCTCGATGCTGCGGACGACCTGGCCCTCCTCCAGAAACATCGTGCGAAAGTCGGACTTGCGCGCGAGCTCCGGCAGCATCGCCTTGAGCGCGACCAGCCGATCGCCCATGTCGCCCCGCTCCCGCGCGATCCACACGCTCGCCATGCCGCCTTTGCCGAGCTCAAGCAAAAGCTCGTAGCGCCCAAGTCTCGACCCCGATCGGAGCTCGACGTTCATGCTGCTTCGCGACGAGAGACGGCGGCGCTGCGAGAGCCCACCGGTGCTGACCCCGAGCGGGCTCGAGGATCAGGGAATGGATGCCACAAAAAGACCCATCCGGCGAGTCGGGTCGGCCATGAAATGGGGCTTCTAGCCTACGGTGAGGAATCGACCGGTGCCGCGCTCGGCAGCGCCGAGTCGCCGCTCAGGCCCGCGGGTCGTCGGACTTTCATGCTCACGTCGAGCAAGATGGTCTCGCCGGCGGCAAGCTCGATGGTGCGGCGTTCCGTTGGTGCTTGAGGATGCTCGAGGCGGACGTAATGCGTACCGGGTGAAAGCGGAATCGCGCGCGCGAACGGCGTCGTATCGAAGGTCTCCCCGTCGACGATGACTTCCGCCCACGGTTGGGCGACCACGCGAAGATAGCCCGGTGTGGCGGGCACGAGCTCGAGCCGGCCGCTCGGCCCCGGCTCGCCGTTCGCTGCCCCGGCGTGGCGCGCCCAGAGCTCAATCGCGCCGCCGCCCGCGCCGAGCAACACGGAAAATCCGAACAGCACCCCCGCGACCGTGCCGAGGCTCGGCCCCGGCCGCCGCACCCGCTCGGTGATGACCGGGGAGCTCGGTTTCACCGCGAGGCCGAGCCCGGACAGCGCCTCGAGCACCGCGTCGCGCGGACTCACGCCCATGTCGGCGAGCGCCGCGTCGAGCGCGGCACCGAGCTCGTCGGCGCTCTGGTAGCGGTGCGCCGGCATCTTTTGCAAACAGCGCTGGACCACGCGCTCGAGCGTCGGCGCGAGATCGGGGGCGTAGCGGCCGAGCGGCGGCGGCGGCTCGTTGCGGATGCGAAGCGTCGCGGCCGGATCGTCGCCCGGGCCGAACGGCGTCTTGCCCGCGATGAGCTCGTAGAGCAGCGCGCCGAGCGAGAAGAGATCGCTCCGCGGATCGGGCGGCTCCCCCAGCACTTGCTCGGGCGACGCGTAGGCGAGCGACGGTTGGCCGCCGCTGCCGTCGAGGAGCTCGGGCGCCGTCGGCAAGCGCTCGTCGGACGCCACCGAAAAGTCCGTGAGCTTCACGCCGCCGGCTTTGGTCAGCATCACGTTCGCGGGCCGGACGTCGCGGTGCACGATGCCGCGCGCGTGCGCGTGCGCGAGCCCGTGCGCCAAAAAGCGTGCAATCGCGGCCGCCGCGGGGTGCGAGAAGTGCTTCGCTCGCTCGAGGAGCTCGGCGAGCGACCAGCCGTCGATCGCCTCGAGCACGAGCCAGAGCCGGTCGCCGTGCCGCACGAAATCGTAGAGCCCGATGACGTTCGGATGGTTCAGTTGGCCGAGCAGCCGCGCCTCGCGCTCGAGCGCCGCGGCGAACGGCGACGACGGGACGATGCTCGCCGCGAGCGCCTTGATCGTCACCTTGCGCCCGAGCGGGACCTGCGTCGCGCGGTAAATCTCCACGATCGGGCCCGCGGCGACCTTTTCGGTCACCTCGCAGCCGTCGAAGCTCGGGAGCGAGCTCATCCGGATTCCGACTACTCGTTTTGATGGCGCGGTGCTACCCGAACCCGGCGTGTCGAGCGACCTCGGTCTGCCCCCCGGCCCCGTGCCGGCGCACCGCGCCCCCGAGCCCGGTCCGCCGCCGGGCGCCCGCCGTGCCGCCTGGGACGCGGTCACCGACGCCGTCAAATCCGCGTGCGCCAACATCGCCGCGTACTTCACGAAGTACGACCCGACCGTGCGCCGCGCCCTCCCTCCGGCCGTCGTGGTGAGCGCGCTCCTTTACGTCCGAAGTCCGCTCTCGAACTACATCTTCGACGAGCAGGAGGCCCTGCTCGCGAACCCGTACGTGAACGGCGGCGGCCTGCGTTTTCTCGACGCCTTCCGGCGCGACTTCTGGGGCCTTCCGCCCGATCGCAGCATCGGCTCGTACCGGCCGCTGCCGGATCTCGTCTGGCGGCTGCTCTGGCACGTGAGCCACTCGCCGTTCGTCCACCACGCGGTGAACGTCCTCGTGCACGCGCTGAACGGCGCGCTCATCGCGAGCTTCGTCTTCGCGGTCGTGCGGCGGCGCGCGCAGGGCTGGTTCGCAGGCGGCGTCTTCCTCGCCCTCGCCGTGCTCACCGAAGCCGTCTCGGGCGTCGTCGGCATCGCCGACGTGCTCGGCGGTCTCGGCGTGCTCGCGGCGCTCCACGCCTTGAGGCTCGGTCTGCTCCAGCCGTTCGCCGTGTTCGCCGCGCTGTTTCTCGGCCTGCTCTCGAAAGAGAGCGTCATCGTCGCGCTGCCGCTCGTCGCGTGGGCGTCGCTCGTCTTGTCGCCGGCGCTTCACCCCGCACTTCCCGGGCGCGCCGCCCGCGCGTTCACGGCGCTCGCGGCGTCGGTGCTCGCCCTCGTCGCCTACACGCTCCTCCGCCGCAAATACTTCCCCGTGGCGGAGCCGGACGTCGCGGCGGTCGCCGGCGAACCCCGCGTTCTCGCCGCGTTTCACGCCTTCTTGCGCTGGTTCCGGCAGCCGGCGCTCCCGCACGACCCCATCAACAATCCGCTGATTGAAGCCGACACGCCGCACCGCGTCGCCGGCGCGCTGCGCGTTTATGCGCGCGGCCTCATCGCGCTCTTCTTCCCGTGGCGCCTGAGCGGCGACTACTCGTTCCCGTCCGAGCCCGTGCCCGATCGGGTCGTGTTCCCGCTGAGCGTGCTCGGCGGTCTCGCGCTCGTCGTGCCGCCGCTCGCGGCGGTCGGCGTTTGGATCAACGCGCTCTTGCGCGAACGTCGCGAGCGAGCGCGCGGCACCTTCACCCTCGAACCGACCGTCTGCTTCGCGCACACGGCGCTCGTCGCGGTCGGGTTACTCTGGATCCCGCTCGCGTACTTTCCCCACTCCAACATTCCGATCCTCTTGCCCACGGTGCGCGCCGAGCGCTTCTGGTACCTGCCGGCCGTCGGCTTCGCGCTCATGCTCGGCCCCGCGTGCGTGTGGTTGCTGCGCCGATTCCCTGGCCGCCCCGGCATTCTCACGCTGGTTTTGTGGCTCGGTTTTCAAGCCGTCCAGGCGCGCCTCCACGCGTTCGACTACACGGACGACCTCGTCTTCTGGCGCGCGACGAAGAACGCCGTGCCGCGGAGCGCCAAGGCGCACCTCAACTACTCGGTCATGGTCGGCGCGCGCGGCGACCTCGAAGAACGCCTGCGCGAAAACCGCATCGCGCTCGCGCTCGCGCCGAAGTGGCCGATGGCTCACATCTATCTCGGCGACACGCTCTGTCGCCTGCACCGCGCGGGGGAGGCGTGGCCCGCTTACAAGGCCGGCTTCGAGCTCGGTCCGAACGACCCGAACCTGATCGGACTCGCCCTGCAGTGTCTGTGGGACGAAAAGGCCATCGCCGACCACAAGGACGAGCTCATCGCCGCCTCCGACGCCCACCCCGGGAGCTGGCTCGCGTACCTCGCGACGGATATCGTGTACAACGGCAAGGAATACGACGGCGTCCAGAAGAAGTACCGTCCTCGTTCCTACGACGGCGGCCCCAAAGAATGAGGGGAGTTTGATCCCGGGCGCCGGGCACAACGTCAGGATCGAGGAGCGTCTTTCATGCGCGTGTTGGTCACCGGCGGCGCCGGGTTCATCGGCAGTCACGTCGTCGAGCGGCTGCTCGCCGCGGGCGACGAAGTCGCCGTGCTCGACAATCTGAGCACCGGCCGGCGCGAGAACGTGCCGAGCGCCGTGCGCTTCTTTCACGTCGATGTGCGCGATCGCGAAGCCACGCGCAAGGCGCTCGTCGATTTTCGCCCCGACGCCGTGAACCACCAGGCGGCGCAGGCGAGCGTCGTCGTGAGCGTGCGCGATCCGCGCCTCGACGCCGACGTGAACCTGATCGGCGGTTTGAACCTGCTCGACGCGTGCGTCGAAGCCGAAGTGGAGCGCTTCGTTTTCGCGAGCACCGGCGGCGCGATCGCGGGTGAAGTCGCCGAGGGCGACTGGGCGCGCGAAGACGTGCTCCCGAAGCCCATCAGCGCGTACGCGATCCACAAGCTTGCGCTCGAGCAGCACCTCGCCGTCTATCGCGCGCAGCGCGGCCTGAAGTACTCGATATTGCGCTACTCGAACGTCTACGGTCCGCGCCAGGATCCGCACGGCGAGGCCGGCGTCATCGCCATCTTTCTCGACTCCGCGCTCGCCGGCCGCACCCTCTACGTGAACGCGCTCCACGCCGAGGGCGACCCCGGGTGCCTCCGCGATTACGTCTACGCGACGGACGTCGCGCGTATGAACGAGCTCGCGCTCCGCGGCGCCGTGGCCGAGCCCGTCGCCAACGTGTGCACCGGCATCGGCACCTCCACGCGCGACCTCGCGCTGGTCGTGCTGCGCGCCACGGGCCGCACCGTTCCCATCGAAAGCCGCCCGCCGCGCGCCGGCGACATCGGTCTCTCCGTGCTCGATCCCTCGCTGCCGGAGCGCTACCTCGGCGACCTCATCGGCCTCGAACAGGGCCTCGCGAGCACGGCCGAGTGGGCGCTCGGGCGGCGTTCGGCGAGCTGAGCGATCCGCCGCTCCGACCTGCGTCCCCGTTGCGGGGCAAGCCGAGGTCGATTACGGGTTTTCGCCGTGTCAAACCCCGTGGTCCAGGCGCTTGCGGCGCGCGGGCGCTCGGCCCTCCGCGCGCTAAAAGAGGCGCCGTCGCGCTTCGCCCGGACCACGCGCGAGCAGCTCCTCGCGCTCCGGCACTATCGAGCGCTCGATTGGGCGGAGCTCGCGAGCGCCCTCGTCGTCACGCTCGTCTTCGCGCTCTGGCTCCGGGATTGGACGCGCGGCAACGTCCCGGCCCTGTTCGATCCGAAGCTCACGGCGGACGACGCGCGCACCGCGATTTTCCCCTTCCATCGCTACGAAAAGGGCGCGCCGCTCGCGAACGATCCGATCGCGACCGAGATGCTCGAATACCAGCCTTACTGCTATCGGCTGATCTTTCGCCTGTTCGTGCCGCTCGTCGGCCTCCTCTACACGACCAAGATCGTCCAGGCGTTGCTGTTCGGGTTGATCGCCGCCGCGGGCGTCGTGCTCGCGCGGAGCCGGCGCGCGGGGCTCGGCGCCGGGCTCCTGTTCGTCTTCTTCTTTTTCCGCGACCAGTACGTGCAAAACCGGATCTTGGGCGGCTTGCCGCGCGGCTTCGGTTTTCCGCTCGCCGCGCTCTGGATCGCGGGCGCCGTCGCGGAACGGCCGAATCCACGTCGCGCGGCCGCGCTCATCGCGGCGCTCACGTACCCGACCGCGCTCGCCATGGTGCTCGCCGCCGAGGGCCTGTACGCGGTGCGGCGACTCGGCTTTCCCGGCTGGCGCACCGCCTGGCGTCGTTTGCGTCACTACGCGTACCTGGTCGCGGCGTGCGGCGCGCTGCTCGCTCCCGCCGTCTTCGTCGGCATGTCGAACGGCGGCCCGATCCACACGCTCGAGCAGGCGCGGCGCGAGCCCGCGTTTTCCGGGCGCCTGCACGTGCTGCCGTTCGGCGACCCGGGCAAGGAGTTCGGCACCGTCGTGAGCGAGGTGCTCGGCCATTATCGGGAAGGGGAGTCGCCGTTCCCCGCGGTGAAGGCCGAGCTCGACGAGTACGAGCACGAAATCGGCGTCGCGTTGCTCGCGCTCTTCCTGCTCTTGCCGCTCCTCGGTTGGTCGATGAGCCCGGGCGCGGTGGCGCGCTTTTTCGTGGCCGACCTCATCCTCTACGCGCTCTCGCGCTTCTTCGCGTTTCGGTTGTACTCGCCCGAGCGCTTCTACAGCGTCGGCATGCGTGCGGTCGTGCTCGCGCTCGCGGCGACGGCCATGGGGCTCGTCGCGCCGGCGCTCGCCACGCCCTGGCGCCGCATCACGCGCAACCTGACGAGCGCCGTCGTGCTCGCGTTCGTGTGGGTCGGCATCGGCGACGGTGTGCGCGACCCTTCGATGGGCGCGACCATCGACTACCGGCGCGAAGCGCCGCTCTGGGATTTCATCAAGAAGCTTCCGCTCGACGCGCGTATTGCGTCGCACATCGAGGACGGCGACACGATTCCGCTCTTTGCCGCGCGCGCCACGAACGGCACCTCCGAGACGCTCCAGCCGTGGCTCACGCTGTCCTGGAAGCGGCAGAAAATTCGCGCCGAAGACACGCTGCGCGCCATGTACGCGACCGACCCCGAGGTCGTGCTCGCCTTCGCGCGGAAGTACCACGTGACGCACTTGCTCGTGAACCGCAGCCGCTACCGGGACGACTTTCGCCAGCACGCGAAGAGCTTCGAGCCGTTCACGTCGTTCACGAGCGTGCTCTTGAGCGGACGGTCGCTGCAAAACCTCGTGCTCGCGTCGGTGCCGGCGAGCGCCGTCGTGTTTCGCTTTCACCAGTGGCAGCTGGTCGACGTGGCGAAGCTCGAGCAGGCGTGGAGCCACGGAGCGCCGGGCACGGCGCCGGAGCAGGCGCCGGCCGGCGACGACGAGCAGAACGACGACGGGTCGGAATAGCGCTTCTCGCGCGGTCCGGCGCGCGCAGCGTCAGAAGCCTCGTACGGCTTCGGGAACCGTCGGGCCCGCCGCCACGTTGCAAAAGACGTGGCCGCTTTGCGTGAGCGCGCACGTTTCCGAGTAGCCCGACGAGATCGCGACCACGTTCGTGAGGCCTTCGACCATCACGGGCGTCGAGCTGCCGCCCGCTTGATGATCGCCCCAGCAATACACCGAGCCGTCGCCGAGCACGGCGCACGAGTCGCTGACTCCGGCGCTCACGGCCATGACCGGAGCGCCGAGGTTCGCCACCGTCACGGGCCCTCCCGACGCGCCGGTCGTGCCGTCGCCGAGCTCCCCGTAGATGTTCGAGCCCCAACAGCGGACGCTGCTCGCGTCGGGCGAAATCGCGCAGCCGTGGTCGTAGGCGATGTCGAAACCGCCCGGTGTCGTCGAGATGCCGGGCAGCGGGACCGGGATCCCGTCGTCGGCGTGGTCGGTGTCGCCCGCGAGCGTGGCACCTCGCGCTTGGCCCCAACATTGGAGTGAGGCGTCGCCCAGGAGCGCACAACTGAACGGCGCGCCCTTGCCCGAGACGGCCGTCGCACCGCTGACGCCGAGCACGTGGGGGGGCGGGGTGTTGGCGGCCGGGGCCGCCGGCAGACAACGCCAAGCCGGGCAATCCGTCGTGTCGCCCTGGCCGAGTTCACCCCATTCGTTGTCGCCCCAACACTCGACCAACCCGGCGCGCGTCAGCGCACACGCGTGCCAATCGCCGCCGCTGATGGCGACGGCGTCGGTCACGCCCGGGACCACGAGCGGCACCGCGCTCGATTGGACGCTCGCGCCCGCGATGATGCCGGCCACGTCGCCCCAGCATCGAACGGTGCCGTCGCCGAGGAGCGCGCAGCCGAACGAAAACAGCGCCGCGCCCATGCCGCCGGCGTTCCAGGTGCCGCCTGCCGTGACCGCGACCGCGTCGTCGATGCCCACCACGCGCACCGGCACGTCGAGGGAGTCGGTGCGCGTGCCGTCCCCGAGCTCACCGTCGTCGTTGTTGCCCCAGCACCAGACGCTGCCGTCCGTCGCGACGGCGCACACCATGTCGACGCCGGCGCTGATGGCCTTCGCCGTCTTCTGCGTGATCGCCGGCTGCCCCGCGCTGTTGCCGCTGCCGCTTTGGCCCGCAGCGCCGCCGCTCCCGCCGCTCGGAACGCCCGCATGACCCGCAGTGCCGCCCGCGCCGCCCGGAACGCCCGCATGACCCCTGGTGCCGCCCGCACCCGAGCCGCCGCGCGCTCCGTTTGCGCTCCCGCCCGCGGCCGTTGCGCCGCTTCCCGCCCGGCCGCCGAACGGGGCGCCGCCCGTCGCGTCGAGCGGCATGCCTTCGAGCGCGGTTCGCCCGCCGCACGCTGCCAGCACCCAAACTCCGCCCGTGATCCACGCCCCCAACCCACGCATGCCCGCAGATTAGGCGCGGCTCCCGCGTTCACGCAACCCGCTTGCCCCGGATTGGTAGGATGCGTCGCATGCAGGAGAACCCCCCGTCCGCTCGGCGGCCCGGAGCGCCCGAGCTTTCGGTCGTGGTCCCCATGTTCAATGAAAGGACGAACGTCGAGCCGTTCGTCGAAGCGGTCGCGCGCGTGCTCGACGGCGAAGCGATCGATCACGAAATCGTGCTCGTCGACGACGGAAGCTCGGACGGCACCTGGGCCGCGATCGTCGAGCTTGCGCGCAAGGAGCCGCGCCTGCGCGGCATCAGCCTGTCACGGAACTTCGGACACCAGGGAGCGCTCCTCGCCGGACTGAATCATGCGCGCGGCCGCGCCGTCATCACGATGGACGGCGATCTCCAGCATCCGCCCGAGACGCTGCCGGAGCTCGTCGCGGCGTGGCGCGCGGGCCACAAGGTCGTGAACACGCGCCGGCTCGACAGCGACGACACGTCGTTCTTCAAGCGTCTCACCTCGCGCGCGTTCTACTGGCTCTTCTCGCGCCTCACGGGCGTGGCGATGGAAGCCGGCGCTTCGGATTTTCGCTTGATGGACCGCGACGCCGTCGAGGCGCTCATTCGGCTGGGTGACGCCGATCCGTTCATTCGCGGCCTCGTGAGCTGGCTCGGCTTCACCACCCAAACCATTCCGTACCAAGCGCGGCGCCGCCATTCCGGCGTGCCGAAGTTCACCCTGCGCAAGATGGTGCGCCTCTCCTCCGGGGCGATGCTCTCGTTTTCGGCGTTTCCGCTGCGGCTCGGCATCGGGATCGGCTTCGTCACGAGCGCGCTCGCGTTCGTGGAGCTTTGTTACATCTTCTACACGTACCTGAACGGACACGTTGTGCCAGGCTGGGCCTCGGTCATGACAGTGATGTCGCTGATGTTCGGTGTGCTCTTCGTTTTGCTCGGCATCATTGGTACGTATCTGGCCAAGGTTTACGAGATTCTGAAGAAGCGCCCTCGCTTCGTCGTGGGGGATCGCACGGGCTTTGCAGAGGAGGCGGCGACGCTTCCGAATTACGATCGCTGAGGTTTGGGTCTCCATGGTTTCGTCGGTGAGAGTCGGACGCCTGCTCGTGGTGTGTTGTGCGCTCTGCGCGAGCGCGTGCTCGAGCACGCCGAAGAAAGAGGAGACGCAAGCGACGTGGCACGTGCTCGGCTCGGAGCTCGATTCGGCGCTCATCGGCGTTTGGGGTTCGAGTGAGCACGACGTGTGGGCGGTCGGCGGGGACACCGGCTCGGGCCCGCTCGTCGTGCATTGGGACGGCACGAGCATGCAGCGCGTCCCTACGGGCACGACGGGCGATTTGTGGTGGGTGTTCGGGTTCGAGGGCGGCCCGGTGTTCGTCGGCGGCGCCGGCGGCGTCATCGCGCGTTACGACGGCAGCGCGTTCACGCCCATGCCGACGCCGGGCACCGCGACGGTGTTCGGATTGTGGGGCACGGCTCCCGACGACATGTGGGCCGTCGGCGGCACGGAGGGCGGGGCGGACGGCGCGTTCGCGTGGCACCTCGACGCGAACGGCTGGGCGGAAGCGCCCGGGTTTCCCGCCGATTTGGCCGATCACAGCGCGCTCTGGAAGGTGTGGGGCAGCGCGAGCGACGACGCCTGGTTGGTCGGCACGGCGGGCGTCGCTTTACATTGGGACGGCGGGAGCTTCGAGACCGACAATGTCGGCGGTGGAGAATCGTTGTTCACGGTGCACTACGCCGGTGGTCGTTACGCGGCGGTCGGCGGCGGCGCGAGCGGCCTCGTGTTCGAGAACGACGGCGGCGCTTGGCAGCGCTCCGACGACGGTTCGCTGCCGGCGCTCTCGGGCGTGCACATGACGAGCGCCGATCACGGCTACGCGGTCGGGCGCTTCGGAGCGTTCGTCGAGCGCTCGAACGGCGCCTGGAACGTGAGCACCGGCCCCGACACGAGCGAGACGCTGCACGCCGTGTGGGTCGACGAGAACGGCGGAGTTTGGGTCGTCGGCGGTGAGCTCGACGTGGAGCCGCTGACGCACGGAGTGTTTGCTTACCTCGGCACGCACGTGCCGAACGGAGTCGTCGAATGAGCACTGTGGAGTTCGTCTCGAAAGCCGTGGGTTTCGTCGCGCTCGCGCTGGCGGTCACCGCGTGCGGCGCGGACGGCGGCGCAAAAGGGCCCGCCCCGTGCCAGGAACAGTCGGGTCACGCGTGCGTCTGGCTCGGCACGGGCAACGACGGCTTCAACGGTGACGGTCACGACCGGCTCGACACCGACATTTACTGGTCGATGGATCTGCTCTTCGCGAGCGACGGCACGCCGTGGTTCATCGATTGGAACAACTACCTCGTTCGCTGCGTGCTCCCCGATCGAACCGTCAAGACGATGGTCGGCTGGACGGATCCGATCTTCCCGGGCGACGGTACCGGCGACGCGAGCGAGAGCATGCCGCCCGGCGCCGACGGCACGCTCGTGCAGCTGAATCATCCGACCGAGCTCCTCGAAGCGGACGACGGCGCCATCTTGCTCATGGCGTGGCACAACCACAAACTCCGCCGCATCGATCCGGCGACGGACAAAGTGTTGATCCTCGCGGGCGCGGGCGCCGGCTTCGCGGGCGACGGCGGGCCGATGGCGAAGGCGTTGTTCAAACAACCCAAAGCCCTCACGAAGGACGCCGACGGCAACCTCTACATCGGCGATCAGCAGAATTTCCGCGTGCGCCGCATCGACTCGAGCGGCATCATCACGACCTACGCCGGCAACGGCACGCAGGGGACGACGGGCGACGGCGGCCCCGCGACGGACGCCGAGCTCGATTGGTCGTTCGGGTCGAACCCGGAGCCGCAGGGCGGGCTCGCGGTCGCCGACGAGAAGCTCTACGTCGCCGACACGCTCGCGAACCGCATTCGCGTGATCGATCTGACGACCGGCGAGATCGACGCGTTCGCGGGGACGGGCGACGCGGGCTACTCGGGTGACGGCGGGCCGGCGAGCGAAGCGACGTTCAACGGGCCGCGCAAGCTCGTGGTCGGCCCGGACGGGAGTCTCTACGTCGCGGACACCGACAATCACGTGATTCGAGCGATCGATCTGACGTCGGGTGTCGTGCGCACGGTGGCGGGCACGGGTGAGCAGGGCCGCGACGAGGACGGCAAGCTCGCGACCGAGACGAAGCTCAACCGTCCGTTCGGGTTGGCGTTCGATCCAGACGGCAATCTCTACGTGATGGACACGCTGAACAGCCGCATCTTGAAGGTGATGAAATGAGCCGCCTCGACGCATTGGCGGGGTTCGCGGCGGTCGCGCTCGCGACGGCGTGCTCGGGCGGCGGCTCGTCGAACGCGCCGCCCGGCTGCGACCCGACGAAGCCCGACACGATTTGCACCATCGCCGGGAACGGCGTGAACGGTTACGACGGCGACGACCCGATTCGCGCGCTCGACGCGAAGATGTCGCTGCCGCAAGACACGCTCATGGGTCCGGACGGCACGCTCTACATCCTCGACTGGAACAACCACCGTGTGCGTTCGCTCGGTTCGGACGGCATTTTGCGGCACGTGGTCGGCCGCGGGGAGCTCGGCGGTTCGCTCGACGACCCGGCGAACTCCGATCTGAATCACCCGACCGCGCTGCTCTTCTCCGAGGACGATCCCAATCAGCTTTTGATCGCGGCCTGGCACAACTCCAAGATCCGCACGATCGATCTCACGACCGACGACATCACCGACGATTGCGGGGACGGCCGGCGCGCTTATTTCGGGGACGAAACGCCGGCGATCACGGCGTCGCTCGATTTGCCGACGTCGATTGCCTGGGATCCGACGGGCAATCTCGTGATCATGGATCAGGCGAATCAGGTGCTCCGGAGCGTCGACGCGGCCGGCATCATCCATCGCATGGCCGGCATCTGCGTCATCGATCAGGACGCGACGTGCGATGACGGCACGGCGCCGGTGCAGTGCCCGAGCGGCTCCGGTAAGTTCACCTGCGGGGACCCGACGACCGAGTGCTCGAACCCGTGCACGCCGAAGTACGCGGCCGGCACGGGCGAGCTCGACTTTCGGATGGCGCAGCCGTTCGGACAATCCGCGGATCCGGGCGGGCGCATCCTCTACGATCCCGACGGCAATCTGCTCTTCGCCGACACCACGAATCATTTGATCCGCCGCATCACGCCCGACGGTACGGTCGAGATCGTCGCGGGCGTCGAGCCGGTGAACGGCGTGCCGCAGAGCGGTATTGCGCCCGAGGGCACGCCCGCCACGCAAGCGCTGCTCTATCGCCCGACGGATCTCGCGCTCGCGGACGACGGCACGCTCTACTTCTCGGACGTGTACAACCACTGCATCCGCAAGATTGCGACGGACGGCAACGTGTACACGGTCGCCGGGCAGTGCGGCACGAAGGGCTTCGGCGGAGACGGCGGCCCGCCGGAAAAGGCGCTTTTGACGCTGCCTTACGGCATCGAGCTCTCCGGTCATTCGCTCTACGTCGCCGACACGGGGAACAACCGCATCCGCGTCGTGACGCTCGAATGAGCGCGCTCGGCCGAACGCTCGCTCCGGCATTCGGCGTGTCGCGCCGCGCGGCCGTCGGGAGCGTGCTCCTCGCGGCGAGCGCTTGCGCGAACCACGCGACGTCGAAAGCGACGTCTTCGTCGGTCGAGTTCCCGGCCGACTACGCGGATTCGTTCACCGAAGTGCGCGGGTGCCGGAAGAGCGGCGATCACGATCTGGATTTCATTCGCGTGCTCGTCGATCCGTCGGCGCTCGGCCCGTACACCGATCGGACGACGCCGTTCCCCGACGGCGCGATCGCGCTGAAGGAGCAATACGACGTATCGGACGCGAGCTGCTCGGGCCCGATCGTTCAATGGACGGTGATGAAGAAGGACACGGCGGCCACGGACCGCCTCGGCTGGGATTGGCAGCGCGTTTCGACGGACAGAAAGGTCGTCGAGGAAAACACCGCGCGCTGTTACGGCTGCCATGCGGCGTGTTCCGGGCCGCCGAACGCCGGCTACGACTCGACGTGCACGGACCCCTGACGCGCCCCGCCGCGCTTCAGCGTGACCTGAGCACCCAGGCGAGCCCGACCAAGCTCAGCACGAGCACCACGAGCGCGAGCAAGCCGACCAGCACGTCCACCGTGCCGACGCTGCGCCGTTCGCGCGTCTTCGCTTCCTGCGCGCGCTTCGGCACTTCGACGAGCGGTGCCGCGCCGGCGGTTTCGGGCTTGCGTGACGCCGGCAGCGGCTCGGGCGCTTCCACCCCGCGCGGCGGGTCGACGCTCTCGTCGGCGCGCATCGGTTCGTCGGCGCTCGTCTCGAGCTCGTGCAGGGCGTCGAGCAACGGATCGCTCAGCGTGAGCGCCGTCGCGCCGATTTCGAGCTTGGCGCCCGGGACCCAGGGCGTGTCGCGGTTCGGCTCGAGCTTCTTTTCGCCGAGCGCGGAGCCGTTTTTCGAGCCGAGATCGCGCACGCTGATGTGCTGGCCGTGGCGCCTCAGCTCCACGTGGCGGCGCGACGCGTCGGTGTCGCCGAGCACGAGGTCGGCGTTCGGCGCCCGTCCGACGACGTAGGTGCGCTCGACGTCTTTCATCGCGAGCTCGCGGCCCGCGTCGGGGCCGTTCTCGACGCGGACGCGGGCGCTCACGTCCTCACCCTGCGCGGAGAGCGCCGCCGCGATGAGTCCGAGCGCGATCTCGCGCGTGGTCGCCTGCGGGTTCGTCGTGGGGACGGCTTGCTCCACGCGCACCTCGAGCCAGATGCGACCCACGCGGATGAGCTCCTGGTGCCGGATCACGCGCGGCGCCTGCGCCGAGAGCCGCACCGGTCCGACGAACGTGCCGTTCGAGCTGCCTTCGTCGATGAGGACGTAGTCGGTCCCGCGCTGGCGGATCGAGGCGTGGCGGTGACTCACGCTCGGATCGGGCAGGCGGACCTCGCAGCCTTCGCCGCGGCCGATGACGACGCGCGGCGCGTCGAAGGTGATCCGGGCGGGCGTCGGGCCTTCGCCCGAGCGGATCACGATGGTGAGAGCCATGGGTCGCCGGAGCTTACGGCGAGCGCGCCTTTCCGGGAAAGTTGGCCCAAGAGCCGCGTGCGGCCTATCGGCGAGGAAGCCATGACCCAAGCCCAAGATCGACGTGCCCAGGGCACCCACCGTGTCCCCCTCGAGACCCTGGTCGAGATTTGCGGCAACGAGCCCGGCATCCCCGCTTTCGAGGCGGAAGCGCTCGACGTGAGCGCCCAGGGCATGCATTTACGCACCGCGTACCTACCCGACGAAGGCGCCCCGCTCGTCTGCCGCTTCGAGGACCACGGGCGCGAAATCGTGGTCGAGGGGGTCGTGGCCTGGCGCAAGGAGAGCTCGAAGGGAGGCGACTTCGGCGTCGCGTTCACCGCGCTCGACAGCCGCAGCGTCGACGCCCTGCGCGCGCTCGTGAAGACGAGTGACCCGGACGAAGCGAAGGGCAAGGACGACGCGCCGAGCGGCGCGCGCGTCAGGTTGCACATCGAGGGCCTCGGGTCGCCGATGAAAGCGCGCATTCGCGCCGGCTCGACGCAGAAGATCCAGGTCGGCTCGAGCCTCGAATTCCTGAAGGTGGGCCGCAAGCTCGACGTCGAGGACATGGACGCCGGCGGGCGCCGGGCGGCGCTCATCGACGGCGTCGAAGTGGTGGTCGATCCGCGGACCTCGGTGCCGCAGCTCGTCGTGGCGCTGCGCTACGAGGGCGCGACCGAGGACACGCCGCAGCCGACGGTCACCGATCTCGACGCGCAGCCGGTGCGGCCGCAGTCGCTCCGCCTCGCGCCCGAGGCCGTGACGGTCGCCCGGGCGCACGACGACGATGCGGCGGGAGAGCCCGCGCCGTCCGGCGACGTGCCGGAAGCGCGCGCGGACGACGAGCACGACGACGCGCACGACGACGAGGCGGACGAAGACGAGGACGAGCTCGACGCGGCGGTGCCCGCGACGACGCGAGCCGCGCGTCGCTTGGGTCACGCCGCCGAAAATGCGGGCAGCGCGGCACGCGACGCGAGCGTCGCCGCGGCGCGTTGGGGGTCGGACACGTTCGGCAAGCTCTGGAGCGGCGCGAGCGCGAAATTCGCGGCCCTGCGCGCGCAGAAGAGCGCGCCGGCCATGCGCCGCACCACGGCGAAACCCGTCGAGTCGCCGAGCGCGCTCGACCAGAAGCGTCTTCGCCCGCAGTCGTCCGGCAAGAACGCCGATTCGGCGCCGCCCGTCGCGATGCCGGCGCGCCCCTCTCGCAAGCGCGCGGCGGTCGTCGTGGGCCTCGCCGTCGTCGCGGCGTCCGCGGGTGCCGTCGCGCTTCGGCCGTCCAAGGTCGCCTCGAAGAGCGCCGCGCCGGAAGCGACGGTCGCAGCCGCTTCGACGGCGGCCGGTGACGCGCCCGTTTCGGCGCCGACCGTCACCGCCCTCGCCACCGGTGTCGTGCCGCTCCCGGGCTCGACTGCGGCGGGTCCGGCACCGCTCGCGACCGAAGCGCTCTCCGCGGCCGCGCCGGGCGGTCCCGTCACCGCGAACGTCCCGCTCTTCGGACCGACGCCGCTCGCGACGATGGAGCCCGCGCCGCTCGGTCCGCCCCCGAGCGCCGAAGCGAAGGGCGTCGAACAAGCCGAGCTCACGGCAGCCAAAGCCGCGGCGCCGCCGCCCGCCGGTGACGAAGAGTTCCCCGACCCGATCGAGCACGTGGACGGAGCGTCGAGCAAGCACGGCGCCGACGCGAAGGGGTCCGACGCGAAGGACGAGCGTCCCGAAGACGTGCCCGCCTGGGGCAAGGGCAAGATGCACACGCCGACGGTCCATCGCTTGCGCCTCGACGGTCCGGGCACGGCGCTCCACGGCGTCTCCGACGCGACGGGCTTCACCGTGCTCGTCCCGGGCCGAAAGCTGATGGAGAAGGGGGACGCCCTCATCAAGCGTGACCCGCGCATCGGACGCGCTCGCACCACGAACACGCCCGGCGGCGCGCAGCTCCGCATCACCTTCAAAGACGGCCTCCCCGCCTACCGGGTTCGCCTCCGCCGCGACTACGTCGAGGTGCTGATCAGCTCGCCCGAAGAGACGCCGGCGAAGAAGGACGGCAAGGAAGCGAAGGACGCGAAGGTCACGTCGAAGGCCGTTTCCAAGTCGGACGTCGCTTCGAAGTCGATTCCGGCCAAGCACTGAGCCGTCACGCGCGGGCTTCGCGACGGGCGTTCCGTCGCGGCCGTTCAGCGCGGAGCGAGCGCGAGGTGCGGCAACGTGCGGCCTGCCGCGAGCTCGCCGAGCACTTCGACGACGAGCTCGCGTTCGGCGGCTTGCACGCGCCCCGCGAGCGTTTCGAAGGTGTCGTGCGGTTCCACCGGGACACGGCACTGGCGAACGATGGGTCCCGTGTCGTACTCGGACGAGACGAGGTGCACCGTCGCGCCCGACTCACGCTCGCCGGCGGCGAGCACCGCGCGATGCACGCGTTCACCGTACATGCCGACGCCGCCGAACTTCGGCAGGAGCGCCGGGTGCGTGTTCAAGAGGCGGCCTTCGAACGCGGCGAGCGTGCGCGCGCCGAGCTTCTTCATGTAGCCGGCGAGGAGCACCACGTCGACGTTCGCGGCGAGCAACGCGGCCGTGATGGCTTCGTCGAGCGCGGCCTCGCCCGCTTCCGTCTTGCTCGAGAGGTGACGGTGCGCAACGCCGGCGGCCTCGGCGCGGCGGAGCGCGCCGGAGCCCGAATTGTTCGAGATGACGACGCCGACCCGCCCGTCGATGCGGCCGCTCCGGCACGCGTCGAGCACGGCTTGCAGCGTGGTGCCCTCGCCGGAAGCGAGCACGCCGAGCGTCAGCACGCCGTGACCGTCGCCCTTCGCGTCCACGTCTTCTTGGGCGTTTGCAGCATCGTCGATCCGCGGTGGCCGCGGAGTGTATCAACTTTCGACGGGGCGCTGCATCTCGAGCCGGGCGGCGCGCTCTCGTGCCGTTTCTCCCGTCGGGTGCGCGCGCTGAGAGAGCGAGCGCGTGCCCGTCACGCCCCGCGGCCGACGCGGAGGAGCGGCACGGCGGCGTGCTTCACGTCGATGCGGTGCGTGCCGCTCGTCTTCGGCGTGAGCGCGTGCGACGGCGTCTGTTCTTGCCCCAGTCGCTCGGTGATGGCGCGGAAGGCGTGAAGGAACGCCGTGTCGTCTTGGCCGGCGCGGATCACGCCGAGCACGCCCTGCATGTCGACCGCCTGCCGCAAGTAGCCGCGGAGGATGCGCGTGTGGACGACCACCGCGGGGCCCTCGCCGGTGCGACCGCTCGCGAGCAAACGCGAGAGCTCGTCGCCGCGGAGCCCCGGCATGAGCACGTCCACGAGCACGACGTCGGGAGCGAGCCGCGCGATGCGCTGGGAGAGACCGTCCGCGCTCTTCGCGACGCTCACGTCGTAGCCGTCGTCGATCAGCCGCCGGATCGTCTGCTCGCGCACGAGGTCGTCGTGGTCGACCACGAGGACGTGTAAAGGCGCTTTGGGCTCGAGCTTCAGGTTCGACACGCGTTCGGTCCGTACTCCCTTGCGTCGACGGTCGTTTGACACCCCTTCTTTAGGCCCGGCGGTTGCTTCTCGAGCTCCGTCCCACGCTGAGACGGCCGGGATCAGCCGGCGCGACTCGGGGAGCGTCTTGTTCGTCCCGAGCGGGGCGTTCAGTCGAGCCCGTGGTCCATGTTCATCGCCTTGCGCACCTCGGCGAGTGTCTGGATGCCTTCGGCGCGGGCGCGCGCGACACCTTGCCGCAACACGCCGAGGACGTAAGCGGGGTCGGCGGCGAAGCGCGCCCGGCGCTCGCGCAGGGGCGCAAGGTAGGCGTTCAGCGCCTCGGTGAGCGCGGCTTTGAGCTTGCCGCCGCCGCCGTCGCCGATGCGCTCCGCCACGACCTCGGGCGCTTCGGCCGTGCAGATGCCGACGAGACGGAGGAGATTCGCGACTTCCGGCCGGTTCTGCGGGTCGTACGTGATGCGCCGATCGGCGTCCGTCTTCGCGCCCTTGATGGCTTTCGCCGTTTCGTCGGCCGTCATCTTCAGCATGATGGCGTTGCCGCGGCTCTTGCTCATCTTCTGCCCGTCCGTGCCGAGCACGAGCGGCATTTCGCTGAGGAGGGCGTCGGGCACGGGGAAAATCGGCGACTTCGGCGCGAACCGGTCGTTGAAGCGGCGCGCGATCTTGCGGGTGAGCTCGAGGTGCGGCAGCTGATCGCGACCGACCGGCACGACGTTGCCCTTGCAGAACAAGATGTCGGCCGCCTGGTGAATCGGATACGTGTACATGAGCGCGTTCACCTGGCGGAGGCCCGCGGCTCTGATCTCGTCCTTCACCGTCGGGTTGCGATCGAGCTCCGCCGTCGTCACGAGCGACATGAACGGCAAGAGCAGCTGATTCAACTCCGGGACGTGACTGTGGCTGAAGAAGAAGGTGCGCCCGTTCTCCGGGTCGAGGCCGGAGGCGAGGTAGTCGAGCAGGACCTCGTGCACGTTCGCGCCGACGGCGTCGGCCGTGTCGCGGTCCGTGAGCACCTGGTAGTCGGCGATGACGATGAACGTGGTCGCGCCGAGCTCCTGAATGCGCACCCGATTCGCGACCGTTCCGAACAGGTGCCCGATGTGCAGCGGGCCGGTCGGGCGCTCCCCCGTGAGCACGCGATACTTCTGCGGGTTTTTCGGCAAATCCTCCCACACCGCCTGACTGCGGCGCGCCGACTCCTTGAACGTGGCCGACTCGAACGCCACGTCTTCCGCATCGACCTCGAACTTCTCTTCCATGGGCTCGCTCTCTCCAGGCGGCGCAGCATACTCGGCGTCGGGTCCGTTCACGAGCACGTCAGCTTGGTGCAATCGAGCTCGTCCTCGCCGCCCGCGCAGTCGGCCGTGCCGTCGCATTCGCGGCTCGGCGGCAGGATCGTGCCGTCGTTGCACGTGAAGTTCGGCAAGCCGCAATCCCGTTCGTCCTCGCCGTTCGAGCAATCGTCCACGCCGTCGCACTGCCAGCCCGCGGGGATCTGCAGCCCGTCGTCGCAGGTGAACTTGCCCGGCGGGCATTGCTCGTCGCTCCCGTCGGGACAATCGCGCGAGCCGTCGCAGCGGTAGCTCGCGGGCAGCACCGTTCCGTCGGCGCAGACGAACGTCGGCGGAGGCAACGATTGCTGGCAGGCGTCGAGGCATTCGGCGAAGTCGTCGTACGAGCCGTCGCAGTAGTCGGCCTCGATGGCGTCGCAGCCGGCACTTTCGATGCAAGCCGTCGCGCAGGGCAAGATCGGGTTCGAGTCCGCGCAGCCCGCGAGTCGCGTCCCCGTGACGACGCCGCAATCGGTGAGGAGCTTCAGGTAACGCGCGCACGTCGGCGTGGTGTCGTTCGTCGGCGCGACGTCCGGCGCCGGAGCTCCGCTCGCCGTCTTCGCGGGACCGCTCGAGCAGCCGCAGACGAGCGCGAGTGCGACGACCGAGCGCGAGATCAGTTGCACGTGAGCTTCGCGCAGTCGTACTCGTCCTCGCCGCCGGCGCAATCGGGCGCGCCGTTGCACTGGAGCGTCGCGTCGATGGTCGTGCCGTCGTCGCACGTGAACATGGGGCGCGGCGGGCAACCGGTCTCGTCGTCGCCGTCCGGACATTGCGTGATCCCGTCGCACTGCCAGCTGTCCGGGATCTGCGAGCCGTCAGCGCAGGTGAAGTAGCCTTGCGTGCAGTCTTCGTCTTCGCCGTTCGGGCAATTGGGCGTCCCGTCACACGCCTCGGTGGCCGGGATGCGCGAGCCGTCGTCGCAGGTGAATTGCTCCGGCATCATGTGACATTCGTTGACGCAGCCGGCGTAACCGTTGAACGAATCCTTGCAATAGGAGTCCTTGATTTCGGTGCAGGTCGCCTTCTCCATGCACGTCCAGACGCACGGCAGAATCGGGTCCTTTTCGTCGCAGCCCGAGACGAGCGTGCCGGCGACGACCTGACAATCGAGGAGCCTTTGAATGAAATTCGTGCAGGTGGCGGGCTCCGCGGTGCTCGCGGCGTCGTTCATGTGATCGCAATGCGCGGAGCAGCCCGCCGTCCATGCGACGTACGCACCCGAGATCGTCCAAGCCCACATCTTGTGCATCGAGCGACCCTTCGCAGGCGGCCTCAGCCGCGGAAAACAGCAGTCGTTCCACGCTAGCCGAAGGGTCGTGCTTCCGCATCCCTCCTTCGATCCGGAAAAATGCGCTCTTGGTGATACCGTGCGGAGCATGACGCTCAAGGTGATTGGAACCGGGTTCGGCCGCACCGGCACGGACTCGATGCGTGAGGCGCTGAACATCCTCGGGTTCGGTCCCTGCCATCACATGCTCGAAGTCAACGGCAACGAGGAGCAGAAGCGCGTTTGGCGCGCGCACGTCCGCGGCGAAAAAGTCGCTTGGGACACGCTGTTCGCCGGCTTCAATTCCTGCGTCGATTGGCCCTCCGCGCATTACTGGCGCGAGCTCATCGGCGTCTATCCCGAGGCGAAGGTCCTCCTCACGTACCGCTCGCCCGAGAGCTGGTGGGAGAGCTTCGAGAAGACGATCGTGGCCGGCATCGCGACGAGCACCGAGCAAGCGTCGCTCGGACTCGCGCTCGTGCGCGACCAGGTGTTCGGCGGCAAGCCGGACGATCGCGCGCTCGCCCTGGAGCGCTATCGAGCGAACGTCGACGCCGTGCTCGCGACCGTGCCGAAGGAGCGCCTCCTCGTGCACAACCTCGGCGACGGTTGGGGACCGCTTTGCGCGCACCTCGGCGTGCCCGTGCCCGCGGTGCCGTACCCGAATCGCAACGCCGCCGCCGATTTCAAGCGCAGGATCCTCGAGCAAGAGCCGCCCAAGTGAGGCTCGCGCTGCGCCGCCCGGTCGTCATCGGCGGCGGGCCGGCGTGTTCGGCACGGCGAGCGCCGCGGCCGCGGCGAGCTTGTGCTGACTCTGCCAGGGCGCGCCCGCGACGCGACCCATCTCGCGCAGCACGTCGTCGACCGGGCGGCCCAGGGCCGCGCTCGCGTCGCGAAACACGCTCGCGCGCTCGTACCAGTGAACCGACCAGCCCCGCTCTTTCGCGGCGCCGGCGAGCGCCTCTCGATACATGACCGAGTCGGCCATCGTTTGCGCGCGAGGGTCGGTGATGCGCTCTGCGGCCGTGCGCGGGAGCTCGGGACACGCTCGGAGGGCGATGCTTTCGACCGGCAGCGGTACGGCTCCGGCCAACGTCTCGAGGCACGCGCGCGCTCCGAGCGCCGCTGCCTCTTCGACGCGCGCGACGAGCGCAACGGCTTCGGCGAGCGTGAGCTTGCGCGCTCCCGGCGTGTTCAGATAACGCCCGACGGCCCACGACCCTTCGTGGTGGTGCGGATGCGTGGGCAAGCCGTGCGTCAGCTCGACCTTTCGCCGATCCAAGAGCTCGCCCTCGCGCGTCACGGTCACGAGCACGGCGGAGTTTCCGTTCTCGGCCACGCCGACGGTCGCGCCGAGCGTCACGAGCTCACGCCCTCGCCGCGCGCTCCCCGCGTCCCTTGCGCGTCACCCGCGGCAGCGCCGTGTTGGGGCTAATCTCGATGTCGACGTCGTGTTCACCGCGCTCGAGCCGTTGCGCGCCGGCGTAGGCGATCATCGCGGCGTTGTCCGTGCACGCGCGGAACGGCGGGACCACCAGACGAATGCCCACGGCCGTCGCCGCCGCGAGCGCGCGTTCGCGGAGCTCGCGATTGGCCGCGACGCCGCCCGCGAGCACGAGCGTCTTCGCGCCTTCACTCGAGGCCGCGGCCACGGCCTTGCCGACCAGCGTGTCGACGACGCGACGCTGGAAGGCGGCGCACAAGTCGCGCAGCGTCGCGTCGTTGCCGGGCCGGCCGTTCTTTTCGACCCAGCGCATGACGTCGGTTTTGAGGCCCGAGAAGCTGAATTCGAACGAGCCGCGGCGTCGCATCGGCCAAATCAAATCGATGGCGTCCGGATTGCCCTCCTTCGCCAGCCGATCGACGACCGGACCGCCCGGGTAGCCGAGCCCGAGGAGCTTCGCGACCTTGTCGAAGGCTTCACCGGCCGCATCGTCACGCGTGGCGCCGAGCTCGCGGATCGAAGCGATGCTCGGCGCGTCGACGCGATAGAGCGCGGTGTGGCCGCCGGACGCGAGGAGCGCGACGAACGGGTACGCGGGCGCCGCGGGGCTCTCGAGGTTCGGGAAGCGCAGGAACGGCGAGAGCAGATGTCCCACCAAATGATCGACGCCGACGAGCGGCTTCTGGAGCGCCCAGGCGAGCCCGCGCGCGGCTTGCACGCCGACGAGGAGCGCGCCCGAGAGCCCGGGCCGGCACGTGACCGCGATGCCGCCCACGTCGGCGAGCTTCACGCCGGCGCGGGTGGCCGCTTCGACCAACACCGGTTCGACGTTGCGGAGGTGGTCGCGCGAGGCAAGCTCGGGGACGACGCCGCCGTAAGGAGCGTGGAGCTTGACCTGGCTTTGGACCACGTCGCTCAACACTTCGCCGTCGGAGCGCACGATGGCGGCTCCGGTTTCGTCACAGGAGGTTTCGATGCCGAGGACGATCACGTGTGGAATGCCGTTCGGGAAAAGGGGCGCTAGATTAGCGAAACTTTCCGAATGCGCAGGCGCGAGCTCTTCCAAATCGTGGCGGCCGCCGCGTGGGCGGGCTCCGAAGCGTGCGCGAGGACCGAGGTGAAGCGGATGTCAGAGCCGAAAACGGCTGCAAAAATGCCGGTCTTGTTCCTTGCTCACGGCGCCCCCGTCCTCCTGGACGACCCGGAGTGGGTGGGCGAGCTCGCGGCCGTCGGGGCCGAGCTGCCGAGGCCGAAGGCCGTTTTGATGCTCTCCGCGCACTGGGAGAAGCGCCCGGCGACGTTCGGCGCGACCCGCCCGGTGCCGCTCTACTACGACTTTTACGGCTTCCCCGAACGCTACTACCAGGTGAAGTACCCCGCGCCGGGCGCGCCCGAGCTCGCCGAGCGGGTGCGGAGTCTTCTCGCCGAGCGCTCGCTGCCCGTCGCCGAGTCCGAGCGCGGACTCGACCACGGCGCCTACGTCCCGCTCCTCTGCATGTATCCGCGAGCGGACGTGCCGGTGCTCCAACTCTCGCTGCCGAGTCTCGACCCGAAGGAGCTCTTCGCGCTCGGCCAGGCGCTCGCGCCGCTCCGCGACGAGGGCGTGCTCATCATCGGCAGCGGCTTTCTCACGCACAACATGCGCTTCGCGTTCCGTCCCGGCACGCCCGCTTGGGCCTCGGAGTTCGACGCCTGGGCCGCCGACGTGCTCGTGCGGCGGGACCACGACGCGCTCCTCGACTTTCTCGAGCGCGGCCCCGCAGCTCGCGTCGCCCTGCCGACCACCGAGCATTTCGTGCCCGTCATCGTCGCGGCCGGCGCGGCCCCGAACGCGAGCGACCCCATCAGCTTTCCGATCACCGGTTTTTGGGACGCGGGCGGGAGCGGCGCGTTCACGCGCCGTTCGGTGCGCTTCGGCTGAGTTCCGGACGGCGTGTCAGCTCGGACGCGGTGAGAAATTTCCCCGGCCCCGGCGGAAAATTATTTCCCCACAAGTTCGTTCAATGTTCCGCGAGACCGGGCATTGTTAAGCGCATGGTGTCTTGGTGGCGTGGGCTCGCCCTCGCGGGGATGTTGATCGCAGGCTTCGCGGGTTGCTCGGGTAAGAGCGGCGACGACGGAGGCGGCAACAGCTCGGCGGCCCATGGAGGTTCGAGCGGCGCCGGACGTGGGGGTTCGGCAGGAACGGGTGGGTCCGGGACGAACAAAGGTGGAACCGGTGGTGGAGGCACCGGTGGGACCACCCCTTCGGAGGGGGGCGCCGCAGGTGCGGAAGAGGGCGGAGGGCGCGGCGGCTCGGGCGCGCGCGGTGGTTTCGCCGGGAGCGGCGTCACCGCGGGGTCCGGCGGCTCGTTCGGGTTCGGGGGTTCGGGCGGCATCGGGGCGCGCGGCGGCGCCGCGGGGACGAGCGCCGCAGGGACGAGCGCTGCGGGTACGAGCGCCGCGGGCACGAGCAGCGTGCCGAACTCTTGGTACTGCGCGCCCGACACGTACAACGACGGGACGTGCGACTGCGGTTGCGGGATCCGCGACCCGGACTGCAAGAAGACGGACATCGATCACTGCGAGCGCTGCAACGCGAGCGGCAGCTGCGCGGGGACGAACTCCGTGTGTCCCGGCCGCATCGATCCGATGAACACGACGGCGTGCATCCAGTCGCCGCCGGGTTGGTACTGCTCGAACTCGCTCTATTCCGACGGGAAGATTTGCAACTGTGGTTGCGGCGTGCCGGACCCGGACTGCAAGGACGCAACCAACAAGAGCTGCGACTCCTGCAACGACAGCGGCTCCTGCGCGCACGCGGCGTGTCCCTCGGACATCGACGACACCGACAACTCGACGTGTTCCATCCCGGCGGGCTGGCTCTGCTCCGAGTTCGACTACGGGGACGCCTATTGCGACTGCGGCTGCGGCGTCGTCGACCCGATGTGCAAGGACGCGACCGCCGAGTCGTGCGACTTCTGTCCCGACACGAGCTGCGCGGCCTCGACCGGTTGCGCGGGTCACGTCGAGGAAGACGACAACTCGCAGTGTTCGACGCCTCCGCCGCAGTGGCGCTGTCCGGCGCGGCTGTATCACGACGGTTCGAACTGCGATTGTGGTTGCGGCTATCCGGACCCCGACTGCAGCTCGCGTGAGGAGTCGGCCTGCGATCGCTGCGACGCGCAGGGTTCGTGTTCCGGGCTCCCTTGTCCCGGCATCATCACGACCGACGAAAACGACCAGTGCACGCGCCCGGCTCACCCGCCTGACGGCTGGACGTGCCCCGACTACCTCTACGCCGACGGCTACACCTGCGATTGCGGCTGCGGCGTGCCCGACGCGGACTGCCACGGCTCCGACATTTCGCAGTGCAAGAGCTGCGTGAACTGCTCGGCCTCGCAGGATTGCGGGAACACCGTGCTGCCGACGGACATCACCCAGTGCCGCCCGCCGGCCGCCGGCTGGACGTGCGCGCCCGTGCAATACCACGATGGCTACAGCTGCGATTGCGGTTGCGGCATCAAAGACCCGGATTGCGCGAGCACGAGCCCGGCGGCTTGCAACAACTGCCCCGCCGAAGGCTGCACCACCGGGATCTGCAGCCACCTGTCGCCCACCGACAACTCGGCTTGCTCCATCGTCGCGCCCTCCGATTGGACGTGCGATCGCGGCTTCTACGCCGACGGCGTTTGTGACTGCGGCTGCGGCGTGGCCGACCCCGACTGCTCGAGCGCGAGCCGCAGCGCGTGTGAAACCTGCAACGACACCGGCAGCTGCTCGACCGCGAAGTGCCCCGGGACGATCAGCACGACCGACAACTCGACCTGCACGAACTGACGCTCAGAACCCGCAGCCCGTCGCGTGGCGCTGCAGGTAAAAGAGCGCGAAACCCGCGGCCTTGCTCGGGTCGGACTTGCCGTCGTCGGGCAAATCCGGCCCGGGTTTGAGCAAGCGCACCTCGACGTCGCCGTTCGTCAGGAGCGAGACGACCGCGAGCATCGTGCCTTGGCACGTCGAATCGACCCAGGCGAAGAAGGTGTGTTCGTGGCCGGGGCCGAGATCGATCTGCGAGAGCGCGTCGTGCAGAATTTCGGGGATCGCGCGCAGCGGAGCCGTGTCGAAGAGCGGCGACGGGCTGCAAAAGCCGCTCGCCGCGTCGTTCGAGGTGAGCGAGCCGGGGCGGGTCGTGAGCGACGAGGTGTCGAGCGTGAGGGCGAGCTCGAGGCTCGGCGGCGCGCCCGTTTGGATGAAGCCGCTCTCGAGCTGGCTGCCGCCGACGATACCGCCGCAGTAGGCGGCCGGCGGAGTCGTGTCGAAGCGATCGAGACTGCGGCAGCCGGTGAAAAAACTCGTGCTCGCGAGCGCGAGGCACACGCTTCGCGTCAACGTGATGCGCCGAGCAGCTGCCACGCGTCGTTTCTAACACGCGGCTCCGGGTCCGTCTTCTGCGCGCGCTCGAGCACGGGTCGCGCCGCCGCCGGATTCACGCTGAAAAGCGCGCGGAGCGCGGCCTCGCGCACGAGCGCGTAACCGTCCGTCGTCGCCGCGCGCGTGAGCTCGGCGCTGCCGTTCGTGCTGCCCGGCGCGCGCGCGAGCGCTTCCGCGGCCGCGACGCGCAGCGCCCAATCGTCTTCGGCCGCGAGACGCGCGGCGACCGCGCTCGCGACCGCCGCGTCGGTGGTCGGCGCGGCGGCGAGCGCCGCGCGCCGCACGGCGGGATCGGCGTCGCCGAGCGCGTTGACGATGGCGTCGCGCGCGAGCGGCTCGCGCCGGCTGCCGAGAAACGCGAGCGCGCTCGCGCGGATCGGCGCGTACGGATGGCGCGTGAGCGCGGCGAGCATGGGCACGAGCCGCGCTCCCATGTCGTCGACCACGCGCCGCGCTCGCGCGAGCTCGTCGCCGCCGAGCCCGGCCCCGAGCGCCGGCACCGGCGTCGCACCCGGCTCGAGCCCGAGCGCTTCCACGACCGCGCTCGCACGCTCGGGCGAGCTCCGTGCCGCGCTTTCGCTCGCACGCGCGAGCGCCGGTGCGAGCCGTTCGAGGGCGGCGACGCGTTCGGCGCCCGTGTACGGGCCCGGGCGCCAAGCGTCGAGCAGCTCGCGCACGTCGATGCGCTCGTCCGGCGCCGGCAACGGATCGGCCGGCGCGCGGAACGAGCCGCTCGCCCAGGCGACGGCGGCCGCGGCGGCCACGTCGCGCAGCGCCGGCTCCGGATCGACCAAGGCGTCGGCGAAAGCGCCCGCCGCGTCCGGGGCCTTGAGCTCGGCGAGCGCGATGAGCGCGCTCTCGCGGAGCTCGGGGCTCGAAGCGCGCGCGAGCGCCGAGATCGCCTCGACTTCGCCGCGCGCGCCGAGCATGCCGAGCGCGCGCGCCGCCGCGGCCCGCGCGAGGTTCCCCGCGTCTGCCGAGCCGAGCAGCCGCACGAGCTCCGGTGTCGCGCCCGTGTCGTGCAGCATGCCGAGCCCGAGGGCGCCGAGCGCGCGCAGGGAGGGTGCGTCCGTCTCGAGCAAGCGCGTGAGCAGCGGGCGCGCCTTCGGCGAACCGAGTCGCGCCACGGCCCACGCCGCCGCGACCGCGATCGGATCCGAATCGTCCGCCTGCGCGCGCCCGTCCGCGAAGAGCGCGCCTTCGAATTTCGGGAGTAACGCGACGTCGCGCAGCGTGCCGGCGGCGATCATGGCGCGCGTGCGCAAACCGAGCTCGGCGTTGCCTTTCGCGTACGCGACGAGCGAGGGTCCCGCGCTCTTGCTCGCTACGTGCGAAAGCAGCGTGATCGCCACGCGTTGCTGGCTCGCGCGATCGTCGCCGAGCGCGTCGAGCAACGGCTTCACCGCCCGTTCGCCGAGCTTCGCGAGCGCCCGCCGCGCGTCGTCCGCCTCCGCGGGCGTCCCCGTGCGCACGCGATGCACCAGCGGGTACGCCATGGCGTCGTAGATTTCGACGAGCAGGCGCCGGAAGAGCGGGCGCTCGGGGTTCGCGAGCGCGAGCGGTAGAATTTCGTGCTCGAGCGACTCGAGCGTGCCGCGGCCGAGATTGAGCTGCATGCTGAGGCGCGCCGCGCGCGAGACGAGCTCTTCGTCGGGGCTAGCGCGCACGACGCGGCGGAGCAGGAGATCCGCCTGGTCGACCTGGCCCTTCTCGAGCAGGAGCTCGGCGAGCTCGAGGTGCACGGCGAAGGCGCGATCATTTTTTTGGATCGCTTGCCGGAGCTCGCCGATGGCCCGATCGGTCTCTTGGCGCCGCCGGTACATGCGGCCGAGCTTCGCGTGACCCTCGGCGTCGTCCGGCGCGAGCTCGACGGCGCGCGCCGCGTACTTCACGGCGTCGTCGTCCTGATAGAGCTCGGACGCGTACTCGGCCATGCGCTGGTAGTGATCGCGCGCGTGCTTCGGATCGAGCGTGACGAGGCGCTCGAGCACGCCGATCGCCTCCTTCAGCTTGTGCTCCTGGACGAACACGGTTTCGAGCCGGGCGAACGCCTCCGCGTCGGCCGGGGCGAGCTCGGTGACGCGGCGGAGCGTCGCCTCCGCAGCGGCGAAATTGCGCGCCCGGAGGGCCGCCTCGGCCAGCAGCCGGCCGGCGTCCACGTCGGGAGGCGTCGCGGCGAAGCGCTTGGCGAGGCCGTTCATGCGCTGCGCGCTCTGCCCGCGGAGCCCCCACAACGTGACCACGTGCTGCCGAGCCTCGCGCGCGAGATCGGGCGTCACCTTGTCGCCGCGCAAAAGTTGCTCCCAGCGCGCGAGCGCTTCGTCGAGGTAGGCGCGGCGCGCGTCGCTCGAGCTCTGCGTGCTCGCGGCGCGCTCGAGGCCGAGCGCGTACGCTTTCGACGCGCGAGTTCCGTTCGGTTCGAGCTTCGCGGCTTCGGCGAGCGCTTCGAGCCCGTCTTTCACGAGATCGTGGTCGAGCAGCACGTCGCCTTCGGCGAGAAGCCCCTGCACGCGATCGGGCACGAGCGTGCGGATGCGCTGCCACGTCGCGACGGCGCGCGCTTTGTCGCCCGCCGCCCAATAGCGCGCGCCGAGCTCGACCAGGTGCTCCGGATCGCGACCGCCGGTCGCCGCGAGCCGCTCGAGCAGCGCGAGGCTCCGCTCCTTTTCGCCGACGCGTTCGTAGAAATCGACGAGCGCCGCGAGCGTGTCCTCGTCGCTGCCGGCGCGCCCCTCGAGCCGCTTGAGCTCTTCCAGGGCGCGCGGTCTGTCGCCGCGCTCGAGCAGCGCGTTCACCAGGCGGAACACGTACTCGGGGTTGCGCGGCGCCGCGGCGACGAGCGCTTCGTATTCGTGCACCGCCTCGTCGAGGCGCCCCGCGGTCTCGAGCAGGCTCACGACCTTGAGCCGCGTGGCCACGTCGGACGGATCGCGCGCGAGCGCTTGCCGGTAGGTGACGAGCGCCTTGTCGATGTGCCCGCTCTCTTCGTAGAGCGACGCGAGGAGGCGGAGCTCGTCGGGGTCGCGCGCGCCGCGCTTCTCGAGCTGCGCCACGAGCTCGGGCAGGCGATCGTCGGCGCGGTACGCGTCGGCAATGGCTTGGTAGACCTCGCGTCGCACGCCCGCCGCGGCGCCGGACGCCGCGAGCGCTTGCTCGAGCGTCGCGATAGCCTCTTTTTTGTGCCCCGCGCGCGCCTCGGCCGTCCCGAGGTCGCGCAGCGCCGGCGCGAGCACGCGGTTGTCGCCCGCCGCCGCTTTCACCACGCCCTTGAGCTCGTCGACGGCGCGCTCGTTCTCGCCGCGCGAAAGGAGCTCGCGTCCGAGCTCGGCGCGCACGAAGAACGAGCCCTTCGCCTGCTGCTCGAGCTCACGCTGAAACTTCGCCGCTCCGTCGAAGTCCCGCTGGTCGAGCGCGAGTGTGCGGAGCGAGCGCAAGGTCGCCTCGCGTTCGGCCGGGTCCGTCGTCCGCGCGAGCGCCTGCTCGAAGTGCGCCCGCGCGTTCGCGCCGTCGCCGCGCTGCTCGTAAAGGTGCGCGAGCGCGAGCTCGGCGGCGGAGTTCTTCGGTTGCTCCGCGGACGCCCGCGCGTAGCTCTCGAGCGCTTTTTCCGGCTGGCCTTCGAGCCGCTCGACGCCGGCCAAGCCGAGCAACGCCGCATAGCGTTCGCCGCCGTGGGCCGCGGCGCGCCGCTCGAGCTCCGCGACGAGCGCGTCGACGTTGCCGTCGCGCTGGCGATAGAGCTCGACGAGGCGCTGAATCGGAAATTCGGCGCCCGGCTGACTCATCGCCGCGCCGAGGTAGCGAGCGATGAGCGCTTCGCGGTCGCCGTCGCGTTTTTCGGGCCCGGCGCTGTTCGGCGCGGGCGAGGTGCCGCTCGGCGTCCCGGCGGGGGTCGTCGCCACGGCGGCGCCGCCCGGAGCCTTGCCCGGCGCGCGCTTGGTTCCCGCGCCCGTCTTCGGCGCGGCGGCGCCCCCGGCGTGTGGTTTCTTCGTCCTGCCTTGCGGGTTGAACTGCGCGCCGGCCTCGCTCGTCGAAAGCGCGGTCGCCAGAGCGACGGCAGCCGTCAAGAACCGCAGGCGCATGCGAAGAGAGTAGCGGTTCCGCGGGTTCGGTCGAGGCTCGCGCCGAGTTCGGCGGGCCCGAGCCGTCAGAGTCCGCTGAGGCCGGCGCCCTGGCAGGGCGTCTGGCAGCTCGCCGCGAGGCACGACGCCGCTTCGAGCGCCGTGAAGGCGACGCCGGTGTCGCCGTTGAAGCAATCGACCCAGCACTGCAACGCCGCCGTGCTCTGCAGGCCGGCGCACGAGGTCGCGCCGCAGAGGATCCCCGAAATGCAGTTCGGGTTGTTGAAGCACTGCGACGCCGACGGACAGGCCATGGTCACGCAGTCGAAGCAAGCGCTCGGCGTCGTGCCGCCCGTGCCGCCTTCACCGGTGCCCGCCGTGCCCGCCGTGCCGCCTGCAGCCGCGACGCCGCCGACCCCCGCGCTTCCACCGCGACCGCCGGACGAACCGCCCACGCCGCTCGAGCCCGCGACACCGCCGACACCGCCCGCCGAATCGCCGCTGATGCCCGCCGTACCGCCGCGACCGCTCACGCCCGCGGAACCGCCGGTGATCTGGATTGAACCGCCGACGCTGCCGCCCGCGCCGCTCGTGCCGCCGTCAGCGCCGAAGTTGCCGCTGCCCCCGAACTCTCCCGTACCGCCGAGCGCGCCGGTGCCGCCTTTGCCGCCGACCCCTGAGCTGCCGCTCGTGCCGCCCACGCCGCCCTTGGAGCTGCTGCTGCCGCCGGTCGCCCCAACCCCAGCCTCGAAGAAGTCGGATCGACCACCGCAGGCCACGGCAAGCGTGAAGAAACTCGCAACCACCAAAGCCCTGCGCATCGCCTCATTCGTAGCATCGAAGGCTCAGACCGTCCCGTCACCGTTCGCCCGCGGGTCGGCTTTGATGTAGAGGAGGCTCATCATGAGTGGTCCGTCGGAGGCCGGCTCACCCCAGCCGGAAAGCGGGGTCCCGGGCGACCCGTCAGCCAGCCCTTCGGACACGCCGCGCGACGAGGTGAAGACGAACGGCGCGAGCGCCGACGGACAGCGCGAGGTGCAAGACTCTTCCGACGCGCCGCCCGCCGAACCCGCGCCGCCCGCCGAATCCGCGCCGCCCGCCGAACCCGCGCCGCCCGCGACCGTCGTCGAGACGAACGCCGCCGCGCCGACTCCCTCGAAAAAACCAGCGCCGACTCCCGCCGAGAAGGCGGCTCGCGATCTCTTGCTCGTGCAGACGGCGCGCATCGTCGCGCTCGTGAGCTTGCTCGCCGGAGCCATCGCGCTCTGGACTCAGCTCGCGTTCCACTCGCCCTGGCTCGACACGTTCCTGCTCGACAACGAGCTCGACGAGCCCGAGCGGCGCATGTCGATGCTGCTCGTCGTCGTCGCGGCGGTCGGCGGCGGCGCGGTGGTGGCGTTCGGCGGCGTGCAGTGGTGGCGGCGACGCGGGCGTCCGGTGGCCGAGCTCGAGCAGTGGGCTTGGTTTCTCTCGCCCCTCTTGATGATGCCGCTCGGCCCCGTGCTGTTCCGGCCGAAGGTGTGGATGGGGCGCCAGGACGCGCTCTTGCCGAGCCTCGTGCTCATTTTGCTCGTGTTCGAGCAGCTCGCGTTCCGTTGCCTCACCAACGTGCCGCCCGCCGCACGAACCTGGTGGCTCGAGGCGGTCGGGCAGATCCCGGCCCGGGTGCGGAAGTACGGGCCGCTCGCGGTGGTGCTCGCGGGCGCGGCGTTCTTCTCCGCGTTCTTCATCTTCTACACCCTGCGCTGGCACTACAAGCTCCGCACCGGCAACTACGATCTATCGATCAACAACAACCTCATGTACGGCGGCCTGCACGGCCGCTTCTTGCAGAGTCCGCTCGTTTTCCCGAAAGAACCGGCGAAATACCTCGCGAACCACGTGAAGCTCGGCGCGTACCTCTTCTTGCCGATCTACGCGCTCGCGCCGCGGCCCGAGACGCTCTTCGTCATTCAGTCGATTTTCATCGGCTTCGGTTCGGTGCCGCTCTTCTTGTTCGCGCGGCGGCACGTTTCGGAGTGGATGGCGGCCATCGTGTGCCTCGCCTACCTCGCGTATTACCCGCTCCACGGCGCGAGCTTCTCCGAGTTTCAGGCCGTGCCGGTCGCGGCGTTCTTCATCTTCGTCATCATCTGGGCGGCCGACACGTACCGCTATCGCTGGCTCATCGGCGCGCTCGTCGCGGCGCTCCTCATGCGCGAAGACGTGTCGGTCGGCCTCGCGGTGCTCGGCGCGTTCTTTCTCTTTTCCGGCTATCGCCCGAAGATCGGCCTCGTCATCGCGCTCGTCTCGAGCGCCTATTTCCTGTTGCTCCGCTTCTACGTGATGGACGCCGCCGGCAGCTGGTGGTTCCCCAACATGTACAAGGAGCTCTGGGCCGACGGCGAGAAGGGCTTTCGCAGCGTCATCAAGACGATGCTGACGAATCCGATGTTCACGCTCTCGAAGATCATCGTCGAAAAGAAGATCTATTACGTCCTGAACCTGCTCACGCCGCTCGCGTTCTTGCCGGTGCGGCGCTGGTACCTGTGGGCGGCGTTCTTGCCCGGCGCGTTCCTCACGCTGCTCGTCACGAACTACGACCCGCCCATCACGTACTCGTTCCACTACGTGATGCACTGGGCGCCGTACCTGTTCGTCGCGAGCGTCGTCGCGCTCGAGGCGCTGCGTCAGGGGCCGCTCTTCGGCCTCGAGCGCTACCGCGCCGCCGCCGCCGCGATGGTCGCGGGCTCACTCGTGCTGAGCTACAACTACGGAGCGTTCGCGCGCCGCGAGGGGAGCTTCAAGGCGGGCTTCTCCAAGATCGAATTCTCGTTCAGCGAGGACGAGTGGGATCGCTACCAGGAGCTGCTCGAGATCACCTCGATCATCCCGAAGGACGCGAGCGTCGCCGCCACGGAAAAGTGCGGGCCGCACCTTTCGTCGCGCCTCGACATGTTCACGATGCGCCAGGGCCCGCAGACGGCCGATTGGATCGTCGCCTCGAGCCGCGAGCTCAAGCTCTCGCGCACGCGCCCGACGCTGAAAGAGGCGCTCGAGAGCGGGACCTTCGGCGTCGTCAAACGCCTCGACGACTTCGCCGTGATGAAGCGCGGCGCGCCCACGCAGGAAAATCAGGCGCTCATCGACGATTGGGAGCTCTGAAGTTCCGATGAACGCAGAGCCGCCGGCGCCCCGCGACACCGCGGCGCGCCCCACCGAAGTCGATTTGCCCGACGCGCTCGAGCGCGCCGGGGGCCTCAAGCGCTGGCTCAAGCCGGCGCTGAACCTCGTCGCGGTCGTGTTCGTCGTGCTCGCCGGGCGCAGCATCGCGCAGGGCTGGCAGGCGAACGCGGTCCACGTGTCGATCGGCTGGGCGCTCGCCGCGCTCGTGCCGTTCTTCTTTTCGTGCTTCGCGCAAGCGTTCGCGTGGATTGCGCTGATCGAGCGCATGGCGCACCGGCGCGTGCCGCGCGGCCCGGCGCTCGCGAACTATCTCGCTTCGCAACTCATGCGGTACACGCCCGGCAAGGTCGGGTTGCCCCTCGTACGCATGCAAGGCGCCGATCGGCTCGGCGTTCCGCGCACGCTCGCCGGCACGTCGGTCCTGATCGAGATGGTTTCGTGGACCGCGACCGGGGCCGTCGTCGGTTTCGGCTTGCTCGCCGTGGCCGCGCCCGCGGCGGGTCTCGCCACGATGATGCGCTTCGCGATCCCGGCGCTCGTCGCGTCGGCGCTCGGGCTCCTCGTGTTGCTCACCGTCGATCGCAAATTCTACCCGGCCAAGGTCCGCTTTCTTTTCGGCGCCGAGGGCACCGGGCCCGTCATCCCCTATCAACTGCCGCTCATCCAAACGGGTTATTGGGCGCTCGTCGCGGTGCACGGCTACCTCATGAGCGTCGCACTCGGGGCCCCCGTCGATGCGGCCGTGACGGCCATGGGTCTCTACGTGCTGAGCTCGGTCATGGGCTTCGTCGTGCTCGCGGCGCCGGCCGGCGTCGGCGTTCGCGAGAGCATCATCATTTCGGGCCTCACGCCGCTCGTCGGCGCCGCGCCGGCCGCGGCCGCGTCCATCATCTCGCGCGCCGCGTCCTTCGTCGCCGAAGTGCTCGTCTGGGCCGCGGTCAAAGCCGTCGTGCGCGACGCTCCCCGCCCCGAGCCGTCCGCATAGCGCCTGCGAGCCGGCTCGGTGCTCCTATACTCCTCGCGAGTCATGGCCAACGAGCACGCGACCGAACCCGAGAACACCGCGGCGCGCGTCGCGCTGTGGCGCGCCCTCCACGTCGAGGTCGACGCCGCGCCGCACGTCTTCGTCGACGAAGTCGGCGTGAAGCTCGTGGCGCCGCCCGAAGGTTGGCGGAACCGTCCGGACATGAGCCCGTTCACGGCGCCGTTCCGCGCGTCGATCGTGGCTCGGGCCCGCTTCGTCGAGGACCTCGTCGAAGAAGCGCTCGCGCGCGGCGTCACGCAGTACGTGATTCTCGGCGCCGGGCTCGATACGTTCGCGGAGCGACGCCGGGACCTCGGGTCGCGCCTCTCCGTCTTCGAGATCGACCAGCCCGGACCGCAGGCGTGGAAGCGGCGGCGTCTCGTCGAGCTCGGCTTCGGCGTGCCGCCGGGCCTACGCTTCGTCCCCGTCGATTTCGAAGCCGGCGACGCGTGGTGGGAACGTCTCGCTCAGGCGGGCTTCGCGCGCGAAAAACCTGCGATCATCGCGTCGACCGGCGTCAGCATGTACCTCACGAAAGACGCGATTCTCACGACGTTGCGCGAGATCGCGGGGCTCGCGCCGGGCACGACGCTCGCCATGACGTTCATGCTGCCCGTCGAGCTCGCCGATCCGGAGTTTCGTCCCTCGATCGAGCGCGCCGCGGCCGGCGCCCGCGCGAACGGCACGCCTTTCATCAGCTGCTTCACGCCGGCGGAAATGCTCGGTCTCGCGCGCGACGCCGGGTTCGAGCACGTGAGCCACGTTTCGGCGACCGCGCTCGCCGAGCGCTACTTCGCGGGCAGAGCGGACGGCTTGCGGCCGCCCGCCAATTCGGAAGAATTCTTGGTCGCGACGGCCTGATTTCCCGCGTCGCGCGGGCGTCCGCCGACGAGCACCCACGATGATCCGCCCCGCAACTCCCGCCGACGCCGCCGCGATGGCCGCGCTTCACGTCCGCGCGTGGCAGGTCGGCTATCGCGGGCAGATCCCGGACGCGGAGCTCGACGCTCTCGATCCGGCCGAGCGAGCGCTGCGTTGGACGAAGACGCTCGCCGATCCGTCCGTCACGGTTCTGGTCGCCGTCGACGGTGCCGCCGTGGTCGGCTTCTGCTCGTTCAGGGCGTCGGGTGACGCGGACGGCACAGCGCGCACCGGTGAAATCAAGACGCTCTACGTCGAACCCGAGCGCTGGCGGTCGGGGTTCGGAAGCGCGTTACTCGCGCGGGCGCTCGCCGGGGCCCGCGAGCGCGGGTTCGAAGAAGTCACGCTGTGGGTGCTCGGCACGAACACGAACGCGCGCTCTTTCTACGAAGCGCACGATTTTACGCCCGACGGCGGCCTCCGCACGGAAAAGCTTCCGACCGCGGCGCTCCACGAGGTGCGTTACCGCCGACGTGTTCAGTCTTTGGAATAGGTCGCTTCGCCCGCAACGGCGCACGTGGCCGGGCCGCTCGGCAAGCTCACGTCGGCCGTTGCCGGCAACGCTGGCGGTGGGTGTTTGCGACGTAGGCAATTTGTCTATACAAGCTAGATTGTATAGACAAATTACCAGCCCCGCGACCCCTGCCACGGGGACGGGTTAATTTTCGAGCCATAGGCGGGCGCAGGCGAGCTGGACGACCGCGAGGGCTAGAGCTTCCGCAAATCCAGGAGCACCCAGTCGCCGCTCCGGTACACGTGGAGCTTCGGCGCGAGCTCGAGCGCGGCGAAGCCGCTCGCGCTGCCGGCCGCGAATTCGCGCTCGATTTGGCGGCCGAACGGCGCGAAGTACGTGGGTCGGTGCTCGAAATCGCGCTGGTCGATCAAGAGGTGCGTGACGCCTTCTCGATCGCGAAAATCGCGGAGGGCGTCGGGCGAGCTCGCGAAGTACGCGTGAACGAGGGCGCGCATGCGCGCGCGCATGAGCTCGGTGTAGCGCGTGTGAAAGGGCATGTGCGTCTCACGCGCGACGAACACGGAGCGGCGCGTGAGGTACGGGATGCTGTCGCTCGTTTCGCTCGGGAACGCCGCGACGACCGCACCTTTGGGCAGTCGAGCGATCGCCGCGTAGAGCGGGCGTTCGGGCGCGGCCACGTGGACGGTGAGGCCGGACCACGAGACGCCGCGCGAGCCGACGGCGAAGAGCGCGAGCGCGTTGAAGAGCCACGGTAGCGCGCGGAGCCACTTCGCGCGCGCGTCGCGTAGCACGCCGAGCGTCGAGGGCACGGCGACGAGCGCGACGATCGGCACCGCGTACGCCACGTAGCGCTCCGGCAGGAAGAGTCGCGGCTCGACGAGGAGCGAGGCCGTGTGACAGAGAATCAAGGCGAGCGGCAAGAGCAGGAAGCGACGCGCCTCGACGCGCCGCCACGCGAGCCACGCGCACCCGAGCAAGCCGAGCACGCCGAGGCACGGCACGAGCCACGCGGCGTACGCTCGTGCATCGAGGCGCGTCCAGAGCGGCGGCCCGTCACCCACGAGCGCCGCGCGCAACGGCGCGAGCGCGGCGGCGGGTAACGCCGGAAACGGCGCGCGATCCATGGCGTCGAAACGGCCGCTCGGCCCGGCCTCGGGATAATCGTGGACGAGCGCGGGTCCGATCGCCGTGCCCCACGCGCGCAAGCGCAGGAGCGACGGCAGGAGCACGAGCGCCGACGCCGAAGCCGTCAGCGCGAGCACGCCGCAGCGCTTGCGGAGCGACCACGCGCGCGCGCCGCCGCTCCGTGCTCCCGGCGTCACGACGAGCAACGCGAGCGCGACGCCGAGCGTGAGCGCCGCGGCGGGATAAAATCCGGCGGCGACCACGGCGATCACGGCGAGCGCCGTCGCGCGCCCGAGCACGAGCGCGAGCGCTCCGGCGGCGAGCAGCGGCGCCGCGAAGCCGCGGGGCAAGCCGCCCGTCATGCGCGCGAGCAGGTAGCCCGAGCCGAGCGCGAGCGCGAGCGAGCCGAACGCGGCCGCGCCGCCGCCGAGCCGCGAAGCCGTCACGCTCGTGCACGCGAGCGTCACGGCGAGGAGCACGTAAGGCAACCCCTTGCTGAGCCCGACGACACCGAAGAACGGCGTGAGCGCGCGGTAGAAGAGCGCGTAGCCGTCGGGCAGACTCGCGAGAAAGTATTCGACCGCCGGGTCGTGCGGGAACAGCGACGGGTCCTCGAGCCGAAATTGCGGATGGATCAGGACGCGCACGTCGTCCGCGAAGATCCAGCGGCTCGCCGAGAGCTCCATGTGGCCCGCGACGGCCGGGCCGTACACGAGCGCGAGCACGACGCCGACGCCGAGCAAACCCGCGAGACGCGCAAGCCCCGCGCGATCGCGCACGCGTCGGGCGATCGTTCGGAGCCGGCGCACGATGGCCGAGTCTATTACGCGCGACGCGCTCGGACCGCCAGCCCGCCGAAGGCGACGCCGTACTGGATCCCCGCGGCACCCCGCAGTACCTCTAGCGTGCTTTGCACCCGTTTTTGACCGGGCCCCGCGTCCGCTCGCTCTTCACCGGGGCCTCGCTTCGCTCCGCCGCGCTCGTCGTGCTGCTGCTCGGGGCGGCGGCGTTCTTCGTGAAAGTCGTGGGCGACTCGTACCCGGTCGAGCACTGGCTCTTCTGGCACTACGCGGCGTATTGGGTCGCGTGCGCGGTGTGGCTCGTGGGCGTTCTCGGCGTCGGGCACCTGACCGTGACGCGCCTGTTCGGCCTGCGCCTGCCGCTGCACGAGGCGACGGTGACGGCCCTCGCCGTCGGCTTGTTCGAGTTCGAGTTCGCGATGCTGCTCGCGGGCGCGGTGCACCTCTTTCGCTGGCCGCTCTTCGTCGCGATGCCGCTGCTCTTCGTCGCGGGCGGCCTGCGCGCGCTGCGCGAGCTCGGGCGCGGGTGGCTCGCGCTGCTGCGCCGGCGCCGCCCACCCCTCGGGGTGACGAGCGCGCTCGCGATCGGCTTCGGGGTCGTCGTGTTCGCGATGATCTATTTCGCGATGCTTTCGCCCGAGAACGTGCAGTTCGACTCGCGCTGGAAGCACATGTCGCTCGCCGAGGACTGGGTCGCGTGGGGCGGCCTCCGGCGCAAGGACGAGGGCTGGCTCTTCGCGGCGCGGCCGCACATGACGAGCCTGCTCTTCAGCTGGGCGTTCCTCGCGCCCGGCGCCGAGCTCTTCGACAAGATGCTGCTCTGCGCGCATCTCGAGTACGTCGTCTTCGCGGTCACGACGCTCGTCGGCATTCCGGCGCTCGTGCGTCGCTTGCTGCCGCGGGCCGATCCGCGCGT
>Ga0335083_10000958_pt1 | contig 41141 bp, 30 predicted proteins | sample Lox_Sample_42_FD_206716 | JGI IMG/M metagenome (GOLD analysis project Ga0335083, IMG submission 206716) | Soil microbial communities from Loxahatchee National Wildlife Refuge, Florida, United States - Lox_Sample_4.2 | ecosystem: Environmental > Terrestrial > Soil > Wetlands | place: USA...
CTAATTCCGGCAGTAGTTTACGGCGCTTATACTCCGCTGGCTAGTGAAGCACCGACGAATATCTCGTGCTGGGCTCAACCACTGTCTGCCCAAGAACTTACAATTCCAGAATCTAATCTGTCCAGACCAACTCCCTACGCAAAAAACTACGGTTTGGATCGCCCTCCGACGTGATACAATTCTTTTATCCGCTTCTCTTACCGGCTGCGAAACATGCCCCTACCCAATCTAGTCCCGACAACCTCCTCAATTTCAACCGCAGACTTCGCAGACTTTGCGGCGGCGGCGGCCAGACCCCTGCGCGAACGCTTCAAATACGCATTCATTCGCACTCATAAGCCTGTGCTGGACGATGTCGCGTTTCGAGCCTTCGATTCGCTGGCAGACTATCGGCAATGGTGCGAACAAAACTTACCTGATTGGCTCGGTTATGGGCGTGTTTGAATATCGTCAGGCTGAGGAAATTCGCGATGTTTTCGCACGGCACGGCATAAGGTTCCTATTTATTGGAAAATCCGGAGCAATTCTATTAGGCTTTCCGGACACGACACAAGATGCGGATCTGTACGTCGAAAAAAAGGAAGGAAATTGCCGCGCTCTCATTCTGGCTTTGCGCGAATTAAATTTTTCGCTGAGCGATCAGCAAGCCGCCGAAATCGAACAGGGCAAAGACTTCGTCCAACTCAAGAATGGCCCCTTCGATCTCGATCTGATCTTCGCGCCCGACGGAATCGAACAGTTCCAAGACGCCTGGCAGCGACACGTCAATGTCGAAGGCTTTCCAGTTTGCCACATCGACGACATCATCGCCAGCAAGGCAGCGGCCGGTCGGCAAAGAGATCTTGAATCGCTTCCTCGTTTGCGGTCCTTCCGCGAATACTGGATAAGACAACATCCAAGCTAATCTTCGCCGAGCGCTCCGCTGGCGCATCGCGGCTATACCCTGTCTCGTCCGTCACTCTCTTTCCCCACTCACTCCTAACCAATCACCACTTCCCATTCTTCGTTCCTCATGACCGCACTCGCTCGTTGCCCCTGGCCGCCGCTGGATGACCCTTTGTACGTGGCCTACCACGATACCGAATGGGGCGTGCCGCTGCACGACGACCGCAAGCTGTTCGAATTCCTCGTTCTGGAAGCGTTTCAGGCGGGCCTGTCGTGGCGCTGTGTGTTGCACAAGCGCGAAAACTTTCGCGCCGCCTTCGCCCGCTTCGATTTCAACAAAGTGGCTCGCTTCACCGCGCGCGATCTCAAGCGGCTGTCCGCCGATGCCGGCATTGTCCGCAATCGAGCCAAAATCAAAGCCACCGTGAACAACGCCCAGCGATTTCTGGAAGTGCGCGACGAGTTCGGCACGTTCGCCAAATACATGTGGCGCTGGGTCGACGGCCAACCCATCGTCAACCGCTTCCGCAGCATGAAGGAAGTTCCGCCGTACGACGATGTCGCCCTGCGCTGGTCGAAAGACCTGAAGCAGCGCGGCTTCCAATTCATGGGCCCGACGGTCGTGTACGCGCACATGCAAGCCGTCGGCATGGTCAACGACCACACGGTAGATTGCTTTCGTCACCGCGAACTACGTTTAGCCGCGAGGCGCTAGCCGTGCGCGCTATCTGAAACTCAGGCTCTCACCCATCCACCGGCTTCTCCGGCGTTTTCAAAATCAGTTGGTAAAAATCCAAATCGAGCCAGCGGCCGAATTTGAAACCCGCCTGGCGAATCGTCCCGCAGTGCGTAAACCCAAACTGCTTGTGTAGCGCAATACTGACAGCGTTCTGCGAATCGACTCCGCCAACCAGCACGTGGTAATTCTGCCCTTGGGCCGCCGCGATAATCTCGCGCATCAATAGTTTGCCCACCCCCTGCCCGCGAAACTGGGCATCGACGTAGAGCGAATGTTCCACCGTGTATTTGTAAGCCGGCCGCACTCGAAACACGCCGTACGTGCCAAATCCCATCAACCGGCCCGCTTCGTTCACGACGCCGATGATCGGATAGTTGCCCTTCCGCTTGTCGTCGAACCAGGCGTGCATCGAATCCATTGTCCGGGCGTGATAATCGTAGAGTGCCGTGGTGTTGGCAATGGCGTCGTTGAAGATTGCCAGGATTTGGTCGGCCCACTTTGCGTCGCATTGTATGACCTGCATCGGCAAACTCCGGCTGAGAGAATTTCAATCGTGAATCGTCGATCCATTCGCTTCCGGCTTCATCCAGTTCGGCAGGAAGCGCGCGGTCCAGCAGCCGCCGAGCCAGCCCAGGCAACTGCCGGCAATCACATCGCCCACGTAGTGATAATTGGTTGTCACCAGGCAAACCAGTAGCGCCAGCAAAACGATCCCCGCCGGCCACCGCCACTTTGGCCAAAACACCCACATCAGGGCCACCAACCCGCATGCGATGGTCGCATGGCCTGAGGGGAAGGAATCGTACGGCGAGCGACCCCCTTGGAACCAATGAAATTGGTAGGCCGCAGCGTTTTCGATGACGGAGTGCTCGTAGGCCAGCCAAAATTTGGGACAGGGCCGTCCAAAAATCCATTTCAGGCCTTGCTTCAAAATGAACATCGCCAGCACGTTTAGGGCCAGCACCGCGACCATCGCCTCCCACCGTCGCCACGGTCCCCAAAGTCGCCGAATTGCTGCCAAAACCAACAGCACGGGAGCCACAACCTCCATGCCAATGATTACATCGGGCGAATTAGAGATCCAAGCGGGCGACAGCCACGGATGATTGTCAGCCCACAGGGCGACGCTGCGATCAATCGCCACATAGCAAAACGCCACCAACACCGCACAAACCGTAAGTGCACCCACCGTTTGAATCACTAAGCGACGATTTGTCATCGACAAAAACTTCCCAAATCAAGCGCGGGCAACCCTGGCTGTGGCAGCGACTCCTGCGATGCATTTCCGCCCAATCGCATCATCATCCACCGTACCTACCCGCGCACGCCTTGAAATAGTGAACATAAATACACTGTCGCGTTCTGTCTCGTTCGTTGGCGTGGCGCTGCAAGTCGTTCTTCGCACAGGCCGCCGCAAAATAATTTTCGGTTAAACGCTCTGTCGAAACGCCTGGTGCCGCTGCCAGTGGGCATCGTCCGTCGCGGGAAAATCTGTCCGTACGTGTACGCCGCGGGTTTCTTCCCGCCGCCAGGCAGCCCGAATCATCAATCGCGAAATCGAGAGCATATTCTGCAATTCCCAGCCTTTGGGGTCGGTAAACTGCCGGGGCAGCACGTAGCGGCACCACCGGTCGATGTCTTCCGCGGCGGCGGTCAAATGTTCGGCATCGCGCCGCACGCCGCAGGATCGCCACATCAACGCTTTCAGCGAATTGCGGATGTCGGCCAAATCCAACGGCTCGCCCCCGTCGACCACCGGCGGATTTTCCAGCGGCAGCACTTGGAACGTGTCGGGCACGCGCGCCGCTGCTTCCGAGGCGCCCGCCCCGGCATACGTGCCGAACACCAATCCTTCCAACAAACTGTTCGACGCCAACCGATTGGCGCCGTGCAATCCGCTGGAAGTCACTTCTCCGGCCGCCCACAAGCCCGGCAGCGTGGTGTGGCCCGACAAATCCACCGTCACTCCGCCGATCATGTAATGCGCTCCCGGACGCACGGGAATGGGATCGCGCGTGATGTCCAATCCAAACTCGGCGCAAATGGCGGCCATGCCGGGAAACCGGGCCCGAACCACGGCCGGATCCAAATGGCTCATATCCAAATACACATTCGGATGCCGCGTTTTTTCCATCTGCGAAACTATGGCTCGGCTTACCACGTCGCGCGGGGCCAATTCGCCGCGCGGATCGTAATCGGGCATGAAGCGGTATCCGTTCCGATCAGTCAATTGCCCTCCCGCGCCGCGCATGGCTTCGGTAATCAAATTACGGCTGCTGCCGGCAATATACAACACCGTGGGATGAAATTGCATGAACTCCATGTCGCGCAGTTCCGCGCCCGCCCGCCATGCAATGGCCAGCCCGTCGCCGGTGGCCACTTCCGGATTCGTCGTCTCGCGAAACACTTGCCCGCAGCCGCCGGTGCACAAAATCGTCTGTTTGGCCCAGACCAGGGTTTTGCCATGTTCGGCATTCCACACCAGCGCGCCGCGGCAGTTCCCCTCGAATGTGAGCAGATCGATCGTGAATGTGTCTTCCCACATTTGCACGTTGGGCAATCCGGCGGTGTGGGCGATGACGGCCCGCATCACTTCCTTGCCGGTGGCGTCCCCCAGCGCGTGCACAATGCGATCGTGGCTGTGGCCCCCTTCGCGCCCCAAGGCCAGCTCGCCGGCTTCCACATCGAAGTGCGTGCCCCACTCGATCAACTCGCGAATTCGCTCCGGCGCATCGCGAACCACCATTTCCACCACGGCCCGGTCGCACAGTTTGCCGCCGGCCGTCAGCGTGTCGGCAATATGATCTTCAAAGCGATCTTCCGGGTCGAGCACTCCGGCAATGCCGCCTTGTGCGTACGCGCTGTTCGATTGCCGCGAAGTTTCCTTGGTGATGACCAACACCGAAAGCAGGGGATCCACGGCATTAGCCGCCCGCAAACCGGCCAGCCCGCCACCAATAATCAGCACGTCGGCAAAATGATGCGGCACCCGTTTGGGATGAAACGGCACAAGATAACGCGGCGCAGAGTCCATAATTCGTCTTACTCTACACCGGCAACAGGCCACCGACCACTGGCCACGGTCCAGTTACTTGCCGCTGTTAATTCCCTGGCTGTAAGCCTTGTACTGTTCCATGTATTCCGGCGGCGGAGTGGTGTGGCGCCCGCTCGACAGGCCGCGCTGCTCGTCGCTGGTGATCGTATTGCCGGAGCGATCGGTGCGGTCGGGCCGCAACCCCAGGCTGCGCAGTGCGTCTTCCGCCTCCCGCCGCGCCGGATCGTTCGGATCGGGCCGCTGGGCATCTTGCAACCGCTGCTCCTGACGCTTGATGAAATCTTCGGCCTCGGCTCGCGTCCAACCCAAATTCTTCAGCAACTCGTTCCCTTCTTGGCCGTTTTTCATCGCGTTTTTCAGGTGCTCCAGCGCCAGCTCCGTGGCCTTTTTGGCGTAATCCAAGTTGGCATTATCAGGCTTGGTTTGCGGACCATCCGCCGCAGCGCCGCTGTCGCCGTTTCCCAATCCGCCCATTCCATTGGCCGCGCCCTGCGAAGGCGGATGCGGATAGGCAGGGTCTTCCCGCTGCGGCGCATTGGGAGTAAATCGCGAAGGGGCCGGTTGCGAATCGTCCGATTTCGGTTGCTCGTTCGGTTTTTGATCCGACTGATTTTCGCGCTGGCCCGTGGGCTTCGCTTGCGAATGGCTGCTGGACTTCGAATTGGAAGCAGAGCTGGAGTCCGAATTGGAACTCGGCTGGCCGCCGTTCGCGGAGCCATCGCTCGATTCGTTTTTATTTTGCGAATCCGAATTCGATTTGGATTCCGGACTGGACTTGGATTCCCCGTTGTTGGGCGTGCCGCTGGAAGAGCCTTGACCTTTTTGATTTCCTGCCTGGGCCGTAGGCCGATCCGATTTTTGATCTCCCCCGGGCTTGTCTGATGACTCACCCTTGCCAGGTTCTTCCGACTTGCCGGCGCCTTGGTCTGACGGCGTGTTCTGGCCGGCGCTGCCTTTGCCTTGGCTGTTGGCCCCTTGTCCGCCCCCTTGGCCACCATTGCCCGATCGATCGCCGTCTTGCTGCCCGCGCGTGTTCGAGGGCCGCTGACTGTTGCTGGACGATTGTGCGTCCGAAGATGACGAATCGTTCGGCTTGTTGGAGTCGCCCGAGGGCTTTTCGCGGGGCTGCCCATTTTGCTGCCCAGTGGGAGAGCTTTGCTGCTGATCTTTGCTTTGGCTGTCGCCCGACTTGCTTGGCGAACCAGCGGAAGTATCGGGCTGCGATTGCTGCGAACGGGTGGCGTTATCGTCGGACGATTTTTCTGACGGCTTCCCTTGTGGCTGGCCGTCTTCAGTCCGCGAATTCGATTTTTCCAACGTCGATTGATTCTCTCCATTGGATGGCGACTTGTCGCCCGATTTCTGTCCGTCTGTGCTTTGTCCGTCTTTGCCCTGCTCGTTTTTGCTTTGATCTTCTTTGCTCTGGCCGTCCTTGTTCTGTCCTTCTTTGTTCTGTCCGTCTTTGCCTTGGCCCTTTTCGCTCTGGCCTTGTTCACTCTGGCCACCGTTGTTCGCTGGCGATGGGCTGCCAGATTTCGAGCCTTGGGCATCGGATGATTTTTCCTTGCGTGGCTGCCCACCATCGTTCTTTTGGCTATCAGGTTTGTGGCCGTCTAACTTCTGGCCATTTTCAGTCTGCGGTCCCTGCTGAGACTTTTCGCCGTCTCCAGTGGGCTGCCCGCCATCGGTCCGCTGATTATTGGCGGAAGCTTGCCCGTTTTCGGGTTTGGAACTGTTTCCAGAAGTTTGATCGCCGCCGGTTTGTGAATTTGGATTCTGATTGTCGGTGTTACCTTGCTGAGCATTCGATTTGCCGTCGTTTTCGGATTCGCCTTTGTCGGATTTTCCGCTGGCCGATTCATTCACGCCGGATGGTTTCGCGCCAGCCTGTTCCTGCTTGTCATTGTTTTTGTGTTGTTCCCCTTGATCGTTCTTTGCACCGGCTTGGTCGGATTGCTTCTCAGATAATTGCTCATCAGTCGGCTGCTTGTCAGAGGTTTGCTTGTTGGACGGGGGCTGATCGGACGATTGCTTTTCGGGCTGCTGCTTGTCGACGTTTCCGTTTTGTTTGCGATCATTCACTTGGCCCTGTTGATTGGCGCCGGGCTGCGATTCCTGCTTTTCAAAGCGCTGCAGGATGCGTTCCACGCCCTTGCCGTCGTCGCTTCCGTCGGAAGGAACCGGAGCACTCTTGTTCGGCTGCCCCGAGGATTGCTCTTGGCCACCAGCCGAGGACGAACGATCGCCGGAACGACCCTGATTGTTCTGCGAGCCGTCGCTGCTTTGTTTTCCGGATTGCGTTCCGCTTTGTGCTCCGTTTTGTTCTGATTGCGATTGATCCTGAGCGCCCGACGATGAACCGGCGCCCGATTGTTGCGATCCGCTTTTTCCGCTCTGTCCGCCGCGTGAATTGCCGCCTTGATTCCCTTGCTGCTGATCTTTGTTCTTCTGCTGATTGTCGTTGTTCCCCGGTTGATTATCTTTGCTGGTTTGCTGTTGATCGTTGCTCGACGACTGATCGTTGGACTGATTGGGCCGTTGATGGGCGTCGTTTTTTTCCGGGTTTGGTTGTTGTGCGTCGGAATTTTGAGGCGTGTTGCGGCGTGGTTCGTTGTCTTGGGGGCGCTGCTCGTTTTGCGGATTGTTTTTGTTACCCGGCTGTTGGGGCGGCCGCGGCTTGTCGGCCAGCGGCGCTGCGGTTTGATCTCCGGGATTTTTGTCGGCGTTCGGAAGCTGGGGTTGATGGTTGGACTGCTGTCCATGATCCAAATCGTTTTCATTCTGCCGTTGATTGTTTTGATTGTTCTGCTGATTATCGCCGTTGTCAGGCTGCTTTTCATTCGGGGGATTCTGCGGTTGCAAATCGTCATTTTTGGAAGCGCGGTTTCCCTGACCTTGATTTTGTACTCGGCCGTCGTTGCGCACATCAGACGGTGCTTTCGTTTGATCCTGGGGCGCGTCGTTTTGCGCAAGCGGATCAGCCTGTTGCCGAGGGTTGGCATTTTCGGCCGCGACAATACGAATCCGCCGCTCTGAAGACGTCGATTCGTTGGCTTGCGGCGTTTTGTTATCGTCCGCCACCGCTACATAACGCACGATGTCTCCCTCTTTCAAACCCAACTTCGCAGGTGAAAATTGATATTTTCCGTTGAACGGACCTACGTGCGGCGCATCGGGCAACAACGCTTGATCGACCAGCGCGCCGCGCTCGGTTTTGGCCAACAGTTTGACGCCGCTCAGCGCAAAGTCGGGATCGATCGCGCGCACTTCCAGCACGACGCTGCCATCTACGGGCACCGAGATTTCGTCTTGTTGCGGGGCCAAAAACGCCACTTCGGGCGGCAGATCGGGCACCACTTCGATGCCGTGCTTGATGGGTTCGGGATTTTCCAGCCCTTGCATATTGACGATCTGCAACTGGTAACTGTCGTATCGGGGCGCGGTGCGGGCATCGTTCAGCGACAGGATGAACGAAATCGTGGCGTCCTGCCCGTCGACTTTCATTGCCCCGTCAGATTTGCCGTCGCAGTTAAAATCGATCGAAGCCGATTTAATCGGCTGATTGGCCGCGCCATGAATGGTGACCTGCGTGCCTTCCAGCGCCTTCAAATCGCCGCGGTGCGGCACCGTGACTGAATCGAGCCGAGTGTAGGCCGGATACTTGTAATCGACACGGTCCACGACAATTGTTGGCGCAGGCACCACATGCACATGGTAAATGCTGCTAACGGCGTCGCCCGCCTCGATTCGATAATCAACGTCTTGCTGAATGCCCTCCTGACTCTCCGGCAGAACACCGGTGTGGCGATAACCCTCCGGCACGTGCAGCTCGATTGCCTGGTCGACAATTTGGCGATCGGCCGTGGTGTACAACAGCTTGACATTTTCGTCGCCGCCCAAACCTTGAATTTCGGCGGAAACTGGCACCGGCTGGCCGCGAAAGACCGTGGTATTGCCCGGCCGAATGTCGAGGATGCTGACGCGCGCCGGCGCCGGGACATCGACCCACGGCAAAACAACGCGCTGAACCGTGGTAAAAGGATCCTTAGGCGAAAAGACAAAGTATACAGCGAAAGCAATCACGCAGCCGATCAACACATAACCCAAATGAATCAGACGAGTCCGATCGACGGCACTTTCCACGTGAGCGCCGGAAAGGTCGGTAACCGCTTGTTCCTCCAGCGCGTTGTAAACCACTTGATGGAGGCTGTTGCGTTGCTTGCGAAACAGTAAAAAGTTAATCAGGCTGTTTTTAAGCGAGGGCTTGCTGCGTTCAATGGTTTGCGCCGCGTAAATCGGATTCACCCGGCCAAATACCGCCGGCAAAACGGCGGTCGCCAACCAATAGCCGGCGCCGAGGATCAGCATTCCAAACAGAAAAAACCGCTCCGCAGAACTCAGCCCGCCGTGAAGCACCCAATGATCGAACACCACCACCAATAGGAAAAACGCCAAAGCCGCCACGGCCAATGTCATCAGCCCGACGGCAACTTCCACGGCTTTCACCCGACTGCGGGTTCGACGCAACTGCCCATCGATTAACTGGTCGCGATGGGAAGCTTTGCCGACAGATGATTTGCCGCCTGGCTTTTGCGGCGTCGGCCTAGAACCGGAATCTGGCGATGCAATTCCTGTGGCCACTTGGTGTTCCTCGCTGCCAGCAATCCTGCTTAACTGCCCTAACGGCAGTCGAGCGGGGACGGTAGTTTAAGCCACTGTCCACTTATACGATTATAGACGCTACTTAGGCTTCGTTTGATCCCCGCCTATGAAAATACCGTGAAATGCGGCAATCTCCGGCCCTTTTGAATACCATTGCGAAGAATGCCTCCGCCTTATCTTGCCGGGCCCATTAGTACAAATGGCGCCCAATAATATGGCGACGACCATTTGGATTGTCCCCGCACGTATTTTCGGGCCTCGGCCAAGGCGACGGCGTAATTTGGTTTTTGACCGGCACGGAGCGCCTCGCCCAAGCCGGCTGCGAAGGCGCCGATCAGTTCTGACGTCGACTCGTCATCGACATCCCAATGGCTGCACACCACACGTCGCGCTCCGGCCGCCAAAAACGCCCGAGCCATGGTGGAACCAGCTTCCAGCGGACGATCCGGGCCCACGTTCGTTTGGCAGGCGCTGAGCACAACCAATTCGCAGTCTCCCAGCGGCAGACCATAGATTTCGAACAGCGACAGAAAGCCATCGTTCTCGGTCGTAGTGTTCTGGAAATTCTCCGGCTGTGTTAACGCCAGCGCGCCGAATAAATTTTGATATTGCTGGTCGACCAGGCCATGCGCCGCCAAATGCACAAACCGCCGACCAGATAATTGCTCGCGCACATTAAGTTCCGAGGCCTTGCTGTCTTCTAGCGTGGTCACATTACTCACGCCTGCGGAGCGCAGGGCGGCGGCAACCTTGCGGCATTCGGTCGATGTGCCGGGGAGGGGCGAAAGGGTGCCCCCCGCGGCCATATAATCGGCCAAGGCCACGTCGCTGGAAGAGCGACTAACCGCCGGATCAATTTCTGGATAGCGCGGATTGCCGACGGTCAGCAAGGAATAATCGTTCACACTGTCTGGAGATTTGCGCTCCGCAATTGCCGCCAAAATCATCGCCGATGGTGCATAAGCGATGGGGGGCAGTTCATCGAGCAAATAACGAGGCGGATCCACGGACACACATAATGCTTCCAACGGAAGCTGGTCCAGCGCTCCATCGGGAACCACGGTAATATACCGTGGATTGAGGCGATGCAATTCTTCGCGCACGGGCGGCGGAACGAGGATGTCGGTAATCATCGTTTGCTCAATCGGTCCCACGGCATACTTAGCGCTCGTGATGGCCTTTGCCCCCAAACCACGATTGGCGCCGCGCGTTTGCTCGGGTTCGCAAAGCGTTGTCACGTAACGGAACACCAATTGGGCGGCCGCTTGGCGCGACAGCGGACCGGGCGGAATGCCCAACCGCGACGATTGCTCCGGCGATACCGTCAGGCAGTAGTGCGTGACCTCGCTCTTGCTGTTTGAAGCATTGCCACTGTAGGAATCGCCGGCGTTCTCCACAGCGGTGTGATCGATGGAAGCATTGTGCAAGTTCGAATTGCCATCGATCAAAAACAAGTGTCCGCCGGTTTGACCGAGATTATAAAGCAGCATGACGCTGTCGGAAGACAACACGTGGGGCTTGACGACGGGCCACGCTTGCAAACCGCGATTGCCCAAGAGCAATTCCCGATAAAAAGGGCTTGCGTCGCGGATGGCTGTTTGGATATCTGCATATTGTCGGCGCAATTCGGCCAAGCGGCGTGCCAACTCGGCCGAGTCGCTGGCAGAATTGTCTACGGAATTGCTTAATGATTCTGCTTTGCTGGTCTGGTTTGGCAACTGATTTGTTGCGTTGGCCGCGGCTCCAGCGTCGTCTTCAGAAGCAAGCCGCTCGATCGCCTTGGCCTGCAGTGCATGATATTGCGACAAGATTTGCTTTTCGTCATCGAGCAAGTGTTCCTGGGGCGTGCCCCGTAGCGAGGCTCGCAAATCAACGCCCACCGCTCGCATCTCGTCGAGAAAAGTTCGATTGCGGCCTGCCTCGGCATAACTCAGCGCATCGTCCCAGCGATTTTCCTCCACGCTCCAATCGACCAACAAATCAAACGCCGCTGAAAATTGTGCAAAATATACGGCCCGTTTCGCCTCGCCGCCCGTGGTTTCTGCACGTGGCGATTCAATGACCCGCACCGCTTCCTGCAAACACTCCAAGGCTTCGTCCTTGCGTCCCAGTTTGCGGAGCACCTGGGCACGGTTCACCAGCGCCATGTAGTGCATGGCGGGGTAAGCTTGAACGATTTCCTGCAATGCGACGGCGCGGCGCGAAATGGCTTCCGCCTCGTCGAGCTTGCCTTGTTTGACGGCGACTTGGCCCAAATAACTCAAGCAGCGAAAGGCCACGGCGGTTTGGCCATTTTGCTGGGCGATTTGCAGCGCCGATTGCCACGTTTCTTGCGCGGCGTTCAAATCACCCCGGCGATATTGCAGCGTAGCTGCCAGATGCAACACATTGGCTGCGGCGGGCTTTTGCAGCAAATGATGCAGGGTGCAAAGATCAAGCGCGGAATGAATATGGGAATCGGCTTGTTGTAGCGCCGCGTTGACCGCGCCTACGGGCTGATCGCTGGAAAGATTGACTTGGTTCTCTTGCGATACTGGAACCATCGATTCATCCTGCGGCGAAACATCTTCGGCCAAATAGAGGGACGCCAAAGCAATGTGAAACGGCAACAGCGCAAGATTGGTATCTGAAGGATGCCGTTTTTTCGCCAGAGCCAGTGCTTGCTCGCAAGTTGTCGCGGCGGCATCGAACTGTCGCTGTGCTTTGTATAACATCGATAAATCGAGCAGCGTAGCGCCCAGCAATTCTTCCGCACGAGGGTTATCGACATTTGCCAGAGCGCGGCAAACTGACTCCGCTTCCCGGAAATTCGTCACTGCCTCGTAGAATTGGCCTCGAGCGTTTTGCACTGCCGCCAAATTCGAAAGCGTATCGCCCAATTTGACGTCGTCCGGCGACAGAGCCGTGCGATACAACGCGAGCGCTTCTTCCAACAGCGATTGAGCTTGGGCAAAGCTGCCGGTTTGACGGGCGATTTCCGCCAAATTTACCAGCGTTCCAGCCAACTCCGCGGGTGCCGGGGGAATACGAGCGCGCCAAAACTCGGCCGCTTGCTGCAAGAGGGGCCGGGCTGCGTTCCAATCGTCGGTTTTGGCCAAAAACGCTCCCAGCGCCGTCTGGGCGCGAATCAGGGCCGGATCGTCAGACCGCAGCCGCGGTTCTAATCGTTGGAGCAATTGTCGTGAGATTTGCACGCCGTCCGACCAGTCGCCCAACCGCAAATCAATTTCTTGCAGTCCCTGAAGACATTGCAGCTCGAGGAATTTTGCTTCGGGTTTGCTATTCGCCTTGCCGGAATCGTCGGTCGCTTGGCCTAAAAGTTCGTGATACAGTTTTGCCGCCGATTTCCATTTCTCTACAGCATGCGCATCTTCTCCCAACGCTTGCAGTGCTTGGGCCAAGCGATTGAAAAGCGCAGCTTGTGCGACGGTTGGTTCGCTGTGATCGGCCTGTTGCTGCCAGTCCAGTGTTTGTTCTAAAGCCGTGCGTTCCGCGGCGTAATTGTGCTCCGCATGGCGACATTGTGCCAATTCATCACTCAAATCAATCCGTGATTTTTCATCCCGGTCTGGCAGCCCATCGCGTAACAAACGATCAACCAGCGCAGCCGCCTCGCCTGCGCGGTTCAATGCCAACAAACATTCAGTCTGCAATTTCGTTGCCGTCAACAATTGCTTCGCTTCCGAACGGCTACGCAGGCAACCGCTAACGGCCTGGCTGGCATTAGATTCTGCTAAGGTCCACTGTTGTTGAGCACGTTGTTGGGCAATCGCCTGGCCATGGGCGCTTTCTTGGGCAGCAATTGCCCGGGCCAGACGAACTTGAACGTCGGCTTCCCACGTTGGGTCGTTTAGCCGCGCGCCTTCCGGCAGCGCGAACGCCGCGCGCAGGGATTTTTCAGCTTCTGCTGGCCGATCCAATGCCATTTGCAAATCAGCCATCGTGAGTGCCAGGGTCTGGCGTTGAATATTCAGTTTGGCGGGTGAGTCTTGCGTTTGACGATCGAACAGCTGTTCGCGGCGACGCGCATATTGGAGCGCCACATCAAAACGGCCTGAAGCTTGATTGACTTCCACCGCTAAATCCAGCGCGGAAATCAAAATCGGCTCAGAAAGGTTGGCGGCCGCGCGCGGTTCCAGCAATTGGTCGAGCATGTCCACGGCCTGACGGTATTGGCCAGCGTGGTACAGGTCGTTCGCTAATCGCACGTCGGCCGGTGGCATGTCGGCGAGCAGGACGCCGACCATCAGCCACAGTCCGCACAAGCTCAGAGCCCAAGCGGCCTGCGCGGCCAACCGCCAGCGACGCGGCGACTCGTGGTCCGGCACCCTAGTCACGGTTTTGTCCCTTCTTCAAAGAACAACCAACCGCGATAGGTGCTAAACCGAGAATCTAATTCCGGCTCCAAAGCCTGGACGGCGCGCTTGGTCGTTACGATCGGGTTCATTCCCAGGCCGCGCGCATTCGCAACCAACGCCAAGTCCGGATGGACAAACTCCAGCATTTGCCTGGGGCGCGTCAATTCGTCGTTCAGCACAAAGGTGAGATGCTCAAATTGATCCAGGTCCACGGCCGACAACGGTTTTTCAGCCGTGGCAACCAACGCCAGTTGCGCGCCGGGATCTCCCTCCACGGGCCAGCATTTGGTCGACCCGTTTTGCTCTGCGCCCGGCGGACTCCAAACTTCCTTGACCACGTGTTGCTGTCCCAAATCCGCCTCGGAGGCCGGCCACAAAAGCGTGGGCTTGCCGTGCGCGTCGTACCAGAGCAAATAGACATAGGCCGGCCGGTCGAGCTTCACGTGCAGTTGCACTTTGTCGCCCGTGTAAATCGGCGTTTGCTTGGGACTGAGTAGAACAAATTCGTCGGCCTGTAATCTCCGTTGCAATAAAATTTCCAGCTCGGGCGGCTTGGGAGCGACGGCAACCGCCGGCGCGGCGCTGGAAGCGCTGCTGGGCACCATCGTTTCTTCATCAGTACGATCCATTTGCCGACTGTGCAGGATCCACATGGCGGCCGCAACGATTAAAGCCATCGCCCCCAACGCGGCAATTAAATAATGCAATGCGCTGCGGCGTCGCGGCGGCCCGGCTAAAACAGCGCGCAACTCCGCCGCCATATCGGCCGCCGTGGTGAACCGGTCGGCCGGCTCCTTGGCCATGGCGTGCAGGCAAATCTGCTCCAAAGGCTTGGGAATATCGTCGTGAATGGTACGCGGCGGCGGCGGCGCGCGGAACTTCACCTGCTCCAGCAAATCGATCGAACTTTCCGAATTAAAAGGCCGCCGGCCGCACAGTAGCTCGTACAACACCACGCCCAGCGAATATATGTCCGATTGCGACGTCGCCCAGTGCGATTTCCCATCGGCCTGTTCCGGGCTCATATAAGCCACCGTGCCCAACACGCGGCCTGCGTCGTCGGTGAAAAAACTATCGTCCAATTTCGCCAAACCGAAATCGGCCAGCCGGATATGGCTGGAACGGTCGATCAGAATATTGGCTGGCTTGATGTCGCGGTGGACCAACCCCTGCAAATGCGCGTAATGCAAGGCATCGGCAGTTTCAGCGATCCAGCCAATGGCGTCCTCCCGTGTGAAATCAGCCGCATCGATGCGCTGCTTCAAATTACTGCCTTCCACATATTCATAAACAATGTAGCCCCGACCATCCTCTGTGCAGCCGGTATCCAAAACCGCGACAATCTCCGGATGCCGCAAGCGGGCCACGCTTTGCGCTTCGTGTAACAATTCGGCCGTGCTTTCATCCAGCGGCGAAGTACGCTGATGACGAAGCTTGATGGCCACATTCCTTTTCAGCTGCGGATCGTAGCACAAGTACACCGCACCAAAGGTGCCGGAACCAATTTGCTGGCGACACTCGTAACGGCCAATTTTGGCCGGTGGTTTCTCCACGGTAAAATCCTGCGGCGCTCGATCGGTTCCATCATGATCGCGCGGCACAGTCGCGCCCTGTATTTTTCCACCTCCGCTGCTCGAAGGCGGCCGTTGAAGGTCGCTAGGCGGGCGAACATCAAGCTGCGTGGTTTCATCAGGTGTGGGTAACATGGCTGTTCTCCAACGAGTGGTCGCTGCGGAGTGTCTTTCGTCTACATGTTGTAAGGTAATGATTGATGAGTTGAGTTTCTTATGCGTCCCGTATTTTCTGACCTCTGCGTGCTTTTTGCCCCACTTCCAATTGGGTTGAACTGTCGAGCATTCGATTTAATACCACAAACGACGAAGCAGCGTTCCCACGTTTCCGCTGCCTTGTTGACGCTGCCGACACATCCACCAAGCGGCGGCCGCAACCCCGGCGCCGGCTGGGATTGCCAACAACCATACATAACTGCGCCACGGGAACTCCGTAAGCTTTTCCACCACGGGCGCAAGCACAGGAGCTTCGGCCAGCGGCGCAACCACCGGCTGTTCCGCGGGAACCGACGGCACAACGGTTTTATGGACCGTCACTTCCCGTTTCACCACTTCATCACCGTATTCAATGGCCAGCAACTGTGGCTCTTCCACGTCGGCGATTTTCATGAGCATGTTTTCCACGGCATCGCCGCCGCCGGAAGATTGATGCGGAGCAAAGGCAACTAATGCGATGTCGCTGGTTGTCGAGCGCGTCGGCATCGGCGGGCCGTTGTTCGTCACCGTGGGCGGGCTCGGCTGCGAATCGCCCCCGCCACCTGCCAACAGCGCCTCGGCAGATCCCAAGGGGGTAAAAACACCGGCAGTGCGGCTGACACCACCCTGCGACGCAGGCGGCGCTGTGGATGAATTCGCTGGCGTCACGCTGGCTGCCACGTTCGACCCAGCGGGAATAATCAGCGGCACTGCATTTTGTGTCGGAGGCGGGGGTGGTGGCGGCTTCGGCGGGTTCCTGATCGCCTGCAACAAAAATTGCAAATCGGCGTTCGTGAATTTACCATCGCCGTTGGCATCGGCCAGGGTCACTAACTGCTGGTAGGTGAGACCGTGATTGTTGGCATAAGTGGTCGGGTCCACCAAAGCCATCTCCATAGCAATCACGTCGCCCGGATCGAGTTGGCCATCTTGATTTAAGTCTCCTGGCAAAGAAGCGGTAACCGCCGGCTTTACCACCGCGGCAGTCGCAGTTCTTGCCGACTGCCCGAGAACGGACGACGACACTTTTGCCATACTTACTGTTGCGGACAAACCCGTTGATGCTGCGCCGACGAGCGGCCGCGCAATGGTTCCCGCGCCCACCGATAGCATGGCGCGTAGTTCCAGTTGCTCGAAGGCCAAATACAATTGGCGCTTGTAAAGCCGCGCACGGCGCATACTTCACCCGTAGCAGAGTTCCAGGTGATTTTCAGACGAATGCCAAAAATCCCGACTCCCGCCCCGAAAAGCTATTATCTCAGCAGGGGAGTCGCGGTTGCAATGGTCGCTTCACGGCCGGCCAGCAGCAATTCCAGATAACTGCGGCGTTCGTTTCGAAAAAGTCCTACCGCGGAAGCCAGGGAAGCAATAGAAGATTTAGCGGCATCAAGGTCGGTTTCGGTAGCCAATAGCTCCAGTTCCAGAAATTGGCCCAAACCGTCCACCTGGTCGACGGCGGCTTCGATCGACTTTCCCTGCCACGGGACGGAAAACCGCCGGCGGGTTTTGCGCACGATGCCCACGGGCCGAAAGCCAAGCGACTCCAGCAGCCGGGCGAAGTCGGCCGCCATGGCAGAGCCGGAGGGCAAGGGGAGTTCAATCTCGCGGCGGGTTTTGGTCGTGGCGTCGAGTTTCGGCCCTTTGTACGTGATGAAGTTGTCGGCCGCCACGCTGCGCAGTCGCAGGGCTTCGTCGGTCTGTGCGAAATCGCGCGCCGGATGATTGAAATACTGGTCGACTTGCTCGACGACATCTTCTTCTCGCGCGCCCAATGCGCACAGCCGCCGCTCCACCCCGGCGACATCTTCCAGCGGAAATTTTTGCTCGACTTCAATGTGCATAAGATTCCACAATCGTCGATTATTAAGGTTGCTTTGCTCGTGCCCGTTTACTGCCGCGGGAGTGTCGGAACGGTGGCCACATTGTATCATTACTACGGAACTTCTGCGTAACGCTTCGCCACGAAAACCGAACCGAATGGCTGCCATGCCTGACGAAATGCAATCGGAACCAAACTCGCCGCCGCCGGCTCGTTCCGCATGGGGAACCTGGGGCGTGGTGGCCGTGGGCGCGGTGTTGGTGGTGCTTTGGCTGAGTTATCTCAGGCCGCACATTCAATTTCAGCAGGCGATCAATCAGCCGGGCGTGAGTCAGCCGCTGCCGGCGCTGGAGCTGCAGCCGCTGACCGGCGCGACCGAAGGCGTATCGCTGGAAGCGCTGCGGGGCAAAGTCACGCTGATCAACTATTGGGGACCTTGGTGCGGCTATTGCGTGGAGGAATTTCCGCACCTCGTGGAACTGTGGGACAAAAATCGGGGCAATCCGGAGTTCGCTTTCATCTCGGTTTCCAGCGGTGGCCACGCGCAGGAAAACGTATTGGAACTGAAGGATGAAACGGAAAAGTTCCTTAAATCTCGCGAGGCGACGTTTCCGACGTACGTTGACCCCGACGGAGCCAACCGCCAGGTTTTGGCGAGCGTGGCCGACATGAGGGGCTTCGTTTACCCGACGACGGTCCTGCTGGACCGGCGGGGAGTGATCCGCGCCCTGTGGTTCGGCTACGAGCCCGGCTACTCCGAGCAAATGGAGCAACTGGTTTCGCAACTGCTGACCGAGGGGAGCAACGCTAAACCATGAACGAATAGAAACCATAAACGGCGAAAATGGTGAGGAGGTGAAATGAGGGTGGGAAATATCCATAGTGAGCAGGCGCGGCGCGGATTGTGCGCTTGCGTGTGAAATGAGGGTGGGAACATCCGTGGTGAGCGGAGTGCGACATTCTCGAGATAAATGAGATATTGTTGGCGAAGTTTCCCTTCCGGCGCGCGCTGCCCTGCAGCGATGGGGGGATTTTCCCGAGGGATATAGCGATTTTTTGGCGGACGAAAAAAAATTTGCGCAGCGCAGGGGGAAAGTGTGGGCACGTAATGCTCGGGAAAAATAGGGTGGTGAACCAAACATCTTTCCAGCAACTTTCCCTTGTGGCGGGCATGGTAGCGTGGGGGAAGGGAGTGGAAGGTGGAAGACGGACCCAGGCGGCTGACAGCTTCCCGCGGCTTCCGCCTGCTGCCTGCCAGTGACGCATGAAACGCCCTAAACACGAAACGACGATTGGTTAGCGGGTTGAACATTTCCAGACCGTAGGCTGTGGGCACATTTTTTCTCAGGGCAGCGTATCGGCTTTCTAGCGCGCGGAGTGTGTGTACGATATAAACGTACACTATCTGAAATCCGCGTGAGATTCAACGGATTTTTGGGCCGATTTCTTGGCTGTCTTACAGCATTCCGCGCAAGAATGTAATAGCGGTGGTTTTATCCTTAAATTGTCCACGAATTTCATCGGAATTATTGTATCGAACACCAACCTCGTATCGTGTAAATGAGTCATGTGGACTGCTTTCATCAAAACCCTCGATAAACATAATTGCGTCGACGATGCTATCGAGAGTCCGGATAAGGCCATGAAGCGGTAATACGTAGACCTGTGCAACCTGCCGCGTTAAGGCCGTTTTCAGAGACGATACAAATTCGTCGATTTCAGCTTTGTGTTGGTTACGAAGAGACTGCGCAACGCCTTCCCGCTGCGGCGGCTTGAGTTTTTTATATGCCTTGACTTTGTGAAGGAGCGACCGATCGGGAGTTTCTTCATCGAAACCAGCGTCGATTCCTGCTATTGCAAACGCCTTAATTACGCTTTCATAGGGAAAATAAAGAACTGAGAATCCATGCGACCGAAGCTGAGTGAGTGAGCCCGTCGTGAAAACGCCACCCAGCACAACGCCCAGAAATGGGTGTTGGTCGCTGTATTTCTCAGCAAGTGGAATAATTGCCCCTTGAATTTCCTGCGCCTTATTTCTTGAGTGTTTTGTGTATCGTCTCCAAGCTATCTCGATAAAGGCTCTCGGCAAACCGATTACTTCGTCGTTTCCACCGGCTTCAAAAACGTAGTCGAGGTCATGGCTATTGCCTTTTCCGTCCATCCAGGCAACCTTCCGTTTTGAGCCGCGAACCTTGCGTTCTCCCTTTGCATCCAGATACATACCAAGCTCCGTGGCGGCGGCTTGCAGGATCGGCCGAATAGCCGTTTCCAGCGCGTCCCCAATAATCTGGCCAAAGCGGTGAGATGGTGAGTGTGCCATAAGATTTAACCTTCGACCCACAACCGCCCTTCACAAAGCGGCACTCGGTGTTTCCGGTTTTTCCATTTGGTATTTCGATCCCGAGTCTTTTCAAAATGGAATGACTTGAAGCCTGCGCGAATTGCGAGCATACCAATCCAATCAATAACTGGCACATAAACGCCGTAGGGAGCTGAGTCGCCTATCACAAAGCATACTTGACTTGGGCTGTCGCAGACGCGACGCAACGCATTCCAAGTTCTTGCCATGTCATGAAAATATGTCGCGATCATAAGGTGGTATGTTTTCCTTCCGCCTTTCGACAACCTGATTTTGGCCAAACGGTCACACACTTCGGAGATTTGAGGTCGGATCGGTGTGAGGAGAGGTTCGGCAATTGTCTCATGCAGATCGACAGCGCTTTCGGGCACCTGCTGGGTACAAGAGCGCATCAGGAAGCGGCGTACGCTCGCTTGTAGGTCACCCCATCCATTGATTTCTCGCAGAAAGCACATTTCCAAACGTGTGGCGTCAGCATAGTCGTAATTGTTGGGATACGGAGGCGATGTAATTACCAACGTAGCAAATTGGTCGGGCACGCCTCCACAATCTCGTGCATCACCTTGGATGAGGTTCGCTTGTGGGCCGTCGATTACCGATGACTTAGCCATGTCAGAAAGCATGACTCGACTGAGAGCATCGAACGCCGCATACGGACTTGCAGGGAATTTTTTTCTTTTCTTGGGTAAAACGTATTGCCATTGTGCCGTTCCCACGTGCGAACAGGCGCGAAGAATTCCTACTAATGTGAGCCATGCGAGGCGGGAAGCATGTGAGCCGTCGTCCATCGCTTCTAGTGCGGCCCGCAAGCAGTCGAGCTCGCCCAACGCTGCATCAGTAAAGCACTTTCGGATGAGTTGTGGATAGCCCTCGATTGAAGGCTTTCTATGTTGAGCACTATTGCGGATCGCTTTTGCCAATTTAGCGAATTCGTCTGCTTTCGATCGATGCAATAGCTTTGCGCTTGCGAGTCGGAATACAAACGGGTGGGCTTCGACACCGTATGCAGAGACACGAGCGTTTTCCGCCGCGATGAGCGTCGTACCTGATCCGGCGAATGGATCTAACACGCGGACATCGAGATTCTTGCGAGTGGTTTGAATCAGGTGTTGCGCCCAAGCTCCGGAGAAACCAGCACTAAATCGAATCCAACGGTGCACTGGCAGCCGCAGGTTATCGGCAAATGTTGTCGACGAGCGCTCTGTTTTGGGTTGATCAGCTTCAAGTTCACAAAATAAAAGAGACTGACGCATACGCCGAATGTGAAATAAAAGGATACTGTACAACTGAGCACAGCATAAGTTTATCTAATCTTTTCAGTATGACAACCGGGGCTAGGGCCGGCTTTACATTTGCACCCCTCACCGTGCCCTCTGTGTTCATACGGTCTACCGCCCTGCGCTCGACTGCCGTTGGGGCAGTCGTGCTCGGTTGCTGGGGCGAGGGAACCCCCGGCCGGACGCCGGAGCTAAGCCGCGGGCATTTGTTTGGTACCCAGGGATGGCATTGGGGGCGTTGTGGGATTGGAGCGCGACCAACGGTCGCGGCTTTATGCAATCGCGGCTATTCGGCATTCCTCACCCTGCCCTCTCCCGGTGGGAGAGGGAGATTATTTAGCACCCGGCGAATTCATCGCGCCAAGTGTGCGAGCAATGTGGGCAACCAGCGATACCATCGCCGGCTTTGTAACTGCGCTCTCACCCGACCCTCTCCCAGCGGTCGGGGAAATTGCACCGCTTACTGACGTGCGCGGCTCTTTGGCACCAGACGATACACCCCTCACCCCGGCCCTCTCCCGGTGGGAGAGGGAGATAATTTAGCCCCCGGCGACTCGCCGGGGGCTAAGTACGATAACATGGCGCGGGTGGCGGCGGTGGGATCGGGGGCGGCGGTGATGGAGGCAGAGACGGCTACGCGGTGGAGGCCGGAGGAAATCACTTGGGGAATGTTTTCCAGAGTGATGCCGCCGATGGCGAAGGCGGGCAGAGAAATTTCTGCGGCGACGGAGTGGAGTAGGTTGATGCCCGTGAAGGCAGAGAACGATTTGGTGGTTGAGGGGAACGTGGGGCCGACGCCGATGTAACTGGCGCCGTCGAGCACGGCCTGGCGGGCTTGCTCCAGGCTGTGGGTCGAAACGCCAATCAAAGCCTGCGGGCCGACGATCGCCCGGGCGTCTTTCACGCTGAGTTCGTCCTGGCCCACGTGAACGCCGTCGGCGCCGGCCAGCACGGCCAGATCGGCCCGATCGTTCATGATGAACAGCGTGGGCGTGGTGCGGGTGAGGTCGCGCAGGCTGCGGGCGCGGGCGAGTAGTTCGCGGTCGGTTAGTTGCTTGTCACGCAGTTGCAGGGCATGGACGCCTGCGGCGGTTAGCGATTGGGCCAACGCGGCGAAAGCGGTTTCGTTGGGGCCGCCATCGATCAGCACGTACAGCCGCGTTTCTGCCAACCGGGAGCAAGAATTTGCGGTGATGCCTACGGCGCGTTCCAGCGTGTAGGAGCGGAACCGCAGCGACTCCAGTTCCGCGGCCGCGGCGGGGTGCAGCAGCTTGACGTATTCTTCCAGGCTGCGCAGGCCCTGCTGGATGCGTTTGAAGCTGGCCGCGACGACGTCGGCCAGTTGGGTGCGGTTGGATTGCACCGCCGCCGAGAGTTCGGCTCCCACATCGGCTTGCGACTCTCGGGCGGACAGGCGGTTTGCGGTGGGGATGCGCTGCAGGGCGGCTGCTAGATCATGCCGCAACTGTTTGACCAGGCGGGTGAGATGTTGATCGTTGAGGACAAAGCGGACGTAATCTTCCACGACGCGCAGGCCTTCGGCGGTGCGGTTGGATTCGGCATCGACAATGCGGAGGATGCCGGATTGGGTGCCGGGGTTGGGCGGATGCGGATTGGTTGGGGCGGTGTTGGGCATGGCGCTGCACGATGAGTGGCAAAAAGTTTGATTGTCATTGTCGAGTTTGGGCGGGGTGGATGCTAGTGGCGGAGTGGCGGCAATGTCGCCCCGTTGGGGCTTTTAGTTTATTTGGTGACGGTATCCCAGGGCGACGTCCCGGCGCGCCGGGACTTGCCCTGGGCTATATTGGGTTGCCCCTTTGGGGCACAGAGCGGGGGGCAGTGGGCGACGAATCGACGACAAGTCGTCGGCTTGGGTGGGCAACGGCGGGCCGATTATTGGGTGACCAGTTCCAGGGCGATGCCGCCGGAGGGTGAGGCGACGTACAAGGTGAAGTCGAGGGCCGGTTTGAAGCTGTACGACAGCGATTGGTGGGCGTGGAGCGTATGGAACGGTTCCACGCTGCCGGCGACCTTGCCCGACTCGAAGGCCACGCGAAAAGTTTTTGTGGCGTCGCGGCCATTGATTTTCAAATTACTGACGCTGGTCAGTGCCAGGCTGTACTCGGTGTTGGGCGCGGCGATGCTGATGGTATGAAATTCGGGCTGGCTTTGCGTCATAACCGGCAGGGTTCCGGTGAAGACGACCCAGCGGGTTTCGTGCGATCGCAACTCGGCTTTGACGATGGTGAAGGTTTCGCCGCTGGTGCGCTGGATGGTGGCGCCCACGGTGGGCGTGGCGGCGGATTCGATCACGAACACAATCGTGGTGTCGGGCAATCCCGAGCCTGCGGATTCGGCACGAGTAATTTTCCGGACAATGGCCTGGTAAGGGCCGGCCGAGTCGATGGAGATTTGCTCCACGCCGTCGGCGAGGGTGAAAATATCATCGTCGAAGGGAATGGTCATGGTTGGATTCGTGGGTTAGGAAGTGCGGGGAAGTCTGCGGCGGACCTGAACGCCGGCAATTGTGCGGGCCGCTGGCTGCGGTTGGGTGTTGATCACCGGCTGCAACCGAATGGGAAATTGCCGCGGCTTGTGCGCTTGAGCATCGAGGGCGACGAGCCAATCTTGAGGGCGGCTGGCGGAGACGGTAATTTCGCCGTGGGGGTCGATGTCGATATTCAGTTCTGTGGCTTCTTTGTCGGCATTGGCGGTACAAAGATGGACACGTTGAGCTTGGTATTCCATATTCGTTCTTGGTGGCGGACAATTTTTAACGTTGCTGGATTAATACTTTGGATCGATGGCTATTGCACGTTGACCGAAGCCACGTGATGTTTGGCGGAGCAATGTTACGCGTTAGCGGCGCTTCGCCTTCCGAGCTGCGCGGACTTTTCGCTGACGGGGCGGCTTGCTTTTCTTCAGCGGCGCTGGCACCAGCACTGCGCCATCCACGATGATTGGATACTTTTGACGTTTCATGGCGGCAATCCTCCTGTTTTCGGCCGCCGTCAACGCGGGAGGGACCTAAACCGGAGTTGCAGGGTGCCCGTGGCGTCGCTGACGGCGGCGTTTTACTTGGTAACAATTTCGGCGACAACTTCCGTTGTGTCGGCGGCGATGTACAACGTTATATCGGCGGCGGGAGTAAAACTGAGCGATTGCTTGCTGCTGTACTTCACTTCGAGAAACGGCTCGCTGCGAGGTGCGACGTGGCCGCTTTCCAAAGCGATGCGGAGGTTGCCAAGTTGTTCGCGGCACCCGATGGTTAAGTTGGTGATGGTGCCCAAATTGATGGAATACTCGGTATTTTCTGCGGTGATCGGCACGGTTTTAATGGCTGTCGACATGGTTCTCACCATCTACTAAATTGTCAAAATTCGTCCACTGAAGCCTATTTGGCGTCGCACGCTGCGAGGTGCGACGTTCTTGGACTTACGTTCTGTAATTTTTCGTTCAGGCCATCCAAACCACGGTGATGATGTCATTGTCGCCCGGCCCTTGGACGGTAAACGGTTCGATCGACAATCCCTCCGCGCAGGGTCCGAAAGTGACGCAGGCGGGTTGCACAATTTCAATGTATTGGTTGTCGATCAGCATGGCGCTGGTGACGCTTGAGGGAATGAGAACGGCCTGTCGGCACTGGGGCACTTGCACCGTGTTGTCCTGATTGGCAACGGCTAAATTGACTTTCATGTTTTGCTCCTGCATTTGGGTGTTTCTTGCTCGGTTTCAACGATTGTAACAGTTGCGTGGCCCAATTCTGTTGTGTTTTTTTTTGATGTCGGAGATCAGCGACGGCGACGGAGTTGGCCTAACCCCCGGCGGCAAAAAATGTTAATGACTTCAAACTTTCGCCTGCCGCAGTTGTTCGGGAGTGCAATGCATCGGATGGTTGCCGGCACGGCCTGACTTGCATGCTTGCGACTGGGATTCGCTGCGCCACAAATTCGACAACCACAAAGTGCCCCGCCCCCCGGAGCCATGGCGGAAGCGTTTGCCAGCACTTAGCTAGCCATAATTTTGCCTTGCTGCGAGCTAAATCCGGGGTTAGAATTCCCCAGCGACATGCAGATCAAAGGAAGAAGTTTAGCGGTTATCACGGAGGAAGTTAGGGACATGCGCTGGGCCCGCTGGTTCACGCCGCTTTGGCCGGGACTTACCCAGCTCTGGTTTTCAGGAGCCTGGTGGGGTTTGGCGGTCGGCTGTGGTTTCGCCTGGCTATTGAACTTAGCCGTTGTGTCCACGTTCGTTTGGACTGAATGGGTCGATCCTTGGCAACGGCTGGGGGTATGGGTTTTGCTGTTAATGATTTGGGGGGCGTCCGTTATCCTGTCGTTTCGGCAGTTGTTGGGTTTTAATTCCGACCAAACCGCCAAAACCGCAGAGGACTTGTTTCGCCACGCCCAACGCGAATACTTAAGTGGGAACTGGATTAAGGCGGAACAACTGCTCATGCAGTTAATCGGCATCAACGGAAAGGACGTGGATGCACAACTGATGTTGGCCAGCCTGCTGCGCCGCACAGGTCAACTGGCCGAGGCATCAGAACGGCTGCGTAGAATAACGACATTAGACGGCGCCGAAAAATGGCGCAGCGAAATCCAACGCGAACGGCAACTTTTGGACGACCAATTCAATCAACTTCAAACTTCGCCCATCACCCATCAAACAGCAATCAAGGTTAATCCGGTCAAAGGGCAGCCGTCGACCACCAAAGCCGCTTAAGGAATTTATCAATGTCAATGAAAGCCCAGGGTTGCAACCCCTGGGCATGAGTCAACTCAGAAACGAGAGCAATCATGTACGAACGCTTCACCGATCGAGCTCGCAAAGTCATGCAGCTGGCCAATCAAGAGGCTCAGCGCTTCAATCACGAATACATCGGCACGGAACACGTGCTGCTGGGCCTGATTAAAGAAGGCAGCGGCGTGGCCGCCAACGTGCTGAAGAATCTGGATATCGACCTGCGCAAAATTCGCCTGGAAGTGGAAAAACTAGTCCAAAGCGGACCCGACATGGTCACCATGGGCAAATTGCCGCAAACTCCGCGGGCGAAAAAAGTCATTGAGTATGCGATGGAGGAAGCGCGCAACCTGAATCACAACTACGTGGGCACGGAGCATATTTTGCTGGGCCTATTGCGGGAACAGGAAGGCGTGGCGGCGCAGGTGCTGATGAACCTGGGTCTGAAATTGGAAGACGTGCGCGAAGAAGTACTCAGCCTGCTGGGCCACGGCATGGAAAGCGAAGGAGGCGAACGGGGCGGGATGGAACGCGGCGGTGGCGGCGGCGGCGGCTCGGAACCGACGGGAAAAAGCGGGAAATCCAAAACGCCGGCGCTGGACAGCTTCGGGCGCGACCTGACCGAACTGGCCCGGCAATCGAAGCTCGATCCGGTCATTGGCCGGGAGCGCGAAATCGAACGGGCCATCCAAATTCTTTGCCGCCGCACTAAAAACAACCCGGTGCTGTTGGGCGAAGCCGGCGTGGGCAAAACGGCCATCGTGGAAGGGCTGGCGCAGCGCGTGGTCGACGGCAACGTGCCGGAAATCATGAGCGATAAACGGATTGTGGTGCTCGACCTGGCGATGATGGTTGCCGGCACCAAGTATCGCGGCCAATTCGAAGAGCGCATTAAAGCGGTGATGAACGAAGTCCGCCGCGCTAAAAACACCATTTTGTTCATCGACGAGTTACATACCCTGGTCGGCGCCGGGGGCGCCGAAGGGGCAATCGACGCCAGCAATGTGCTGAAGCCGGCGCTGGCTCGCGGCGAAATCCAGTGCATTGGCGCGACCACGCTGGATGAATATCGCAAGTACATTGAGAAAGATAGCGCGCTGGCGCGCCGCTTCCAGGAGATTATCGTCGAGCCGTCGAATAAATCCGAAACGATCGAAATCCTCAAAGGCTTGCGCGACCGGTACGAATCGCACCATCGCGTCCAAATTACCGACGACGCCATTGAGGCTGCCGTGGAACTGTCCAGCCGCTATGTCACAGGCCGTTGCCTGCCCGATAAGGCCATCGATGTCATCGACGAAGCCGGCGCCCGGGTGCGGCTGAAAGCCATGACTAAGCCGCCCGATCTGAAGGAAATCGACGAGGAAGTCGAACGGCTGAATAAGGAAAAAGAGGAGGCTGTGGCGAATCAAGATTTTGAAAAGGCGGCTTCGCTGCGCGATTCGGCCGACAAGCTGAAAAAGAAAAAGCAGCAAATCACCCGCGACTGGCGCGACAAATCGCGCGAGGCCGACGGCGTGGTCGACGAAGAGGTGATTGCCGAAGTCGTGTCCAAAATGACCGGCATCCCGCTGACGCGCATGACCACCGAAGACAGCATGCGCTTGATGAAAATGGAAGAAGACCTGCACAACCGTGTGGTCAGCCAGGACGAAGCCATCAAAAGCATTTCTAAGGCCGTGCGTCGCAGCCGCAGCGGACTAAAGGATCCCAAGCGGCCCACCGGGTGCTTTATTTTTGCCGGTCCAACGGGCGTGGGCAAAACGCTGCTGGCCAAAGCGCTGGCCGCGTTCATGTTTGGCGATGAAGAAGCGCTGGTGCAAATCGACATGAGCGAATACATGGAAAAGCATAACGTCAGCCGCCTGATCGGCGCGCCACCCGGCTACGTCGGCTACGAGGAAGGGGGCCAACTGACGGAAAAAATTCGCCGCCGACCGTATGCGGTCGTGCTGCTCGATGAAATCGAAAAGGCGCATCCCGACGTTTTCAACATGCTGTTGCAGGTCATGGAAGAAGGGCGTTTGACCGACAGCTTTGGTCGGCACGTCGACTTCCGTAACACCATTTTGATTATGACCACCAACGCCGGCGCCGAAGCCATTAAGAATGAATCCGATTTTGGCTTCCGCAAAGCCGACAGCGACAGCTCCTACGAAAGCATGAAGGAGCGCGTCACGGAGCGCATTGAAAAAGTGTTCCGGCCCGAATTCCTGAACCGACTGGACGATTTGATCGTGTTCCGTCATCTCACGAAGGACGATTTGAAGCAGGTGATCGACATCGAGCTGTCGAAAGTCCGTTCGCGGCTTTCGGAACGGGGCCTGAAATTGGTTCTGACCGATGCCGCCAAGGAATATGTGATACGCAAGGGATCGAATCTCGATTTTGGCGCTCGACCGCTGCGCCGCGAAATCGAGCAGCGCATCGAAGACCCGCTCTCCGAGGAGCTGCTTAAGGGCGAATTCCAAGGCAAAGACACCATCGTGGTCGACGTAAAGAAAGACGACGAGGGCAAGGTCAAGCATCTGACATTCATCGGCAGCATCGGCGAACCGGCGGAATTGGTCGGCGCCGCAGCTTCCACACCCGCGGAGTCGAATACCGGCGACGACGATCAGCCCGAGCCAGCCGGGGAAGGTCCGTAAAGTTGTCGGATTAAGGTTTTGGAAATCACATCAGCCCGGGGTTGCCAGCCCCGGGCTTTTTTGCTGGCACTTTGCGTTTGCCAGCATCGCTAGCGGCTTTGCCGATTTTCAATAACCGGAAACATTCCCGCATCCGACACACTTCTCTCAAGCGGCAAGGTTAGACGGTCGAATGATAGGACGGCGGTGTTTTGCGCGCGAAGTGCCGTCCTGCGCTCCGAATGAACGGTCGAGTAGACACGGCAGACACCATTTCCACACCCCTCAACGCAGATGTCCACCGAAGCCAGTTCCTCACTATCTCCGCCATCGCGCTCCCACGGCCATCTGGACGGAGCGATGGATTGGATTGCCGATTTGGGCGAGGTCATCATCCGCTGGATTACGACGATCGGAGACGTCGCGCTTTTTACCTGGCGTACATTTCGCTGGATGTTCACGCGGATGCCGCGCAAAGACACGCTATTGCCCAACTTCTACCAGATTGGCGTGCTGAGCCTGCCCGTGGTGGCTATCACGGGCACGTTCATTGGGATGGTGCTGTCGGTGCAAAGTTACGATCAATTTCGGCAAATGCACTTAGAGAGCCGGTTGGGGGCAGTCATTAACGAATCGCTGGTCCGCGAGTTGGGCCCCGTGTTGGCGGCCACGATGCTGGCCGGCCGCGTGGGCAGCGCCATTGCCGCTGAGTTGGGCACCATGCGCGTGACCGAGCAAATCGACGCGCTGACCTGCATGGGCGCCAACCCGATTTACTATTTAGTCGTCCCACGGTTTTTGGGCTGCTTGCTGTTGATTCCGGCGCTAACCGTCATGGCCGATTTCATGGGCGTCGTGGGGGGTGCTTTTTACAGCATCAGTATTTTGCAAATTGATTCCCATTTCTACTGGGAGAATTCGCAGCGCTATGTCGGCAACTGGGATTTATACGTTGGTATTTTTAAGAGCCTGTTTTTCGGCGCGGCGATTGCACAAATCAGCTGCCACCGCGGTTTCCATTGCGACCCCGGCGCCGAAGGGGTGGGCCGTGCCGCTACGAATGCCTTTGTGTACTCGTTCGTGATTATTTTGATTCTCGATTTGTTCCTGAACATTGGACTGAACGCACTTTCTCAGGCAATTTGGCCCAGCCAAGCCAAGCTGTTTTGATCGCATGACCGGCGATACTTCCAAACCACTGATCGAAACGAAAAATCTCCACGTCCGTTTTGGGAGACAAGCCGTGCTGCGCAATCTGAACATTGCCGTGCCGCGCGGACAAACGCTGGTGGTCATTGGCGAAAGCGGCTGCGGCAAAACGGTGCTGTTGAAAATGCTGATCGGCCTGGGGCAGCCCAGCAAGGGTTCCGTCCTGCTGGAAGACCGGAATTTGGCTCAGCTGAACGATCAGGAAATCGCTCGCCAGCGCACCCGGTACGGATTTTTGTTTCAGGGAGCCGCGCTGTTCGACAGCCTGACGGTCACGCAAAACGTCGCCTTTCCGCTGAAGGAGCACACCGACAAAACCTCGGAACAAATTCAGCACATTGTCATGGAAAAAGTGGCCGAAGTGGGCCTGCCCGCTGAAGCGCTTGACAAACATCCGGCCGAACTGTCCGGCGGCATGCGAAAGCGCGTCGGCCTGGCCCGCGCGTTGGCCCTTAATCCGGAAATCATGCTGTACGACGAGCCGACCACGGGACTGGATCCCATCATGAGCGACGTCATCAACGAACTGATCCTCAACACCCGCAAGTTGCACTCCGTGACCAGCATCGTGGTGACGCACGACATGAACACGGTGCGCAAAGTGGCCGACCGCGTGGTGATGATGTTTCCTTTGGCGAATCTCAAACCGGAGGAACCCCAATTGATTTTCGACGGTCCGCCCGATGCGCTGGAACGCAGCAGTGACAAGCGTGTTTCGCAATTTGTGCGCGGCGAGGCCGGCTCGCGCCTGCGCGAAATGCAAAAAAACTCACACTAATTATCCCACTGACCACTGAAACCCCCGTCCATGGACGAACGTGTCGTACAATTCCGCGTTGGTGTCACGGTGCTGGCGGCACTGATTATCACCGGCATTCTGATGCTGCTGTTTGGCGAAGCGCCGGCATTGCTGCGCGGAACGTACGTGGTGTACATCAAATTCCATTCCGCGCCCGGTGTCTCGCAAGACACGCCCGTGCAAAAAAGCGGCATTCGCATCGGCAAGGTGACCAAAGTGCAGTTCGCGCCCGACAATGACGTTTTGATCACGGCCAGCATTGATGGCGGCATCGATTTATATCGGGACGAAGCCGTGGAAATTAAACAAAGCCTGCTCGGTGATGCCAGACTGGAATTTGTGCCCGGTCCCCAAAGAGTGGTCCAGCGGACACGGATTCAACCCGGCGATCTGCTCGCCGGCGCCGTATCGACCGATCCGCTGCAAGCCTTCGCCAATATCGAAGGCAATTTGAACCGCGCCGCGGAATCGCTTACCGATGCCGGCACCGAAGTCGGCAAGCTGGCAAAGAATCTGAACGACGTGTTGGGTACGAATCGAGAGCAGTTCTCCAAAATCATCAAAGACACCGACGATACCATGCAAATGTTCCAAAAATCGCTCAAGGACATTGACGATGTGGCCGGTGACGAGAAACTGAAGCACGACCTCAAGCAATCCATTGCCGAAATGCCCAAACTCCTGGGCGAAACGCGCGACACCATCAATGGCATGCAAAAAACCATCGCCTTGGCGAACGACAACCTGCAAAACATTCAAACCGTGACCAAGGCCATGGACGAACAAGGCGAGGGGATGATCAGCAACATTGCCCAAAGCGTGGAACGCTTGGACGATTTGCTGGGACAAATGAACAAGTTCAGCCGGGCGCTGAACAGCAAAGAAGGCTCGCTGGGACAACTGGTGAACAATCCGGAGCTGTACAATAATCTCAGCCAGGCGGCGACGAACGTCAATCGTTTGACCCGCGAACTGGAACCGATCATTTGCAACGTGAACATCATCACGGACAAAGTGGCGCGTCATCCCGGTGTGATCGTGACCGACGCCATCAGCCCTGGGCCAGGATTAAAGTAATCGCAATGGCCGTCGTCCGTGCCAGTGAGGGATTTTACCGTTGCAGGGGCGTTGTTGCCTCGCCAATCGGCCGCCAACCGGGCGGAACGACCGGCTGATTGAACAGCGGTCCACTGGTGGGTGGGGCAGCGGGAGGGGGCGGCAGCGCACTGGGTGCAGGATACGCATTGGGCGCAGGGTACCCGCCCGGCGGCGGATAATTGCCCGGCGGGATTAACGTTGGCGCCCCGTTGATCGGCGGCAACGCCTGCGGATTGGCATTCAACGCCGGCGCACCCCCCGCAGCCTGAGAAGTGATTTGCGGCGTCTCGATTGCCGGAGCCGCCATTGCTGGCGGCCCTATCGCGGGAGCGACTGTCGCCGGGGGCGCTGTAACCACGGGCGTTTCGGCCGCCGTCTGCATGATACTGGCGGTGCGCAACTGATCGGCCCGACTTTTCAGCTCTTCGGTGGGCACCATTATTAACGGGCTCATTTGGTAATCGAAAGCACGTTCGTCACGAATTTTTCCCGGCCAAAAGTTCTCGCTGAAAAAATCAATGCCCGGCCAATCGTACCAGGGAGCAGGCATCGGCTGATAAACCGTCAAGGTTTCGTAGCCGTCCTTCACTAAGCGAATTTTTCGGGTGCCATAATAAGTGTAATTGGCGGAGGCGGGCGCGGAGCCGATTTGATAATCGTCGACATAAACCTCCGCACCGGGCGGATTGCTCCGTACGGTCATCCGCCGCTCCACGCACCCGGACAGGCTTTCCGCCAGCGCCAACAGGGCCAGTGCAAAACCTAAGCGGCGGAGGCAATTTGTATGGGTAGCAATCGACATCGGTCGGTCAAAATAGGGAGGCGCGAACGGCCACAGAGAAAAGCGCGGGAGTATAGCCGGCGCGCCCCGACTGTTGCTAGCCCGATTCCTGCCTTACAGGCCAAAGCTGCAGCCGACGATGGTGGTGGGACAATTTGAAATTCCGACAGCCGCTTTTCCCGACTGACACAGTCGGGCTATGTTCAAATTGGCCCACCACCCCGACGATCCAAGACTACACCCGCCCAAAATTTCCAGTTAGAATGGGTATTTTGCGACGCACAGCGCAAACGGGAAGTTACGCTGTCATATCGCACGGTAACGTTGCCTTTCCGTTTGGAACACCGCCGTGGCCGATGCTCGAACTTTGAAGTATGGGCATTCGGAATAACTTTTCTTGTAGTGCGTAGACAGATTCTCGCGTTCTGAAAAACTATCGACAAGGCTCGTGCATGGCATCGGCAGTGACTTGGAACGATTGCCTGGAATACGTCGCACTCACCGATGTCGGCATGCGTCGCGCGAACAATCAAGACGCCCACGCGGAAGTTCTCGCTCCCGATCCGGAAAGTTGGTTTCGTCGCGGTCACATGTTTGTGGTTTGCGACGGCATGGGGGCCCATGCAGCAGGGGAACTGGCCAGCGAGATGGCGGCGGAAGGCATTCCGCACAATTATCTCAAATATTGCGCGTTGCCCGCCGCCGACGCCATTCGAAAGAGCGTGGAGGAAGTGAACGGGCAAATTTATAGCCGCGGGCAAGCCAATCCGGATTTTCAAGGCATGGGCACGACTGCCAGCGCGCTGCTGCTGTTGCCGCAAGGCGCCTTGGTGGCCCATGTTGGCGACAGCCGCGTGTATCGGCTGCGCGGGCAACGTCTGGAACAGCTGACGTTCGATCACAGCTTGGTGTGGGAGATGTCGGCCGCCGGACAAGTACCCAAAAGTGCGCTGCCCGGGTTCGTGCCTAAAAACATTATCACTCGTTCGTTAGGTCCGCATGCCGAGGTACGAGTCGATTTGGAAGGCCCTTATCCGCTGGAACCGAGCGACATGTTTTTACTGTGTAGCGATGGCCTGAGCGGCCAAGTGCAAGACGCTGAAATCGGTGCACTGCTGCAATCGTTGCCTCCAGCAGAAGCCGCGCAGGTGCTTGTCGACTTGGCCAATTTGCGCGGCGGACCCGACAATGTCACGGTGATTGTCGTTCGAGTAATCAATGCCGCGCTGACGTCGGCTGGCGGATGGCAGGCCGAACCGCTGGCCCTTACCGCGCAACCCCCTGCTGCGCCCCCGCCTCCCCTTGGCGGCAAATCACTGTGGATTGCCGCAGCTGTGTGTCTGACGGTCGCGCTTGTTTTGGGCATCGCCCAATGGACCATTCCCGCGCTGTGCGCGATTTTGGTCGCAATCGCCTTGGGCATGATTAGCTTCCTACAGCGTCTAACACCGACACAGCAAGCGATGCGCTATCTGCCTGCCGGTGTGCGGTTAGGCAACGGGCCACACGCCACCATCGAATGCCAACCCAATGAAGAACTGGTACGGGAACTGATATCGATGATTGAGCAATTGCGGGAAGCTGCCACCGAAGAACAGTGGTCGGTCGATTGGGAGCCATTTAATGCTCGTAGTCTTGAGGGCAAACAAGCGTTAGATGCTCGGGATTTTCCACGAGCCGTCCGCGAGTACGCTACTGCCCTGCGTTTCCTGATGAATGAGTTGCGCCAGCAACAAGCGCGGGTGCAAACCGGAAATTACCAGCCGCAGCCTCGCGCTGAAAATGGTTGATTTTTTCGGGTTGTTCTGCGGCAGATGATCGGTCGGGTAAGCACTTCGAACCGAGATCTTAATTTCTGGCCGGGAATTTTTAACAGGTTCTGTGGCGAGTCGAGAAATTGTCGTTTCCGGAACGGCGGGAAACGAGTACAGTAATTTTCCCACTATGCCAATTTTTACCCGCTATGTTCTGGCTGAATTGCTCAAAGTCTTTCTGGTGGCTCTCGCTGGAATGACGTTGTTTTTTTTGTTGTTTGGCGTGGTTCGGCTGGCGTACTACGAAGGCTTGGGACTGAAGCAGGTGTTGCAGCTGATACCGTATGTGTTGCCCGATGCCATGCGGTTCTCGGTTCCGGCCACGATTTTGTTCGCCGCTTGCAGCGTGTTCGGGCGATTAGCCGCGGCGAACGAAATCATTGCCGTCAAAGCCAGCGGCATTACGCCGATGATTCTGTTGTGGCCGGCCTTCGTGCTGGCATTTTTGGTTAGCCTGTGGGCAGTGTGGCTGAACGATGTGGCTGTTTCTTGGGGCTACGACGGCGCCACGCGGGTGGTGGTGGAAGCCGTGGAAGAAATCGCCTACGGGCGGCTGCGTCAACAGCATGCCTATAGCGCGAAGAAGTTTTCCATCAATGTGGCCGATGTGGATGGCAAGCGTCTGATTAGCCCGACCATCACCTTGGAAGGCGAGGGGGATCAACCCTCGACCACGATCATCTGCGAGGAAGCCACGCTGCATACCGATTTGGCCGCGCAAACACTGAACATTTCGTGCGACAACTGTTCGATCCAATACGGCGAACTTAATTCCGAGATGCCGCATTTAGATCGGGCGATTCCGCTCAACGAGGCCAGCCACAAAAGCGGCGGGGGCGGCAGTCCCTCGTACTTGGCGATGCACGTCATTCCGAGCGAACGCATCGATCAGGAAAATCATATTCAGAAATTGCAGCAGCAATTTACCGCCAAAGCAGCCTATCAAATGATCTGCGGGGATTTTTCGCAGTTGGAAGGTCCATCGTGGTCCGCCGCTCAATCGGAATTGACTGAAGCGCAGCAGCGGCTGTATCGGTTGCAGATGGAGCCCTCGCGCCGCTGGGCGAACGGCTTCAGTTGCCTGTGTTTTGTGCTGTTGGGCGCGCCACTGGCCATTTGCATGCGAAACTCCGACTTCCTGAGCAGCTTTTTTATGTGTTTCATGCCAATCTTAATCTGTTATTACCCCTTGCTGATTTTGGGCGTGTCGAAGGCCAAGGCCGGTTTTTTTCCCGTGTGCGGCGTCTGGGCCGGCAACGTCATTCTGGCCATCGTCGGCGTGCAGTTCATGCGCAGAGTATATCGACGCTAGAATCGCTGGGCGCACCGTAGGGGAGAGAAAGACAAGCGGCGTGGGGAAGCGGGAAAATCGTGGCTCCGCCGCTGCTTACGGCAAATGAAATAAGTGCGGCCAATTCGGCTGCGATCGCAATTGCACAATCAGAAGGCACACAATCGGCAGCCAAATCCAGCGTGCGGCTCGAATGCCTTCCGACAACAGCCCGCCCACGCGCACCTGCACGGTGTCCGCGCTGCGGAAACTGCCGGGCCGCGGAAAAAATCGCGGGACCCGTTGGCAGTATTCGTCGAATGCTTTGCCAAACCGGTTGCGCAGCCGGCGTTCTTCCACCGGCACGGTGGTCGACAAATATACCCAACTGGCGAGCACCAACCCGATGGCAAACGTCAAGCTTTCCAAAAATACGGCGGCAGAAAGCACCATTAAAAACGTGCCCAGGTACAGCGGATTGCGGCACAGCGAATAGGGCCCTTCCTGAATCAGCTCCGCGGTTTTTCGGCCACCGATGTACAATGTGGACCACCAGCGAAATGCAGCGCCGGCAAAAAACAAGAGCCACGCTGCCTGGTCGAACACAAAATCGACCCAACTGCCTTCCAGGGACAAGGGAATCGACAGTAACATCAGCACGCTGAAGGGGACCAAAATGACAATGCCAATCCAGCCCCGTGATCGGGCAAACCACGTCTGAACGGGCGCCTCCACAGCGATGCTCATAGAATTTTCTCTCGGCAGTAAAAAGGCGGGCATTCTCTGGGCAGCAAAAAAAGCGGGCGGAGAGTACCAGCGATGCCTGCTAGCGTCAATAGCGTCGCACCTAACCTCGGTAGTGCAGCACCAAACGCATTTACACACCGTTAATATCGACCCCGCTACAACAGGAAAACTAGGAAACGGGTCAAACTAAAATTTCCGCCCTTTCGAACGTGAAAGATTGCCTTCTGCCGCCGCAGTTCATTTGCTACACTTCCCGCCCCGCGCATGACGGCCGGCATGGCTGCCCACGACGTCGTGCTGCTAGCACTATTGGCAATCTGCGACAAGGAGGTCGCTTGTGTTGTCCCGGTGGCCCATCCGGAACAAGTTGTTGTTAGGCCTGACGCTGCTGTTGATCATCATGGTTACGATGTCGACCAGCAGCTTCCAGGGGACGTACGCCTACCGCGAATTGGCGCGCAGCATTAGCAGCCGCGCTCGCGAGTTGCCGTTGGCGACCGCATTGTCGGAGCAGGTGAGCAATTTGCGCGTCTGGCTGGCGGATTTGGAGGTGATGGGGCTGTATCCCCACTTAGAGTTGCCGACTCCTGTATCAGAGTCAAAACTGAGCGACAGCTTTCGGCAGGAATTTTCCCAAGCGCAGGCGACGGTGCAAGATTACGACAGCGCGCTGAACGACAGCGCGCTGAAAGACAGCGCCCACTCGGAATTTCGCATCGGTAATCGCAGTCAGGAATTCGAAGCGCTGGCCCAGGTCAAGCGCCTTCTGGCCGACATCGAAAAAGACACGGCCGCCGATCACTGGTATCACGATGGCGACGCGTGCCAAACTCCTTATGTCAAGTCCGACCTGGAGCAATTGCAGTGGCTGGTCGCCAAGCTTCCCAGTTTCCTGCAGGAACGAATGCAAGCCCTGAAGGATGAAGTCCGCACGCGGTATCGCGCCTGGATCATCCTCACATGGATCTGCGCGGTGGCGGCAACGATCTTGCTGAGCCTGTTCATTTTTCTGTGCTACCGCTGGATTTTCCGCCCGCTACGGTTGCTGGTGAAAGGTTCTCGCATTGTCGCCGCCGGCGATTTCAATTATCGGATCCGGCTGGAATCGCACGACGAAATGGCGGAGCTAAGCGCCGCCATGAACGACATGACCACCCGCTTCCGCACCATCCGCGACGATCTGGATCGTCAGGTTCAACTACGCACGCAGCAAGTGGTCCGCAGCGAGCAACTGGCCAGCGTCGGCTTCCTGGCGGCGGGCGTGGCGCACGAAATCAACAATCCGCTGGCTTCCATCGCGTTGTGTGCCGAGTCGCTGGAAGGGCGCCTGTTGGAAATGTGCCCCACCAGTAGCGATCAAGTTGAAGTCGTGCAGCGTTACCTCAAGATGATTCAGACCGAGGCCTTCCGCTGCAAGGAAATCACGGAAAAACTGCTCGACTTTTCCCGCCTGGGTCCGGCCAAGCGACAAAGCGCCGATTTGCGCGATTTGATCCAAGGCGTCATCGATATGGTGCGCCACCTAGGCAAATACCAAAACCGCAACATCGACTTTCCCGCCGGCGAGCCCGTCATCGCCCCGGTCAACGCTCAGGAAATCAAGCAAGTGGTGCTGAACCTTGTCACCAATGCGCTGGATAGCGTGGAAGCGGGCGGCACGCTGACCATTCAACTTTCGCGCAAACCCGATTTTGCGGAAATGATTTTCGCCGACAACGGCTGCGGCATGACCGACGAAGTGCTCAAGCACCTGTTCGAGCCCTTCTTCACCCGCAAGCGCGGCGGCCAAGGCACCGGCCTGGGCCTGTCGATCGTGTACCGGATTGTCAGCGAGCATGGCGGGCAAATCGAGGCCGCCAGCGCCGGTCCGGGCCGCGGTTCGCAATTCCACGTCACGTTGCCTCTGGCCGAAGCAAAAAAATCGCCCCTTGAAAATCAAGCGCACAGCGATCCAAGCCCAGCCAAACAACCCCTGGCCGCCTAAGCGAACTACCCGCCACAAGACATCTGACATCAGATCACCAAGCACAAGGAGCCGCATCATCGCTACCAAACCGCGTAAACGATTGAAATTGCTGTTCGCCGACGATGAACGTACGCTCCAGGAACTGATGCGGATTGAGCTCGACCGCATGGGGCACGAGGTCACGGTCTGCCCCGACGGCCTGACCGCCGTCGCCGCGCTGGAACGCAACACCTACGATTGCATCATCGTCGATCTCGATATGCCCGGCCTCAGCGGCGTCCAAGTCATCGGCAAGTGCAAAGAGCTTTCGCCCGATACCGAAGCAGTCGTGCTCACCGGCAAATCGTCGCTGGAAACCGCCGTGGCTGCCTTGCGTCACGGGGCGTTCGATTACCTCACCAAGCCATGCAAGCTGGTGGAAATCGAAGCGCTGCTCAACCGCGTCATCCAAAAACGCGAGCTCACGCACAAATTCCGTGCCCTCAAGCGGCGGCTGGAAACGGTCGAAGGCACTTCGCAACTGATCGGCAACTCGCCGGAAATCGAGCGCGTGAAAAAACTGATTGCCAAAGTCGCGCCGACCGATTCCACGGTCCTCATCACCGGCGAAACCGGCACCGGCAAGGAACTGGTCGCCCGCGCCGTACACGATCAAAGTGCTCGGGCCGAAATGCCCTTTGTGGCCATCAACTGCGGGGCGTTGCCGGAAAGCCTGATCGAAAGCGAACTGTTCGGCCATCGCAAAGGGAGCTTTACCGGGGCCGACGAGCACCGGGTGGGCCTGTTCGAAGTTGCCGATGGCGGCACGCTGTTTCTGGACGAAATTGGCGAGCTTCCCAAACCGATGCAAGCCAAGCTGCTGCGTGTCCTGGAAAGCGGCGAAATCCGGCGGGTCGGCGAAAATCAATCGCTCACGGTCGACGTGCGTGTGGTGTGCGCCACCCATCGTCAACTGGACGAAATGGTTTCGGCAGGCGATTTCCGCCAGGACCTCATGTTCCGCGTCAACACTTTCGAAATTCATTTGGCCCCGCTGCGGGAGCGCATCGACGACGTGCCGCTGCTGGCGCAACATTTACTGAAGCGACTCCGCCCGCACCTGCGCTCCAGCGACGTGGCCTTCACGCCCGAGGCCATTGAGAAGCTGCAACACCACGATTGGCCCGGCAACGTGCGCGAGCTGGCCAACGTGGTGGAGCACGCTTCGATTTTGTGCGACGAGCTGCCGATCACCGGCGAACATCTGCCCGAACATTTCGGCCTCCGCCGCCTGCGGATCGACGGTGCTCACGCCCAAAATTCCAGCCATGATTCGCTTCCTTTGCCCCATGTAGAGCCGCGCACTTCAGTAAGCGGTGCGACCACTCCACTCACCACTCACCCTTCCACCACTCCACCACTCACTCCGGCCGCCGCTCCCATCTCGCTGCGCGACTTGGAAATGCAGGCCATTTACCAAGCACTGGAACGCAACGGCGGCAACAAACCCAAAACCGCCGAAGAACTTGGGATCAGTTTGAAAACGCTGTACAACAAGCTGAACCAAAGCCAAAATCTCGAACGTACGGCATAAAAACGTTTATCCGCAACACGCTATTGAAGCGGGCTTGGTTTCGACCCACCCCACCATGAACTAGCGTTTCACAGGTCCGTGTGCTATACTTCACTGATCGATCCTCTCGGTAAATCCATAGGATCATTCCAGGTTCAATGGTTCTTTGAATAACGCCTACAGGCGTTTATCGCATTAGGCCCTGGGAAGTTTTACAGGGCTCGTTTCATCACCTGCGGCCAAGGCCTGTCGTCTTGTGCCTCGTTTCGGCAGCCGCCCGTTTCTGGGTTCGCCGTGCAGGATCTTGATTCCGCCTCTAGGAGTTTGCATGAGTTTTGTTGAATTGGGGCTCGTTGAGCCCATCTTGCGTGCGCTGGTTTCCGAAGGTTACACCACTCCCACCCCCATCCAATCGCAAACCATCACGCACGTGCTGGCTGGCAGCGATGTCCTCGGTTGCGCCCAAACTGGCACCGGCAAAACCGCGGCCTTCGCGTTGCCCATTTTGCAACGCATCGACCAGCACCGCCGCGCCGCCGTCCCTCGGGCTCCGCGCGTTGTCGTAATTGCTCCCACCCGCGAACTCGCTTCGCAAATCGGACAAAGTTTCGCCACTTATGGCCGCAACCTGCATTTTCGCCACACGGTAATCTTCGGCGGCGTCGGCCAAGGACCTCAAGTTCGAGCGCTCACTAAAGGTATTCATATTTTGGTCGCCACGCCGGGCCGACTGCTCGATTTAATGTCCCAGGGCCACGTCCGCCTGAACGAACTCGAAATTTTTGTGCTTGACGAAGCCGACCGCATGCTAGACATGGGCTTCCTCCCCGATTTGAAAAAAATCATTTCGCATTTGCCTCGCCAACGGCAATCGTTGTTCTTTTCCGCCACCATGCCGGAAAACATCGCGGCTCTGGCTCACAGCCTGCTGCATAATCCGGTGCGGGTTAGCGTGACGCCGCCGGCGACCACCGTTCAACGGATCGAACAGCAAGTGCACTTCGTGGAGCATCGCCACAAGCAGGCGCTCTTGCAGCACGTGGTTCGCGAAAACGGCTGCGATCGAGCATTGGTCTTCACACGCACCAAGCATGGAGCCGATAAAGTGGCCCGCAAACTTGGTCAGCAGGGCATCAAAGCCGATGCCATTCACGGCAACAAATCGCAATCGGCCCGGGAACGGGCACTGTTGGGTTTCCGCACCGGCAGGCTACACGTGCTGGTCGCGACCGACGTGGCCGCCCGTGGGCTCGATGTCGATGGCATCAGCCACGTCATCAACTACGATCTGCCGACCGATCCGGAATCGTACGTACACCGCATTGGCCGCACCGGCCGGGCCGGCGCCAGCGGCATCGCCATCACTTTTTGCGAACACGGCCAACGCCGCGCCCTGCGAGATATTGAAAAAGTTGTGCGAAAAACCATTCCGGTCGCGCCCACCTCCGCGGCCATGCAGGCAGCAGCGATTGATCACCGTGCCGCCGGTTCCGAACCGCAAGGCAGACCGCCACGCCCTCGCTGGGAACGAGGCGGATCGCAAACTCGCCGAGGCCACGCCCGAGCGCGGACACACAACAACCACGGCCACGTTTCCCAAGGACAATCATCG
>Ga0335083_10000961_pt1 | contig 41123 bp, 43 predicted proteins | sample Lox_Sample_42_FD_206716 | JGI IMG/M metagenome (GOLD analysis project Ga0335083, IMG submission 206716) | Soil microbial communities from Loxahatchee National Wildlife Refuge, Florida, United States - Lox_Sample_4.2 | ecosystem: Environmental > Terrestrial > Soil > Wetlands | place: USA...
TTCGGGCTGCAGCGTTCGGCGACCGCGCGCGCGGCAGTCCCGACAAGGCTCACCGGCTACGGGTTGCGCGACTTCCGCGAGAAGTTTCAGGCGGACGAGGCCAAGATCCTCAGCAACGCGGGCGACTGAGCGGCCTCGCACCTCATACCGGAAGGGTCAACCCCTCGACGGCGGCGATAGCGCCGAGCCGCTCCGCGATCGCGAACACGTCCGCGTCGGTTCGGCTCGGTGCGTGATGCGTCAGCACGAGGCGGCCCACTCGCGCCCGGGCGGCGATGTCGGCTGCGGCTTCCACGGTTCCATGGCCGTACGCAACTGCGCGCTCCGACTCACTCGCGACGAACGGCGCGCCGCGTACGAGCACGTCCACACCGGTCGCGAGCTCGAGCAGCGCATCCTCGTTGGCGTCGAGCGCGTCGGGCACGTACGCGAAGGACGTCCCCGCGCAGCTGACCCGATAGCCGTACGCGCGTCCGCCTTTGTGCACGACGTCGAGCGCGAACACCTCGAACGGCCCGAGCTGATGCTTGCCCGGCTCGAGTGCGACGTGCGTCCAGTTGCCCTGCAGCTCGGCCGGCGTGATCGGGAAGTGCGGCGGCGACATGGCACGCCGCAGCACGAGCGTCGGATCGCCCTGCGCGGGCTGCGCGAGCACCACGCGCGCGTCGACGCGATCGAGTGCAGGTGCGAACGGCAGCCCCTGGACGTGGTCCCAATGGAGATGCGTGAGCAACACCCAGCCCTCGAATGCGCGGTCGCCGAGCGTCGCCCCGAGCGTCTGCAAGCCAGTGCCGGCATCGAGCACCAGCGCGGGCGCTCCGGCGTCGGCGCTCACCGCGACACACGACGTGTGCCCGCCCACGCGCGTGAAGTCCGGGCCCGATACCGGTGTCGACCCGCGGACTCCGAGGAAGTGAAGCTTCACTCGAGTGTCGCTTCGCGCCGGTGGGTCTCACTCACCGTGCGCAGCGCCTCCGGGTCGAGTTGGTCGGCTTGCGCGACCGCGACGCGGGCTTTGGTCATCGCCCGGAGCGTGGCGGTGCGGCGGCCGTCCTCGACGACGGCCCGCTCGCCGAGGATCGCGCCCGGACCGAGCTCGCCGACCGAAACCCCGTCGACCTCCGCCGCGAGCACGCCGTCGAGGAGCAAGAAGATCTCCTGGCCCAGCTGGCCCTGCTCGACGAGGACCTGGCCCTCCTTCAGCTTGCGGAACTTCGGCTTCTGCCCGCCGCGCATGATGTGCGTGGACAGCTCACGTTCGAGCGCGGTCTCGACCGCGGTGACGAGCGCGGGCGAGTCCTCGTCGCCCCACGGCGTGTGCTTGCCGAACGACGACCGCCACCATTCCTTGAAGTCGGCGAGGCCCGCCTTCGCGCTCAGCTTGCCATCGTCGCCGTACAGCCAGTGGCGCGGGAACGGGCTCGCGCCCGTGAGCTCGGTCTCGACCCGTCCGTCGGCGTGCAGCGTCATCGCGAGCGTCGTCCACACGGTCGGCGCCTCGAACTGCACGAAGGGCGGACGGTTGACGCGCCGCGGCGCGGGCAGCGCGACGTGCCCGCCGAACGTCTGCACGAAGCGGGCCGAGGTCTCGGTGATCTCCGGTTCCGCCCGCAATTCGGGGAACTCGACCGCCGCGAACCGGGCGAGATCGAGACGCCCGAGCCCGACGGTGGTCGACCCCATGATGCTGCCGTCGAGGTATCCCGCGGCGCGCACTCTGCCCGACTCCACGTCGATCCACGCGCGCAAACGGTTCGCGAAACGGAACCGGTCGTCGTTCGCCATCTCGACGAGGTCGTACAGCACGTCGGGCGGGGGCTCGTCGTAGTGCGTCACCCCCGCCCCGAACACGGCCTTGTTCGCGCCGCTGACGGCCTCGGACGGAATCCACGAAAGTGATGTGAAGGTGTGCTCGATACGCATCCTGGGAACCTCCGCTCGTGATGCGTCGACGGTACGGCGCCGGCGCCGGCGCGGCCAGGCTGAAGGCCGGTGTCGCGTGAGTGGTGGTAGCACCCCGGCCGGGCGGGCGCCCGCTGCCTTGTGCACAGGCCCGCGAACGGGTTCCAATCATCCGGTGATCACGGTGTACCTCGCCGACGATTCCCTCCTCGTTCGTGAAGGAGTCCGCGCGCTGCTCGCGATGCAGCCCGATCTCGACGTCGTGGGTGTGGCCGAGGACTTCGACGGCCTCGTCGAGGGCGCGAGCGCGACGAAGCCGAACGTCGTGGTCACCGACATCCGCATGCCCCCCAGCTTCCAGAGCGAAGGCATCGAGGCCGCCAAGATCGTCCGCATGGAGAACCCCGGCACCGGCGTCGTCGTCCTGTCGCAGTACGACGAACCCGAGTACGCGATCTCGCTGCTCGCCGACGGCGCCGCGGGGTACGCGTACCTGCTGAAGGATCGCGTCGGCGACGGCGACCAACTGGTGCGGGCGGTGCGTACCGTTGCAACCGGCGGCAGCATGCTCGATCCGTCGATCGTCGGCGCGCTCGTCAATCCCGTGCGCAATCCCGGTGAGCTCGACGAACGTGAGGAGCAACTCCTGCAGTGGATCGGCGAAGGGCGCCCCGTCAAGGCGATCGCGACCTCGTTGCAGCTGACGCCCGAAGCGGCGAACGATCTCGTCGAAGAGCTCTTCTTGAAGCTCGCGAAGGAAGCGAGCAGCGGACGCGAGAGCGCGTTGCGGCGGCTGCGGCTGCTGCAGAAGGCGATCGTCGACCGCGAGGAGCAAGGCGAGACCCTCAGGCGAATGCTGCCGGGCGGCATCGCCGAGAAGCTGCGCGGCGCCGGCCGCTCGATCGGCGAGACCGAGCAGTTGAACGTCACCGTCTTGATGTCGGACATCCGTGGCTACTCCGGCATCGCCGAACGGGTCGAACCGACGGTGCTCGCAGGGATGCTCAACATCCACCGGGCCGAGATGAACGCGGCGATCCTCGCCACGTCGGGCACGGTCATGCAGTACGTGGGCGACGCGGTGATGGCGGTGTTCGGCGCGCCGTTCCCGCAGGACGACCACGCGGACCGGGCCCTCGCCGCCTCGATCGCGATGCACGAGCGTCAGCACGCGGTCAACACGCGTTGGAACGACGACGCGCTCCCGGAGTTCGGCCTGGGCATCGGTCTGTCGACGGGCGAGGTCGCGGCCGCGCTGCTCGGCTCGGCCGAGCACATGGAATACACGCTCGTCGGCGACACCGTGAATCTCGCCCAACGCCTGCAGGACCTCGCGCGCCCGGCCGGAACGACGGTCTTGAGTGCGGCAACCGCGAAGGCGCTCGCGACGCCGGCGGCACTCGAGCCGATGGGCGAGCACATGGTGAAGGGACGCGAATTCCCCGTCGACGCATATCGTCTGCGGGCAGAGTCAGGAGGGACGTCCGATGGGTGAGGTGTGCACGGTGCGGGCCGTCCGCAAGACGTTCGAGGCCGACCTCGCGCCGGTCCGGGCGCTGCGCGGCGTCGACCTCGACGTGGAGGCCGGCGAGTTCGTCGCGATCATGGGACCGTCGGGCTGCGGGAAGTCGACGCTGCTCAACCTGATCGCCGGCCTCGACGTCGCGGACGAGGGCGAGATCACGATCGCCGGCGAGCAGGTGACCGGCCGCAGCGAGGACGACCTGGCCCGCATGCGGCGCCGCCACGTCGGCATCGTGTTCCAGTTCTTCAACCTGCTCGAGGGCATGACCGTGCTCGAGAACGTCGTGCTGCCCGCAGTGATCGCCGGCACGAAGCGGCGCGCGGCCGAGACCCGCGCCCGGGACATGCTCGACCTGCTCGGTCTCGCCGACAAGGCGCGCGACCTTCCGGGCGTGCTGTCCGGCGGCCAGCGCCAGCGCCTCGCGATCGCGCGTGCGCTCGCCAACGAGCCGACGCTCCTACTGGCGGACGAGCCGACGGGCGCGCTCGACACTGCCGGCGGTCACGAGGTGCTCGAACTGTTCAAGCGGCTCCACGCCGACGGCCAGACGATCGTCATGGTCACGCACAACACCGAGGTCGCGAGCGCGGGCGACCGCATCGTGCGGATGCGCGACGGGCGGGTCGAGTCCGACGGCCGCGACCGTTCCGGCGACAGCGCGGCGGCAACGGTCTGACGATCGTGTCCACCCGTCTCGCGTTCTCCGTCGTCACGGGTGCGTGGTCCGTTCTCTTCGTCTTCCTCGTCGCGCGCGCCCGCCGCGAGCCGTTGTGGATCGCGGTCGGCGCCGTCGTCGCGACAGGCGGTGCAGTTCTCGGGTCGACGGCTCTGGCCGGACTGGTTCCGATCTCGCTCTCCGCGACCGCCGTGGTGCTTCCGGACGGACGCGTGTCGAGCCGCACCGGGCGCGTGTCGCTGGCGGTGGTGCTCCTCGCCGGACTCCCGTTCGCCGCCGTCGCGGCGGCGGCCGACGACCGGCGCCTGCTCGTCACCATCGAGGCTTTGGTGGTCGGCCTCGTCGCGCTCGTGGCCTACGTCAGCCGCTGCCGCAAGGCCTCGGAGATGGAACGCGCGCGCTTGAAATGGGCGGGATGGGGCGTCGTGACCACCGGTGCGATCGCGTGCGTCGTCGGCATCATGCACGCGCTGCTCGGCTGGCCGGACGCGATCGCGGTGCCCGTGCTCCTCGGCACCTTGATGGTCCCGATCGCGATCGCACTCTCGTGCTTCGAAACGACCGTGTTGCACGTCGACCGGCTGCTCGTTCGCACGATCGAGGCCGGCGGTCTCATCGTGCTCATCGGTGTCGTCTACGTGGTGGTCGTGCTCGGATTCGGCGAGACGCCGACCGACGCCTCGCGCCGCATGGTCGGCCTGTCGCTCGTCGCGGCCGCGATCGCAGCACTGCTGTTCGTGCCCGCCCGCAACCGGCTCGAAGAATTCGCGCACCGCCGCGTGTACGGCGCCCGGCGCGCGCCGGACGAACCCTTGCAGACCTTCGGCGCCCGCATGTCACGCGCGATCCCGCTCGACGAGCTGCTGTTGCAGCTCGCCGAGTCGTTGAAGCGGAGCATGTCGCTGGTCGCGGCCGAAGTCTGGACCGGTACGGGAGGCGTCCTCGAGCGCGCGGCCGCGGTGCCTTACCGCGAAACGGCGACGATCCGGCTCGCCGAGAACGAGATCAGCGTCGTGGCGCACGCACACACACAGGGCAACGCGTGGATGCAGGTGTGGCTGCCGGGGCTGCTCGCGCAGCATCCGGGGCGCGTGCTGCGCGCCGCGCCGCTCGTGCACTCCGGCGAGCTCCTCGGCGTCGTGCTCTGCGCGCGCGAACCGGAACAGACGCCGTTCACCGAAGACGAGGATCGCGTACTGACCGACCTGGCTCGCCAGGTGGCGCTCGCGCTGCACAACTCCGCGCTCGACACCGCGCTCCAGGCCTCGCTCGTCGACCTGCGGATCGCGAACGACGAGTTGCGTGCCTCCCGAGCCCGCATCGTCGCCTCGGCCGACCAGTCCCGGCGCCAGATCGAACGCAACCTCCACGACGGCGCGCAGCAGCACCTCGTCGCCCTCGCCGTGAAGCTCGGCCTGGCCCGCCAGCTCGTCGACTCCGACCCGGCAACGGTCGCGACGATGCTCGAGGAGCTGCGCACCGATGCGCAGACGACACTGTCCGAGCTCCGCGAGCTCGCGCACGGGATCTACCCGCCATTGCTGATCGACCGCGGCCTGGCCGAAGCACTGCGCGCAGCGGCGAATCGCAGCATCCTCCCGGTCGAAGTCGCCGCCGACGCCGGCCGCTATCCGCCCGACGCCGAAGCGGCCGTCTACTTCTGCTGCCTCGAGGCCATGCAGAACGCGGGCAAGCACGCGGGCGACGGCGCGCACGTGTGCATCGACGTCGAGTCGGATGACAGCGCGCTGCGCTTCACGGTTGCCGACGACGGTGCGGGCTTCGATGCAACCGGCGACGCGGTTCGCGGTCACGGCTTCATCAACATGGCCGACCGGCTCGGCGCCATCGGCGGCGTGCTGACCGTCGACAGCGCGCCCGGCCGGGGCACGACGATCAGGGGCGAGATCCCGCTCGTCGTTCCCGTACCGGTTCCGTGAAGCGGTCGCACCGGCGCGAGCGGTCAGCCGTGATCGCGCTCCCAGAGCTCGCGCAACAACGCGGGACCGAAGTCCTCCTTGTGCACGTACGCGAGCGCGCCGCATTCCCGCGCGTCGGCCGGCAGGTCGGCCTCCGAGTAGGTCGACAAGAGGATCACGTCGACCTCCGCGTGCTCGTCGCGGATGCGCCGCGCCGCTTCGATGCCGTTGATGCCCGGCAGGTTGATGTCCATCAGCACGAGGTCGGGCGGGTCGGCGGCGACCGCGTCCAGTGCGTCCTCACCCGATTCCGCCTCACCCGCCACCTCGAATCCTGTCGTCACGCCGATCACCGTGCGCGCCGCGGAGCGGAACGGAGGTTGATCGTCGACGATGAGGACGCGAATGGTGCGCGTCGGGTCGCGGGTGGAGTCCATCGGTTCCATGGTGTTCGGCGGGCCGGAGCGGGGAAAGGGTGCCAGCCTCCCAATCAGCTCGCAGGTTCGTCCTGGAGGAACAGCAGGACGGCTTTGACACGGCGGTGCACGTCGGGCTCACCCGAGAGGCCGAGCTTGGAGAACAGCGAATTGATGTGTTTTTCGATCGCGCGCTCGGAAAGGAACAGCGCCTGCGCGATCCCGGCGTTGTTCCGGCCCTGCGCCATCTGTTCGAGCACCTCGCGCTCGCGTGGCGTGAGACGTTCGAGCGCCGACGAAGTGCGCTTCGTCCGCTGGGCGACGAGCGACTCGACGACGAGCGGATCGATCACACTGCCGCCGCTTGCAACCTCTTCGATCGCGCTGACGATCTGCGCGCCGTCGGACACGCGTTCCTTCAGCAGGTACGCGCGACCTTCGGAGCCGCGCTCGAGCAGCGCGAGCGCGTATGCGGGATCGGCGTACTGTGAGAGCACGACGACCCCCGCGCCGGGATGCGATTCACGCAGCGCGAGCGCGGCCCGGATGCCCTCGTCCGTTCCCGTCGGCGGCATGCGGATGTCGGTGAGCACCACGTCGGGGTTCTCGCGGTCGGCCAGCTCGACCAGCTCGTCGTACGTGCCGCACGCGCCGACGACCTCGAGGCCGTCCTGGTGTTCGAGGAGCTTGATGATGCCCTCGCGCACGAGCAGGTTGTCCTCTGCCACCACGACCCGGAGCGCCATCGGGGCCAACGATATCGGGGGTTCTACGTCGTGACCGTCGACGCGATCGTGGTCGGCGCCGGGCAGAACGGTCTCACCGCCGCGGCGCGCCTCGCGCGCGCGGGTCGGGAGGTCGTCGTCATCGAGCGAGCCCCGACCGTCGGCGGGAGCACCCGCACCCTGGAGCTCATGGTGCCGGGCATCGTCCACGACGCCGGCGCCACCGTCGTCCCGTTCGCCGCCGCCTCCCCGGCCTTCCGCACGCTCGACCTCGACCTTCCCTTCGTGTACTCCGAGCTTTCGCTCGCCCACCCGTTCGACGACGGAACCGCCGCGGCAGTCGAACGCAGCCTCGACTCGACTGCCGCCGGCCTGGGCGACGACGCATCGCGTTACCGGCGCGTGATGCAGCCACTCGTCCGCAACTTCGACGCGCTGGCCGACGCGACGCTCGCGCCCGCGATCCGTCAGGCGCGCCACCCGCTCGTCGCGGCGCGTTTCGGCCCGCTCGCGCTCCTCCCGGGAACGGTGCTCGGACGAATGTTCCGTACCGAAGCGGCACGGGCGCTGATCACAGGCGTCGCGAGCCATGCGACCGTGCCGGCCGACCATGTCCTGACCGCCGGTGTCGGCATCACGCTGCTCGCCGCCGCGCACGGCGTGGGCTGGCCGATGCTCGCAGGCGGCACGCAGGTGCTCGCCGATCGGCTCGCCGCGGTCGTCGAACAGCACGGCGGCAAGATCGAGCTCGATCACGAGGTCATGTCCCTCGACGAGCTCCCGGCGGCGCGCGCCGTGTTGCTCGACGTCACGCCTCGGCAGTTCGTGCGGCTGGCGCCGGACGCGGCGCGCGCGTACAGCCGTTGGGCCTACGGACCGGGGGTTTGCAAGGTCGACTACGTGTTGTCGGGAGCGCTGCCGTGGACCGCCGACGCCTGCCGCCGATCGGCGACGGTTCACCTCGGCGGCACCGCGGCGGAGATCCTCGATTCGGAGCGCGAGATCGCACGCGGCCGCATTCCCGAGCGACCGTACGTGATCGTGGTGCAACCACAGCTCGCCGATCCGACGCGCGCGCGCGACGGAAACGTGCCGCTGTGGGCCTACTGCCACGTACCGAACGGTGCGAACGTCGACGCGAGCCCGATGATCGAAGCGCAGCTCGATCGTTTCGCGCCGGGTTGGCGCGACCTCGTCGTCGCCCGGCAGGTACTCACCGCGGCCGCGAGCGAAGCCGTCAATCCGAATCTCGTCGGCGGCGACATCGCGGGCGGGCTCACAACGGCGCGCCAGATGCTGTTCGGCCCGCGCCCGGGACGGTCGCCGTACGCGACGAACCTGCCGGGCGTCTACCTCTGCTCGAGCTCGACGCCGCCGGGGGCCGGCGCGCACGGCATGTGCGGGTGGTATGCGGCCGGGGCCGTGTTGCGTTCGCTCACCCGGCAACGCGAGTGAACGAGAGGGCCGGCGAACCCGCGAGCGTCTGCAGGACGACGCAATACCGCTCGGTGAGGCGCAGCAACGTGTCGAGCTGTTCGCTCGTCGCGTCGGTGTCGAGATCGAACGTGACCCGGATCGCAACGAAGCCGACCGGCGCGTCCTTCGCGACCGACAGCGTGCCGCGGAAGTCGAGATCGCCTTCGGCCCGTACCGCGCCGGCGCGCAGCGGGATGTCGAGGGACGCCGCGACGGCGCGCAGGGTCACACCAGCGCACGCGGCCAGGGCCTCGAGCAACATGTCGCCGGAACAAAGAAGGGTGCCGTCGCCGCCGGTCGCGGGGTGCAGGCCCGCCTCGGCCAGCGCCCGACCCGTCGCCACCGAGCACGAGATCCCCTCGCCGAGCGTTCCTTCGGCCGAGAGAGTGACCAGTGCGGCTCCGGGATCGCGCCGGTAGCGCTCCTTCAGGGGACCCTGCACCGCTTGCAATTGGTCGCGCTCCACCGCTCACGCCTCTCTCACACCGGATCGATCGCGACCAGCTTGTCCGATGACCGGTCAGGGAGCGAACACGTCATCGCGTACCCGGCGCAGCACCGGGATCGGCTCGGGAACGGCCGGCCGCCGTTCGCGGCGCTTCAGGGCGCGGCGCCACGAAAGCCAGGGCCACGACCGCCAGGGCGTGTGGATACGAGGCCGGCAGACGCGGCGCCGCGCGGACGCGGGAGCCGCGCCGCGCAGCAGACGCGCACGGACGAGCGCTTCTCGCTCGCGCGTCCTTTCCGCGGCGACCGCGCGCATGAACGGCTCGTTCAACATCGGATGGTCCTCTCCATCGCGCCGGTTCGGCTCCTGGACATGACCATCAGTACGCACGAGCGCCCGAGACGGTTCTCACACTCCAACGGGAAGGGATCGCCGGCGCGAAGAGATCGTTTACACGAACGTCGCGACCGTCTGTGCGACGGCACCGGCGACGAAGGCGAGCGCGAGGAACATGTACGCCATCCGGAGGTGCCGGTACTTCTTCTCGATGAGGTACCGGCCCATGTCGTGCAGGTCGGCGGCCTGGATCTCGTACAGCATGTCGTCGCTCTCGGCGATCTCGGCCAGCACCGCGACAAATCGCTCCCGCGGCATCGACGCGAAATGGCCGAAGAACAACGGGTTCTCGTGGCGTTCGAAATCGTGGCGCCGTTCGCGTCGCCGCGGGAGCCGGAACTTGGGGATGACGACCGTGATCGCGGACAGCAGCGCGAGCAGCGTGCCGATCGCGAGCGCGCCGAGCGCCGGGCGCAGCGAGTCGTCGCTCCATCGCGTCGCGACGATCGTCAACACCAGCGACGACGTCGTGATGACGATGTTCGCCTTGAGGTCGGCCTGCCCCGTGTAGGTCACGAGCGACTGCTGCAGACCGCTCAGCAACTCGTCGACGGCACGCCGAGGGCGCACGGCGGCGAACGGGTGTTCGCGCTCACCGAGCGCGTCGGCATCCGTGTCCGCGCTCGGTCCCGCCATGCGGCGATCATAAACAGTGCGATCGCGGAACCCTTGCTCGGCGCGGTCGCGTCAGGACGTGATCGACGCGCGCGTCGGCGCGTATCCCGTGTTGATCCAGGTCTCGAGCGCGTCGGACGGCATCGGCCGGGCGATGACGTATCCCTGGGCGACGTCGCAACCGCTCTGGCGCAGCGCGTACAGGGTCTCGTCAGTTTCGACACCTTCGGCCACGACGCGCATCGAGAGGTTGTGGCCGAGATCGATGACGGACCGGACGATCGCCGCGTGCGAAGGGTTGTCGAGCATGTCGGTCACGAAGTGCTTGTCGATCTTCAGCTCGTGGATCGGCAGTTCGGGCAGGTGGCCGAGCGACGTCTGTCCCTGGCCGAAGTCGTCGATCGTGATCGTCACGCCGGACCGGTCGAGCTCGGTCAACGCCCGCGCCGCCTTCACCGGATCGGTGAGCAGCGCGGTCTCTGTGATCTCGATGATCAGTCTCGCGGCCGGGACATCGCGCCGTGCCAGTGCTTCCAGGACGCGGCCGGTGAAGTCGCTGCGCGACAGACTCCGCGCCGACACGTTCACCGCGACCGCGATGCCGGGCGCGATCGCGTCCATCTCGCGCAGCGCGCCGAGCGCGGAGTCGAGAACCCAGTCCGTCAACTTCTCGATGAGGTCGGTCTGCTCGGCGAGCGGGATGAAGCGGTCGGGCGGCAGCATGCCGTGCGCCGGGTGCTGCCACCGCACCAGCGCCTCGACCGCTTCGAACCGGCCGGTCGCGAGGTCGATCTTCGGCTGGAAGTGCAAAACGAGCTCGCCGGCATCGATCGCCCGCCGGAGCTCTCCGACGAGGGCGAGGTTCGCGGCGTCGTAGTGGTCGTGCGCAGGCACGTAGTGAACGACGCCGTCGTGTGATGCCTTCGCCACGTACATCGCGACGTCGGCTTGCTGGACCAGCTCGTCGATGTTCGTGCCGTCCTCGGGCGCGACGACGAAGCCGATGCTCGCACCGATCGACAGCGACAGCCCGCGCACCTCGACCTCGCCCTCGAGGAGGTCGTGAACGCGCATGAGTGCCGACATGGGATCGGTCGCGCCGGAGAGGATCAATCCGAATTCGTCGCCGCCGATTCGCGCGACGGTGTCGCCGGGGCGCATGCGGGATGCGAGCCGCTCGGCCAGCGCGCCGAGCAGTTGGTCGCCGCTCTGGTGGCCGAGCGTGTCGTTGACCTCTTTGAAGCGGTCGAGGTCGACGATCGCGATCGTCACGGGGCGCGCCGGCGTCGCCGCGTCGACCGCCTGTTGCGCGCGCCGCAGGAAGAGCGAACGGTTCGGCAGATCGGTGAGCGGATCGTGGTTCGCGAGGAACTCGTTCACCCGCACCTGGCGGCGCAGGCCGCGGCTCACCGAGAACGAGAGCACGAGCAGCAGCGCGTACAGCAGCGCGAGTCCGACCGTGAGATACAGATAGAGATTGTGCAATCCGGCGGCGACGTCATGGGCGATCGGCGCGTAGGGCAGATACAGCTCGAGCACGCCGACGGGCCTGACCGGATTGCCGGCACGCAGCTGTTCGTAGACCTCGACGACCTGCACGCCTTCGGCGCCCTGGTCGTTCGCGTCCGTATTCAGGTGGGTGAGCTCGGCGACCGATTCGCCGTGCGCCGCCTCGAGCGCTTCGTCGTCGAGGTCTTCGCCGCGACCCGACCCGTCTCCGGAGAACACGACCTCTCCGTTGAGGTCGCGGACGCGAAGTCGCGCGATGTCGCCGTCGGCGACGGCCCGGTCGGCCGTACGCGAAAGCGCCGCGGTCTCGGCGGCGGTGAGGTGATCCGACAAGCGATGACCTGAGAGCAACGGCTCGATCGCGGTGCGGGCGACGAGCTGCGCCTCCGACCGGCCCTCGGCAACACCGCGCTGGCGCGCCTCACGGCGGTAGCTCGCGCTGAGCGCCACCCCGAGCACGAGCACCGGTATCGCGCTCATCACGGCATATCCCGCGACGCGCTTCATGTTCGACCGGCTGCCGGCGACGGCGGTCCGACTCATCTCGACCTGATCGACGCCCCACCTGGCCCTGTTGAGGGCATGCGACCCGATACAGGTGATGTATGCAGGAGTTCACCTCGACCTCCCGGCGAATTGGCCGGATCGTCCGGATGCGCGCGCGCCGGGCCGGCGGAAACCGCTACTCAGGCTCCCGCGTGTGGGTCTCGATCGGCCCGGGTTCCGAGGCTGGGGCGGCGCGCCGTTCGGATCTCGGCCCGTTGTGCCTCGTTGGTCGCCGCCCATATCCCGACGAGGTCGGGGTGGTCGAGCGCGTATTCGAGGCACGTTCGCCGGACGCGACAGCGCACGCAGATCAACGTCGCCTCGACGTCGTCGGGACCGTCGACGAACCACCACTCCGTCGGGAAGGTGCGACAGGCCGCGTCCTCGAAGCTGCGCGGTTGGCCGCGGCCGGCATCGAATCCTGGCGTCGAACCCTCGCGCTCCATTGCCTTCGACGATAACGATCCAAGCCCTCGTCGCGGCGGCATCGAGGTGACACGCAAGCATCGCTTCGGACAACTTGCAGCCGTGCGCGCCGCGCGCGTGCGCAATAGCCTCGTGATGTCGCCGCGCACGGAGGCGCTCACGTCACTGGGGGCAGCATGGCCACGACGATTCCCGCCCGCGTCACGTCGGACGGCACGAGCGAGACCGGCAGCACCGTTGCCGCTTTCGCCCGCCTCATTCCGAGCGCGTGCTTCGGCGCGGCCCGCGCCACGCAACAGGTCGCGTCCCGCTTCGTCGGCGCGGGCGCGCGCAGCTCGGCCGCGGTCGCCAACGTGGTTCTGGACGTGCCACCGATGCGCCGACCGGTCGCGTTCGTGGAAGCGAGGATGCAGGGACTCGCCGCGTACGGCGACGACCAGCGCCGGGCCGACGCGGTCCACGCGCAGTCATTGCTGACGCGCGCCGAGGGCGCGCTCTCGGTCGTGCTCCGGCACGTCGTGGACGTCCTCCCCATCGAGGCGATCCTCGCTCGGGTCGACGTCAACGCGATCGTCGGCAGCGTCGACCTCGACGCCGTCCTCGCGCGCGTCGACTTCGACGCCCTTCTCACGCGCCTCGACTTGCCGTCGTTGATCGGCAACGTGCTCTCCGAGATCGAGCTGGGCGACCTGATCCAGGAGTCGACGACGAGCATCGCCTCGGACGCACGCGACGCCGTACGGGTGGAGGCGCACGGCGCCGACGACCTGCTGGCGCGCGTCGTCGACCGCATCCTGTTGCGGCGCCGGCCTCGCGACCTCATGGTTCCGAGCTGGGGACCGACCGCGTGAAGGCCGCCGACCGCAAGGCCCGCGCCCGGGCCATGCGCGGCCGGCGGGCCGGCCTCATCACCCGCCTGATCGCGGACGCGATCGACCTTGCGATCGTCGCCGCTTTGCTCTTCGGCGCGCTCGTCGCCGCCGGTGTCGTCATGTACATGCTCGGCGACGGGCGGTTCCGCCTGCCGCACGGCGGACCGCTGCTCACCGCGATCGCGTATCCGGTGACGGAGATCGCGTACCTCTCCTTCATGTGGGGGTCGCGGGGCCGGAGCTTCGGCAAGGATCTGCTCGGCCTGCGGGTGCTCCAGGGCGACGGCCGGCGCCTGCGTCCGCTGCGTTCGCTCGGGCGAGCGGTCTTCGTCACCTTTCTCGGCGGACCGAGCTTGTTGTGGGTGGCGGTGAGCCGCCGGAACCTGGCGGTACACGACATCGTTCTGCGTACCGCGGTCGTGTACGACTGGTCGTACGGGTCCGCGCCCGCGGCTGTGCCCGCGCCGCGCCCGGAGACGACCCCGGCCATCGCGGTCACGGCGACCGGTTCGACCGTGACCGCCGAGTTCCGAAACCCTGCTCCGACCGGGTAGACAGGGCACCGATACCCGAGGAGGTGCCATGGCGGAGCGGATTCCGTTGGTCGACTACCTGGCGCTCGAGCCCGAGCCGCATCTCGTCGCCCACGAGTGTGTGGCGTGCGGCGCGCGCTTCTTCGATCGGCGCAACGCGTGCGCCAACTGCTCCGGCACCGAATTCCGAAGCGTCGACGTCGCCACGGCCGGCGAGGTCCGCGCGTTCACGATCGTGTCGCTCGCTGCCCCCGGCATCCCGGTGCCGTTCGTGGCCGCGGTCGTCGACTGCGACGGTACGAGTGTGCGCGGCAACGTCGTGAACACCGAACCCGACCCCGACCACGTGCACGTGGGCATGAAGGTCCGGCTCACCACCCAGCCGATCGGCACCGACAGTGCCGGCACCGAAGCCATCGGCTTCGGCTTCGAGCCCATCGGGCAGTAATAGGAACGCAAGGCGTCGCCGACCGAAGGGGAGGCGGAGCCCGCAGTGACCAATCAAGAGGAGCCAACCATGAGCGACGACATCTGGATCCTCGGGATCTCCATGACGAAGTTCGGGAAGCACCCGGACAAGGACACCGTCGATCTCGCGACCGAGGCGACGATGGGCGCGCTCGCCGACGGCGGCGTGTCGATGAAGGACGTGGGCGTCCTCGCCGCCGGCAACCTCATGGGCGCGGGCCTCGGAATCGGCCAGGCGATCCAAAAGCAGGTCGGCCAGACCGGCATCCCGGTCTACAACGTCTCGAACGCGTGCGCCACGGGTGCGACCGCGCTGCGCACTGCGATCATGTCGGTGAAGGCGGGCGAGACCGACGTCGGTCTCGCGGTCGGGGTCGAAAAGCTTGCCGGTGCCGGTCTGCTCGCGGGCGGCGCGCGCTCCGCCGACAAGACCGAGTGGACGCCGAGCGGACGCTACGGCGCGGTCGCGCCGGTCGACGGACGCATCGGCACCGACACGATGCCCGGCGTGTTCGCGCAGATCGGCATGGAGTACGGACACCGCTACGGTGGCGTCGACTTCGAGCTGTTCGCCAAGATCTCCGAGAAGAACCACGCGCACTCGACGCTGAACCCCCTCGCGAGCTACCAGAAGCGGTTCACGCTCGAAGAGATCATGAACGACGTCATGATCGCCTACCCGAACACGCGCCCGATGTGTTCGGCGAACTGCGACGGCGCGGCCGCCGCGGTCGTCGTGAACGACGCGAAGCTGAAGACGCTTTCGCGCGAGCAGCAGAAGCGCGCGGTCAAGGTGTCGGCCTCGATCCTCACCACCGACCCGTGGGAAGAGGCCTGCCAGATCCTGCCCAACGTCAACACGCTGACGAAGAACGCGGCGAAGCAGGCCTACGAGCAGGCCGGCGTCGGTCCGGACGATCTCGACCTGGTCGAGCTGCACGACTGCTTCGCGACCGCCGAGCTCGTCCACTACGACAACCTCGGACTGTGCGAAGAAGGAGGCGCCGCCGACTTCTTCCGCAGCGGAGCCACGTGGCGAGACGGCAAGATCCCCGTCAACGTCTCGGGCGGCCTCGAGTCGAAGGGCCACCCGATCGCGGCGACCGGCATCGCGAACATCTGGGAGATCGCGACACACCTGCGCGGCGAGGCGGGCGACCGCCAGATCGAGAACGCCAAGGTGGGGCTCGCGCACGTGATCGGGCTGGGCTCGGCGTGCGGGGTGCACATCTTGGAACGTTCGGCTGCGTGATCGAGCTCGTCGGGCGAGACGGAAACAGACTCGCGGCAGACGTAGCCGGCGATCCGGCCGACCCGGCCGCGATCCTGCTCCACGGCGGCGGCCAGACGCGCCACTCCTGGGGCACCACGCTGAACGCGCTGGGCTCACGCGGGTGGTACACGCTCGCGGTCGACCTGCGCGGGCACGGTGACAGCGAATGGGCGGGCGACGGCGACTACACGCTCGACGCGTTCGCGGGCGATGTCCTCGCGATCGCGCGCACGTTCGACACGCCGCCCGCGCTGGTCGGCGCGTCGCTCGGCGGCATTGCTTCCCTCGCCGCCATCGGCGAGCACACCGACGAGGCGGTCGCGCGCGCGTTGGTGCTCGTCGACGTCGCGCCGCGCATCGAACAACAAGGTCGTGAGCGCATCGGCGCGTTCATGGCCGAGAACATGGACGACGGGTTCGAGTCGCTCGAGGAGGTCGCCGACGCGATCGCGGCGTACAACCCGCACCGGCCCCGGCCGACGAACCTGGATGGTCTCTCGAAGAACCTGCGGGAACGCGACGGCCGCTGGTACTGGCACTGGGATCCCGCGTTCATCGGCGGCAAGCTGGGCGGCACCGACGAGACGCGGTCGTCGCTCATCGACCCCGATCGCCTGGGCAAGGCGGCGCGCAACCTGACCGTCCCGACGCTGCTCGTGCGCGGTCGCGTCAGCGACCTGCTGAGCGAGGAGGGCGCGCAGGAGCTGTTGCAGCTGGTGCCCCACGCGCAGATGGTCGACGTCGCCGGCGCGGGCCACATGGTCGCGGGCGACCGCAACGACCTCTTCAACGACGCGGTCGTGTCGTTCCTCTCCGGCGTTCGCGCCGGCGCCTGACTTCGGAGCCGGTCAGCCGCGCGGCACGAGCGCGGCGAGCCGCGGCACCAGCCACTCCGCCTCGATCGCCGCCGCCTTGGGCGTGAAGTGCCGGCCGTCGGGGCGCATACGCAACCCGTCGACGTCCTCGGGGCACGGAGGGCCGGCGGGACACAGCCGGTGTGCGAGATCGATGATCGTGACCTCGCCGGGATGACGCTGCGCGAAGCGGCGGTCGATGCGGTCGAGACGCGCGTAGCTCGCGTCGTCGACGGCGTTGCTCGTGTTGCTCGCGCCTTCGGCATCGTTCGGTGCCGGCGCGGCGACCGTGACGAGCGCGACCTTGGCGCCGTACGCGCTGACGCGCGCGAGCTCGGCGTCCATGCGCGAAAGCATCTCGTCGTCACCGGCGGGCGTTCCGGACACGAGCGTCCGACCGTCGGCGATGACGTCGGACTTCTCCCAGATGCTCATCCACACGACGATGTCCGGCCGCATCTGTTCGATCGCCGGAATCTGCGCCGCTGCGACCATGGCCGGGCAGCGTTCCGTGTGCGGCGTGATCTGCTCTCCCCGAGTCGTCGTGATCTCGCCGCTCGCCATGCCGCAGCCGAACACTGCGGCCTGGGCGACCACTGCGCCGACCTCGTTGCCGACCGCTTTGATCCCGGGATAGAAGCTGCATGCGGTCGAGTCGCCGAGCACGAGGATGCGAAGGCCGTGCAGCCGCGGCGAGGCGTCGGCGACACCGAGCGACCGCGCTTCGTCGACCGCTCCCTTCGTCTCGCTCGGGCGCGGCTCGCCGCAGAAAAGCGGATCGCCGAATCCCCAGACGAAGTCAACCTTGGGGATCGCGAAGGTCACGTTCGTGACGGGTTGCGGAACGCGGGCCTTGCTCGCGGCGACCGCCGCCGCGGCCGCCGGAGGAACCGTGAAGCTCGGCGTTTGCGTGCCGCTCAGGTAGCTGGGCGCGGCGGTCGCACCCGTGTTCGACGCGAGCACGATGGCCAGCGTCACCGCGATCGCAGGCGCCACGAACCAGCGGGTCACGCGCCCCGCGCCCGCCGCGGAAGGCCGCGGTTCGCGCTCGCGCGGGTGCCATGGGAGCGCGGGCCGGCGACGCTCCCGTATCGGCAACTCGACGAGGTAGTACGACACCGTCGCGACCACGAACGTCAGGGCGACGCGCAACGCGTTCAGCGCGAGCCCGTGCAGGTGAACCCGCGTCGGCACGAGCCAGACGATGATCGGCCAGTGGAACAGATACAGACCGTACGAGATGCGGCCGATCCATACGAGCGGACTCCACGAGAGCGCGCGCTGCGCCAGCCCCGGTTGCAGTGCACCTGCGATCGCGACGCACGCGAGGATCGCGTACAACGCGGAACCGCCCCGGTAGTACCGCACGCTCGTGCCGTTGGCGACGTGCCACACCCAGAAGATCCCGGCCAGCGCGACCGCGCCGGCGATCGAGAGCCGCCGGCGTGCGACCGCGCCCGGTTTCCACGAGACGAGCAGGATGCCGAGCAACGCGCCGAGCAGGATGGTGTGAGCGCGCGCGTCGGTGCCGTAGTACGCGCGCAGGTTCTCACCCGGACCGTAGAGCGCCGCCATGATCGCCACCGATGCGACGACACCGACGCCGCACACCACCGCGAGCGCGCGCAGCGAACCCCGGGCCAGCCGCATCGTCGCGAAGACGACCAGCGGCCACACCAGATAGAACTGCTCCTCGATCGCGAGGCTCCACATGTGCCGCAGCGGTGAGGGCGCGGCGAACAGCGAGAAGTAACCCTGCTTCTCGGCGATGAAACGCCAGTTCCCGACGTAGAACAGGCTCGCGATGCCGTCACCGCGGATCGCGGCCCGGTTCCAGGGCGCGATCTCGAACCGGGTGAAGAGCGCGACAAGCACCAGCACGAGCATCAGCGCCGGGAGGAGCCTCCGGGCCCGCCGCCCCCAGAACGCTCCGAGCTTGATCGCGCCGGACCGGTGCCACTCCATGACGAGCAGCGTGGTGATCAGGAACCCGGAGAGGACGAAGAAGAGGTCGACGCCGAGGAACGCGCCCTTGGCGAACACGTAGTTGAGGTGGAACGCGATGATCGCCAGCACGGCCAACGCCCGGATGCCGTCGAGCGCCGGCTCGTAGCGAAAGCGCGTCGGAACGCCGGTTGCAACCTCGGTCGCCTCGCCGGTGCGAGCAGCCGGAGCGGCCAGGTCCGTCGGCGGCACCGGTCGAGCATAGAGGTGCGGTCGGTGAACCGCCCGTGTGTGGGAACATGCGAGATGCATCGGCGACGGGCGGCGGGCGGGATCGCGACGCTCGCGGTCCTCACGCTCGCGACGGGTGCGTGCTCGTCGGGCCGTACGTCAACCCAGCAGGTCGCGGCGAGCGAGATCGGTGACGGCGCGGTCCGCCACGCGCTCGAACCGGTCGTCGCCCGTCTCGGACTGCAGATCCAACGGCTGTCCGTCGAAAAGACGACGGGCCTGCACCCGGAGTACGAGCTGAGCGTCTACCTACGGCCGTCGAAGTCAATCTCACCGGATGCGTACGCGGCGAAGATTGCGCCGGTCGCCCAAGCAGTGATCCCGACGTCGTTCGCGAAATACGACGACATCCAGTGGGTCGACGTCTGTCAGGAACAAGCGGGCACACCCGACGGCGTCGACTATGCGGCGCCGGTGACGCGGCTCGAGGTCAACCGCAGGGACGCGGCGAACGTCGACTGGGACCATCTCGAACTGGCGGACGTGTTGAAGCTCTACCGGAGCGCGCCGAACGAGGTCAGCCTCCAGACAAGCGGTGGTGTCGATCGGACGCGGGCGTGGCGCGCTGCAGCTGCGCAGGCGCGCCCGCCCGCTTAGATCGACCGATCAGCCGGCGGTTGCCGGCTCGGCAACGACCGGTGCCGCGGCCGGCGCCACCACCACGGGAGCGGGAGCCACGGTCGTCGTCGTCGTGGCCTGCGGCTGCACCGGGACTGTCGTCGTCGTGGTGGTCGTGGTCGGCGCGCTGCCTGTCACGGTGAAGGTGTTCGGGGCGTAGTCGAAGCCATCGTCGTCGCCCTCGTCGCAGTGGGCGTCGATCTCGTACTCACCCGGCGCGGCATCGGACGGAATCGTGACGTGGCCCTCCCAGCTGCCGTCCGACTCGAGCGTCACTTGGACGAGCGACGTCGTCTCGTTCACGATCTGTATGACGACATCGGGCCCGTCGCACAGGTTGCCCTCGATGGAACTGACCGAGACGACCGTTCCGGGCGGTCCCGAGTCCGGTGAGCTGTCGAAGGTGAACCGGCCCGCCGAAGCCGGGGCCATCGCCCATGCCGAGCTCAAAACGGCAACAGCGGACAACACGAGGAACTTGCGCAACTCCGACCTCCCCACAGGGCCGGACCCGCCCGGCCGCCTCTCTATGTGGCGGAGAGAGTACGTGCTGCCACCGCTCGACGCCAGACTCAACGTCGGATTCTTTCCGCCTCGACTCCCCAGGCGGCCCCGGTGACGGGTCGGGAGCGAGAATGCGACCCGCATGAGCACGCCCGAGTTCCAGCAGTTCGACCCGAAGGTGGCCGCGGGCCTGCAGGGTCCGGCCGACGCGGCCGGCGGCATCGCCGCGTTCCTGCGGATCGAGCACGTCGAGGTGAGCGCCGGTTCGCTTCACGCCCGTGTGCCGGTGCGCGACGAGTTGCTCACGCCGTTCCGCAACCTGCACGGCGGCGTGCTGGCCGCGCTCTGCGACCACGTCCTCGGAACCGTGCTCTACCCGGTCATCCCGCGGGGCGCGTGGGCCGCGACGACCGAGTTCAAGATCAACTACCTGGCTGCCGTGACGACCGGCGCGCTCGACGCGCGGGCGACCATCATCTCGCTCACCAAACGCACTGCGGTCGTGCGCATCGACGTCGAGAACGAGGGTCGCCTTGTGTGCGCCGCGCAGGGAACGGTGAGCGTGGTGAAACCGTCGTGACCGGCCGCCGCGATCTCCGTTGCGCCGTGATCGGCGCGGGGATGGCCGGCATCCTCGCCGCGATCGAGCTCGGCGAGGCCGGCATCGACGACTTCACCGTCTTCGAGAAGGCCGACCGGGTCGGCGGGACGTGGCGCGAGAACCGTTACCCCGGTCTGTCGTGCGACGTGCCGTCGCACCTGTACTCGTACTCGTTCGCGCCGAACCCCGGCTGGTCGCGGCGGTACTCGCCCGGGCCGGAGATCGAGAACTACTTCGAACGGGTCGCGGCCGAGCACGACGTCGGGTCGCGCGTCCGCTTCCGCGACGCGGTGACGAGCTGTGTGTACGGCGACGGAGGCTGGCGCCTGACGACCGCGGCGGGACACGAGGACGACTTCGACGTGGTCATCGCGGCGACGGGCGTGCTGCACCACCCGCGCTATCCCGACATCGACGGCCTCGACCGCTTCCGCGGCCCGCTGTTCCACAGCGCGCGCTGGCCCGACGATGTCGTGCTCGACGGCGCACGCGTCGGAATCGTCGGCACCGGGTCGACCGCGGTGCAGATGGTTTCCGCGCTCGTCGACCGTGTCTCCCGGCTCTCGCTGTTCCAGCGAACCGCGCAGTGGATCATGCCGCAAGAGAATCCGGCCTACACCGAAGCCGAGCTCGACGCGTTCCGAACGCATCCGGAACAGGTCGCGGGCCTGCGGCAACACCTGTCCGACATGTTCGACGTGTTCGCCAACGCGGTCATCGACGCGCAGTCGCCCGAGGTGCGGATGATCGAACAGGCGTGCCTCGCCAATCTCGAGGACAACGTGCACGATCCGGAGCTCCGTGCCCGCCTGCGTCCCACATACCGCGCCGCGTGCAAGCGGCTCATCCTCTCCCCCGATTTCTACGACGCGATCCAGCGACCGAACGCCGACCTCGTCACCGATGCGATCGAGCGCGTTGAGCCGTCGGGCGTCCGCACCGTCGACGGCCGTCTGCACGAGCTCGACGTGCTCGTGCTCGCGACCGGATTCCACGCCGACGCGTTCATGCGCCCGATGGAGATCGTCGGGCGCGGCGGAACGACACTCGACGAGGCGTGGACACCGCGACCGGAGGCGTACTACTCGATCTCGGTTCCGGACTTTCCCAACTTCTTCATGCTGAACGGCCCGAACGGCCCGGTCGGCAACTTCTCGCTCATCGAGGTCGCCGAGATCCAATTCCGATACATCATGCAGCTGGTCGAGCACATCCGCGCCGGCGACTGCGACGAGGTGTGCGCCACCCGCGCGGCGCTCGACGCCTTCGAGCAAGCGCGCGAGAAAGCCGCGCGCAACACCGTGTGGGTCACCGGCTGCCGCAGCTGGTACCTCGACGACCGCGGGCTCCCGGCGGTGTGGCCCTGGTCGTTCCCGCGTTTTCGCGAAGAGATGCGCGCGCCCGACCTCTCGGCGTTCGAGTTGCGCTGAAGTCGGTCAGCTGAACATCTCGCCGCGGAGCTGCTCCGAGCGGAAGCCGTCGGGCCCGACCGGGATGTCGCCGGCGAGCGTGACCCGTTCGACCCGCCGGTCGAAATCGCTCAACGCGAGGTCTACGGGGCCGAGGTGCGCGGTCGCGCAGTTGTCCCAGAACGCAAGACTGTCGTTCTCCCAGCGGAACCGGACCGTGAACTCGGGTCGCGTGATCTGGCCGAAGAGCAGGTCGAGGATCTGGCGGTTCTCGCGATCGTTCAGCCCGACGATGTAGCGCGTGAAGACCGGATTCACGAACAGCGCCCGCTCTCCGGTCACCGGGTGCACGCGCACCACCGGGTGCACTGCAGTCGGCGGCGGCTGGCCGCGGTCGTATCCCTCGCGCGTCTCACCGTCGAAGCCGTGCCACCGGTGCACGGCCTGCAGATTGTCGATGAGATCGCGGATCGGGTCGGAGAGGTCCTCGTACGCGAGCACGAGATTCGTCCAGAGCGTGTCGCCGCCGTAGGGCGGAACGAGCGCGCCCCGCAGGATCGACGCGCGTGCGGGATTCGCGACGAATGTGATGTCTGTGTGCCAGTCGGCGCCGGTGTGTCGCGGCGGCGCGTAACGCGGCCGATCCTTCGAGTGGCCGTACTGCTCGCGCGCCGCCTTCGACTCGACGACGTACAGCTCGGGCAGGTTGTCGTCGCCGCGTTCGATCGGGTGCGCGGGCGTGAGCTCGCCGAAGTACCGGCCGAAGGCGAGGTGCTGCTCGGCCGTGATCCGCTGGTCGCGGAAGAACAGAACCTTCCATCGGTTCAGCGCCTTCGCGATCTCGGTGACGGTCTCGGCGTCGAGTGGCTCCCGGAGGTCGACCCTGGAGATGAACGCGCCGACGACGCTCGTCGCCGGCGCGATGTCGATCCGTTGGCCGATTGCGTTCGTCGTCATCGGCGCCAGGTTGACTCCTCGCTCACCGCGTTGCAAGCGCAGCCCGCGCCCCCGCGCCCCCGGGCCGTGGGCACGACACCCGACACATGCGTCGGGTTCGGTGACCACGGCGGATGCTTCGACGCCGTCGCCGAGTCTCGAGGGCGATAGGTACTGTCCCGGCGTGGCCGACTGGCAGACGATCTCGTCACTTGCGACCGCGGGCGGCACGCTCGTGCTCGCGCTGGCGACGTTCTCGGCGGTGCGTTCGTCGAATCGTTCGGCGCGCGTCGCGGAGCAGACACTCCTCACGGGCATGCGGCCGCTGCTCGTGCCGTCGCTGAGCAGCGATCCGACCCAGAAAGTGCTGTGGCACGACCGGTACGCGGTCCGGATCGAAGGCGGGCGCGCGATCGCCACGTTCGAGAACGGCGTGATCTATCTCGCGATCGGCGTGCGCAACGTCGGCGCGGGCATCGCGTTGCTGCATGGTTGGTCGCCGCACCCGACCCGGGCATTCGCGGACATCCCTCACGCCGACGTCGAGAACTTTCGTCGCCTCACGATCGACCTCTACATCCCTGCGAACGGCGCCGGGTACTGGGAAGGCGCGCTGCGCGACGAAGACGACCCGCTGTATCCGCAGTTCGTCGACACCGTCAAGGAACGGGAGCCCTTCACCGTCGATCTCCTTTACGGCGATCAGGACGGCGGTCAGCGCACGGTCAGCCGCTTCATGGTGATGCCCGCGGCCGAAGACGTCTGGTACAGCCAGGCCGTGCGCCACTGGAACATCGACCGCGCCGACCCGCGCTGAGTCTCAGTCCTCGGGCGTCACGCCGAGGTACTCGGCGACCCGGCGCAGGATTTCGGGGCTCATCTCCCGCTCCCGCAGCAGCATCTCCTGCGTGATGACCACACCGAGCCGTCCGTCCTCCGCGCGCAACGAGCCGCTGTAGACGCCGCGCGCGCTCGCGGCCTTCAGCGGCCACAGCTCGAGCAGCATCCACTCGTCGACGCGGATGAACTCGTGGAACCAGAGGCTGTGGTCGATGCTCGGACCGCCCGCAGCCAAACCCGGAACGCGGACCTGCCCGAACCCCGATCCGAGGTCGGAGACGTACACGAGCGCGCACGCGTGCAGCATCGGATCGTCCGGCAGCGGCGCCGCCGCGCGCACCCACAGCAGGTCGGAGTGCCGGACCTGGCCGTCGGCGATGCGGGTCGGCGTGACCTCACGCGTCTCGACGAGCAACGGCGACGGCCGCGCCGGAAGCTCTTCGGGGGGCGTGCCGCCGCGCGTCGCGACGGCGTCGAACAACGGCGCGTCCTTGCGCTCGTGGAACGAGGCGAGCATCGAGAAAATGACGTCGCCGTCCTGCACCGCACGGACGTGGCGCGCCGAGAAGGAACCGCCGTCGCGATCGCGGTCGACATGGAAGATGACGGGGCGGTCGACGAGGCCGGGGCGCAGGAAGTAGCCGTGCAGCGAATGCGGCATGCGTTCGGGCTCAACCGTCATGCCCGCGGCGCGCAGCGCCTGCGCCGCGACCTGACCGCCGTACAACGAGTAGCGCTCGCGCGCGCCGCGCTCGTTCTGGCCGCGATAGAGGTTCGTGTCGAGGACCTCGAGCTCGAGCAGCCCCGCCAGGTCTCGTTCCACGGCTACTTCGGTGCGAACCGCTGAGCGGCGTCGAGCCGGATCGTGGTTCCGTTCAGCATCGGGTTTTCGACGATCGCGACCGCGAGCTTCCCGTACTCCTCCGGCCGGCCCATCCGCTTCGGGAACGCGGCGTCACGCGTGAGTCCCGCCGCCATCTCGTCGGGAATGCCGTGCGTCAGCCCGGTGTCGAAAAGACTCGGCGCGATCGCGAGCGTGCGGATGCCGAGGCTTCCGAGGTCGCGCGCCATCGTGAACACCATGCCCGCGATGCCCGCCTTCGCCGCGGTGTACGCGACCTGGCCGATCTGACCCTCGAACGCGGCGATCGACGCGGTGTCGATGATGACGCCGCGCTCACCGTCCTCGGGCTCGTTCGCCGACATGTGCTGCGCCTGGAGACGATTCAGGTTGAACGTGGCGATCAGGTTCAGCTCGATGACACGGCGGAACTCGCCGAGCGGGTGGGGCCCGTTCTTCGAGAGCGTGCGCATCGCGGTACCGCCGCCCGCGGTGTTCACCGCGATGTGGAGACCGCCGATCTGCGCGACCGCGCTCGCCAGCGCGGCCTCCGTCGCGTCGTCGTCCATGACGTTGACCGGTTCGAAGACCCCGCCGAGGCCGTCTGCGACTTCGGCGCCCGCCGACGTCGGGAGATCGAGGATCGCGACCGACGCGCCCTTCCCGGCCAGCATCTCGGCGGTCGCACGGGCCATGCCCGACGCACCGCCGACCACGACCGCCCTCTTGCCCGCAATCTCCACCGGAATCCCCCTTCTCCGGAAAGCGGAGCCCGCGCCGGAGTCGTGAACTTGACATGACCGCGCCGGAGGCGCTGCCGTGAAGCGGGCTCGCCCCGAGCCGAGGAGAAGAGGGTACTGATCACGATGTCCATCGCCATCACCGAAGACCACCGCGCGCTCGCTGCCACGGTCGCCGACTTTCTCGCCAAGCACGACGCCCGCAAAGCCTCCCGGGCGCTGCTCGAGGGCGCCGAGGAGACGCTTCCGGCGTTCTGGGACGAGCTCCGATCGCTCGGCTGGCTCGGCCTTCACGTCCCCGAGGAGTACGGCGGCTCGGGGTACGGACTGCCCGAGCTCATGGTCGTCGTGCAGGAGCTGGGCCGGGGGCTCGCGCCCGGTCCGTTCGTGCCCTCGGTGATCGCGAGCGCGACGCTCGCCGCCGCGGCCCCCGACGACGTCAAACAGACGTGGCTCGCGCGGCTCGCGAGCGGAGCATCCGTCGGTGCGGTCGCGCTGTGCGGTGCCGTCGACGTCCGCGGCGGCGCTGCGCACGGGCCGGCCGGCGTCGTCGTCAGCGGCGCGCTCGCCGACGTGCTGCTCGTCGCAACGGGAGACGACGTCGCGGTCGTCGACGCGCACGCGGCCGGTGTTTCCGTCGAGGTGCCGGCGAACCTCGACCCGACCCGGCGGTCGGCACGCGTCTCACTCGACGGTGCTCCCGCGGTCGTGATCCCCGGAGCGCGCGCGGCGATGCTCGACATCGCCCGTCTCGTGTTCGCGGCCGAGGCGACCGGGATCGCGCGCGAGTGCACCGACCAGGCCGCGGCGTACGCCAAAGTCCGCGAGCAATTCGGACGACCGATCGCGATGTACCAGGCGGTCAAGCATCACTGCGCCAACATGCTCGTCGCGACCGAGCTCTCCACCGCCGCGGTCTGGGACGCGGCGCGCGCGGCGTCGCGCGACGACAAGGAGTTCTCGTTGACCGCGGCGATGGCCGCAGGTCTCGCGCTGCCGGCGGCCGATCTCGACGCGAACCTCAACATCCAGGTGCACGGCGGCATCGGATTCACGTGGGAGCACGACGCGCACCTGTATCTGCGCCGCGCGACGACACTCGAGGCGATCGTCGACGTCGAAGCCGCGCTCGCGCACGTCACCGACCTCACGCGCGCGGGCGTGCGCCGGGGCCGTTCGGTCGACCTTCCGCCGGAGGCGGAGGCGATCCGCGAAACGGTGCGCGAATTCGCAGCCGGGATCAAGGATCTTGACACCGACGCGCAACGCGCCGCGCTCATCCAGTCCGGCTACGTGATGCCGCACTGGCCCGAGCCATGGGGACGCGCGGCCGACGCGGTGGAACAGTTGGTGGTCGAGCAGGAGTTCGAAGCCGCCGCGATCAAACGGCCCGCGTACGGGATCACAGGCTGGGTGATCCTCACGCTCATCCAGCACGCGACGGACGACCAGGTGTCCCGCTGGGTGCCGCCCGCGCTGCGCCAGGACCTCATCTGGTGCCAGTTGTTCAGCGAGCCCGACGCCGGTTCCGACGCGGCGGGTATCAAGACGCGCGGGACGCGCACCGACGGTGGCTGGCTGGTGAACGGCCAGAAGGTGTGGACGAGCGGCGCGCACCTCGCCAAGTTCGGCTTCGCGACCGTGCGCACGAATCCCGACGTACCGAAGCACGACGGCATCACGACGATGGTCATCGACATGCAGGCGCCCGGCGTCGAGGTGCGGCGCTTGAAGATGCCGACGGGCAACTCCGAGTTCAACGAGGTGTTCTTCAACGACGTGTTCGTCCCCGACGACGACGTCGTCGGGCCGATCGACGGCGGCTGGACGGTCGCGCGCGCGACGCTCGGCAACGAGAGCGTGAGCATCGGCGGCGGTCAGGGCGGCATGAACCTGCCGGGCGACGCCTTCATCGGGTCGTTCGACGCGCACCCCGAGCGACTGCACGGCGGCGCCGCTCGCATCGGCCGGTACATCGCCACGCTCCACGCGATGGCCGCGCTCAACCTTCGGAGTGCGCACCGCGCGGTCGCGGGCGGCGGTCCCGGACCCGAGGGCAACGTGACCAAGCTCGTCATGTCCGAGCTCGGGCACGACGCAGCAGCGATACTCGCCGAGCTGGCCGGGCCCGACGGCGCGTTCATGGAGGGCGCCGGCGCGATGTCGTCGATGCTGGTCCTGATGAACCGCGCGCTGTCGATCGCCGGCGGCACGTCGGAGATCAAGCGCAACCAGATCGGAGAGCGGATCCTCGGCCTTCCCCGCGACCCGCTCATCAACTAGTCGAGTCGCAGGAGAGAACCGTGCCGTACGCGTACGACCCCGAGCTCGCGCCGATCGTCGAGCTCATTCCGCGCAGCGACTTCTCGAACATCGAGGCGTCGCGGGCGAACCTCGCGTTATTGATCGCGCCGCTGAACGCGGACGTCGACACGACGGGCGTCACGATCGACGACCGCCAGATCCCGGGGCCCGCCGGTGCGCCCGCGGTCCCGGTGCGGATCTACGCGCCGGCCGGCGCCGGCGCCGGAACACGCCCGGCGTTGCTCGACATCCACGGTGGCGGTTTCTGCAGCGGCTCGATCGAGATGGAGCACGCGATCGCGGTACGGATCGCGCGCGATCTCGGCGCGGTCGTCGTCGCCGTCGAATATCGCCTCGCGCCCGAGTACCCGTTCCCGGCCGGCGTCGACGACTGTTATGCCGCCCTCCGCTGGATGCACGACGAGGCCGGTGCGCTCGGTGTCGACCCGGAGCGCATCGCGGTCGGCGGTCAGAGCGCGGGTGGCGGCCTGGCTGCGGCAGTGGCGCTCATGGCGCGCGACCGCGGCGGCCCGCCGATCTGCTTCCAGTTCCTCGGCATTCCCGAGCTCGACCACCGGCTCGACACGCCGAGCATGCACGCGTTCGTCGACACGCCGATGTGGCACCGGCCGAACGCGGAGATCAGCTGGCGCAATTACCTCGGCGACAACCCGGGCGAGGTGTCGCCGTACGCGTCGCCATCGATCGCGACCGACCTCTCCGGGCTGCCGCCCGCCTACGTCACCGCGATGGAATTCGATCCGCTGCGCGACGAGGACGTCATCTACGCGCTTCGCATGTTGCAGGCCGGTGTCTCCGTCGAGCTTCACACGTTCCCGGGGACGTTCCACGGTTCGGCCCTGATGCCGACCGCCGCGGTGTCACGGCGCGCGGCCGCGGAGCTGTTGGTCGCGTTGCGGCGCGGGCTCGGACTCGCGGAGCCGGCTCGGATCTAGCCCGCCTCCCGGCGCGTCGCCGGCTGGAGCAGTTCCCGGAGCCGGCGCGCGTCGGCGACGGCGTGCGCCTCGAAGTCGTTGTTGAAGTACGCGTACACGTCGACGCCCGCGGCGAGCCACGCGTCGAGCCGCCCCGCGACCTCGCCCAGCCGCCGCGCGCCGTAGCGGCCCTGGTACTTCGCAGTGAGCGCGCCCGGACCATGGAAACGGAGATACGTCCAGTCGGTCGTGCGCGTCCACGGATGATCAGCGACGAGGTCGTGGATGCACAGGGCGGCACCGTGCCGTTCGAGGACCTCGTACACGTCGTCGTGCAGCCACGACGGGTCGCGCACCTCGACCGCCCAACGCATGTCGCCAGGCGCGAAAGAAAGGAACTCGTCCAGTCGTTCGGCATTGCGCTTCCAGCGGGGCGGGAGCTGCACGAGCGTCGGTCCGAGCGCGTTCTCAAGCCGGCGGACGCGTTCGACGTGATTGGGCAGCCAGCTCGCCGCGTCCCGCAGCTTCATGCGGTGCGAACCGAACGAGCCGAGCTTCAGCGCATACAGGAACCCGGGGGGCGCGGCCTGCCGCCAACGGTCGAACGTCTCCGGAGCGGGAAGGCGGTAGAAGGTCGCGTTCAGCTCGACGGTGTCGAACTGACCGGCGTAATACGCGAACCACATCTTCGCCGGCAGCTCGGTCGGGTACACGCGGCTGCGCCAGTCGCGGTACTGCCAACCGGAGCACCCGACGCGGACGCTGCCGCGCGTCATCGCGATCACCGCACCCGCCGACGGGAGCCGGCCGCTACTCGTGCCCGAGCGCGCGGGCGAGCTCGTCGCGCCCCATCCGGGACCGGCCGGGCACGTTCCTGCGCTGCGCTTCGCGGTAGAGCTCGGCGCGCGTCTTCGGGGTCGAGCCACCCGTGCGCTTACGCCGCGCAACCGCCGCCCCTTGCTTCCCGAGCGCGCGGCGCGTCTTGTTCGGCATGTGTGCGATGGTGCGACGCTGCTTCGCGGCCTTGATGGCCTTGCGAATGTTCTTCTTCGCCGCGCTCCGTTGCTTCGCCGTCGCCATGTCCGACTCCTTTCATCTGCCTTCTTCACCTGCCCGCGCACTACGCCGACGAAACGTTCGGCAGGCAAGCGAATCGGTCCGCTCCCGGCGATGGCCCGCGACGCTCGCCGCGTTCGCCGGACAGCGCGATCGGTGAAACGAGAGGCGACCGGACTTCATGTCTCACCCCATGCGAAGATGTTCCGCTGCAGGATCGTCGAACGGGACACCCTTGACACGCGTTCATCTCACGCTGCCCGACCTGGCGTCGGTCGCTCGTCACGCGAGCGTCCGCGTCATCGAAGGTGTCGTCATCCCCCTTGCGCTGTTCCTCGTCGGCCTGCGGGTGTTCGGCGCCTGGGGCGCGATGACGGTCGGGCTCGTCTGGGCGTACGGGTTGATCGGCGCCAGGCTGTTCATGCGCCGGCGAGTGCCGGGGATCCTCGTCATCGGCGCGGTGACGATCACCGCGCGCACGATCATCGCTTTGTCCGCGCACTCGATCACGCTCTACTTCCTGCAACCGTCGCTCGGATCCGCGCTCGTCGGGGGCGCGTTCCTCGTCTCGGTGCTCCTCGACCGTCCGCTCGCGGCGAGACTCGCGGGCGACTTCTGCCCGCTGTCCACCGAAGTGCACGCCAACGAACACGTACGCCGGTTCTTCCGGCAGATCTCCTTGCTCTGGGCGTTCGCTCAGGCCGCGAACGCCGGCATTACGATCTGGTTGTTGTTCTCGCAGTCGATCGGCACGTTCGTGGTGTTGCGCAGCCTGGTGTCGGTCGGTGTGACCGGCTCCGCGATCCTGGCATCGTCGCTGTGGTTCCGAACCAGCATGGCGCGCAACGGGATCGACGTGATCTGGCCACGACTGCGCGCGGCCCGGGCCTGACGTGCCGACGCCGACGCTTACCACTTCCGACGGCGTCACCCTCGCCGGTCGGCGGTGGCTCACGCCGGTCGCGCCCGACGCGGCCGTCGTCATCGTGCACGGGTTCAGCGCTTCGTCCGAGTGTCCGCAGGTCGAGGCCCTCGCCGACGCGCTCCATGCCGGCGGCGTCGACGTCGTCACCTACGACGCCCGTGGGCACGGCCGGTCGGAAGGTGAGTCGACGCTCGGCGACCACGAGGCGCACGATGTCGCCGCCGCCGTCGCGCTCGCCCGAGAGCGGGCGGCGCGCATCATCGTCGTCGGTGCGTCGATGGGTGGCATCGCCGCCCTCCGCTACGTGGTCACCGATCCCGATGTCGCGGGTGCAGTCGTCGTCTCCTGTCCGGCCGCGTGGCGACTGCCGCGCAACGCCCGCGGCGTGCTCGGCGCGCTGATGACGCGCACGCGCCTCGGGCGCCGCGCCACCGCGCGCTTCGTCGGGGTTCGGGTCGCCCCCCGCTGGACGAACCCCGAACCGCCGATCGCCCTCGCGGCGCGGGTTCGGGTGCCGGTGGCATACGTGCACGGCGCGCGCGACCGGCTGATACCCGCGCGCGACGTACGCGAGCTCGTCGCGGCGACGCCCGGGCCGAAACGCTTCTGCGTCGTTCCCGAGATGGGCCACGCGTTCGAGCCCGCGGCGATCGACGCGATCCGCGACGCGGTCAGCTGGGTGCTCTCGACCTGAGCGTCAGTCGGCGGGTCCGTCCGGCCCGGCCCAGCGCCACGCGAGACCGACCAGGCCCGGACCGGTGTGGGCGACCATGACCGTCCCGAACTCGCCGATGAACGAAGTCTTCGGCTCGACCTGTTCGCGAACGACGTCGAGAAGACGCTGCGCGTCCGTTCGGGCGTTCGCGTGCAGCGCGGCGACGTGCAGCTCGGCCCCGGGGACGCGGTCGCGGCGCCAACGCGACAGGATCCGGTCGTAGGCCGCCTCGGTGCCGAGGGCGGGGCGCAGCGGGCGCGCGTGTCCGCTGCGGAATTCGAACAACGGAGCGATGCCGAGAACGTTGCCGGCCCAGCCCGCGATGTTCGGTACGCGGCCGCCGCGCACCAGATGTTCCAGCGACGGAACCGTCGCGACGAGCCGCATCTGCGGGATCGCTACCTCGGCCGCCGCCACGACGGCGTCGATCGGCGCGCCGCTCGCCGCCGCCTCCGCGGCCGCGAGCACGACCAGCGCCTCCGCTCCGGCCGCAGTGCGCGTGTCGACGACGCGCACCTCCGCGTCGACGGCGCGCGCGCCGAGCACCGCGGCTTCGTGGGTGGTGCTCATCTCCGACGCGATCGTCAGGAGGACGACACCGTCGGCGTCTGCCAGTTGGTCTTCGATCACCGCCGCGAACTCGCCGGGCGACGGTCCCGACGTCTTCACCTCGGGATGGGTGAGGAGCTCGTCGAGCGACATCTCCCCCTCGCGTACCGCGGTGCCGTCGAACGTGAGCCACATCGGGACGACCGCGATCGACCACTCCCGAGCGATCTCCGGCGGGAGCGCGGCTGCGCTGTCGGTCACGATGGCGACGGGCATTGCGCTCCTTCGGTTCCGTCCGCGCGCGACGCGGCCTCGTAGTGGAGGTACTCGCCGGTCTTTCTTCCCCACAGCGCGCTCGACGCAACGACGATCCCCGAGCAGAACAGGACGAGACGCGCCGGCTCGAGCCGGCCGACGACCGGCCAGTGCACCGCGCCGACCACCTGGCCGGCGATCCCGGCGCCGATCGCCGCGAGCGTGAGTCCGCCACGGATGACGATGTGGAAGGCGGAAAAGGCGAGCACCCGCTCTCGACCCTCGAGCTGCGACTGGATGGTGCCCATCCCCGACGCGAGCGTCCACGCCGCGGCGGCGCCGAACGCAAGTGCGCCCACGAGCGCGAAGGTGATCGAGGGTGACAGGCTGAACAACGTGACGATGCATCCGAGCGCGAGCACACCGAGGCGCGTCGTCCGCAGCCCGTCGGCGTGCCCGACGCGCTGGAGCGCGAGCAAGCCGGCGGCGGCGCCGACGCCGAACAACGCGATCAGCCATCCGAACTCCGCGTTGCTCGCGTCGAGCACGGACTCGACGAACGCGATGCCCAACGAGAACAGCGCGCCGAGGCCCAACGCGACCGAGATCGTCGCGGGCATGACCGCGCGCACGAGCGGGAGGCGGAACGCGTCCCGGAACCGGACCGGATGATCGGGTGCGACCGGCGGCGCGGCCGGCGTCCGCCGGACGCGGATCCGCGCGATCATCGCCGCCGAGACGAGGAACGTCGCCGCGTCGACGAGGAACACCAGCGCGAACGGACGGCCGAGGATCTCGCTCGCGGGGATCGCGGCGACGAGCGCGTACATTGCGCCGCCGATCGGGATCATGCCGTACGACGATCCGAGCACCAGCCCGTTCGCCGTCTCGAGGTCGGCGTCCTCGACGAGATCGGGAATCAGCGCATCGCGGGCCGGCAGGAACACGAGGCTCGCGAGCTCGATGGTCGCGCCCCACAGGTAGATCCACCAGAGACCGCCGATCAGCGGGACGAGTGCGACCATCACCGCCCGGGCGATGTCCATGGTGATCATCGTCCGCCGTCGCGGCCACACCGATGTGAGGCGCGCGGTGAAGGGTCCGCCGAGCGCAGCCGGGAGGAGGCGCAGCGCCAGGATGCCCGCGACCGCGGTCGGCGAGCCCGACACCTCGTACACGAGCGCGATGAACGCGAAGGTCGCCATCCAGTCCCCGAGTGACGACACGGTCTGGCCGCCCAACAGCAACCGGAAGGGACGCGACCGCAGCGCGTTCATCGGGGAGTCTCGTCGCGGTCGAACAGCAACCGGTGCGCGTACGCGTTGAACGTCCGCTCCGGTAACGGTCCGTTTCCCGCAATGCGCTTCGCCCACATCGGCGTCACGACACACGTCGCGATCAACAAGCCGCGGCGACCGTGCCGGCGAACGAGCACGGGAACGAGGAGGCATTGCGCCGCGAAACCACCGAGACCGGTCTGGTGAACCGCGCGGCCGGCGACGAGGCCGCCGAGCATGACCGGCACGCCGGACGCCGCCTGCGTGCCCAACACGCCGAGCGACGGCGCGAACCCGCGTCCGCCCGCGCCGCGCAGGAACGGCGACCAGTTGTGCCCCGCGATCGCGAGCCCGCCGGCGACGGCTGCGAGCTTCCCGCGCCCCTTGCCCGCGAGCAGCGGGCCGATGGTCGCCTTGGCGATGTCGGCGATACCGGCCAGCGCCAACGGCCCGAACCCGGCAACGTCGTACAACCCGGTTCCGGACACGGTGCCCGTGCCCACGTCGCGCAAGTCCACGGAGGCGCGCGCCCGCGCCGCGATGTTCGAGCTCGGAATCGATCCGGCCAAGAAGGAGACGCCCAGCACCTTCAGGCGTCCCATCCGATGCTGCGTCATTACGGGCGTCTATACCCGGGCGCGGCGCCTTTTTCTCCCGGAGTACTGCGTTCAGTCGCGATCGGGCGGCAGTCCGTGACCCGTCGTCAGCTCTTCGCCGGTCTCGAGCAGCGTCTTCAGTTCGGAGAGCACGCGCGGCCAGCCGCCGCTCACCATCTTCACGACCACGCTGTCGGGATCGAAGAACTCGTGCACCACGGTCAGCTTGCTGACCTCGTCGACCGGCTCGATCTCGAACGTCACCTGCGACCGCTGCTCGGCTGCGATCTTCGAATAGTCAGCGTCCGACAGGCCGACGCGCGCCGCCCACTCGGGGGTCAACGTGTGCCACGTGTACGCGAGCCGGTGGTACGGATCGGATTCGAGCACGCGTTGTTCGGGGTCCGAGATCGTCACCCCCAGGTGGTGCCACGTGATCGGCGACCCTTTCTTCCAATCGGTGACGAGCTCGGTTCCCCAGTAGCGCGTCGTGAACGCGGGATCCGTCAGGCCCTTCCAGACGCGCTCGGGCGCGGCGTCGATGTACGTGGTGTAAACGAACTGCGGGTTCTCCATTGCTTCCTCCAGCGCGCGTTTCATGTCGCCGAGCGCTCGCACGCGCTCGCGGTCGTACTGATTGATCCAGCGCTGTTCGATCTCGTTGATCGGCGCGGGATTGAGGTAGTGCAACTTCTCGCGGCCCCGTCGAACGGTCGTCACGAGGTTGGCGGCTTCCAGCACCGCGAGGTGCTTGCTGACCGACTGCCGAGCCATGTCGAGACCCTCGCAGAGCTCGCTCAGGTTCTGGCCGCCGCGCTCGTTCAGGCTGTCGAGCATGCGCCGCCGACTCGGGTCGGCGAGCGCCTTGAAGACCGCGTCGACGCTGTCGCGCTTCGCCATCAACCCCAGCTACTGACCTGTAGGTCGCCGGGGAACGGCGTCGCCTCACCCGTCTCGAGCGACGACTTCAGGCCCAGGAGGAAGTACGCCCACTTCGTGCTGCAGTGGGACATGAAGTCGACAGGTTCGCGCCAAGTCTGCGTGAACTTCAGCACCGTCTCTTCGCCCTGCTCGTCGAGCTCGAAGGTCAGGACTCCCCCGACCCATTCCTCCGGGCCGCCGATGCAGTTCCAGACCACCTCGGTGTCGCTCGACTCGGCGACCTCCATGACCGCGCAACGATCGGGACGGCCGAAGCAGAAGTCGAGCTTGCCGCCCGCCGTCGCATCACCCGTGACGTCGCGCGTCCACCAGGACGCGAGACCGTCGAGGGTTGTGAGTTTGGCGAGGACGTCCGCGCGTTCCGCGCGGACGCCCACTCGATGCCGGATCTTTTCCATCTCCGTGCTCCTTGCTCGTCCGAGGGACGGCCCAACATGCAGCCGTTTGTATGCCTATTTGAGCAGCCAAACGGCTGCATGTCAAGAGCGGGAGAGAAGAGCTCAGGTCATGCGGTGGTGGGCGGGGCGTCGACGTTCGCCGGCGCCTCGACGTCGGACGCACCCGTGACGGTCGCCGGCGCGCTGACGCCCGCAGGCTCGGTGGCCGAGGTCGACGGTCCGTTCGTCACCGTCGCCCTGGGCATCGAGTCGGCGACACTCGCCCAGAACGCCTCCTCCGCCTCGGGCGTGATGCGGTAGAGGGGACGGCGCGCGGCCGCTCCCATGCTCGCCGAGATCCCGGAGAGGATGAATCCGCCGCCGAACGCGCAGCAGACAGCCACCATCATCTGGAAGTCGAGGCTGCTGAGGAACCCGGCCGCACCGTGGGACACGGTCAAAGGCCGCAGGAAGTTCGGCAGGACGAAGACCGACGCGATGACGACGATCAGGCCCCAGCTTGCGAGTCCGTTCCACACCCCGACGCCGGCACCGCGCCAATCCTCGACGTAGCCCGCGACGTATCCGCAGACGATTGCCGAGCCGAGCGCGGTTCCGAGGACGAACCACACGAAGTTGTGCACGAAGAAGTCGTAGCCGCCGGCCGCGAACACCAACCAGACACTGGTAACGATCATGAAAAGCCCGAGCGCGACCGCGACACCGCACAGGATCGCACTCCAGCGCGAGAGCATCGGCCCGCGTTTCGGGGCTTCGAGACGAGCTTCCATGGCGACACTCCTTTGTCGACGATGCCGTGTCTCGCCTGTTCTCTACCCGTACAGGGACGACCGGAGTCGCTGAGCGCCCGAGTCAGTCGAGCAGCGCGACTGTGCGGCCGACGGTCCGGCGGTCGGCCATCGCCTCGATCTCGGCCGGGATGTCCTCGAAGTCGATGACCCGCCCGACGACGGCTCGCACCTTCTCCGCCCGCACCAGGTCGATGATCTCGCGCATGATGCGTTCGCCGAGCGCGGCAGGGACGAAGTTCCAGCCCATCGCCGTCTTGAGGAAGTCGGACATGTCCGGCGCGGCGTAGGCGAGCATGACCGCGCCGAGGCTGACGTTCGACAGGGCGAGGCGGCGCGGGACCAAAAAGGGCTCGTCGGCGACAACCTTGTTCGACGCGAAGCCCATCATCACGTAGCGACCGTTGTACTTCGTGCACTTGAGCGACGGTTCCAAGACCGTCTCGCCGACATTGTCGAACACCACATCGACGCCGGCGTTGCCGGTTTCGGCGAGCACGACCTCACTGAAGTCGGTCTCGTTGTAATTGATCGCGACGTCGGCACCGAGCTCGCGACACAGCGCCAGCTTCTCGTCGTTTGACGCGGTCGCGAACACGCGCGCGCCCGCGTTCACCGCGAGCTGCACCGCCGCCGTCCCGGATCCACCGGCCGCCGCGTGAATAAGCACGCTCTCCCCCGCGCGCAATCCGGCCCGGTCGAACAATCCGAGCCATGCGAGGTGGAACGGGAAGAACAACGCGGCCGCGTCGGGCAGCGGAATGTCGTCGGGCATGTCGAACATCGACACGGTGGGGCACACGGCGTATTCGGCGAAGCCGCCGTGTGCACCTTTCGTCGTCGCGACGACGCGGCGACCGGCCCACTGCTCCGCGCCGGCGCCGCACGTCGCGACGACACCCATCACTTCCATGCCGGGGCTGTACGGCAGCTCCGGTCGCACCATCATGTTGCCGCCCGTGATGCGCTCGAGGTCGTTGAGGTTGAATGGGATGCCTTGTACCTTCACGCAGACCTCGCCCGCCTCCGGCACCGGGATCGGTACCGAGTCGAGCTTCAGCACGTCGGTCGGCCGGCCGTATTCGTGCGTCCGCCACGCGCGCATGGGTGCGTCGCTCACACGCGTGAACCTATCTGCTGCCGCCGGTGACGTAGGCGCCGAGCGCGTCGAGCAGACCGCGCGTTCCTTCCTCGCGGCCTTCGACCGTGTCGAGCCCGTCGAGGTGCACCGCTTGCTCGGTGAACGTCAGGAGCGTGCCGTCACCCTCGGGTTCGAGCGTGATCGTGGTGAGTGACGTCGACATGTGGCGGTCGTCGACCCACATGTCGTACGTGTAGACCATCCGCTCGTGCTCGACGATGTCGGTGTACGTCGAGACGAAACGCGACCTCGGGCCGTCGTGCCACCTTCCGCTCTCGGTCGCCTTGCCGTCGACGCGGAAGTCATGCGACCACTCCTCTTCATCGAAGTCGTCACCGCCGCCGAACCAATGCCGGCGCGCGTCGTTGTCCGACAACGCGTGCCACACCGCGTCGACGGGCGCGGCATAGCTGCGCTCGATGACGAAGGTGGCGTGCGTCTCGCTCCGTTCGATGGTGTCGCTCATCGTCGTTTCTCCTTTGGCTTTGGTTGTTCGAGAAATGCGCCCAGGCGGTCGAGCCGCTGCTCGGCGGGAAGGCGCCGGCGGCCGAGCCAGTCGGCGGCCGGATCGAGGCATCCGGAAACGAGCTGGAACGTGCGCACGCGCCCGACCTTGGTCGACGTCACGATGCCCGCCGCTTCGAGCACCGCAAGGTGCTGGACCACCGTCGGGAGCGCGAAGTCGAAAGGGCGGGCGAGCTCGCTGACGGAGGCCGGCCCCCGGGCGAGACGCTCGACCATCGCGCGTCGGCTGCCGTCGCCGAGCGCGCGGAACACCTGGTCGAGGTCCGCCTGATACTTAGGCATATACCTAAGTATTAGGGACGGGCGGCGTCCTGTCAACGGGAAGACCGCGGACCGACCCGGGTTGGAGCCGGTATAACGTTGACGTTGACGTCAATCATGGAGGACGCGATGACGGCTGTGGACACGGAGGCCCCCGCAACGCCGGCCCCGAACGACCGCTACCGCTGGGTGGCGCTGTCGAACACGACGCTCGGCGTCTTCATGGCGTCGCTCGATTCGTCGATCGTGCTCATCTCGCTGCCCGCGATCTTCCGCGGCATTCACCTCGATCCCCTGCAGCCCGGCAACGTCGGCTACCTGCTCTGGATGCTGATGGGGTATCTCGTCGTCACCGCGGTACTCGTCGTGACGTTCGGGCGGCTCGGCGACATGTACGGCCGCGTGCGCATGTACAACGCGGGCTTCGCCGTCTTCAGCGCCGCTTCGCTCGCGCTCTCGTTGTGTCCGTGGTACGGGCCGAAGGGCGCGCTCTGGCTCATCGGCTTCCGCATCGTGCAGGGCATAGGCGGCGCGCTGCTGACCGCGAACTCGGCTGCGATTCTCACCGACGCGTTTCCCGCGACGCAGCGCGGCTTCGCGATCGGAGTGAGCGTGATCGCGGGTATGGCCGGCGCGTTCATCGGCCTCGTCGTCGGCGGCCTTCTCGCCGACGTCGCGTGGCGCGCGGTGTTCTGGGTCAACGTCCCGATCGGTGTCTTCGGAACGGTGTGGGCTTATCTCAAGCTGCGTGAGGTCGGCGTGCGCAAGCAGGCGCGCATCGACTGGTGGGGCAACCTCACCTTCGGCGTCGGCCTGGTGATGATCCTCGTCGGGCTGACCTACGGGCTGTTGCCGCACGCGGGCCACACGATGGGTTGGACCGGGCCCTGGGTGTTGTTCGAGCTGATCGGTGGCGTCGCCTTGCTCATCGCGTTCGCCTACATCGAGACGCGGGTCCCCGACCCGATGTTCCAGCTCGACCTGTTCAAGATCCGCGCCTTCACGATGGGCAACCTCGCCGGCTTCCTCTCCGCGATCACCCGCGGCGGCCTGCAATTCGTGTTGATCATCTGGCTGCAGGGCATCTGGCTGCCGCTGCACGGCTATAGCTTCGAACGCACGCCGCTGTGGGCCGGCATCTACATGCTGCCGCTGACCGGCGGTTTCCTGCTCGCCGGTCCCGTCGCCGGCTGGCTGTCCGATCGTTACGGCGCGCGTCCGTTCGCGACCGGCGGGATGCTGATCGCCGCTGTGAGCTTCGCGCTGCTCACGTTCCTACCCGCCAACTTCGCGTTCCCGATCTTCGGCGCGCTCTTGCTCGTCAACGGCATCGGCATGGGCATGTTCGCGGCGCCCAACATGACCGGCATCATGAACAGCGTGCCGCCCGAGAACCGGGGCGCGGCGTCGGGCATGCGCGCGACGTTCCAGAACAGCGGCATGGTGTTGTCGATCGGGGTCTTCTTCTCGCTGATGATCGTCGGCCTGTCCGCGACGTTGCCGGCATCGATGGCCCGCGCGCTGCAGGCGAACGGTGTTTCCGCCGCGAAGGCGCACCAGGTCGCGTCGCTCCCGCCGGTGGGGAGCATCTTCGCCGCGTTCCTCGGTTACAACCCGATGGAGAAGCTGCTCGGCAGCCAGGCGCAGGCGGGTGTGACGTCGGCGCAGTATCACCAGATCGTCGGCAAGACGTTCTTCCCGCACCTCATCGCGAACCCGTTCTTGCACGGACTCGAGATCGCGTTCCTCGCGTCGATGGTGCTGTGCCTCATCGCCGCGGCCGCGTCGTGGATGCGCGGCGGCCGGTACGTCGCCGAAGGCGCCGAGGGCGAGCGCGTGCCGGTCGGGCCGTTCGGCGCGCCGACCGAACCCAGCGAGCACGGCGGCGAGGCGCCCGAGCCTGAAGAATGGGTTCCGGCATGAGCGGGAATGCCGGGAGCAGCGGCGGCGCAGCATCGACGTTGCTCGGGATCGGCGACGTGGCGCGCCGCGCAGGCGTGACGACGCGCACGCTTCGCTACTACCAGGAAGTCGGGCTGTTGCAACCGTCGGGCGCGACGAAGCGCGGCAACCGGCTGTATTCGGAACACGACATCGACCGTCTGCGCCGCATTCTCGAGCTGCGCGACGTCATGGGCTTCGACCTCGAGCGCATCCGCCTCTTCCTCGAGGCCGAGGACCGGCTCGACCAGCTGCGCGCCGAAGCGCAGCGCGGGATATCGACTGCGCGCCGGCGCGAGATGGTGCGCGAGGCAACCGAGTTGAACTCGCGCATGCAGGACGAGGTCAATCAGCGCCTGGGTATGTTGCAGGGCGTCCTCGCCGAGTTGAAGGCCAGCGCGCGGCGCTACGCCGACGTCGCCGCCGAGCTCGGCATGGAAGCCGAGCCGCGCGTCCGCTGAGGTCGGCGTGGGCGGCCGCTCGTACACTTGGTGGCATGCTCACCGCGGATACGAAGCTCATCTCGGTCGACGACCATGTGATCGAGCCGCCCCACGTGTTCCACGATCACATCGCCGCGCGCTACCGCGATCGGGCGCCGCGCATCGTCGAACCCGAACCCGGCGTCGAGGGCTGGGAGTGGGAGGGGCGCTTCTACCCCCTGCAATTCCAGGGCAACGCCCAGACGCGCAAGTTCCGTAGCGGCGAGGAAGGCCACGGCGACGATCTCTTCGCGCGCAGATACGCCGACATGATTCCGGCCGCGTACGACGTGCACGAGCGCGTGCGCGCGATGGACGAGGACGGAGTGTGGGCGGAGCTGCTCTTCCCGACGTTCCCGCGCTTCGGCGGCAATCGCTTCCTGGAGGCCGACGACAAGGACCTCGCACTCGCGTGCCTGCAGGCGTGGAACGACTGGATGCTCGACGAATGGGCTGCGGCGTATCCCGATCGCTTCATCCCGCAGACCTTGATCCCACTCTGGGACACGCAGCTCGCGGTGCGCGAGATCGAACGGTGCGCGGCGAAGGGATCGAAGGGCATCATCTTCGTCGAGAACCCGCACCCGATCGGCCTGCCGTCGTTCCCGTCCGGGCACTGGGATCCCGTATTCGCGGCGTCGTCCGCCACCGGGTTGCCGTTGTCGATGCACATCGGGACGTCGTCGGGACTCCTCAAGCCGTCACCCGACACGACGCCCTCGGTCGGCAT
>Ga0335083_10000962_pt1 | contig 41083 bp, 30 predicted proteins | sample Lox_Sample_42_FD_206716 | JGI IMG/M metagenome (GOLD analysis project Ga0335083, IMG submission 206716) | Soil microbial communities from Loxahatchee National Wildlife Refuge, Florida, United States - Lox_Sample_4.2 | ecosystem: Environmental > Terrestrial > Soil > Wetlands | place: USA...
CGGGACGCCGACCAGGCGGCCCCTGCTCGTGCTGCGCGGCTTCGACACCGTCCCCGTACGCGCCGGCTGACGCCGCGCGTCACAACAGGGCGCGGAACTCCTGGTTGAGCTTGGCCGCGGCGTCGCGAAGCGCGGGCACGCGCGGGCCCGCGGCCAGCAGTGACCTGGACGCGGACGGCATGACCCGGTCCGGGCAGGCGGCGAACGTGGCGGCGACGTCCGCGGGCGACGCGCCCTGCGCGCCGACACCGGGCGCGAGCAGCAGCGCGTTCGCCGCGGCAAGGTCAAGCGGCGGCTCGACCGCCACGGGGCCGATCACGGCGCCGACCGGCCCGACGCCGCCGGGCGCGAGCCGGGCGTTGAGTGCGGCGATGTCCGCAAGCAGCCGCTGGTCGACGGTCTGGCCGTGCCCGGCGTCCGCTCCCTGCACGGCCCGGCCCTCGGGATTGGAGGAGCGGACCACCACGAGCACGCAGCCGCCCGACTCGTTCGCGCGGTCCACGTACTCCCCCATGGCCGCCAGGCCCAGATAGGGGTGGACGGTGATGGCGTCGGCCCGCAAGGCGGCGCCCGCGCCGAGGTAGGCCTGCGCGTAGGCGTCGTTGGTCGAGCCCACGTCCCCGCGCTTGACGTCGAGTAGGACAAGCAGCCCCTCGCCGCGCGCGGCCGCGACCAGCCGCGACAGGGCGCGGATGCCGCGCCAGCCGTGCCGCTCGTAGAACGCGGACTGCGGCTTGATCAGCCCGACCGTCCCGGCCGCCGCGCCGAGCACGATGTCCGTGAACCGCTCGAGCCCGTCCGCGTCGTCGGAAAGCCCCCAGTCGGCAAGCACCTGCCCGTGCGGATCGGCGCCAAGCACCAGCGGCCCGTGAGCCGCACGGGCGGCCGCGAACCGCACCGCGAATGTCTCCCCCACGTCTGCACCGTCCTATGACTGCTGGCCGCGAAATGGCTTGTCGTGAACCCGATCCCGGAGGCTGCCAGGGCGATGGTTGCGGCAACCATACGGCTATAACCGTATCGTTGTCACAACCATCGGGCCTGTGGCGGCCCGGAGCGAGCCTGAGCGGAATATTCGCGTGCGTCCGACCGCTAGACTGGGCGCATCAGGCGTTGATCCGGCCATCACCGGGGAGCCCCCGGAAGAACAGGCGCCGGCCAGGTCCGCTAGGAGCAAGGCGGTGCCCCAGTAGAACCGGGCGGGTTCGGCCCGTCACAGCCGGCCAACGAGCGGCCATCCCGCGAAACCCGGTCCGGGTCGAGCGAGAACGGCAAGCGAGGTGGTACCGCGGTGTGCCCGCGCGGGAGCGGGCGCGTCGTCCTCGCGGCCCAGTGTCTAGACAGCACAGTGCCAGAACAGCACAGTGCCCAGCCGTCCCCCGCACCACGGGAGCGGCGAAGGCAGGACCGCAGCCGAGGAGACGCAGCACACAATGGCCACCTACCCGCGCGCCGGCGCATCCGAAGTGCCCGCGCAGCCGGACTTCCCAGAGCTCGAGAACCGGGCCCTTGCGTACTGGAACAGCCACGGGACGTTCCGCAAGAGCATCTCCAATCGTGCTAGCGCGGGCGAGTTCGTGTTCTACGACGGCCCGCCGTTCGCCAACGGCCTGCCGCACTACGGCCACCTGCTGACCGGTTACGTCAAGGACATCGTCCCCCGGTACAAGACGATGCGCGGCGAGAAGGTGGACCGGCGGTTCGGCTGGGACACCCACGGGCTGCCGGCCGAGGTGGAGGCCGAACGGCTGCTCGGCATCTCCGGCAAGGCCGACATCCTCAAGATGGGCATCGAGACGTTCAACGAGGCCTGCCGCGACTCGGTGCTGCGCTACACGCGCGAGTGGCAGGACTACGTCACCCGCCAGGCCCGCTGGGTCGACTTCGACAACGACTACAAGACGCTCGACCTCCCGTACATGGAGAGCGTCATGTGGGCGTTCAAGACGCTGCACGACAAGGGGCTCGTCTACCAGGGTTTCAAGGTGCTGCCCTACTGCTGGCGGTGCGAGACCCCGCTGTCCAACCACGAGCTGCGGATGGACGACGACGTCTACGCCGACCGCACCGACCCGTCGGTCACCGTCCGGTTCAAGCTGGAGACCGGCGAGTGGATCCTCGCCTGGACCACCACGCCGTGGACGCTGCCGTCGAACCTGGCCGTCGCGGTCGGACCGGACATCAGCTATGTCACCGTGGAGACGGAAGACGGCGAGCGGTACGTCCTGGCCGAGGAGCGGCTGCCGGCCTACGAGAAGGAGCTCGCCGGGGCGAGGAAGCTCAACTCGTTCCGAGGTGAAGAACTGCTCGGCCGCCGCTACCAGCCGCTTTTCGACTACCTCACCGACACCGAGGCGTTCGGCACCGCCGACGCGTGGCGGGTCATCCCCTCCGACGAGGTGACCACCGAGGACGGCACCGGCGTGGTGCACATGGCGCCCGCCTACGGCGAGGCGGACGCCGCCGCGTGCCAGGCGGCGGGCATCCCGACCGTGCTGACCGTCGACGAACAGGGCAAGTACCTGCCGGTCGTGCGCGACTGGGCGGGGATGCACGTCTTCGAGGCGAACAAGCCGATCATCGCGCGGCTGCGCCAGGACGGCGCGCTTGTCCGCCGCGAGGACTACACGCACTCCTACCCGCACTGCTGGCGCTGCCGCAACCCGCTGATCTACAAGGCGGTCTCGTCCTGGTTCGTCGAGGTGAGCAAGTTCCGGATGAGGATGGTCGAGCTGAACGAGCAGATCACCTGGGTGCCCGAGCACGTCAAGCACGGTCAGTTCGGCAAGTGGCTGTCCGGCGCGCGCGACTGGTCGATCAGCCGCAACCGGTTCTGGGGCTCGCCCATCCCGGTGTGGCAGAGCGACGACCCGAACTACCCGCGTACCGACGTGTACGGGTCGCTCGACGAACTCGAGCGGGACTTCGGTGTCCGGCCCGCCGACCTGCACCGGCCGGCGATCGACGAGCTGACCCGGCCGAACCCGGACGACCCGACCGGGCGCTCGGTGATGCGGCGCGTGCCCGAGGTCCTTGACTGCTGGTTCGAGTCGGGCTCGATGCCGTTCGCGCAGGTGCACTACCCGTTTGAGAACCGCGAGTGGTTCGACTCGCACTACCCGGGCGACTTCATCGTGGAGTACATCGGGCAGACCCGCGGCTGGTTCTACACACTGCACGTGCTCGCGACCGCGCTGTTCGACCGGCCGTCGTTCCGCACCTGCGTCTCGCACGGCATCGTGCTCGGCAACGACGGTCGCAAGATGTCGAAGTCGCTGCGGAACTACCCGGACGTCAACGAGGTCTTCGACAGCTACGGGTCCGACGCGATGCGCTGGTTCCTGATGGCGTCGCCGATCCTGCGCGGCGGGAACCTGATCGTCACCGAGCAGGGCATCCGCGAGGGGGTGCGGCAGGCACTGCTGCCGCTGTGGAACACCTACTACTTCTTCGCGCTGTACGCGAACGCGGAGTCCTACCAGGCATCGCCGCGCACCGATAGCCAGCACGTGCTCGACCGCTACATCCTGGGCAAGACCCGGTCGCTGGTGGAGAACCTCACCGGGCAGATGGACTCCTGCGCGGTCGCCAGCGCCTGCCAGGAACTGCGCGACTACCTCGAGCTGCTCACCAACTGGTACATCCGGCGGTCCCGTGACCGGTTCTGGGCGGGCGACCGGGCGGCGCTCGACACGCTGTGGACCGTGCTCGGGACCGTCACCCGCGCGGCGGCGCCGCTGCTGCCGATGACCGCGGAGACGATCTGGCGCGGCCTCACCGGCGGCGAGAGCGTGCACCTGGAGGACTGGCCTTCGGTCGAGTCGTGGCCGTCGGACGCCGGCCTCGCCGCGACGATGGACCTGACGCGGATCGTGTGCAGCGCCGCGCTGAGCCTGCGCAAGAACCAGCAGCTCCGCGTCCGGCTGCCGCTCGCCACGCTCACCGTGGCCGATCCGTCGGCGGCGGCGCTGAGCGAGTTCGCCGACATCATCAAGGACGAGGTCAACGTCAAGGAGCTGGCACTGCGAGCCGACCCGGCGGCGCTCGGCACCAGCACGCTCACCGTCAACCCGCGCGTGCTCGGCCCGCGGCTCGGCAAGCAGGTGCAGGACGTGATCCGCGCGGTGAAGGCCGGCGACTGGTCGCAGTCCGGCGACGTCGTGACGGCCGGCGGCGTGCAGCTCCAGCCCGGCGAGTACGAGCTGAAGCTCACCGCGGCCAACCCGGAGTCCACGCTGGCGCTGCCGGGCAGCGACGGGCTGATCGCGCTGGACACGACGGTGACACCTGCGCTGCTCGCGGAGGGCACCGCCAGGGACGTGGTCCGCGTCGTGCAGCAGGCGCGCAAGGACGCCGGGCTCGACGTCTCGGACAGGATCACGCTGGTCATCGGCGCCGACGGCGCGACGGCGGACGCGGTGCGCACGCACCAGGCATTCATCGCCGGCGAGACCCTGGCTGTCGGGCTCGACGTCGTGCCCGCAAGCGACGTGCCAGCGGGGGACGTGCCAGCGGGGGACGGGCCAGCGGGGGACGGGCCAGCGGGGGACGATACCGCCGCGGCGCAGCCCGTCGGCGACAACGGGGAGGTGCGCGTCCGGGTGGTGCGCGCCTAGCGGGGAGCGGCGATGAGTGAATTCGCCTACGCCGAGGCGCTGCGCATCCTGGGCGTGCGCGCCTCGGTGGATCTCGACCCGGTGCTCGCCGCGGCATGCCCCGACGGCTGCGACCCGGTCGTTTACCTGGCCGATCTGTCCCGCCAGACGCTGCTGCCGCTGTCGGCCTCGCTGCCCGCGGAGCCGGTGACGGGGACGCTGGCGGGCAGGGCGTTCACCACGGGACAGCCGACGGCCGGCACCCGTGACGGCCGGGCACGGGTGTGGGTGCCGGTGCGCGAGCAGACGGCCAGGATCGGCGTGCTCGCGCTGACCCTGCCCGACGACGGACCGGACGCCTTGCGGCAGGCGGAGTTCCTCGGCGTGTTCGCCGGGCTGATCCTCGGCGGGATGACCCGGATCAGCGACACCCCGCACGTTCGACGGCGTGCGGGCCGCGGCGTGTCGCTGCCCGCGTCGATGCAGTGGGACCTGCTGCCGCCGTGGAGCGTGCGGGTCGGCAACGGGCACGCGGCAGGCATGCTCGAGCCGGCCTACGACATCGCGGGCGACGCCTTCGACTACGCCGCCGACGGCGGCATCCTGCATTTCGCCATCATCGACGGAATGGGGCACGGGATCGGCTCGACGCTGCTCGCCACTCTCGCCGTGGGCGCCTACCGGCACGCACGCCGCGCCGGGTCACCGCTGGCGGACATGCACACCGCCATCGACGAGGCCATGGCCGCCGAATACCAGGACCTCTCCTACGCCACCGGTGTCATCGGCACGCTCGCCCTCGACAGCGGGCGGCTGGACTGGACCTGCGCTGGCCACCCGCGGCCGCTGCTGCTGCGCGGCAGGAACGTGGTGGCGGAACTCGACAGCGACGCCACCGTCCCGTTCGGGCTCGGCACCGGCACCCCGACAGTGGAAACCAGCGACCTGGAACCGGGCGACGCCGTGCTCCTCTACACCGACGGCGTGACCGACGCGCACACCCAAGACGGCGACCTGTTCGGTCTTGACCGGCTGGTCGACCTCCTGGAGCAGCAGGCCGCCGGCGAGCAGGAACCCGAGGAACTGCTCCGCAGGGTCGTCGGCGCGGTCCTCGAGCATCAGGGCGGCGACCTGCGCGACGACGCCACGCTTGTGCTGCTGCGCTGGGCAGGCGCCTGAGGCGGCTTCGCGGCCGGCTGGGGCGAGGCGTTCGGGTTCGAGGCCGCGCCGATGGCGCGCTGGGCCGTCGAGGAGCTGATCGCCCCGCTGTGCCTGGGCCGTGACGCCACCCGCATCGGACCGCTGATGCGGGAGATCCAGGAGAAGCTCCAGGTCTTCGGCCGCGGCGGCACCGTCATCCACGCGCTGTCCGCGGTCGACACCGCCCTGTGGGACATCGCCGGCCGCCGCTACCTGGCCGGCTGACGGCTCGCGCCGCCCCGCCGCACGCAGATAATCACATCTGTGTAATTCCCTGTGGACAGAGCGCGCGCGAGCCTGCCGTCGGCCCCGGTTACTGCCGGTTCGCCGGGCCCGCGTTGGCGACGATCGCCGCGAACGGCGGGACGCACAGCGCCACGGCGGACATCACCACGGCCGCCGTGATCGAGAACCGCCAGATCAGGGTCCACGCCAGCACGATCAGCAGCACGCACACGCCCATCGTCACGAGGTAGGCCCGGCGCCGCGTCCCCAGGCCAAGGGGCCCGCGCGGCCGGTGCGGCCCGCGCGGCGGCCGGCCGTCGTCCGGCATCGGCATGCAACCGCCTCCTCCCCGGCTACCGTTCCCCTGATCAAGCGAATCACCGGTCTTATCCCGAACGGATACAGCCGCCTCGTGCCGCCCACCGCGATGCCATCGCGGGGTGGCGCGGCAGGGACGGCGCTGCCCGCCCGCGCCGTGTCCGCCAACCGCTTGTGCGCCGCTCGCGTGCCCAAGCTCAGGGGGTGGCCGTGCGGACGACCACTACCAGGTAGCGGCAGTCATCCGCGGTCTCGTTGCGGAACTCCCGCGACTGCGGTTCGCCGAGCTCGAACGTGTCACCTGGGCGCAGGACGTGGACAGCGGGCCCGTCCGCCATTGTCAGCTCGCCCGACACCACCCAGACGAGCTGGGCGATGAACGCGTACGCACCCGCCGGATACGGCACGCGTGCCCCGGCCGGCAGCGTCACCTCGGTGACCGCCGCGGGAAACGCCGGGGACGACACCGGCCGGCGCAGGTACCCGGTGTCCGGGTCGCGCCACCGCGGCGAGTCCGCCGCCCGTCGCACCTCGGCGGCGCGCTGCCTCCGGCCGCCGGGCGGCGTCTCCCCGCCAAGGCCCGGCCCGGCTGCCGACCCGACCGTTGGCAGGCCGGCGGCCGGGGAAAACAGCTCGGGCATGCTGAGCTGAAGGGCAGCGGACAGCTTGCCGAGCACAACGGCGGTCGGGCTGCTCTCACCGCGTTCGATCTTGCTGATCATCGCCCTGGACACGCCAGACGCTTCGGCGAGCCGGTCGATCGTCCAGCCCCTGGCCCGCCGCTCGCCGCGAAGTCGTTCGCCGAACACCGCCATTGAATCTACTATAGTAGACATGACTCCACTATATAAGATTCGGCCCGCCGGGACCGGGGACTCCGAGGCGATCCGCGCCATACGCAACGACGTGATCGCACACTCGACGGCCATGTGGACGACCCATCAGTTGACACCCGAGGACAACAGGGAATGGCTCGCCGACAACCTGACCCGCCGCTCGGTCTACATCGCCGAGGCCGACGGAACGCTGATCGGCTTCGCGAACTGGTCCCCCTGGCGCCCCAAGGACGGCTACCGGCACACCGTCGAGGACTCGGTATACGTGACGGACGGCCACCAGGGCCGCGGCCTCGGCGCGCAACTGCTGCAGACCCTGATCAGCGGCGCCACAGAGTCCGGTGCACACGTCATGATGGCCTCCATCGAGGCGTCCAACACCCGTTCGGTCGCGCTGCACGAGCGCCTCGGCTTCAAGACAGTCGGCACCGCCCGCGAGGTCGGCACCAAGTTCGGCCGCTGGCTGGACCTGACCATGATGAGCCTGGCCCTGTAAGGTCAGCGGCCGCTCACCGCCGAGGCGGACGCCGCATCGTCCTCGACACGTAGCCGCAGGCTTCGGCGGCCCCGCGGACAGGGTGAACCTCAGATGCAGCGCATGACCCCGGCCGACGGCACGTGCGCTCTGCGCTTCTTGGTGTTATCAGGATCGGCTGCCGGCTGCCCTGCACTCCGGAGGTGACATCGTGGGTCATCCGCGGCAGACGCCTGGACAAGGCTGAAGAAATGTCCCCTTTATATGCCTTTTTGGGTCGTTGATCAGGGCGGTTTTCATTACTGTGGGCCGTTTGCGGCGCTATTCGCCGCATCTGGTCCACGGTAAGCGCAATGACCGATTCTGCGGTATCGCAAAATGGTACGGCCCATGCGGCGTTTTGCGCATCCGGCCCACGATGATGGCTTCCGCCGGGCGGGCACGTCCGCCTGCTGCGCCGCGGCGACTCGCGGGGATTGCGCGGCGCGCTTCTTGCTGTTATCATAGGTGGGGAGGGTCTGCGGTGCGGGGTTGGGGGTGCGCGGGCCGCGGGGAACGCAGGAAGCACAGCACCGCGAAGAGGGCGCAGGCGACGATCGCGACCGCGATCAGGTAAGAGAGCCGGTAGCCGGCGACCAGGGCCGTCGGGACGGTACCGGGAACGGCGCGGGTCCGTGCCGCCGCGATCGTGGCGAGCACCGCGAGCCCGACAGCCATGCCAACCTGCTGCGAGGCGGCGAGCAGTCCGCCGGCTAGGCCACGGTCACCAGGCGCGACCCCGGCCGTGGCGATCACCGAGGCGGTCGGGAAGAGCAGTCCCATGCCGAACGCGGTGAGCACGATCCCCCGCCGACTCCGCCACCCGGAAAGTTTACATCTCAACTAATTTGCCGCGCCCTGCGCTTCTTGCTGTTATCCAAACGGGTGGTGGCTTTGACTTAATTTAGGTGGTGGCTTTGACTTAGTCGGTGCCCGATTCCATCGCGGCGCGGTCGAGCAGCTCGTCCTCGTGCACCTGGCCCGCGGAGGCGATCGCCTCCGCGCCGCCCTGCGGCATCGCCCCGATCAGCTCGCCGGGCGACGGCACCTGCGCGCCGATCAGCGCCGCGTGGCCGCCGCCGAACATACCGAGGCCGGCGTACTGCTCCAGCTTGGAACGGGAGTCGGCGATGTCCAGGTTGCGCATGGTGAGCTGGCCGATCCGGTCCGCGGGACCGAACGCGGCATCCTCCACCCGCTCCATTGACAGCTTGTCCGGGTGGTAGCTGAACGCCGGGCCCGCCGTGTCGATGAGCGAGTAGTCTTCGCCGCGGCGCAGCCGCAGCGACACCGTGCCGGTGACCGCGGTGCCGACCCAGCGCTGCAGCGACTCGCGGATCATCAGCGCCTGCGGGTCGAGCCAGCGCCCCTCGTACAGCAGCCGGCCGAGCTTGCGGCCCTCGTTGTGGTAGGCGGCGATGGTGTCCTCGTTGTGGATCGCGCAGACCAGGCGCTCGTACGCGGCATGCAGCAGCGCCATGCCCGGTGCCTCGTAGATGCCGCGCGACTTCGCCTCGATGATCCGGTTCTCGATCTGGTCGGACATGCCGAGGCCATGCCTGCCGCCGATCGCGTTCGCCTCGAGGACCAGGGCCACGGCGTCGGCGAATTCCTTGCCGTTGACGGCGACCGGGCGGCCCTGCTCGAAGGTGATGCTCACGTCCTCGGACGGGATCTCCACGGACTGGTCCCAGAACCGCACGCCCATGATCGGCTCGACGATCTCGACGTTCGCGTCCAGGTGCTCCAGCGACTTGGCCTCGTGGGTGGCGCCCCAGATGTTCGCGTCGGTGGAGTAGGCCTTCTCCTTGCTCGCCCGGTAGGGCAGCGCGCGGTCGGCGAGCCACTGCGACATCTCCGCGCGACCGCCGAGCTCGCCGACGAACGCGGCGTCGAGCCATGGCTTGTAGATCCGCAGCGACGGGTTGGCGAGCAGGCCGTAGCGGTAGAACCGCTCGATGTCGTTGCCCTTGTAGGTGGAGCCGTCGCCCCAGATCTGCACGTCGTCCTCGAGCATGGCCCGCACCAGCAGCGTGCCGGTCACCGCGCGGCCAAGAGGCGTGGTGTTGAAGTACGCACGGCCGCCGGACCGGATGTGGAACGCGCCGCAGGTCAGCGCGGCCAGGCCCTCCTCGACCAGCGCCGCCTTGCAGTCCACCAGACGGGCGCCCTCCGCGCCGTAGGCGCCTGCCCGGCCGGGCACGGACGCGACGTCTGGCTCGTCGTACTGCCCCAGGTCGGCGGTGTAGGTGTAGGGCACCGCCCCCTTCTCGCGCATCCACGCGACAGCAACGGAGGTGTCGAGGCCGCCGGAGAAGGCGATACCGACACGTTCACCGACAGGCAGGGAGGCGAGCACCTTGGTCATGGCTGCAATTATATGCATAGGACTGCATGACCATGCAACGTCTCCCCGCCCAGGTGCCGCCGCCAGCCGGCGGCGGCGCCAACCGCTTATCGCTCTTCCCGGCAATTACTGACTTATAGCACCACGTAAGACTGGGCGATCTGGAATGGTTATGACCAGCACGACCCTCCGAGAGAAGGCAGGGCGATGACAGTCACGGGCCCGGCCCAGCCGAACGCCAGCGCCGCCCCGGCCGGCACCCTGACGGTGTACAACGTGCTCGACACCACGTGGTCGGGCGGCGCTGACCCGGCCGGCGTGAAAGACAGCGCAGCGGCATTCCAGGCGGCGCTGTCCGCCATCGCCTCCGCTCAGGGGGGCGTGCTGTACGTTCCCACCGGCTCATACAAGCTCACGTCGGGCGTGACCTACCCCGGCACCGCGCCGCTGCGCATTCTTGGCGACGGTCCGCAGGCGTCGCGGATCAGGATGGCGAGCGCCTCGTCCAGCGTCAGTTACCTGAGCATCACCCAGAACGGCGCGTTCGGCGACGAAAAGGGCCAGGACGGCACCGTCATCATCGAGAGCCTGTCGTTCCACAACGACACCTACAGCGGCGCCTTCGCGAACACGAACATCGCTCTGTCCCTGAGCGGCGTCAACTTCGGGAAGATCAGCGACGTCTGCTTCTACAAGGGCTCGGCACCACAGCGGGTCAACCAGGCCATCGTCTGTCACGGGTGCAATCAGGTTGACATCGACAACTGCAACATCTTCGCGGCCGTCAACGGGATCGCCTTCACCGGGTACTGCCAGGTCAACAACGTCTCCAACACCTCCGTGTGGACCCCGGCGGGCACCCGCGTGAGCACCGCCGCGGGCGTCCTGTACGCGGGCCAGACCCTGACGGCCAACATGGAGAACGTGATCTTCCACCGCGGTGACCGGGGCATCCTGTGGACCCAGGACAGCGGGGGTGCCGTCCCGCACTTGTTCTTCGGGTACAACGTCCAGCCGAACAACCACAGCGTCGCCTGCATGGAGTTCGACGCCGGAGCACAGGTCTACCTGACCGAGTGCTTCTTCTCCAACGCCAAGTCGCTCGTCGGCGCCGCCGTGCCCGGCCTGGTCTTCGGCCCGAGCTTCCAAGGCTCCGCGCTGGTCAATGGCTGCCAGTTCAACGGGATGCAGGGGCATGCCGTCTCGATTCAGGGCGGTACCGGCTTCATCGTCAAGGGCTGCGAGTTCGGCGGGAACTCGGCCTACAAGAATGCCGCCAACGCCTACGACGAGATCAACATCGGCGGGTCCGCGGCCGAGGTCACCATCGACAGCTGCCACTTCAACGTGAACGCGCTGGCCGGACTCGGCACGAGCAACCAGCCGCGCAGCGCTGTCTACGTCGCCGCCGGGGCCAGCAGGGTGACGCTCGCGAACAGCAGGGGGCCGGGCACCGGCTACGGCACCGCGGCCGTCGTGGACAACGCGAACGCGGTACAGAAACACGGATGCGTCGGCCTCGGCCTGCCCGACAGCACAACCGGAGCGGGCTCGACGGTGACGACGGCGACCGGCGCGAACCTGTCCGCCGTGGTCACCATCCCGGCAGGCGATATGACGGCGGGAACCGTCTACAAGGTGCGATGCTTCGGCACCGGCACGCAGGCCGCCGGAGCGGCACAGCACCTCAGCCTGCGGATGACGCTCGGCGGGAACAGCCCTGGCACGTTCACCGCACAGGGGACGCCGGCGGCGGGGGCGCCCTTCGCATGGGCGTACGAGTGCCTGCTGTACGTGACCGCCGCGGGGACCGCCGGAGCGGTCGCGTCCGCGGAGGTCTTCTCCTGGGGCGGCAACGGCACCGGCCCGGCCACGCCTACCTCCCATAACGGCGCCGCCAAGCCGGTGAACACCACGCAGGCCAACGCCCTCGTGCTCACCGCCGCGTGGGCGGCCGTCGCCGGCGGGCCGGCCATCAGCTGCGCGGCGACCATCCTTGAGCGCATCGGCAACTCCCCGTCACGCTGACCACCCGGACGCCGGGGCGGCGTGTCAGTCGGCGGTGGCCACCATCACGTCCGACGCCTTGACCACGGCGATGACCTGCGCGCCTTCGGTCAGGCCGAGCTGGCGGACCGCCTCGACCGTGATCGAGGCCACCAGCCGGACGCCGCCCGCGTCGAGTTCGACGTTGGCGATTGCCTCACCGGAGTTGATGGCGGTGACGCGGGCCGGAATCTGGTTGCGTGCGCTGAGCTTCATGCGGTGCTCCTCCTTGTTCTTCCCGTCGACATGTACCCGCACGTGGGCCCTCATGAGCCGAAACCGCGAAAGGCCCGCGATAACATTTCCTCCCGTCCGCATCGGACGTCACACTGATGAGACCTCGTCGACCTGGTAACAGGGGCACCTCGCATTTAAGCCGGCCACTTTACGCGGGTAGTGACACTATTTACCTAAAAAGGCAAAGGCCGTATTTCCTCCTGTTTTACGCTTCGGCTTACCGCCTGTAGGCCGCACATCAGGAGGATTTCCTTGTTCCGCTCACGCATGCGCATTCTCGCGCCACCGCTGGCAATAGCCTTGCTGGCCCTTTCGGGCTGCGGCGGGCTATCCGCCAATGCCGGAAGCACTAGCCCGAACGGGCTACAGAAAACAACGCTCAACGTCGCCGTCGTACCGGCCGTCGATTCCGCCGGCTTTTTCGTCGCGCTGCATGAGGGCCTGTTCGCCAAGCAGGGCCTCACGATCCACTACACCCCCGCCGTCAGCAGCGAGGTGGTGATCAGCCAGCAGCTCACCGGAAAGTACGACATTACCGGCGGGAATTACGTTTCCTTCATCCAGCATTACGTGGTTGATCATCAGCCGATCGAGATTGTCGCCGAGGGCTCTGTGATGCAACAGGGCACCCAGGCCATCTACACGATGCCCGGCTCGAAGATCAAGACGCTCAAGGAGCTGAAAGGCCACCTGCTTGGCATCAACGCGCCCCTCAATATTAACTACCTCCTGGCCGCCTCGGTGCTCACAGAGAATGGCATCAGGCTGAACCAGGTGCGCTTCCCGACCGCGCCTATTCCGTTCCCGACAATGGCGGCCGCGCTTGCCGCAGGCAAGATCGACGCGGCGGCGATGCCCGAGCCGTTCGCGTCGGCCGCCGAGCAGCAGTACGGCGCGGTGCCGCTGGCCGACCTCAACCAGGGAGCCACCCAGAACTTCCCGATCCAGGGATACGTGGCGACCAAGAGCTGGGTGCAGCAGAACCCGGGCACCCTGCGGGCGTTCCGCACCGCGCTGTCGCAGGGCCAGGAGATCGCCGACACCAGCCGAAGCGCCGTCGAGCGGGCCATGGAGGCGCTGAACGGCCCGCAGAACGGGCAGATACCGCCGCTTGTCGCCGCGGTGATGGCGGTGAACATCTACCCCACCTCCATCGACAAGGTCCGCATCCAGCGGGTCGCCGACGTGATGTACCAGTTCGGTCTGCTGCACTCCCGGTTCAACGTCACCCCGATGATCGGGCCCTGACCCGCCTCGCCGGCCCGCGCGCCGTCACGGTGCGCGGGCCGGCGAACGCTGGCCCCCAAACACACTGCCCAAGCCGGACATATCCGGCGATGTCGCGTTGTTGGGCCTGAGGTGATCACCGCGCGGCACCGCAACATCGCTTTGCTCGTCGCAGGCTGCTACTTCATGGAGATGCTCGACGGGACGATCGTGACGACGGCGTCGCCGCAGATCGGGCGCTCGCTGCACGCGCCGGCCACCGAGGTGGGCCTGGTCGTCACCGTCTACCTGCTGACCCTGGCCGTGCTCATCCCGCTGTCGGGCTGGCTGACCAGGCGGTACGGGAACCGGGTGGTGTTCCTGACCGCGATCGCGCTGTTCACGCTCGCGTCGGTGGGCTGCGCGGCGAGCGTGAACCTCGGGATGCTCATCGCGATGCGGGTGCTGCAGGGCGCGGGCGGGGCGATGATGGTGCCGGTCGGCCGGACCATGGTGCTGTCACCCGCCGCCAAGGAGGACATTCTCCGCCTCACCTCCTACGTGGTGTGGCCGGGGCTGCTCGCGCCGGTGATCGCGCCGCTGGCCGGCGGCCTGATCACCACCTACGCGAGCTGGCACTGGATGTTCCTGATCAACGTGCCGCTTGGCCTTGTCGCGTTTCCCCTCGCCTGGCGGCTGGTCGCCGGCCAGCACGGCGCGGCGGCAGCCGGACCGCCGCCGCCACTCGACTGGGCGGGCGTGCTGCTCACCTGCGCCGGCCTCGGCGGGCTCACCTACGCCGCGCACCTGGTGGCGCTGCCGGCGCCGCCTGCCGTGCAGACGGCCGCGAGCGCCGCCGCGAGCGCGGCGCTGCTTGGCCTGGCGGTGGCGCACCTGCGGCGGACCGCGCACCCGCTGCTTAACCTGCGCACGCTGAGCGTGCACACCTTCCGGCTGTCACAGCTCGGCGGCACCATGTACTTCCTGGTGGTCGGCGCGATGCCGTTCCTGCTTCCGCTCATGTTCCAGGTGCAGTTCGGCTGGTCGCCGGTCAAGTCGGGCGCCGTCACCGCGTTCGTATTCGCGGGGAACGTCGGCATCAAGCCCGCCACCACGCCGCTGATCCGCCGGTTCGGGTTCCGCACGGTGCTCGTCGTCTCCACCATCGGCACCGCGCTGATCGTCGCCGCGCTCGGCTTCACCACCGCGTCCACGCCGGTCGCGCTGATCGCCGCGCTCGCGCTGGCCAGCGGTGTCACCAGGTCGAGCGGGTTCACCGTGTACAGCACGGTCGGGCTTGCGGACATGGCGCCCGAGCTGATGCGCGACGCCAACACGCTCGCCGCCACGTCCATGCAGCTCGGCGCCGGCCTCGCGGTCGCCGCCGCCACGGTGGCGCTGCGCGCGGGCTCCGCCATCACCGGCGGCGGGCAGGGCGCCTACACGCTCGCGTTCTGTTTCCTCGCGCTGATCGCGGTCGGCTGCGCGGCCGAGGCGCTGCGCCTCGACCCGCTGGCCGGGGACGCCGCGCGCCGCCCGCGGCCCGCCTCCGCCACTGCCTCCGCCCCGCAGGCGCCGCCCGCACCGCCGGCGCCCTCCGGCCTTCCGGGCTGATGCGACCCGACCTCCGGGCCAGCCGTCGGCCGGCTTCCCGGGCTAACCACGGACCGGTTCTCCGGCGACCCGGGCGTGTCTTCGGTCTCCCGTCGTCTCGCAAACCCCAGTACTTGCTGGCCCTTCGGGACTACTGGCTAGTCCTCCCGGGCTAAAGGCGGCGGAAAACCGCGAACTAGCCGGCCGCTCCCCTCTAGCCTGGCGCGATGCGAATGAAGTCAAAGCGGACGATCGCGGCGTCCGCGCTGGCGCTTGCGGTCGTGGGCGGCGGGGCCGTCGCGGCGATCACGATGGCCTCGCCAGGACCTTCCGTCATCGCTCCCGCGTCGCTCCCGTCGGCGGCCGGCCCAGCGGTGACGGCAACCGTGCCCGGCGGAGGCGGAGCGGGGCAGTCCGGCGCGACGGGACCGGCCCAGACCGGGGACGGAAGCGGGCAGCCGTCCACCGCCGCCACCGGCGGCACATACGCACCGGGGACGGCGCCGGAGAGCCGGACACTGACCCGCGCGGCCGGCCAGGGGGCGCCGGGCCCGCTCGCGGCCGGCGTGCTGCCCGCCGACGGCGCCGTGCCTGGCGCGAAGCCCGCGCTGCAGGCCATGGCGGCGGCACGGCATTCGCTCACCGCCCTGCCGCACTCACCGCGACTGCTCGCCGAACTCGGCGGCACCCCGAGCGGCACGCCCACGGGCGGCGCCACGCCCGCAGACAGCGGCAACGGCACGGCTTCACCGACTGCGACGGACTCCCCGGCGGGCACCGGCACCCCGGCGGACACGGGCACCCCGGCGAGCACCGGCACGAGCACGGGTGGTCTCGCTGGCTCCTCCGGCGCGGTCGGCTCGTCGCGGGCGGGCATGGCCGCCGCGGCGGCCGGCGCCACGACCCCGGCGGCTTCGCCGTCCGCCACGGCAACCACCACCCCGGCGCCGACTGTCACCCCCACGCCGTCGGTGACTCCCACCGCGAATGCCAGCCGCACGCTGCCCGGCCTCGACGTGGCCGGGTACCAGCACCCGGTGACCAAGGCCTATCCGAAGGGCCAGGCCATCGGCTGGTCCTCGGTCGCCGCTGCCGGGTACAAGTTCGTCGCGATCAAGGCGACAGAGGGCGACTACTACGTCAACCCGTGGGCGGTCACCGACATGAACGCCGCGAAGGCGGCCGGGCTCTCGGTCACGCCGTACCACTTCGCGATACCCAACGCCAGCGGCGGCGCGGCGCAGGCGCAGTACACGCTCGAGTACTCCGGCTACCAGCCGGGCACCAAGATGCTGCCGCTCATGCTCGACATCGAGTACGACCCGTACACCTCGAGCGACCACACGAACATCTGCTACGGCCTCACCCCGGCCCAGATGACCGCGTGGGTCGGGGGGTTCGTCAACACGGTGAAGTCGATCACCGGCCTTTACCCGGTCATTTACACGACGGCGAACTGGTGGAACACCTGCACCGGCGGGTCCACCGCATTCGGCGCCGACCCGATGTGGGTGGCGGCCTACGGGTTCACCAGCCCGCCGATGCCCGCCGGCTGGTCCGCCTGGACGATCTGGCAGTACACAAGCGGCGGCACGGTCCCGGGGGTGGCCACACCAGGCGCCACCGACCTGGACATCTTCAACCCAGGCCTGGTCGGCCTGATCAACCCGGGCAGCCAGGCGGCCAAGACCAGGGCGCGGGTGTCGGTCTCCGTCCGGTCGCTCGGCGCGCTGGCCGGCGAGGCGGTAACCTGGTCGGCGGCCGGCCTGCCGCCGGGCCTGGCGCTCAGCACGGGCGGCACGATCGCGGGAACCGTCTCCGCGTCCGCCGCGCCGGTGGCGGCCCGGGTCTACCATGTGACGATCTCGGCGCGGAACTCCGCTGGCGTGATCGAGAAGGCGACGTTCGCCTGGCAGGTCAGCCCGACCTGTGCCCATCACCTGACCGCGCAGGTCTGCGCCGGAGGGTAACGGGCCTCATGGCCCCGTCCGTGCCGCTGGCATCCGCCGCCGCGGCACGGACGGGCTTACCCCCGCCCTACGCTGGCGGCTGCCGCGCGCACGCCGGCGGCGCGCATCGCCGCCCGCAGGTCGGCGTTGGCGGCCCTGGCGGTCCGCGCCTCGACGATCCTCGGCCCGGTGCCGCCCGCCGTGGCGGCGACGGCCTTCGCGAGGTCGCCAGGAGCCTCGACGAACGTGTGGGGGATGCCGAACGCCGCGGCAAGCTGGTCGAGCGAGGCGCGGTGCGGCGTGCCGAAGACGCGCTCGAACGGCCCGGGGAACGCGGCGGGCTCGAGCCCGGCGAAGATCCCGCCGCCGTCGTTGTTGACCACGACCACGCACAGGTCAGGCCGCGGCTCCCCAGGCCCGATCGCCAGGCCGGGCGCGTCGTGCAGCAGCGACAGGTCCCCGATCAGCGCGAACGCGACCGCGCCGTGGCGGTCGGCGGCGTGCGCCAGCGCCGCGCCCGCCGCCGTGGAGAAGGTGCCGTCGATGCCGCTCGCGCCCCTGCTGGCGATCACCCGGACGTCGGCCCGCGGTGGCATGAGCAGATCGACATCCCGAACGGACAGTGAGTTCCCGCACCACAGCAGCGCACCCTCCGGGAGGGCGGCGGCCAGCTCGCGTGCCACCTCCGGCTCCGACAGCGCACCCGCACCGGGCGGGTCGCCGCGCCAGTCGCTGAGCACCGCGCCCGCCGCCTCGGTGGCCTCCGCGTCCGCGTCCCGCCACGCCGCAAGCCACGCGCCGGGAACAGCGCCAGGCGCTCGGGTCAGCCGGATCGCGGCGGCGACGTCGGTCGCGGCCCGCTGCGGGTCGGCCCAAAGACCCGGCCCCTGCGCGACGACGATGTGCCGGACCGCGTCCAGTGTCCCGGTCTCACCTGCCCCGGTGGCACCGGACTGGCGGGCGAGCGCGAGCAGCGCGGACTGCGGCCTGGTCAGCCCGGGACGTCCCGCGGCGACGATGACCGCGGGCCGGTGCGCCGCCATGAACTCGGGCGACGCGAGCAGGTACTGGTAGCCGGTGAGCGCGTTCGGCCCGCGGCGGGCACCGGAGGACGGCTCGGCGAGCACCGGCCAGCCGGCCCGCTCCGCGAGTTCGACAAGCGCGGCCGCGTCGTAGTCCCCGTCGCCGCACACCACGACACCGCGCTCCGTCCACGGCAGCTCAAGCGGCGCGGCGACAGGCGCGGCGTCGCTGATCCGCGTCCACGGCTGCCCGTCGGGCCGCCCGTCAAGCGGCTCGGGCCAGTCGATATCGCCGCCTCTTGAGCCCACGGCGCCCGGACGGTCGGCGCCCGGGTTCGTGCTCGCGCGCTTGTTGCTGTTATCAGGGAGAGAGGGCACGGCTCCGACCGCTTGCCCGGCGCTGGCGGCACGCTCGCCGTCCGCGCTGTCGGCAGCGGTCGCGCTGACGCGCTTGTTGCTGTTATCAGCGACTGGAGGGTTGCCGGCCGCCGCGTCCGCGGTACGCGCGGCGGGCGTGTCGGGGACCAGGGGGTCGCGGAAGGGGAGGTTGAGGTGGACAGGGCCCGGCAGGGTGCCCAGGGCACCCGCGGCGTGCGCCCAGGCGCGGCAGGCAAGCGAGCGCCAGTAGCCGGCCATGCCGGGGCGCCGCTCAGGCACGCCCGACTCGGCATACCAGCGGACCGCCGACCCGTACAGCTTGACCTGGTCGACCGTCTGGCTGGCGCCGGTACCGCGCAGCTCGGGCGGCCGGTCGGCGGTGAGCAGCAGCAGCGGGACCGCGGATTCGTCCGCCTCGATGACCGCGGGGTGGAAGTTGGCCGCCGCCGTGCCCGAGGTGCACACCACCGCGACGGGACGCCGGGAGGCCTTGGCGAGGCCGAGCGCGGTGAACGCGGCGGACCGTTCGTCGATCCGCACGTGCAGCCGGACCCGCCCGGCCCGCTCAAGCTCCCAGAACGCGATGGCGAGCGGCGTGGACCGCGAGCCAGGCGCGATGACCACCTCGCGCAGCCCGCAGCGCGCCAGCTCGTCGGCGAGCACGGCGCCGAACGCGGTTGACGGGTTCACCGCAACCCCCAGGCTCCGGCAAGAGCCTGAGCGCCTCTTGCTGTTATCACGAGACGGGTTCCGTTCCCTGGACGTCCGTCAGGTACCGGGCGGCGGCCAGGGCGCGCCGCCGCCACGGCTCCGGATCGGTCTCCCAGCGGTCGAGGGCTTCCTCATCGACGGCGGGGCGGCGGACGGGCAGCACGCCGCCGGTCTCGTGCAGCGGCTGCGCGGTGACGTCGCCGGTCAGCAGGGACATGGTGGCAAGGCCGCACGCGTAGCGCAGTTCGGGCAGCGCCGCCGCCAGTGCCACGCCCGCGGCCAGGCCCACCGAGGAGTCGACCGCGCTTGACACCACGACAGGCAGGCCGCAGGCCTGCGCAACGCGCAGCGCCGCGCGCACACCGCCGAGCGGCTGCACCTTGACCATCACGATGTCGGCGGCGCCCGCCGCGCGCACCCGCAGCGGGTCCTCTGCCTTGCGGATCGACTCATCGGCCGCGATCGGGATGTCGACAAGTCGACGCAGCGCGGCGAGTTCGTCCAGGGTGGCGCACGGCTGCTCCGCGTACTCGAGGCCGTAACGGTCCAGTTCGCGCAGCACGCGGGCGGCCTGGTCCACGCTCCAGGCGCCGTTGGCGTCCACCCGGATCCTGCCGCCGCGCCCGGTGGCGTCCAGCGCGTCGCGCACCGCCTCCACCCGCTCGACGTCCTCGGCCTCGGCCTGGCCGGGCTCCGCCACCTTGACCTTGGCGGTGCGGCAGCCGGACGCGGCGACGATCTCGTAGGCGCGGTCCGGGCCGACGGCGGGCACCGTGACGTTGACCGGCACCGAATCGCGCAGCGGGGCCGGCCAGGGCACGGTCGCGGACTCGATCGCGCTCGCCAGCCAGCGCGCCGACTCCGCGGGACCGTACTCGGCGAACGGCGAGAACTCACCCCAGCCTGCCGGGCCGTGAATGAGCGCCCCCTCACGCACGGTGATGCCACGGAACCTGGTCCGCATCGGGATGGCGAATGCCCGCAGCGTGCCAAGCAGCTCAGTCAGGTCGCTCGTCACGGTTGTCACGCGCGTCCGGACCTGGCCATGAAGCGCGGCACAAGCCCGCGGGCGCCGGTGAGTTTCAACACCACTCGTAACCTCCCGTTGTCCGGGCTCTCACCCTATCGACCGTGAACGTGACTGCCCCTGGCCCGCATCCCCGAACGTGAGGGCGCCCCCTGGCCCGGGCAGTGGGGGGCAGCCACCATGGCCGGGCGGCGCACGCGTACCGTTGGAACCTCGCCGCGACGGCACCGCATTGCGGGGGCCACCGCACCGCGGCGGGCTCGGCCGAGGATTTTCCGCGAGGCACGCGCCGTCGAGAATAGCGGCCGGCGCCTCGGGTAGCGGACCGCGGTCAGCGCCACGGCGCGGAACCCGGGAATGCCCGTGGACCGCGCGCGGTCATGTGAGGTGATGGATGGCATGACGATGAGTGAACAGGCGAACCTGCCTGCCGGGCTTACCCGGCAAGCCGGCGAGGGCGAGCGGCGCCCGCTGCACGCCGTGCTGCTGCACGGCGTGGCTGACGCGGAGCGGCTGCTCGACCCGCTGTCGCGCGCGCTCGACGGCAGCGGGCCTGCCATCCTGCCCGTCGACGCCGCACTGCCGGCGGCGCGGATCTCCCAGCTGTTCGACGCCTTCCAGCCAGACGCGGTCATAGACCTGGACGGCGGAGCGCGCACCCGTTCTGGATCACCGGGGGTGGCGGCGGACACCGCGGTCATCATCGGCACCTCAGGATCCACCGGAGAGCCCAAGGGGGTGGAGCTGAGCGCCGCGGCGCTCACGCACTCCGCCCGGGCGTCGCTGGCGCGGGTGGGCGCGCGTCCCGGCGAGCGGTGGCTGGTCTGCCTGCCTGTCTCGCATGTGGCGGGGCTGCAGGTGCTCGTCAGGTCGCTGCTGAGCGGTACCGAGCCCGCGGTCGCCGCCGAGGCTTGCGCCCAGGCACTGGCCGCCTCGGGCGGCGCGCACCTGTCGATCGTGCCGACGCAGCTGGTGCGGCTGCTCGCGGAGCCGGGCGGCGCCGCCGCGCTTGCGGGTTTCTCGTCCGTCCTGGTGGGCGGCGCCGCTGCGGGCGGCGCCGCGCTCGAGCAGGCCAGGGCGGCCGGCATCGGCGTTGTGACGACCTACGGGATGAGCGAGACCTGCGGCGGGTGCGTCTACGACGGCGTGCCGCTGGACGGCGTCACCGTGCGGGAGGGCGGCGACGGGCGGCTGCGGATCTCCGGCCCTGTGCTGATGAGCCGCTACCACGGGCGGCCCGACCTGACGGCGGCCGCCCTTGACGAAAGCGGCGCCGATGGCCGTAAGGACATTGGCCGCGAGTTCGTCACGTCCGACCTCGGCTACGTCGGCGGCGACGGCCGCGTGGTCATCCGCGGCCGGGCCGACGACGTCATCATCACCGGTGGTCACAAGGTGGTCCCCGGCGAGGTGACGGCGGTGCTGTCGACATGTCCAGGGGTACGTGAGGTCGTGGTGGTCGGCCGGCCAGACCTGGAATGGGGCGAACGGGTCACCGCGGTGGTAGTCCCGGCGGATCCGGCTGACCCGCCTGGTCTAGAATTGCTACGTACGCATGTAAGCGCGCGCCTTCCGCGTTACGCTTGCCCAAGCGAGGTCGTGCTGACGGAGGCTATCCCTGTGCTTCCCAGCGGCAAACCGGACCTCGCAAGCCTCAAGCTGGCAAGAACGTGACGCCAACGGGAACAATCCTGGGCGCGGAGCGTTTATTAAGAGTGCCCCCAGCGAAAGCCGGTCAACCGGAGCTGGGTTACTCATTGTCAACGGGGATCGTAAGACGTGTTGATGTTGAACGGCGCATGTAATGCGCACGTACACAGAAGGAGGGAGGTGCCTCATGCCGCGGATCGCAACAGCCGCCTCGGCTGACGAGGAGGCGAGCTCGTCTCGCGTGGACGACCTGATCCAGCGCGGTCGCAGCCAGGGCCACCTGTCCCTTTCGGACCTGCGGACGGCGTTCGAGCAGGCCGGGCTGACGCCCGGTGAGGCCCGGTCCATTCTGCGGGAGCTGAGCGAAGCCGGAGTGCGGCTTGCCGACGAGGAGACCGAGCTTAAGTCGGCTCCGCGCGGTAGGGCAAAGGTCGCGAGCAGCGTGAAGGCGCCGGCCGCCAAGGCCGCCGCGTCCGAGACCGCCGCACGCAAGACGCGCGCCAAGAAGACCGCGGAGGCGGCGCCCGCCACGGCGTCGGCTAGCACGGTCGCGAGCGCGCCCGCCGTTCGGGCCGCTGAGGGCGACGCCGACGGGGAGTTCGACGACGACGACGCGGCCTCCATCGAGGCAGACGTCGCCGCGTTTGCCGACACGGTGGACCTGGACGATCAGACGCCCGCCATGGGCGACTCGGTGCACACCTACCTCAAGTCGATCGGCCGGACCAGCCTGCTCACCGCCGAGCAGGAGGTCGACCTGGCCAAGCGGATCGAGGCCGGGCTGTTCGCCGAACACAAGCTGGACACCGAACTCGACCTGTCGCCCGAGTTCCGGCACGACCTGGAGCTGGTGGCGGAGGACGGGCGGCGCGCCAAGGCGCACATGCTCGAGGCCAACCTGCGCCTGGTGGTGTCGGTCGCGAAGAAGTACAGCGACCGCGGGCTTTCCCTCCTTGACGTGGTGCAGGAGGGGAACCTGGGCCTGATCCGTGCCGTCGAGAAGTTCGACTACACCAAGGGCTACAAGTTCTCCACCTACGCGATGTGGTGGATCAGGCAGGCCATTCAGCGCGGGTTCGCGGACTCCGCGCGGACCATCCGGCTGCCCGTGCACGTGCTTGAGATGCTGTCCAAGCTGTCGCGCGTCGAGCGTGACATGCACCAGCGTCTGGGCCGCGAGCCCACGCCCGAGGAGCTGGCCGTCGAGCTGGACCGCACCCCGGACCAGATCGAGGAGCTGCTGCGCACCTCGCGGCAGCCGATCTCGCTCGACTCCACGATCGGCGAGGACGGCGAGACGTCGATCGGCGACCTTATTGAGGACGTCGACGCGCCCGAGGCCTCCGAGCTTGTCGACAGGCAGCTCATGGCCGAGCAGCTGCGGTCGGCCCTCGACGCGCTCACCCCGCGCGAGGCGACGATCATGGCGATGCGGTTCGGTCTGTACGACGGCAACCCGCACACGCTCGACGAGATCGGCCGTGCACTCGGGCTGACCCGGGAGCGGATCCGCCAGCTGGAGAAGCAGTCGCTGTCCAAGCTGCGGCACCCGTCGCGGGCGCAGCCGCTGCTCGACTTCGCGTCCTAGTCACGGCGCGCGCGCCAGCGCGCCAGAAGCCGCGTGGCCCTGACCCGGCGAGAGGTCGGGTCAGGGCCACGCGGCTTTTCCGTGCCCGCGCTCGCGGTTGGCGGTGAGGCCGCCGCGCGCTCGCAGTCTGGCTGGACTAGTATTCCCAAGCCGACCCGAAACGGGGCGGGCCAGGACCAAGCACCGCCACACGCGGGGAGGGGCAGCCATGGACGACGACGGCCTGCTTGACGAGATCCAGGAAGACCTCGGCGCCGACTACAGCCCGCAGCTGCGCCTGGCGTCAGGGATGCTCAGCGGGGACGCTCAGGCAGCGGTTCCCTATCTGCTGTTCTCGATCGCCAAGTCGCTCGAGGACATCTCGTTCCTGCTGTCCAACGATTCGGTCAGCGTCGTCATGGAGACCGACGAGGACGACGAGTAACCCCGGCTAGGGACCGCACTCCGCGGGCGGGTTCGGCGAGGAAAGCCCCAGCAGGTGCAGCAGTGCGCTCGCCTCGGGGAACGGGCGGTTCTGCGGGCCGTGCGGCACCAGCGGCGCGCTGGACAGGTCCTTGCCCCCGGCCAGGGCCTTCGGCCGTTGCAGCGAGGTCAGCCGCCTGTGCTGCCACAACGGCGCGGCGGAACGCGCGTCGACTATCACCATGTCGGGGTTGCGCCAGATGATGAGCGCCCACGGGCCGGTGGTCGAGGTGGCCCAGACGCCGACGAACTCCATGTCCTGGATGGCGCCCACGCCCTCAAGCGCCGCGAGCACCGGATTGCCGAACTTGCCGGTCAGGTGCAGCAGGTTCGGCCCGTGTGCGTGCGCCTCGCGGCCGATTTCCGCCAGCCCGCTGATCGCGTCCGCGAGCGGGTCGGGCTCCATGACTTCCGTGGCCACATCGAGCACCACGGCGGGCAGCGCCGCGGAGCCGAACGCGGCGCCAAGCCAGCTGACATACTCCGCGACCCGGTCCTCGTCGGCGGCCAGCAGGAGGTACGCGACGGCCCTCGAGGTCTCGAGGTAGTCGTGCGTCTCGCGGGTCTGCCAGTAGCGGGGCGTGCTCGCGCGCAGGATGCTCAGCGCGACCGCCGCCAGGCTTCCCGCGGCTGCCTCCGCCTCGACGGGCAAGTCACCGTCGGAAAGCCCGCGCAGCGCCTCGGTCAGCAAGAGATACCAGCCTTGGTCGTCGTCGTCCCACGCGCCCTGTGCGGCCACGCACAGCACTGCCTGGATGGCGAGCAGCCGCTCGGCAATCGGCAGCGTTTGGCTGAGTTCTGCCATCTTGGCCGCCCATCGCCGGTACCGGGCGCGCACCTGCTCGGGGACGTCGGCGCCGTCCTGGTTATCGTTCGCCGGCCCGCGGCCCGCGTCCGTCTCGCTGCCGGCCCGCGACGGCTGCGGCAGCCCGAGCGCGAAATGCAGCAGCGGCCGGCCGATCCGCGCCGCGCACTCGTCGAGGTATTCCGGCCAGTGGCCCGGGCGCGGCCGCGGTGCGTCGCCAGCCGCCAGCGCCGCGGCGAACCGCTCGGCCAGACTCGGGTCTTTGAACAGATCCGCCGGCCTGGTGGCAGCGGCCGCCGTTGAGTCGTGCGTCAACGAAAACAGTCCTTACCTCGCTGCCTGCTCACCAGGCGTAGTGCTCGGGCGCCGTCTTATAGCCGGGGAAGATCTCGTCGATCTCGGTCAGGGCGTCGTCGTCGAGTGTGATGCGCGTAGTCCATGCCGCAAGCCTTTCACGGCCCGCGGCGTTCGGCGAAACCGAGGCCGAGCGCTACCCGGCCGGCTTCTTTGTCTGTACATGCGTCAGCAGCCGGCTCATCGCGGCCCGCGAGCGCTTGTGCGCGTACATTTCCCGGTCCGCGCGGCTGAGCAGCTCCTCGACCCGCCGCCCCGGCGCGAGCCGGCGCTCTGGCCGGTCTGGCTCGCGGACCAGGCCCAGGGAGGAGCTCACCTGCAGGCAGAGCCCTCCCGCATACACCGGTTCGCCGGCGAATGCCTGGTCGACGCGCTGGAGCAGCAGTGCCGGGTCTGCCTGGTCCACCCCGCTGAGCACCACCACGAACTCGTCACCGCCGATGCGGGCCACCACGTCGGCGTCCGCAAAGTGCTGAGCAAGACGCCGGCCGGTCACCCGCAGCACCTCGTCGCCGATGGCGTGCCCGTGCGTATCGTTGATTTGCTTGAAATGGTCGAGGTCGCAGAAAACCACCGTCACCGGTGTCTGCGCGGCCAGCAGCTCCTGGAGTCGCTCCTGGAGCAGGACCCGGTTGGCCAGGCCCGTCAACGGGTCGCGTCGGGCCTCGTGACGCAGGTGCGTCTCGCGGGCGCGCTGCTCCGCGAATGCCGAGTGCAGTTCGGCCTTCTCCCGTTCCAGCGTCTGCATTGCCCGCAGTGCCTGCTCGTGCCGGCGGGCGTTGAGTATCGCGATCGCGGCCTGCTCGGCGAACAACTCCACCACGTCGTTGACCCAGGCCGACGGGATGCGCCCGTCCCGAGGGCGGTCCATCGACAGCATACCGATCAGCTCGCCGTCCGGCGCGTACAACGGCGCCACCAGCTCATAGTCTGGCTGCCAGGCGTCCGGGCCGGCGAGCGGCTCGTATTCGGGCCGGTAGGTGGTGATGCCCTCGGCGGTCTCAGCAGCTGGCAGGAATCGCAGCGATCCCCAGGCCTCGCCACCGGATATGTGCTCCACCAGCGCCGTGCGCTGACAGGTCGTGTTGAGCAGCAGCGCCACGGCGTCTGGCGGACCGATGACGGCGATGACACGCAGCTCAGCCGCGTTCGGTTCCTCGGCGATGGTGACGGCGACGTCCTGGTACGGTGTCGCTACGGTCACGCCGTCCGCGATCGCCTCGAGCGTGGGGCGCAGCCCGACCGCGGAGTGGATGGCTGTCAGGGCACGGTTGACCGTCAGCAGCGCAGATAGCGGTATCTGTCGCTCCGAACCCGCGTCTTGGTTCATCTCCCCCGTGACCTTCCGCACGTTGCGAAGTGCGATAACTGTACACGCGCAAATGATCACTGTAAGAGACATATGGGTCGATGGCGGCCATCCCATTGAAACCGCCGGCGCGCTACCATTTATCCATGCGCGCGTTCGTGCTCCAGGGCTGGTGGCGTCTCCGACAGGGACGGCTGCCAGACTGAGCATGCGCTAGATCAACGGCCGTCCGCCGGAAGGGGACGGCCGTTTCGCTTTCCTGGGCTGCCCCTCGCCGCGCGTTCGGCCCTCAAGAACAACTGGCAGGGAGAAACCCATGACAAGCACCATCACCGAGACGCCGGAGATCTCCGCGACCGTCTCGGGCAGCCTCGCAACGGCGCTGCGCCGCTCGGCGGATCTCGAGCGGCGGATCGGCGAGGATCCGCACTCGTTCCGTATCCTCACAGGCGACCGGCCCACCGGCGACCTGCACCTGGGGCACTACTTCGGCAGCCTGCGCAACCGGGTGCGGCTCCAGGACGCCGGGGCGGCGATGTTCATCCTCGTCGCCGATTATCAGGCGCTCACCGACCGGGACGTCGCGGAGCGGCTCGGCGAGCGGGTCGACGGCCTCGTCCTTGACCAGCTGGCGATCGGGATCGACCCGGCGCGATCGGTGATCTTCGCGCACAGTGCCGTCCCCGAGTTGAACCAGCTGCTGCTGCCGTTCCTCAGCCTGGTCACGGTGCCCGAGCTGGGCCGCAACCCGACCGTGAAGGACGAGATCGCCCATTCGCGGCAGGCGTCGGTGAGCGGCCTGATGTTCACCTACCCGGCGCACCAGGCCGCCGACATCCTGTTCTGCAAGGGGAACCTGGTGCCCGTCGGCCAGGACCAGCTGCCGCACCTGGAGGTCACCCGGCTGATCGCGCGGCGGTTCAACGAGCGCTACCCAGGCCCCGGCGGCGTCCCTGTCTTCCCCGAGCCTGACGCGCTGCTGTCCGACGCGCCGCTGCTGCTCGGCACCGACGGCGGGAAGATGTCCAAGTCGCGGGGCAACGCGATCGCGCTGCGCGCCACCGCGGACGAGACCGCCCGGCTGATCAAGGGCGCGCGCACGGACGCGATCAGGCACATCGGCTACGACCCGGAGGCCAGGCCGGCGGTGTCGTCGCTTGTGCTGCTCGCCGCGCTGTGCCTGGACCGCGATCCGGTGGCGGTCGCGGACGAGATCGGCGGCGGCGGGGCGGCGGCACTCAAGCGGGTCGTGACGGAAGCGGTGAACGAACGGTTCGCTGCCATCCGCGCGCGGCGCACGGAACTTGCCGCGGATCCCGGCTATGCCCGCCAGGTCCTGCGCGACGGCTGCGCTCGCGCCCGCGCGATCGCGGTGGACACGCTTGAGGAGGTCAGGGACGCGATGGGCACGCGCTACCGAACGGTCCGCTGACGTTCTGTCCGATCCTGCGCGTGGCCCGTGGCTCGTCGCCCGTTTCGCGGTTAATATCCGGTTGGACCGGGGCCTGGCTAGACCGAAGGGAAGGCGAATTGCGCATTCGCTGGACGACCAGGATCGTGACCGTCGCCGGGGTGATCTGGCTGACCGCCGCGGCCGCGGCGGCGGGGGGCGGCGCGGCTCATGCCGCGCAGGCGAGGAAGACCCAGGCCACGCTTACGGCGGCGGTGAGCGACGCCGCGGGCTACACCATGGCGGGAGGGCTCAGCGGCGTGTCCGCCACATCCGCGGGCAACGCGTGGGCCGTCGGCTACAGCGGCTCCATCTTCAAGCAGAAGACGCTGATCCTGCACTGGAACGGCAGGGCATGGGCGCGTTCGCCTGGCTTCACCCCGGTCACCGGCGGCCTGCTCGCGGTGGCCGCCGTATCCCGGTCGAGCGCGTGGGCCGCCGGCTTCAGCGGCGGTTACGGCAAGGTCCCCGCGCGCACCCTGCTGCTGCACTGGAACGGCAGGAGATGGTCCGCCGTGACCGCGCCGAAGCCGGCGGACGGCGCCTTCAGCGCCGTGACCGCGACGGCGGCGTACGCCTTCGCGGCCGGCTCGACCGCGTCGGGCAAGGGGCTGATCTGGTGCTGGAACGGCGGGACCTGGGCGACGACGCGGGTCCCGGCCATCCCTGGCGGCGGCGGCGTCAACGGCATCGCCGCGCGGTCGGCGACAAGCGCCTGGGCGGGCGGTGACGCCACGGAGAGCACTCAGATCTCCGACATGCTCATGCGTTGGAACGGCGCGACGTGGTCGCTGGTGCCCCGCTTCCCGATCCGCGGCCGCTTCTGGACCATCAACGGCATGGCGGAGGGCCGCGGCGGCACGGCGTGGGCGGTCGGCAGTGACGCCGACACCCTGACCAACGCGGCGATCAGCATGTACTTCAACGGCCAGAACTGGGTGAAGGTCCCAAGCCCGAAGAATGCCGCGTTCGTCGCGGTCGCGGCCGTGCCCGGCGGGACCGCGTGGGCGGGCGGCGAGGCCTACCAGGGGTCTGCCGTCGACCCGCTGCTCGAGCGGTGGACGGGGACGTCCTGGGTGCGGACGCCGAGCCCGGCCCTGGGCGGGAGCGTCCAACTCGGCGGTGTCGCCGCCACCTCGCCGGGCAACGCCTGGGCGGTCGGCTTCACCGTCAACGGTAACGCAACCAAAACGTTCATCCTGCGCTGGAACGGCGGTGCATGGCGTTGATCGCGTTCCTCCGATAACCGCGCGGTGTGAGTGTTAACGTGAACGTGAACGTGAACGGAGATTCATGAACCGCGGCGGCTGGCCGTGCGTGATAAATGACATCGGGCCTTTAGCTGGAGAGCGCGATGAGTCACTGGGATTTCGGTTACCCGCCGTCGGGCCAGCGCGATGCCGCGCCGTCGTCGGGCGCGGGCGGCGGTCAGGGCCCCTGGGCCGCGGACGATTTCTGGGCACCCGGCGATCGCTGGCAGGCCGAGGGCGACTGGCCCGCAGAAGACGAAGTGGTGGACGGGGGCATGGCGCCGTATCCGATCACTTATGAGCGCGACGTGGCTGTTGCTGCCGAGCAGCCGCCTTCCGGCCTGGCTCCTGACGGCGGCGGGGCTCCGGCCTTTGCGACCTGGCCTCCGGCGAACTCCGAGCCGGAGCAGGACGCGTCGTACGAGCCGTGGCCGCCGGCGCCCTACCCTCGCCAGCAGGACACCGTCGCGCTGTTTGCGGACCGCGCCGCGCGGTGGGGCGACCAGTACGAACCCGACCAAGACGGTTTCTACCTCCCCGGCGGCGGCGCGGGACGCGGCCGCCGGGGACGGCCGGGCCGCTCCCATCGAGGGCGCGGCCCCGCCAGACCGCGCTGGCAGATCCCGGCCGCGGTGATTGTGTTCGCGGCCGTCACCGGCGCCAGCGCGATCCTGCTCACCAGCGGGCACCCGGGCGGTCACGTCAGCCAGGGCGGCGGTTTCACCGCCCCGACCGCGACGCCGACCCTTTCCACGTCGGCCACCGCGACAGCCTCGCCGTCGACGCCTGCCGCTTCGTCCGCTCCGATCACTCTTACCCAGGCTCAAGCGGTGCTCGCCCGGTACACGACGGTGAACAACGGCGCGAACGCCCAGCGCAGCAACACGCTGCTCGCCGTGGCGGAGACCGGCTCCAGCTTCGCCATCGACACCGGCCTCTACCAGCGCCAGCGCGGCCTCGGCCTGGCGCCCTACCCGGCGTTCGGTCCGGTCCAGGCCAGCTACTACATCCCGCGCCAGGAGCCCGCGGGCGGGCCGCGCTGGTTCGCGGTGCGGGTCGCCAACGCGTTCTCCGCTCATCCCAAGCAGGTCACGTCCATCGAGTACCTGCTGTTCATCCAGGCGACCCCCGGCGGGGCCTGGCGGAACGCGGTCGAGCCCTACCTGCTGCCTGGCGCGACCGCACCTCAGGTCGCCGTCGGCACCGACGGCCTGGCCACGGCGGTCTCCCCCACCGACTTGACTGTCAACGTCCCTCCCGGCCAGCTCCCCATGGTCACGGCGGGCGCGCTCGACGGTGCAGACAACATCGTGGCCGATCCCGGGAACCTGTCCGACATGGCCGACCTGCGGTTCTGGCGCGGCAAGCTGCCTGGCGCGACCGTCACCGACACCCACGCGCCCGCCGCCGGCGCCAACCAGCAGGAGTTCGCGCTGCGCACCAGCGATGGCGGGGCGCTGGTCTTCTACACCGACACCGCCGAGCTCACTATCACCGCGCAGCCGGGCACCATGCTGCACCTGACGGTCCCGGGCTTCTTCTCCCCCGCCCAGGCGCTGACCCAGGCGAGGATGAGCTACCTGGAGCAGTTCGCCACCTACGACCCGCCCGCCGGCACAGGCTCGCCGCGCGTCGTAGCCGACTACTCGGGCATCACCGGCGCGAACTAGGCGCCGGGCGGGATGGGGGCGTCGTGGGATGGCAGGGTGAAGTCGCCGCCCAGGTAGCGGAAGACCGGATCGGCGGAGTCGGGGCTCGCCGGGTCGCCGGCGGCGGCGAGGACCTCGGCGGCGTAGGGCTCGGCGTCGTCTCGCGGCTGGTAGCCGAGTGCCCGCGCGCCGTCGAGTGACACCCAGCCGCCGCGGGTGTTGGCCGACACGCCGTAGATGACGCGGAAGCCGGGGGCGGGCGCGGTCAGGCAGGCCTCGAAGAGCCGGCCGGCGTCGTCGGGCGACAGCCAGGTGGACAGCATCCGCGGGTTCAGCGGCCGCTCGAAGCAGGACAGGATGCGGACGCAGACGGCGTCAAGGCCGTACCGGCTGGCGTACAGGGCGGCGATGGCTTCGCCCGCCGCCTTGGAGACGCCGTAGTAAGTGTCCGGCGCCGGATAGGCGGCGTCGGGGACGGGAAACGACTCACGCGGCGCGAACCCGACCGCGTGATTGGACGAGGCGAAGACCACCCGCGGCACTCCGGCGCGGCGGGCAGCCTCGAAGACCGTGTACGTGCCGTTGATGTTGACGTCGAGCACCGGCGCCCATTCGGCCTCGGACGGGATGCCGCCCAAGTGGATGATCGCGTCAGCTCCCGCACAGGCGGCGGTCATCGCGGCCATGTCGGTCACGGACGATGTGACGGACTCCTCGCCGGGACCCGGCCCGCCGGGCAGCGGCACGACGTCAAGCAGGCGCAGCACGCGTCCCTCGTGCGCCAGCCGGGAGCGGAGCATGGTGCCGATGCTTCCCGCGGCGCCGGTGATGAGGATGGTCGGCATGGACAGATCCTAAGACTCGGGCGAGCAGCTGGCCGGCCTCCTCGGCGAGGGCCCGCATGCCGAGCCGCCCCGCCGTCGCCGCGGCCTGGTCGAGCAGCCGGACGGCGGCGTCGCGGTCGGCCCCGACCCGGCCACCGAGGGCACGGCCGGCGCTGAGGCGGCCGATGAGGGCGCGTGCCCTGTCCACCTGGAGCCGGGCCGCGTGCGGCGGCGCGGCCGCGACCTTGCCCGCCACGGCGTCGAACAGCCGCAGCGCCTCGCCGAAGTCCTCCCCGGCGAGGGCGAGCAGGCCGGCGAACCGCTCGGCGGGACCGAGCGGGACCGACGGCCAGCCCGCGAGGACGATCTCGCCGGCGTGCCGGTCGATGATCGCGCGCAGCCGGACGGCGATGTCGGGGAGCATGTCCCCCATCGGGTCTTCTCGCGAGCGGCGACGGCCCTGCGGGCTCATCGCCCAGCAGGTCTCCGCGAGCATCGCGGCGACCGAGACCGTCCAGCCGTGCGGCGGGAACGCGGCGAACCGGTGGTATTCCTCGTCGAGCGCCCGCACGTGCGCCGCGGCGCCGGCCAGGTCGCCGTCGTCGGAGCTGGTGAGCGCGAGCGCGACCCGCCAGATGGGGAAATACGCGTGGCCCTCGATCTGCCGGTAGACCTCGGGGTCGCTGTGGCTGAGGATCTCACCGCGCTCGCGGCGCAGCCAGAGCACCTGTCCCTGCCAGGTCTGCTGCAGCGTGTCCGCCACGCGCGCCTGCTCCGCGTGCGCCTGGGCGACGAGCGGCGCGGCGACGCCGAACAGCCGGTCTTCCGCCGCGTCGAACCTGCCGAACCACAGGTCGAGTGCGGTCTCCATGGTGAGCTGGAGCCATCGGGAGGCGTGGCTGTCCGGCATGCTCCGCTCATGGGCGAGCAGCGTGCTCTGCGCCTCGGTGACCTGGCCGAGCCTGAGCTGGTCGACCGCCAGCGTCATCAGCGCCTGCCGCTGGAAGTACGGCGACCTGGCGAGCAGGCTGACCCGGTCCAGGCGCTGCGACAGCTTGACTGTCTCGGCCGGCGGGTCGTAGTCGTACAGCGCCCACCGGCATTCGTTAAGCACCTCGCAGGCCGCGGGCGGCGGCAGGCCGGCCGCCTGGCCGAGCGCCGCGCGGGCTAGGGCGACGCCGCCCTGCCTGATCTCATCGGCCTCGGTGCCGAGCACCGGGACGGCAAGCGTTGACTTGCGTGCCAAGTGGGCGGTGAGCTGCAGCCGCAGCGCGACCGCGAGCTCCTCGTCGTGGCCGTCCAGGGCGGCGATGCCGTCCTGAAGCCCGCGCAGCAGGTACCAGTCGATCTTGCCCGGGTCGGTCCACCGGCGGGCGAGCCTGATCAGCGCCTCCGCCCGCACCAGCGGCCGGTCGGCCGCGATGTCGAAGGCCAGCTGGTACTCGCGGTCGGCCGCGGTGACCGCGCCGCGCTGGTCGAGTGCGTCGCCGAGCGCCAGGTGCAGGCTGGCTCGCAGCCCCAGATCCCGCGGCCTGTGCATGATGCCGGCCCTCGCCCATGCCTCGGCCGCCTCGCCGCTTGCCCGCTCGGCCTGGGCCGCCGCGAGGAAGGCACGCGCCGCCTGGTCTGGTGACAGGTCACGGTCGGCGCGCAGCGCGTGCTCGGCGATCCTCACCGGCAGGCTCGGGTCGGGATCTCCCCCGGCAGGGACGCGCTCGGTGAGCGCGGCGAACGCGCGCGCGTGCAGGGCACGCCGCAGCGCCGGGTCGGCATCGAGCCTGGTGATCACGTCGTCGCGGTGGCTGCCGTGCGTGAAGCGCACGCCCGCCGAGGTGTCGATCCACGCCATGCGGCGGGCCCGCAGTTCCTCGCTGTCGGCCTGTTCATCGGTCAGGCCGAGCATGCTGGCGACAAGCGCGGTCTCGATGGCCAGGCCGGTGGCGGTGATCGCCGCCGCCGCCAGCCAGGCGGATGGCACGCTGGCGTCGTCGGCCGCGGGATGCGGGTCGCCCGGATCGCGCGGCCACGGGGCAAGCGCGGCCTCGCCGGCCACATGGTCGCCGATCCGCACCGGCTCTCCGCCGGTCGCGCGCGCGACAAGCGCGATCTCCTCCGCCGTCGGCTCGTGCTCGCGTACCTGCCGCAGCCAGCCGCCGATCGCCTCGTCCGGCAGTGGCCCGAGGAACAGGCGCACCGGCCCGGCCCCCGCGTCGGCCGCCGCCTCCTCCCACGGCACGGTGTCCTCCGGCACGGTGTCGCCTGCCTCGTCGCACCCGAGGAGCACCACGCACACCGGGGCGTCGCGCAGGCTGGCGAGGAACGGGCCGAGCAGGTCCCGCGAGCGCTCGCTGAGCCGGTCCGCGTTGTCGACGGCCACGACGAGGCCCTTGCGGGCGGCGACGTTCCTTGCCAGCAGGCTCAGCGCCCCGGTGATCTCCGCGAAGCGCGCCTGCTGTGCCTGGTCGGGCTCTCGCGGTACGGACGCGCCGGCCGGCGGCGCGACGAAGTCAAGCAGCGCGCGCCGCTGCCCGAGCGTCAGCCACGGCGCCGCGAGATCCCGTCCCTGGCCAAGGTCCCGGCACGCGGCGGGCCATAGGCGCCTGGCGATCTCCTGCCAGGACCGCAGGTCGCCCGGCTCGTCGGCGTCGACGAGCACGACAGGGACGCCGGCCGCGCCGGCGGCCGCGGCGAACTCGGCCGCCAGCCTGCTCTTGCCGCGCCCGCTCGCGCCGCGCGCGAGGACGGTGGCGGGGCGGCCGTCGAGCATGCCCGCGAGCACCTGGCGGAACGCGGCCATCTCGGCGTCCCTGCCGACCATGACCGGCGGGCTGCCCGCCACCGGCGGGCGCCGCTCCGCGGCGAGCGGACGGTGCACGCCGATCCCCGCCTCGGCGAGCATCAGCAGGTCGTCGGCGCGCGCCACAACGCGCTCGCCGAGGCGGTGCCCGCTGCCGGGGCCGCGCCGCGCAGCGAGCATCCGCCCTGCCTCCTCGCCTCCCGGCCAGTCGTGCAGGGCGATCAGGAAGTTCGCCAGCCAGCCGATGTCGCGATCCGCGGCATACTCGCCGATGGGCTGGCCACGGTAGGCGCGGGCCGCACGGTACGGGGCGCCCTGCCGCAGCGCGGCCTCGGCCAGGGTGCGGACGACCTGGTCGCTCGCCTGCTCAAGTTCCGTCCGCAGGCGCCGGCACGCCTCGGGCGGGCCGTCGGGCCACAGGCCGGCGAACGGCTCGCCGCCCCACAGCGCGGCCGCCGTGGTCAGCAGCCCGACCGCTGCCGTCTCCTCGCCGCCGTCAAGCAGTGTCTCGGCCTGCCTGGTCAAGGCGAGAAAGCGGAATGCGTCGACCGCGTCGTCCAGGCCGCCCGGCTCGGCGGCGACGAGACGGTAATTGCCTTCCTTGCCTTTATCGGGAGGCACATCAAAACCACTGTTGCAGTCCCGCAACGCACGTCGCAGTGACCACATCAGTGTGCGTACGTCGCTGCCCTCGTTGTCCCAGACGGCAGCGGAAATCTCCTGGCGGCGCACTCGCCTGCCCCGGGCGGCGACCATGAGCGCCAGCGCCTTGCGCAGTTGCCTGCGCAGGTCAGCAGGCTTATCGCCCGAGCGCAGCTCGACATGCCCCAGGATGTTGATCGTCCCGGCAGGCATGCGGCTCCTTCCGCGCGTAACAGCGGCTTGCTGACGGCAGAAACTTCTTTAAAACGTGGCAAACAATGAATTAGACCTGAATTTTACCATTGACTCCTATATTCAAAGCGCTGCCTGCGGGAGGGGACCCTGCGGTATCGCGGGAGCGGGCAGGGTGTGGTGGCACGGTGAGCGGGCCGTGCCACCGCGCCCGCCGGGGGTTGCACGGTACGGTGGGCGGGTGACTCGTGCTCCGCTCTCACTGCCTGGCAGGACCGTGATTTTCGACTACGGCGAGGTCATCTCACTGACACCGTCGCCGGCCGACCGGGCGGTGCTCGCGGACTTCGCGGGGGTGAGCGGCGACGACGCCACCGAGCGGTTCTTCGCCGCGTACTTCGCGCACCGCGACGGACTCGACCAGGGCACGGCAGGCGTGGTCGCCTACTGGCGGGCGATCGCCGCCGAGATCGGCGCCAGCTGGGACGAGGCCCGGGTGCACGAACTGTGGGCGGCTGACTTCCGCAGCTGGCTGTCGATCAACCCGGCTACCGTCGAGGTGCTCGCCGACCTGCGGGCGGGCGGCACGCCGCTTGCGCTGCTTTCCAACGCCGGCGCCGACTTCGGCAGCTACTTCCGGCACGGGCCGCTCGGCGACTTCTTCGGCGCTGCCTGCTACGTCAGCGGTGAGCTCGGCCTGCTCAAGCCGGGCGCGGACATCTACCGGCATGTCCTTTCCGACCTCGGGATCACGCCCGCCGAGGCGGTCTTCATCGACAACAGGGAGTCCAACGTGGCCGGGGCGGAGGCCCTGGGCATCACCGGCCACGTGTTCACCGATGCGGACAAGCTGCGGGCGTTCCTGACGTCGCTGCCATAGCCGGCGGCCGCCTGAGGAACGCTGGCGGCGCGGGTCCGCTCAGCCCGGGTACTCAGGTCCCGCGAGCACGCCCTCCTCGCCTGCCGCCCGCGGCGGGTGGACCTTGGTGACCGAGCCGTCGCCCCACACGATCATCACGCAGGTTGGCGTCACCAGGCCGGACGGCACCGCGATGGCCTGGTGAGGCAGCCCAACTCGTTCCGCTGACTCTTCGGCGTCAGCCGCGCCTGCCCGCGGCCGGCCGGCGACCTCGGCGAACGCCTGCGGGCGGGCGCCGGGCGGCGCGCCGTCCCGCGCCGTCTGGGCGGCCGCCGCGACCGCCTGGCGGTAGGCGTCGTGCAGCCGGAGCAGCCCGCCCCCGGCATCAAGGATCGCGTCGGCGTGCTCCCAGAAGCGGCGTGACTGCCACAGCCTGCCGGTCTCCGCGTGCCCGACCGTGGTGACGGAAACGCCCGTGAGCACGGCGAGTTCCGGCTGGGTCAGCCCGTGCGCGCGGCGCCGCGCGGCGAGCCCCGCCGACAGGGCGCGCGCCGCGGCGGCAAGATCACGCTCGGCCGGCGGCTGCGGCGCGCCCGCCACCCGCGGCCGGGCGTTGCGGCTCGGCCCCGGCGTGAGCAGGCCGTCGGCGATGAGCTCGCGCAGCGCGCGGCGGCAGGTCAGCGTCGAGAACCCGGTCAGGCGGCTGAGCGCCGCGCCGCTCGGCGCGGGCTGCCCGGGCAGCAGCGCGCCCGCGGCGATCTGGCCGCGCACGGCGGCGGCGACGCGCGCGTACTTGGGCAGGCCGTCATCGCCTCTGGTCATGGTGCCTGCCGGTAGCGGGGCATGCTCGGGTGCGCGGCATCGATGCCTCTCTCGGGGGGCCCGGGCTCAAGGAATATCGGCGTGCTATGCACAATAATACTCGAACAGGGTCGACTATATCAGTCCGCTCACGCCATGGCCCTCGGCTAGCCCGCGGGATGCCGGGAGCTAGAAGCCGGGGAACACCGACCTGAGCTCGGCCAGGGTCACGCCGGAGGCCTTGACCTCGGCGTCGTCACCGAGGCGGCCGTAAACGAGGCGGAGGAACGCCTCCGCGGGCAGGGCCAGGGACGCGCCGGGGATCTCGTCCGCCACTGCTGGCCCCAGGGTCACGCCGCCCGTGTCGAGGGTGAGCGCGCGGTCCGGGCTCGTCGTGGTGACCGCGACGGCGACCGGGGCGGGCGCCTTCTTCCCCATGTACCCGGTCATCCGCGGCAGCTGGTCGATGAGCAGGTCCACGGCGTCGGGCGCGACCCGCGCGGACGGGTCGAGCGCGACGGCGATGTCCCAGGCGTGCACGGCGTGCTCGGACAGGCGCATGCTGAGCAGGCCGGCCAGGTCCATGGACATGGCGCCGAACATGGTCACGCTGAACGTCTCATGCTGCTCCGGTGTCAGCGACTCGAGCTTGGCGACAAGGACCTCGTTGACCTCGACGGAACGGGCCGCCTGCTCCTCGGGCGACCGTGCGTTCCAGGTGTCCCATACCGGCTTGAATGCGTCCTGCGACGGCGGGTCGCCGCCGGTCACGCCCGCGTTGACGTACATGGAGAAGATCTCCGCGCCGCTGCCGAGGTGGGACAGCACGTCGGCGATGGACCACTCGGTGTCGTAGGACCGCTTGCGCAGGGTCGCGGCGTCGAGTCCGGCGACGATGCCCGCCAGCCGGTCGTGGGAGGCGCGGACGGCCCGCAGCCAGGGAGTCGCGTCGGTAACGGTAGCCACACCAGGGATCCTAAGCGACCGCCCGACGGCACTGCGGTCAACCCGTTAACCGGATTAGAACAGTTATCCACCTATTGGCACGTGACCGTGCTAAATACGACTCGCTTCTGGAATCGGCGACTCTTGCCATAAAATAGCGCGGATCGGACGTTCAGCTGCATCGTCCTTGGCTTGATCTCGGGTTCCTTGCTGGTAGGGGCGGTGCCGGCGGGGGCGGCCCAACCGGCGGCCCGCCTACTGGAGGAATTGTGAGCGAGGACGTCCCCGAGGGAGCCGGCGAGTCACTGCCCGAGGGAGCCGGCGGATCGCTGGCGGGTTTCGGGCCTGGCTCGCGCATCGCCGGTTACGTGTTGGAGGAGCAGGTCGGCGCCGGCGGAATGGCCGTGGTCTTCCGCGCGCACGACGAGCGCCTCGACCGCCAGGTCGCGCTGAAGCTGCTGGCGCCTGGCCTCGTCGCGGACCAGGCGTTCCGGCAGCGGTTCATCCGCGAGTCACGGGCCGCGGCCGCGGTGGACGATCCGCACATCATCCCGGTCTTCGAAGCCGGCGAGGCGGCGGGCGTGCTGTTCATCGCGATGCGGTACGTGCGGGGCGGTGACGTCCGGTCGCTGCTCGACGGGTCAGGCCAGCTGCCGCCCGCCCGGGTCGCCGAGATCGTCTCGCAGGTTTCCACGGCGCTTGACGCCGCGCACGAGCGCGGTCTCGTGCACCGGGACGTCAAGCCAGCCAACATGCTGCTCGACTCCTCCGCAGGCAGCGGCAGGCCGGACCATGTGTACCTGTCGGACTTCGGGCTCAGCAAGGGCACCCTGTCGGCGAGCGGCCTGACGGGCACCGGAACGTTCCTCGGCACCGTGGACTACGTCTCGCCCGAGCAGATCGAGGGCAAGCCGGTGGACGGGCGAGCGGACCAGTACGCGCTTGCCTGCGCCGCCTTCGAGCTGCTCACCGGCTCGCCGCCGTTCCGGCGTGAAGAGGCCATGGCGGTGATCTGGGCACAGGTGTCACAGCCGGCGCCGGCGGTGACCAGCCTGCGGCCCGATCTTCCGTCCGCGGTCGACCCGGTGGTCGCCAGGGCGCTTGCCAAGGCGCCAGGCGACCGGTGGCCCACCTGCCGTGAGTTCGCCGACGCGCTGCGGTCCGCCCTAGGTCTCGCGGCGTATGAGACGGGAGCGCTGCCCGCACAGGGCGGTACCGGGCTGACGCCAAGGATCGTGACGCAGGTCGCCGACATCCGGCCGTCTGGTGGCGGTGCCGCACCGGCCGCGGCGGGGGCGGCTTCCGGTAACCCCAAGACGAAGAACATGGCGCTGGAATCGGAACTGGGCGGCGCGGCGACCGAGGCGTACTCGTCAAGCGGTCCCAACGCCCTGCCCGCCGCCGCAGTCGCCGGAAGCCGACGGCCGGCCTGGCGTTCGCCTGCCGTGCTGGCCGGAGCCCTCATCGTGCTGCTCGCGGTCGGCGGCGGCGGTGTCTACGCGGCCGGGCACAAGGGGGGCACCAAGCCTGCCGCTTCCCCGTCGGTGACGCAGACAGGGCAAACCTCGACCTCGACGTCATCGGCCACTGCCTCCGCCTCGGTCCCCGCGGCCGCGCTCACCGTGCCCGGCTGCTCAACCACGGCGGCGGCAGGCAAGACGCTGACGGTCAGCAGCACGACGCAGAAGCTCCAGAACGGCGGCGGGTACGGCATCGCGGTGAGCCGTGACGGCAAGTACGTGTTCGCGACGAACCCGGACAAGCTCAGCGTGCTGGTCATGAACGGCAGCCATACGGCGACGCAGCAGCATGGCTACACGGTGGCGTACCCGGGTGAGGCGGCCAGGGGCGTGGCACTGACGAGCGACGGCAAGTACGCCGCCGTCGCCGTCGGCAACATGATCTACGTGCAATTCGCGACGGCGGCGGAGCGGAACTCGGGCACCACGCAGGCCGCGACCCTGGCCGTACCCGGCGTGCGCCCGATCACCGACGCGAGCGGCGTCGCGATCTCACCCGATAACCGCTGGGGCTTCGTGACGCTGCGCAATTCCAACAAGCTCGCCGTGTTCAACATGGCGAAGGCGCTCACCACGGGACAGAACCAGCCAGGCGTGTTCGTCGGCACGATCACGCTCGGCATTCACCCCGCGGGCATCGCGGTCTCCCCCGACGGCCTGTGGCTGTACGTCGTCAGCGGCGCGAAGACGCACACCGCGGCCTTCGGCCCGAGCGAGGGCCTGATCAGCGTGCTGAGCATTCCGAAGCTCGAGACCAAGCCGAGTTCCGCGCTGGTGGCCCAGACAGCGGCCGGCTGCGGCGCGACCGGGGTCACCGTCTCGCCGGACGGGACGACGGTCTGGGTCACGGCTCAGTCGAGCAACGCGCTGCTCGGCTTCTCGGCCGCCAAGCTGCGCACCGACCCCGCGCACGCGCTGACCGCGTCCGTCCCTGTGGGACAGACGCCGACGGGAGTGATCGCGGTCAACGACGGTAAGACGCTCGTGGTCGCCGACAGCGACCTGAACGGCCTGCCGGGAGCGGACAACCTCGCCGTTGTCGACGCCGGGCTTGCCGCGGCGGGCAAGCCCGCGCTCGTCGGGTACATCGCGAGCGGCGGGACGCCGCTGAGCTTCGCGCAGGCCGCCTTCGACCAGAATTCGCTGTACGTCTCGGAGGGCGGGACGGCGCAGATTCAGGTTCTCGACCTCACGACTCTTCCCTCGTAGGCCGACAGAGCCGAGATGGAGTGGCTTGAGGCTAGCGCGTTCAAGCCACTTCTGCCCGCTGAGCAGCATCGTGGACTTGGCCCAATGCCACTTTGCGTAAGTCGATCATGCGCACGCGGCCTCGCCAAGACCTCTCGAAGCAACGTATACCGTGTTTGGGGCAAAGTTCCTGCCTGTTTGACCGCTTTGTCCCACCCGAAATCAGTACATCATGTTACTAGCGCGGCTGAGACTGAGGGTGTCCTGCGGCGCGAGGCGCCCGAATTGCGGCAGTGATCGCGTCAGCCAGCAAGGCGGCCGGCCGGCAGCCGAAATAACCCACTTAACAAACAAGCCGTCCGCCGTCGAGCCGGAGTACCTGATCGACACTGCCGGGAGCGACCGGGCGGTGGGTGATGAGCAGCACGGTGCGCCCCTCGACCGCGGCGAGCAGGTCGCGGGTGAGTTCGGCGGCGGTCGCCTCGTCCAGGTGCTCGGCGGGCTCGTCGAGTATCACCACCGGGAAGTCCGCGAGCAGCACCCGGGCGAGTGCCAGGCGCTGGCGCTGGCCGCCGGACAGCCGTGCCCCGTGCT
>Ga0335083_10000964_pt1 | contig 41066 bp, 34 predicted proteins | sample Lox_Sample_42_FD_206716 | JGI IMG/M metagenome (GOLD analysis project Ga0335083, IMG submission 206716) | Soil microbial communities from Loxahatchee National Wildlife Refuge, Florida, United States - Lox_Sample_4.2 | ecosystem: Environmental > Terrestrial > Soil > Wetlands | place: USA...
AGCCACACGGTTGCCATGCTGCCCGCGGCTTTAAGGCAGTTAGCAGGCCGATCCGGTCCAAGAGTGTCTGCGAGCCCACGCCCACGGGAGGGGGCCTCTATCTGTCCGACGGCGGCCTTGAGCTCAGATGGGCCAGGCGCGGAAGCGCCGATCTGGCCGTTATCGCGGTCCGGTGTCAGTACTCGACCACGATGCGGTCATCGACTTCCCTGACGCCCGGCGCGGACCAGACTGCGGCCAGCGCGTCATCATGCTCCGCCCACGAGTTCACACTGCCCGCCAGGATCACCGTCCCGTTGGAGGTGATATCGGCTGATAGTTCGTCCGCGTCCAGCCTTGCGTGGCGGCGGAATGCGCTGCTGATGCCGGTCTCGATGTCGCGCCCGTCCGGCGCGACGGTCAGGGTAATGGCGGCCTTGACGCCGAGGACACCGGGCACACTCGCCGTGATCAACTCGGCCTCGTCTCGCTGGTATTGCCACGCTGCGGTGCCCGTCAGTGTGATCACGCCGTCGGTGACCTCCACGCCGACAGTCGCCGGGATGAGGCTATCGAGCATGAGCGCACGCAGCACATCACCGCGCAGTTCGGCATCATCCCGCCTGCCCTGGTTCAAGATCCGCACCTGTAGTTCGTTGCAGACCTGCGTCACGCCGTACACGCGCCCGGCGGCCTTCGCAGCCTCCCGCGTCTGCCGGAGGCTGCCGACCGTCCCGCGCAGCGTGACGGTGCCGTCCTCGGCCGATACGGCGATCTCCTCGATATCCACCTTCGGATCCCACAAAAGCTCGGCGGCGACGTCACACTGCAGATCCTCGTTCGCCATGGATGCCTCCACTCCAGTCGCTGCTGCGGCGCCGACGTGACCGAAGCCGCTTGCCCTATCCACGAGACGCTACGGGCAGCCGAGCAGAGTCGAATCCACAAATCTCACAGTCCGCCATTAGATGTTGCGCAGTCCGCCACCGCGGGGAGCCAGCCCTCGTTGCCCTCCGATCACAGCGCCTCACGGCGCAAACGCAATTGGGGCCAGATCCGATATTCAGTTCCAATCGCGCGGACGTTGACAGCAGGCACCGCAATCTGCGCTCCGCTGCGCCCGCCCGTGAGCGGAAGGCGGCGGCTACCTAGCCATTGACGGCAGGTATTTGGCGGGCAGTGCGCAGCTGCGCGCTCGTCGTCACGGCGGCGCCGGCGGCGCAGCCACTCGCCGTAGAGCAGGTGGGTGCCTAGAAATGGACAGGTGCGGCCGTCAGTGTTCGTCGTAGTGGCCTTCGTGGGCGGCGTGTCGATGTCCGTCGTGGACGTAGTCAAGATGATCGGCGTGGAGGACGGCGGCGTGGCCGCATCCGTCACCGTGCACGTGGCTGTGCTCCTCGGCAGGCTGGTGCTCCGATGACGCACATTCGTCGTAGTGGTCGCCGTGGGAGCGGTGGACGTGCTCATCGTGGAGGTAGTCGATGTGGTCGTCGTGGCGTATCTGGATGTGTCCGCAGTGCTCGCCGTGCTCATGGTCGTGGGGTTCGGAGCGCACGTGGTCAGTGGTAGCGCACTCGTCGTAGTGCCCCTCGTGGGCATGGTGCAGGTGACCGCCGTCAATGTAGTCGATGTGGCCGGCATGTTCCACCGCGCTATGTCCGCAGCCCGGCCCATGGATGTGGGTGTGCTGTTCGTGGATCGAGTGCGTTGTTTCCGTCATCATTTCTGATCCTCGCTTCTCAGATCATCACTTCCTACCCAGGTCAGCGAGGTATACCCGCCACCCGCCACCCGCATCATCCGCACATCGGATGGTCCCTCGAACGCAGCACTGATCCGTAGCACTGATCCGCCCGTCGAAGCCGGGGAAGTGCGATGCCCGGGCGGCGAGCGCGCTCGCTGATCAAGGCGCCCGTGACGGCGACGGGCGACCACTGCCGCGTTGGCGCGGCGGGTGTACCGCGCCGCAATGCGGGCAGCATGCCACCGGGGTGCGTCACCACAGCTCTGGGTGCGTCACCACAGCTCACTTCTTGGAGGTTCGCATGTCGAAACCGCCACTTCCCGAGGCCGCGGTGGCCATGCTGCGCAAGCCGAACCCGGCGGTCATCACGACCCTGCGGCGGAACGGCCAGCCGGTATCCACGGCCACCTGGTATCTCTGGGACGACGGCCGGGTGCTGGTGAACATGGACGAGGGCCGTAAGCGGCTGGAGCACATGCGCAGCGATCCCCGGATCGCCCTCGACGTGCTCGACGAAAGCGACTGGTACACCCACGTCAGCATCACCGGCCATATCGAGGAGATGCGTGCGGACACGGACCTGGCTGAGATCGACCGCCTAGCAATGCAGTACACGGACAAGCCGTTCCCGCGGCGCGACCGCCGCCGAATCAGCGCATGGATCGTCGTGGATGGCTGGTACGGCTGGGGCGCGCTAAAGGACAGCAGCGAGCCGGGCTGAATGAATACCTGATCCGTCCTGACCAGCCAGAGCCGGATGTTCTGCCCGCCGCGAATGGCTCATCGCGTGCGATCGTGGACCGCGCCGATCGGCGGGACTTGCCCGGTTGGGCACTCCAGGACCTTCCCGGCGGGGTGGAGGGACGTCGGCGGGCCTGGGCGGGTGAGGGCGAGGGGGTTGACTATCTTCTCGTACCGCCAGATTCGCATCTGCTGGTGAGTTCAGTGCGCCAGGTGGAACGGCACGCTGGTGACCACGACGCCGGGCAGGTTCCGCAGCGCGCGCTGCAGCCTCGACGCGACATGGTCGTGCAGGATCTGGTGCCACCAGTGCCGCGTCACGATTTCCGGGACGATGACCGTCAGCGTCAGGTCAGGCCGCTGCCCGTGCAGCGTCCAGATGTAGTTGACCAGCGGCGCGACCAGGGCGCGGTGCGGGGAGACGATAACCTCCAGGGGCAGGTGGTTTCCCCAGGTCTGCCAGTAGCCGCGGAACCGTTCGGCCTCGTCGGCGGTCGGGCTGATGTGCAGTGCGAAGACGGGCTGGCCGAGCACGGCAGCGTAGGCCAGGGCCCGCATGGACGCACGGTCCAGCCCGATGACGGGGACGATGATGAGGTTGCTGATCTGCCGGGGATCTTCGGCGGCCTCGTCAGCAGGGCCGTCCGCGCCGGCCGCTTCGCTCCCGCCCCGGCCAGGCCTCCCGGAAGGCATCCGCGGGCTGGCCAGCGCCCGCGGGGGGGCCAGGCCGCCTTCCTCCGGCCGCAGCGCCAGCTGCTGTCCGGCCAGGTCGTAGTACCGGCGGACGCGCAGCGCGGTCACGACGATCAGCATGATGAGGACGATGGCGACCCAGGCGCCAGCGGTGAACTTGGTAATGCCCGCGATGACGAACACGATGCCTGACAGCACCGCCCCGATAGCATTGAAGACCAGGCTCCGCCGCCAGTGCGGCTGGTCCCGGTGACGCCGCCAGTGCACCACCATGCCGGCCTGGGACAGGGTGAAGGACAGGAACACCCCGACCGCGTAAAGCGGCAGCAGCCTTCCAGTATTGCCGCTGAACATGATGTAGAGGACGGCCGAGGTGACCGACAGCACCACGATGCCATGGCGGAAGGTAAGCCGGTCGCCGATCTGCAGGAACGACCGCGGCGCCAGCCGGTCGCGGGCCAGCAGGAACATCACCCGCGGGAAATCGTTGTAGGACGTGTTCGCCGCCAGCAGCAGCACCAGCGCGGTGGCAGCCTGCATGAAGATATAAACCGGCCCGTCGCCGTAGTACAGGTGCGCTAGCTGGGACAGCATGGTCTGGCTGGCCTCCGGCACCACCCCGGCGAGCCTGGCGACCGCCAGCACGCCGATGAACATCGCGATGAGCAGCCCGACCATCAAGCTCAATGTGATCCGGGCGTTGCGCCACTCCACCGGCTTGAATGCTGGTACGGCGTTGGAGATGGCCTCCATGCCGGTCATCGCGGTGGCGCCGGAGGAGAACGCGCGCAGCACCAGCAGCACCGACACAGCCTCGGTGGCGGTCAGGTGCGGGACTGGGGCTGGGTGGAACCCGCGGCCGGCTGCGTGCACTAGGCCCGCGATCACCAGCGCGGCGATGGCCGCGATGAACGCATACGTCGGCGCGGCGAACAGGGCGCCCGCCTGGCGCACCCCGCGCAGGTTCCCGCCAAGCAGCACCGCGATCACGCCCACGCCGATCCAGGTGGCCGACGGCTGCAACGACGGGTAGGCCGAGGTCATGGCGGCCACCCCGGAGGCGATGGAGACCGCCACCGTCATGACGTAGTCGATCAGCAGGCCCGCGGCGGCCGTCAGGCCGGCCATCTGGCCGAGGTTGTGGCTGGCGACGATGTAAGACCCGCCGCCCTGCGGGTAGGCCCGGATCGTCTGCCGGTAGGAAATCCCGACCGCCAGCATCAGGAACACGATCGCCACGCCGACCGGCACCGAGTACGACAAGCCAGGCAAGCCGGCCAGCACCAGGATGGCCAGCATCGCCTCCGGGCCGTAGGCCACCGAGGACAGTGCGTCGGCCGACAGCACGGGCAGCGCCACCAGCTTGCGCATCCGCTCCGCCGCGATCGCGCTGACGTCCAGCGGCGGGCCGATCAGTAGCCGCGTCACCGCCTGGCCGATTCGCGCCGCCGCAGTCGGAGCCTGCTCCGAGGCGCGTGTGGTCTCGATCGGGGGCAGTTGCCCGTCGCGGCCCGAGACGGGCACGAACCGGGTAAACCTTGCCGGGCGGAACTCGCTGGCCGTGGGGTACTCGCCAAGCGCCGGGTCGATCGGCAGCGCCTGCCGCCACGCCTGGGGGCTGGCCGACACCCGGTCCCACTCGCGCCCCACCTCGCCCAAGACGGCCAGCTGATCCTTATTGAGCGCGGGAACAATCGCATCTGGCTGCGGCGTGCCCGCATAGTCCTGAACGTCGGCATCCTGACCGTCAGCGGGACGGGGGCCATCACCAGTCATCGTGCGTACCCCCGGCCAGGAGCACGATCAGCGCGATCGCCAAGGATGAGGTTGTCGTAGCCGACCTCACAGCAACGGCGGGGGCGTACGGATCAGCGCTCATAATAGCCGCCCAGGTGAACGCTGAGCGTGTTCATGGTGTGCCTCTCGGGTTGCGTCGTGGTTCCCCGGCCCCCGGCCGTTGCGGTGCCGCTCGGGTGGAGGAGGTTGCGGTCACAGCGCGTTGGAGGCGATGCCGCCTTGGCGGAACTCGGGGGCGAGCCCCAGGGCGCACAGCGTCATCCCGTACACCCAGCGCACCCCGGACCCCTTCAGCATCTCCACCGTGGCCTTGCCCGCCGTGTCCGCCATCACCGCTCCTTCCCTGCATCTCCGCGCGGCGTGCTGATGTGGCGGGCACCCGCGCCGGTCAGGACTGCCGGGTGCGGACGCCCTTCTCGATCCTCTCGCCGAGGGTCTGGTCGACGTTTTTCCAGTAATGGAAGGCGTGCTCGAGCACCGGCTCGGTCACGCCGTTGAGCAGGTGGCCGGTGATGTTGGAGACCAGCCGGTCGCGGGCGGCGTCGTCGAGGACTCCGCGGACCAGCGTGCCGGCCTGGCCCCAGTCGTCATCGTCACGGCGCAGCGTGTAGGCGGCGCGGACCATGTCTCCGCCGGCATGCCACAGCGGCTCGGCGGTCAGCGCCGGGTCGGCCTGCGGGCCGTCCTTGGAGTTCGGTGCGTACACCGGGTCGGACACGTTGACGACCCGCATCGCCCCATCCTTGGAGTAGGAGTGCACCGGCACCTTAGGCGCGTTCACCGGGATCTGCTTGTAGTTCACCCCGAGCCGGGCGCGGTGCGCGTCGGCATAGGAGAACCCCCGGGCCAGCAGCATCTTGTCCGGGGATAGCCCGGTGCCGGGCACCTGGTTGTTCGGTTCGAACGCGGCCTGCTCCATCTCGGTGTGGAAGTCGGTCACATTGCGGTCCAGCGTCAGCTTACCCACCACGTGCAGCGGGTAGTCGCCGTGCGGCCACACCTTGGTCAGGTCGAACGGGTTGAATCGGTAGGTCCTGGCCTCCTGGAACGGCATGATCTGCACCTTCAGCGTCCAGCTCGGGTACTCCCCGCGCTTGATCGTGCTGTACAGGTCACGCCGGTGGTAGTCCGCGTCCTTGCCGGCGATCTTGTCGGCCTCGGCCTGGGTGAGAAACTCGATGCCCTGGTCGGAGATGAAGTGGTACTTCACCCAGAAGATCTCCCCGGCCGCGTTGACCCAGCTGTAAGTGCTGCTGCCGTAGCCGTTCATGTGGCGCCAGGTCCGCGGGATGCCCCGGTCGCCCATCAGCCAGGTCACCATGTGGGCCGACTCCGGCGACAGTGTCCAGTAGTCCCACTGCATGTCGTTGTCCCGCAGGCCGTTGTCCGCGCGCCGCTTCTGCGAGCGGATGAAGTGCTGGAACTTCAGCGGGTCACGCATGAAGAAGATCGGGGTGTTGTTGCCGACGATATCCAGGTTGCCTTCGGAGGTGTAGAACTTCAGCGCGAACCCGCGCGGGTCCCGCCAGGTGTCGGGGCTGCCCCGCTCCCCGGCCACCGTGGAAAACCGGATCAGCGTGTCCGTCCGTGTCCCCGGCTGGAACACCGCTGCCCTGGTGTAGGCGCTGACGTCACTGGCGACCTCGAAGTGGCCGAACGCGCCGGATCCCTTGGCGTGCGGCTGCCGCTCCGGAATCCGCTCCCGGTTGAAGTTGGCCATCTGCTCGATGAGATAGAAGTCATGCAACAGGATCGGGCCATCGGGCCCGACGGTCAGCGAGTGGTCATCACTGGCGGCGGGGATGCCCGCGTCGGTCGTCGTCGGCTTCGACTGCGAAGTGGTCATGCACGTCTCTCCTGCCTGGATGAAACCCCGGCGAGTGATGGACCAGGGTGGTTCTGGGAGTGATCGGCTGTTCCTTACATGCGCCTCAGGTTCGCCGCCATCGCGCCGACTAGCCTCTGCGCCAACCCATAGAACCGCGCGCGGCCGTGACTGAACAGGAGATAGCACCTGCCATGGCATTGTCCAGAGCTATGGTTCGCGCTCCCGGCCCGGGAGGTGATCCTTCCCGGCATAGTCAAAGGAGCAGATCCTTGCCCAGTGAGCGGCCCGTCTCGCCCGGTCGGCCGGTGTGGGTTCCGGACGCCTGCCGCGGGCTGGACCGTGCCGTCCTCCGCTCGTCACTCGATGTCTACCTGCCGCAGGTTGGTCTTGGTCAGCTCGACGAGATCCGCTCCCTCTCCGGACAGGATGGTCCTGGTCGCGTACAGGGTGAAGCCTCTGATCTGGCCGTAGGTGAGCTTGGGCGGTAGCGAAAGTTCCTGCCGGGCCGTGTGGACGTCAACCAGGGCGGGGCCCTCGTGGGCGAACGCCGCGCGCAGCGCGTCGTCTAGTTCGCTGGCTTTCTCGACCCGGACGCCGAACAGCCCGGCGGAGCGGGCGATCCCGGCGAAGTCCGGATCGACCAGATCGGTGCCGTAGGTAACGATCCCGGCCGCCTTCATTTCCAGTTCCACGAACGACAGCGCGCCGTTGCTGAACACTACGACCTTGACGGGGAGCTGCTGCTGACGCAACGTGAGCAGCTCACCGAGCAGCATCGCCAGCCCGCCGTCACCGGACAGGGCGATGACCTGCCGGCCCGGCTCGGTGGCCTGGGCACCGATGGCGTGCGGCAGGGCGTTGGCCATGCTGCCGTGGTTGAACGAGCCGATCAGCCGACGCCTGCCGTTCATCCGCACGTAGCGGGCTGCCCAGATGCACGGGGTACCCACGTCGGCGGTGAACACCGCATCCGTGGCGGCCAGCCTGTCGACCGTGGCGGCGATGTACTGCGGGTGCAGCGGCGCGCCGTCGCGTCCGGGCCGGGCCAGGTGGTCCAGCCGGGCACGGACCCGCCGGTAGTGCCCGGTCATCCGGTCTAGGTGCACCGAATCGGTCTTGGTTTGGAGCAGCGGCAGCAGCGCGTCGACCGTGTCCCTGACGGTACCGACCAGCGGCACCCGCACCGGCACCCGCTTGCCGATCTGCTCGCCCCGCACGTCGACCTGGACTACCGGGACACCCTCGGGGAGGAACGGCTGGTAAGGGAAGTCGGTGCCGAGCATGACCAGGGCGTCGCAGTGCTCCATGGCCCGGTACCCGGAGCTGAACCCGATCAGTCCGGTCATCCCGACGTCGTATGGGTTGTCGTACTCGACGAACTCCTTGCCGCGGAACGCGTGCACCATCGGGGCCTTCAGCGCGTCGGCCAGGCTGATCAGCTGGTCGTGTGCCCCGGCGCAGCCGGCCCCGGCCAGTATGGTGACCCGGCTGGCGTTGTTCAGCACCTGGGCGGCGGCCGCCAGCGACTCCTTGTCCGGGCAGATGACCGGCGAAGTGGCCCGGATCGGATGAGGATCGTGACCAGCCGGAGCGTCGGCGAGGAATATTTCGCCGGGGATCACGACCACCCCGACCCCGCCTCGGGCCAATGCCGTGCGCATGGCCATCTCCAGCACGCGGGGAAGCTGTTCCGGGATGCTGACCAGCTCGCAGTACACGCTGCACTCGCCGAACAACTGCTCGGGATGGGTCTCCTGGAAGTAGCCGCTGCCGATTTCCTCCCGTGGGATGTGCGCCGCTATGGCCAGCACCGGCACCCGGCTGCGGTTCGCATCGAACAGGCCGTTGAGCAGGTGCAGGTTGCCCGGCCCGCAGCTGCCCGCGCACACCGCCAGCTCCCCGGTCAGCGCCGCCTCGGCGGCCGCCGCGAACCCGGCGGCCTCCTCATGCCGGACATGCTGCCAGGCGATCTCCCCGTCGCGGCGCAGCGCGTCAGTGAACCCGTTCAGCGAATCGCCCGGGATCCCGTATACCCGGCGCACGCCCGATGCCTTCAGCGTCGCCACCATCACATCAGCCGCCGTGTTAGTCATCATGTCGCTCCTTATGCCCGAGGCCACAGGATGATCGTCATGGTCGTGACGCCCTGGGCCGGATGGACGGTTACGCCACCGATGTCGGCTGACCCGGATGGCCCCGACAAGAGCACTGCGTAGGCGGCGCGGGTGAAGCTGGGGTGACGGTAGGCCGAGTGGATGTTCTCGACCAGGTCGGCGGGATCGAGCAGTACGACCAGGTGCCGGGCCAGTACGGCGGCGGTGGTGACGGCGAGTTCGGCCTCGGTGAGCAGTATCGATCCCGTCTCGGCGACGCCGAGCGGGGTCCGGACAATCGTGACGTCCAGGTCGGCCGGTGCGGTCCAGTCAGGGAACTGGTCCGGGGTGACCATCCCGGTCACTTCGGGGACTGCGGAGCAGATCCGGCTAGTGCCGGGGAACTTCGCGGCCAGCCAGTCCTGTGGATCGGCGGGCGGCTCCGTGATGACCTGGCCGTCCAGCCGCGCCAGCGCGGCGGTGAACAGGCCGGCCAGGTCATCGGGCGCCCGCCGGAAGTCGGGCATGTGCGGCATTTCACGCGGCGCTGGCCCATGATCGCGGATGGCGGTCAGGATATCCTCACGGGCGGTCATGGCCTGGATCCTCCCCCTGGGCGGGCGTTTGAGCCGGCGGGCGGGCATCGCCGCGGTTGCGGGCATACCACTGGTGAAAGGTCTCTTTCGGCGTGCTGGGCACGTCGCGGTGGCGTCCCCAGGCGTTGACCCGGTTGTACATGGCGAAGTGCGGCAGTACCTTCAACGCCGCGTCGCCGGCCTCGGCGGCCGCCCGCCAGGCCCTCGGGTGGCTGAGCACGGCGCCGGCGGCCTTCATGGCCGCCTTCTTGGTGACAGAGAACAGGCCGTCCGCGTCCATGACTTCGCGCCAGGCGTAGATCTGCTCGTGGATGTTGATCTGCACCGGGCAGACATTCGAGCAGCTCCCGTTGAGCGTCGAGGAGAACGGCAACTCGCGGAAGCGGCGGACGTCGGCCGCCGGCATGGTGATGAGGCCGATCGGGCCCATATAGGTGGCGCCGTAGGCCAGGCCCCCGCTGCGCCGGTAAACCGGGCAGGTGTTCAGGCACGCCGCGCAGCGAATGCACTTCAGCGACGGCCAGAACCGCTCGTCGGCCAGCCGCTGGGTGCGGCCGTTGTCCACCAGGACGATGTGCATCTCGCCGCCGGCGCGGGGCCCGGCGAAGTGGGACGTGTACTGGGTGATCCGCTCCCCGGTGGCGCTGCGGGTAAGCAGGCGGATGAACATGGCCAGCTCGGCGAGGCCGGGGATGATCTTCTCGATGCCGACCGAGCAGATCCGCAGGCCCGGGACATTGCCGGACAGGTCGGCGTTGCCCTCGTTGGTCACCGTGACCACCGCACCGGTCTGCGCGACCGCGAAATTGGCACCGGTCATCCCGGCGTCGGCGGCCAGGATCAGCGGGCGGGTGCGCTCGCGCATGACATGTGCGAGGTAGACCGGGTCGGCCCTGCCGGGGTCAGAGCCGTAGACCCGGTGGAACTCCTCGGCCACGTCCTGTGCCGTCTTCTGGAAGGCCGGGCCGACGATGTGGGCGGGCGGCTGGTGGTCGAGCTGCTGGATGCGCTCGCCGAGGTCGGTCTCGGTGACCTGGATCCCCCGAGTCTCCAGGAACGGCCGCATCTGGCATTCCTCGGTCAGCATCGACTTGGACTTCACCAGGGTGTGCGCGCGGTGAGCACTGAGGATGTCGTAAACGATCTGGTTGTGCTCGTGCGCGTCCCGGGCCCAGTGCACGCGCGCGCCGTTGGCCGTGGCACGCTCCTCAAACTGCTCCAGGTAATCCGCCAAGTGCGACAGCGTGTGCTCTTTGATCCGCGACGCCAGTGTGCGCAGGTCCTCCCACTCGGGCACTTCACGGGCAGCGGCGTCGCGCCGCTCGCGCAGCCCCCAGATCAGCGTGTCAAACGCCTGCTCATGATGGGGCTGGTCCTCTAGGAAGGCCAGGGCGTTCCGGACCTGGTTTACAGGCTTCATCTGGCACTTCCGTTCAGCACCTGAGCCAGGTGCAGGAAATGGAAATCCTCGCGATTCCGGTGCGCGCACCCCTGCAGATGCATCAGGCAGGACATGTCGCCCGAGATGACGTAGCGGGCGCCGGTGGCGCCGAGGCGTTCCAGCTTGTCATTGCCCATCGACGCCGAGACGGCTTCGTCGGTGACCGCGAAGGTGCCGCCGAACCCACAGCATTCATCGGGTCGGCTGAAATCAGCCAGGGTGAGGCCCTTGACCTTCTCCAGCAGGCTGCGCGGCTTGGAGAAAAACGGGTCGTTGGGCCGCTCGCTCATCGCCTGCTCTCCCAGGCCCCGAATGGCCGAGCAGCTCACGTGCAGCGCCACCTCGTGCGGGAACTCCGCCCACGGAAAGTCCTTGACCTTCAGCACGTCGTGCAAGAACTCGGGCAGGTCGTGCACGCGGGCCGAGACGTGTCGGCGCTCGGGGGAGTCGACGGCCGCGGTGAAATTGTTGCGGATGTGGTGCACGCAGCTCCCCGAGGGCGCCACGATGTGATCGTAGGCGGCGAAGTTGTTCACGAACAGCTCCTCGGTGGCCCGCGCCTCCGCCTGCGCGCCGCTGTTAGCCATCGGCTGGCCGCAGCAGGTCTGGTCGAAGGGGTAGTCCACATCGGCGCCCAGCTTCTCCAGCAGCTCCAGAGTCGCGATGCCGACCTCGGGATAGAACATATCGATATAGCAGGGAATCATCAGTCCCACACGCACGGCTGGAATCCTTTCCGTGTAGGCTGGCTGACCGAGCCAGTCCAGCGCACTTGCCGCCAACGTTGCACCTGGACTTTGGGGTTTCCCTCAAGCCGTGAACACTTCGGTTTTGGTGATCGCAGCAAGGCCAGCGGCGCAGCCGCCTCCTTTGCCTGGCCCGCGCAGCGGGCCACCCCGGTCACGCAGCGTCCTTCCCACCAGGGTGCGATCGTAATCAACCCAGCGGCGCCCCCGAGAGCCGCATGACGGCGGACGCGGCCCCTGTGCCTGATAGCGAACTTGCGCCAGCACCGGACGCTACATCGCGCCCTTCAGGGAGCATGTTCGCGTTCCTGGCCGCGCATCGGCTGCGGTGTTCCCGGATGCGGACCGGGAGCCGGCCAGGCCAGGGCGGTATCCCGGCCGCTGTGTTGATCAGCGCCGGAGCAGGTGGCTGGATGGCACCGCAACCAGCACCAGTTTGGCCACTGGGCTCGCGGGGATGGACCGTGGAATACGAAACGGGGGCGAACGGACTTCCTGTCAAGTCACCGACCAATCCTCAAACGGGGGAATGCGATGACCCCAAGTACGCGCGCGTCCGGCAAGGAGCGCAGGATCCAACTGCCGCACGACCCGGACCGGGGCAATTGCCCCGGTCCGTGGCTTTGGCGAGCTCTGATGCTTCCCACCCTTTTTCAAGGGGATGCCATAGTGCATGGCGAACTGCCCTATCAGGTGATGCTCGTACTAGGCTCCTCGGGGTCGGCCAGGCATCGCCAGGCGATGAACCGGTTTAAGCGCACGAGGACCGCGCCGGCGAACTTCCCCTCACCGCTACCACCGTCTGCTAGGTGATAGGCAACCGTCATGAATCCGCGAGTGGCGGGTACACCGAGATCGGAGCGGCCGGCGGCGGCCGGCGAGCTTGTGTGGCATACGCTCAGCGCCGACCAGGTCCTGCGCTCAGAAGGAGTAGACGGGCAGCGGGGCCTGAGCTCGGCTGAGGCAGTCGCGCGGGCCCAACGGTTCGGCCCGAACAAGCTCGCCGAAGGCAAGGCCGAGCCCCGCTGGCACACGTTCCTCCGCCAGTACAGCGACCCGATGCAGATCGTGCTGCTCGCGGCCGGCATCGGAAGCCTCTACCCGCTCAAGCAGGTCGGCACGGGCGTTCTGCTAATCCTTCTGACGCTCTTCAACGCGGTCGAGGGCCTGCAGCAGGAGGGGAAGGCGGCCAAGGCTGTCGCCGCCCTGCAGAAGACGATGATCATCAAGGCCAAGGTCAGGCGGGATGGCCAGCTGGCGGAGATCTCGGCCGAGCAGCTCGTCCCCGGCGACATCGTCTCGATCGAGGCGGGCGATAGCGCCCCAGCCGACGGTCGCCTGCTCAACGCGGTCACGCTGGAGATCGACGAGTCCGCGCTTACGGGAGAGAGCCTGCCCGTCTCCAAGGGCACGCAGCCCGTGGAAGGCACCGATACGCCCCTCGGCGATCGCGCCGACATGGTGTACATGAATACTGACGTGATCCGCGGTTCCGGCGAATTCGTCGTCACCGCGACCGGAATGGCGACCGAGGTCGGCCGCATCTCCGGGATGCTGCAGGAAGAACAGGCCATTAAGACCCCGCTCACCCGCCAGATGTACCGGCTCACGAATCAGATCCTGGTGATCGCAGGCATCGCGCTAGTCGCGTCGATGGCGCTGAACCTGGCCCGCGGGCGAACGTTCGATGCGGTCTTCAACGCCGCCGTCGCCTTCGCCATCGCCGCGATCCCAGTGGGGCTCCCCACTGTGGTCACGACCATCCTCGCCTGGGGGACCGAGCAAATCGCCAAGGCCAACGCGATTATGAAACGGCTGCAGTCGACCGAGACGCTCGGCTCCACCTCGGCGATCAACTCCGACAAGACCGGCACACTGACGCTGAACCAGATGACCGCGGTCCAGATGGTGGCGTCGGGCCGCCGGTACGCAATCGAGGGAAAGGGCTACTCGGTCGTCGGCCGTATCACCCGGGTCGCCGGAGAGCCGGACATCCCGCTTGATGTGTTCCTGTTGCCAATGGTCCTGGCCTCCGACGCCGTGGTCAGGGACGGCGAGCTGATCGGGGACCCGACCGAGGGCGCGCTGGTCGTGCTGGCCGCCAAGGGCGGCATCGACGCCGTCTCCACCAGGGAGCGGTACCCGCGGATCGCCGAGTTGCCGTTCGACGCGGCCTACAAGCTGATGGCCACATTCCACAAGATGACCGACGCTTCCGGCAAACAAGTGATCCGCTGTTACGTCAAGGGCGCACCCGACCAGCTCCTGGCGCGAGCGGTGACGCTCCTCGACGCAGACGGCGGGCCGACGCCGGTCGACAGGAGGTCCCGGGAGCGGTACCAGGCCGAGAACCAGCGGCTGGGCAAGCAGGGCCTCCGGGTGATCGCCACCGCCCGCAAGGACTTCGACGCGGCGGCCTTCGATCCCGGCGCCGATCTGCTCCCGCTGGTGACCGGCCTGGAACTGCTCGCCCTGGTCGGGATCGTCGACCCGCCCCGCCCCACCGCCAGGGCATCGATCGCGACGGCCAAGAAGGCCGGCATCCGGGTCCGGATGATCACCGGCGATTACGCGGTCACTGCCGCCGCCGTCGCACGCCAGCTCGGTATCGACGGCACGGTGATCGGCGGTGCCGAGTTCGGCGCCATGGACGACGAGGAGGCGCTGGCAAGGATCGACGACGTTGGCGTGATCGCCCGCGTCAGCCCCCAGCACAAGGTCCGCCTGGTCGACGTGCTCAGGAAACAAGGCCAGATCGTGGCGATGACCGGAGACGGCGTCAACGACGCGCCGGCCGTGAAGAAGGCCGACATCGGGATCGCGATGGGGATCACCGGCACCGAGGTGACCAAGGAGGCCGCCGTGATGATCCTGACCGACGACAACTTCTCCACCATCGTCAAGGCCGTCGAACTGGGCCGCGGCCTGTACGACAACCTCGCCCGGTACATCCGGTTCCAGATCGGCGGCCTGTTCGGCTACATCATCACGTTCCTCGGCGCCAGCGTCTTCGACATCGCTCGTGGCGTACCGCTCCTTCCACTGCAGACGCTGTGGGTGAGCTTCACCATGCTGTCCGTCCAGTCCGTCGGGCTCGGGTATAGCAAGCCCGCGGCCGGGCTGATGGAACGCCCGCCGCTCCCGCCCAGCCGGCCGATCCTCACCCGCGGGACCCTTGTCTGGCTCGCTTTCCTCGGCCTGCTGACGGCGGCCGGCACCCTCGGCGTGATCAGCTGGGCGATCCAGGCTCGCGGACTCGCCGTCGGCCGGACCATGGGCATGGTCACGTTCGCGCTGTTCATCCTGTTCTTCTCGATCGAATCCAAGGACGAACGGGACCCGGCGTTCTCCCTCGACACCTTCTCCGACAAGGCGTTCAACATCACCACCGGCCTGTCTTTCGTCCTGCTGCTCCTGTCCACGGTCCTGGGCATCTTCCACACCGTGATGAAGACCACCACGCTGGACCTCCAGCAATGGCTGCTCTGCACCGCCTTGGCCCTGTCGATCGTCGTGGCCGCCGAGATCCGCAAAGCCGCGCTGCGGCGGACCTGTTACGACAGCAGACTGCGACCGAGAAACTCAAAACCGGCACCCTAGTCCAGGAGGGCGGGCGTTCTGCCAGCGGTAACCGAACGAGAAATGCTCCTGGAACACCATGAAGTCCCGGTAGCTGACCGGGTCGAGGGCGTTCGTCAAGACCGGGGTCTCGATCCGGGTCTCCTCGGCCGCCTCCGCCGCCGCCTCGCGGGCTACGTCGAGGAGGGCACTACCGCCTGCGAGTGCGGCAACTTCGAGGTTCCACCGCAGCGGCCCGTCGTCGGTGTGCAGTCTGGCTTCGAGGATGCCGTCCTCCCGGCGAAACTTGAGGAAGGACTCGAACTCTGGTCCGTACACGTCGAGGTGGGTGCGGTAAATCTCAGCCAAGGCGACTCCTAGGTTGCCGGGCGACACACGGTTGCCGTTCACTCTGCTGGCGCCGCGCGGAGTCGGTCCTAGCCGCACTGCGGCCGGAGGTGGCGGATGTGCGCCGGGTCGCCGCCGGATGGATCGCGCCCGTCGTGGTCAACGCTGCCCTGGTGGGCGCCGCACTGGTGGAGGGGCCGCATCCCAATGCGGCGCAACGCGGAGCTGGTGCCCTGGCAACGGCCACAGCGGAGGCGCTCGCCGACGGGGGCGCCGCCACGGCCCCGGCCCACGCCCTGCGGACGCTCGTCGACGTCGGCCATAGGATCCACGCGGCCGAGGTCGATACCGAATCCGTCCTCGGCTTCATCGTGGACCAGGCCCACGAGCTCTTGGGTGCCGATACCACCTGGTTGGCCCTTGCCGACCCCTCGAACGCCCGGCCGGTCGGCTCCTTGCCGTTGATGACGCCGGTGTGATGACCCCAGGTGGTGCCCTGGCTGAATACCAGGTCCCCCTCGGCCACCTGGATGTCGGGACGATGCACCATGTCGCCGAATGCCGCCTTCATGGCCGAGGCGAAGAGCCAGTGTTGCTCCTTGTCGCGCGGCTCTCCCCCGCCGGTTAGGTTCATGGAATAGTCCTCGTGGAGCAGCGCGAACATCGCGTCCTTGTCATGCGCGTCGATCGCCGCGAACAGTTCGCGTACCAGCTTCTTGTTGGCTTCTTCGCTCATCTCTTCTCCTTCGGTACTTCGGTGGGCTCCGCGATTCCGCCCTCGCGGGCGTGAGCGGCCGGTAGCTTTTGGCAGCCAGGCTCCCGCACGGGCGCCCCCAGCGCCATGGACGCTGCGGCCAGGTCCAGGTCATAGAGGTTGGCCGCTGCGGACATGTCAAGCCGGTGCCGGCCTCGAGCGCCGACCGGACCACGACATGATCGCTGCCCTTAACCAGATGCGCGACCCGGCAGCCGCGGAAGGTGGGCGCCGGACAAGCCGACAGCAGCGAGATCCGCCGCCCGGTTCGGCCCATCGTCCAAAATGTTGGACAGTCGTCTATCTAGACATCACACGCCCGCAACGGGAAGGTTTATCCAGAACGCGCCGCGCTGGCACACGGGATCAGCGTGGGCGGTGCACATGCGAGGGAGTCACGGTGGATTTGTCGGGTAAGGTCGCCATCGTTACGGGAAGCGGGCGAGGACTTGGCCTCGCCTACGCCACCGAACTGGCGCGCCTAGGCGCGGCTGTTGTGGTGAACGACGTCGACGAGGACGCAGCCGAGGCGGCTGCGAAGACGGTGAGCGCCGCCGGCGGCCCCGCCGTGGCTGAGGTTGTGCCGGTCGGCACGGCAGAGGCGGCGCAGGCGCTGGTCGACCGAGCTGTCCGCGAATTCGGGCGGCTCGACATCCTGGTGAACAATGCCGGGATCCTGCGGGACACCGTGCTGTGGAAGATGACCGACGAGCAGTTCGACGCCGTGCTCGCCACGCACCTGCGCGGGACGTTCACCTGCACCCGCGCGGCCGTCACCCGGCTCCGAGAGCAGGGCGAGGGCGGCCGCATCATCTGCGTCGGCTCCCCCACCGGGCAAGTCGGCAACTTCGGGCAGGCCAATTACGCCGCGGCGAAGGCCGGCATCGTGGGAATGGTCCGTACCTGGGCCCTCGAGCTGGCGAAGGCCGGGATTACGGTCAACGCCATCGTTCCGGTCGCGGCCACAGGGATGACCGAGACTGTGCCTTTCCTCAAACCCTACGTGGACGCGCTGCACGCCGGGGAGACGCTACCGCCGTTCGCCCGCCGCGAGCTCGGCTTCGGATCGCCCGCCGACGCCGCCGGGCTCGTCGCTTTCCTCGCATCCGACGACGCCGCAGGGATCACCGGTCAGGCCGTCGGGATCGGGGGCGACCGGCTGTCGCTGTGGAGCCACCCAGCCGAGATCGTGACCGAATTCGCCGGAGGAGACGGTTGGAGTGCCGACGCGATCGCCGCTGTCTGGGCCGACCGCTTCGCGAAGTCGGCGCAGCCCACGGGGCAGCAGTTTCCCGAGCCGGAAGAGTAGCCAGTGACCACCACCGCGACCCTCGCCCAACTGCCGGGTCTCAAGGGCAGCGAACTGGGCACGAGCGACTGGGTCGACGTGACTCAGGACCGGGTGAACACCTTCGCCGATGCCACTGACGACCATCAGTGGATTCACGTCGACGTAGCGCGGGCTCAGCGGGAGAGCCCGTTCGGAGGGCCGATCGGGCACGGATACCTGACCCTCTCCCTGCTCATCCCGCTGTGGTCGCAGGTGCTGACGGTAGCCGACGCGACCATGTTCGTGAACTACGGCCTGAACAGGGTCCGCTTCCCCGCCCCCGTGCCCGTCGGCGCCAAGATCCGGCTAACTGCCGTGCTCGCCGATGTGGAGAGGGTCAAGGGCGGGCTGCAACTCACCGTCGGCGCAGTGCTCGACCGCGAGGGAGGCGACAAGCCGGTCTGCGTCGCGGAACTAGTGTTCCGCGTCTACGGCTAAACCAGCCTGGCTCGTGGCTGGCGTCCACGTAGACTTCCGCCCGCGGACGTCAGGGAACTGCCGCGACCGGCCAATTCCCTTTCCGCAGCAGTCGGCCGGGTATGGAGAGCCAAGACCGGCCCGCCCGACGGCGCGAAGCGCCGACGATGACCACATCGGCACGCAGGGCAGTGGCTACCTCCGCAATCTGCGTGACTGGACGACCATCGCGCTGCACGAATTCCCACGCGACATCCGTCCCACGCAGGGCCGCGTTCAGCTGACCCGTGATTGCCGTGGTTAGCTCGGCAGAGTTTGCCCGCCACAGGGGAATGAGCTCCGGCGGGCCGAGTGGTACCCACCAAGGGACGGACCTGGCGTGAACAATGACCAGCCTGGCGCGCTGGCTTTGGGCCTGCCCGAGGGCCCAGGCGACCGCACGACAGGCCGACGTCGATCCGTCGAAGCCGACAAGCAGCAACAGTTCTCCTGGGCGTCTGCTGACGTAACGGCCCGAAATGCCACTTCGGCGCTCGCGCCGACCGCCGAGCCCGGCACGGATTGGCCATCCCATTTTCTCGCAGTGCACCGCCCAGCTCGCATCATTCGGGATCCGCCCAGGCAGCTTGCGTCATCTGCCTGGGCAAGCAAGTCGCAGTACTATCGCGACTGGCAGCACCAGCTGTGACGGCCTCGCGAGCGCGGTTCGCGTCCTGTCACCATGGTCTGGCGTGGGTTGTCCCTGTCGCGAGGGCCATCAGGTGCTCGAGCAGCCGGACAAGCACCTGCTTGCCCGAGGCGCGGTTGCGGGCATCGCAGAACTGGACAGGCACGTGTGCGCCGATGTCGAGGGCCTGACGTACCTCGTCCTCTTCGTACATGTCCGCGCTGTCAAAACAGTTGACCGCGACGATGAAGGGAATGTCGCGGGACTCGAAGAAGTCGAGCGCGCCGAAGGAATCGCCCAGGCGGCGGGTGTCGACAAGAACGACCGCGCCGAGAGCCCCGGCCGACAGTTCCTTCCACATGAACCAGTACCGGTCCTGGCCGGGGGTACCGAACAGGTACAGCACGATCTGCGGACTGATGGTGATGCGGCCGAAGTCGAGGGCCACCGTGGTAGTGGTTTTGCCTGCCACTCCGGTGAGATCGTCGATCGACGCCCCGATTTGTGACAGCCGTTCCTCGGTGCGCAGCGGCTTGATCTCGCTGACCGCGCCCACCATGGTGGTCTTGCCGGCCCCGAACCCGCCCGCGATGAGCAGCTTGACCGCTTGCGCGCCGCCCAGGTCGGGAGGCGCGGGTTTATAGTTTGCGTACGCCATCGAGTACCGCCTGCAGGAGGTTGATGTCGGGCCGGCCGGCGGCCGGCACCGGCGGCCGGTGGATGAGGTAGCCGGTGTCGATCAGGTCACTGACCAGGACCTTAACCGCAGCGAGCAGCAGGTTCATGTGGGCGGCGATCTCGGCGATCGACAGCGCCCGGTGCTGGCACAGGCGCAGGATGTCCCGGTACTCCCGGTCAAGGCCGGCGGCCACGGCCTCTGTGTGGGCCGCCATGACCAGGGTCAGGATGTCAAGACGGTCCAGGTCCTTGCCGGCGCGGCCGCGGGTCACCGCGAACGGGCGGACCAGCGGCCCGGGATCATCGCCACCGAGGGACGCCCCGCCGTTCATGGTGCCCGGCGGGCCGGAGGATCTGGCGGCAGCGTGCGCGGGCTGGCCGACAGGACGCCGCCGACCTGGCCCACGATCACGTTCAGCTCGTAGGCGATCATGCCGAGGTCGGCGTGGGCCGAGGCGAGCAGTGCCAGGCAGGCTCCCGCGCCTGCCTCGGTCACCACCAGGTACCCGGCCTCAAGCTCGACGACCGTCTGCTGCACGCCACCCTTGCCGAACTGGGCCCCCACGCCGCGGGACAGCGACTGAAACGCCGAGGCCATCGCCGCCAGGTGCTCGGCGTTCTCCCTGTCCAGTGCGGTCGACCGGCCAAGCAGCAGCCCGTCGCCCGACAGTACGATCGCGTCCTCGGCGCCGACCAGCCGCCGGACCAGGTCATCGAGCAGCCAGTTCAGCTCGTTCCTGCCGACTGTGATCACATTGTCGTTCATCGCCTGGCCATTCGCCTTCACCTGTTGTCCTGATCTGAAGAATCACGTCCGAGCCGCGTTCCGCGCTGGAACGCCGACATCGAGCCGCGGGCCTGCTCTGCGCTGCGCGGCGGCCGCTGCGGCGCGGCAGGGTGCGGGGACCCCTCGGCCTCAAGCCGCAGCCCAGGCGCGAGATTGGCCTGCCGCTCACGGCGCGGCAGCGGTGCCCGCCCCCTGCGCGGCTGGCCTGGCGGCCGGCCGGCGCTCACCTCCCATGGCGGCGCCGAGACGACGCCCGCGACGCGTTCGGAATCCCGCCGGGCCGGGGACGGCGTAGCAAAACCGGCCAGCCGCTCCCTCGCCGGCCACGCCGGCGAGTCCGGGTGATGCGCGCCCGCGGGCGGCGGCAGCAGACGCTCTGCGGCACCCGTGCCCGGGAGCTCGCCGTGTGGTCCAGCCTGGGCAGGCAGGGACGAGCCGGCGCCTTCAGTGCCGGCCTCGACCGCGGTGGCCGGAATCAGCACGATCGCCTTGATGCCGCCGTAGGCCGACTCGGCCAGGCTGACCGCGATGCCGTGCCGTTGCGCCAGCATGCCGACCACGAACAGGCCCAGGTGCCGCTGCCCCGACGTGGCCATCGCCTGGAAGTCCAGCGGATTGCGCAGCGTCTCATTGAGCCGCTCCCGCTCCCCAGGCTCGATGCCGAGCCCCTGATCCTCCACCTCGACGACGACGCCCTTGCCGACCACGTTGCCGCGTACTTGCACCGCCGCCTCGGGCGGTGAGAAGGCGGTCGCGTTGTCCACCAGCTCGGCAAGCAGGTGGATCAGGTCTCCCACGACGGCGCCGAACACGTGCACCTCCGGCAGCCGCACCGTGCTCACCCGCGCGAAGTGCTCGGTCTCTGACACCGCGCTGCGCACTACGTCCTCGAGCGCCGCCGACTGGCGCCACTTGCGGCCCGGCTGCCCGCCACCCAGGATCAGCAGGTTCTCCGCGTTGCGCCGCGCCCGCGTCGCCAGGTGATCCAGCTGGAACAGCATCTCCAGGTGCTCCGGGTCGGTTTGCTTGGCCTCCGCCACGTCGAGCAGCTCAAGCTGCCGGTACACCACCAACTGACTGCGGTGCGCGATATCAAGGAACACCTTGTTGATGCCGCCCCGCGTCCTGGCCTCGGCGGCGGCCGCGGCCACAGCGGTCCGCTGAGCCGCGTTGAACGCCTCGGCCACCTGTCCGATCTCGTCGCTGCCGTAGTCGAGCAGCCCCATCTCCGACTCGGTGTCGACCTTGTCGCCGGCGCTGATGCGCTTGACGATCGACGGGAGCTGCACGTCGGCCAGCTCAAGTGTCCTGGTGCGCAGCCTGCGCAGGCGGCGGACGAGTCCGTTCGCCAGCAAAAAGGCGGCGGCGAGCGCGGCGAGTGTCAGGGCGAGCACGACCGAGCCGACAAGGACCGAGCTGGACACTCGCTGGTCTGCCGTTCTGCTCGCGTCGTCCAGGCCAACACGGAAGTAATCACCCCACAGCCCCATGAGCTTCGCAGACACATGGTTCTCAGCGGCGAGCCAGGCGGCGACGGGGACCGCGAGCTTGCCCTGCTGGGCGAGGGCATCCTCGCCGGAGCTGGCAGTCCGCCACGCGCTTCCCGCGACGAGCTGACTGTAGGCAGATTGCTCAGCCGGGGTTAGCCGCCGGACAAGCGACGGGAACAGGTCACGGTAGGCGTAGATCAGCTGAGACAGCTCCAGCCGGTCGGGCTCGCCGAGTGTCCCGCGTGTAACCCAGCCCGCACCAAGGCCGACCGCGCGCGAGTGCAGGTCGATGGGCGTGAACAGGTCCATCGTGCCGATCATGCCCGCGGCGGACGTGGAGTCCGGGGTCCGCGGCGCGTAGAGCAGGAATGCCCCCATGCCCACGTTCGCGAGCTGGGTGTAGTAGCTGTCGACCTGGGTGGCGCTCGCCCGCCTGCGCCGCACCGCCTGGCGGACCGCCGGCAACCCGGACGTTAGCTTCTGCTGGGCCGCGCCGGATGCGGCCATCACCTGCGGGTCGAGGCCACCCAACGTGTGGAGCATCTGGTCGATGCCGACGTTTGCCGCGTCGGTCGCATTCCACTGCGCCTGCAGGCCCGCGAGCGCCTGCCTGTCACCACCGACGGCGCGCAGGCTGAGCGTCCGTTCCTCCTCGACGGCCGTCAGGTACCGCAGGATTGGGACTCTCGAGAGGTTGGTCTGGGCGGCGAAGGTGCGCGCCGACTGCCCCTCGGAAACCAGGTAGCCAGTAACGGACGCACCGGTGATCAGCAAGGCCGCGCTCGGAATCAGCGCGATCGCGAGCACCCGGATCCGGATACTCGACGTCCACCTGCTGCGCCGCACCGGGCTCCGCCGTACCGGGCTTGCCCGGCGGTCATTGCTCATTGACGCGTCCACCTACTCCCGTCTTGCTGCCCGGCGGGGCTCACCGCGCGGATCACGCTACCTGTTAACGGTAGAGCAAAGCTCGACACTATTCGTATCGTTCGTTAAAATGTGTCTAGCATTGAAGGTGGCCGATGAAGGGGAGGCGCGTTCATGACACGAGAAGTGCTGCTGACCGGTAGTGTGCCCCGCGAGCCGGCTTCGGAGGTGTTCCGGCTGGTGGCCGCCCACCTGGGGCCATTCCTAACCCGGTTGCCCGACGGCGAGCAGGGCGGCTGGGGCGGAAGCGGGCGTCGCGGCGAACAAGCTGGCCTCCTACCAGGAGTTCAGGCAGATGAAAGCCGCCCGCACTATCGCACCGGAGGTGCGCTTCCAGGCGTCACTGCCGGGACCGGTGACCACCGGAGGCACTCTGTATATGCCGCTGAACGTCGGTGCCCGCGCCGCGGGCAACGCGACAATCGACGAGATCGTGCAGATCCTGGACGGAGTCCCGCATGACGAGCTCGCCATCCAGCTCGACCTCGCCGTGGAGGTCGAGTCGGAGGAGATGCGCAGGCGCCCCGACGCGTTCGACATGCCCATCTTCCGGCGCATGTTCACCGGCTGGGGGATCTGGGGCTTCGAGGACCTGGTGGAGGAGGTGGTCCGGGTGGCGGCCGTTGTGCCTCCGGACGTTGAGCTCGGCTTCCACCTGTGCGGCACCTGGCACATCGACCACCGCGGCGGTCAGGACCTGAACGTCCACGTGGACTGGGCCAACGCGCTGACCGACCGGATCAAGCGGAAGATCGACTATATCCACATGGCGTCGGTCCCCCAGCACGACCGGCCCGACTACGCCAGCCTCGAGCGGCTCAAGCTGGACCAGGGGACCAAGCTCTTCCTCGGACTCATTCATGGCTCAGACGGGTTGGAGGGAGCCCGCCGCCGGATCGAGGCCGCGTCGGAATTCCGGTCCGACTTCGGGGTGGCGCACTTCTGCGGCCTGTTCCCGATCTTCGGCGTGGACCCTGGCCGGCTGGAGGAGATCCTCGACCTGCACCGCCAGGTCGCGTCGCTCTGAGCTATGCGCGGCCGCGCGCACGCAACGACCTTGGAGGAGTGGCCATGAGTGAGGTACGGGCGGGGAGGAACTCGGACGCCAAGACGCTGAACCTTGACGAGGACGCCCTCCGACGACTCAGCGAGAAGATTGCCTCCGATGTGGCCGCGGGGCGGTACCTGGGGGGCCTCTATCCTGGTCGCTCGTGGCGGGGTGATCGGGTACCGGCGGGACCTATAGCGGATTCCCGCCCCCCACCGCCGCTGACGATGGCACAGGATGTCGGCGAGCTCAAGAAGAACATCCAGGTCCCGTCGGGCCTGCCGCTGGCGTTCTTGGGGCACACCGCCTCATCACGTGCCTTCGGCGCGGTCGGCGGCGGCTCGACCCTATTGCTGGTGGATCCTGACCGCGACCTGACGTTTGTCTTTCTCAGCGCAGGCTTCATCGATGGCTTGGATCACTTCGCGCGACTCCAACAGCTATCCGACCTAGCCCTCGCTGCGGTCGTTGACTGAGGCGGCTCAGCTGACGCTGAGCCCAGCACCTGATGCGACGGCGGCCCGGCTTCTCCCAGAGGGGCAGGCCGTAACGTGTCATGCGTCAAGAATCCATCACAGATTCATTGACGATCGTCATCACATAATAGCATGTTCCGGCTATAAGGGTGCACTCCTCAACGCCTTCCTGCCGGGCGGCGGCGCCGCCGCCCGGGCGCCTACGGAGGCGCAGGCGCTGCAGGTGTGGGTCAAGACAAGCGACGGGTGGCAGCAGGCCGCGTTTGTCGCCTCCCCGCTCCCGGCGGATACCGTTTAGGCGACACGCAACGCAATCAACCGTTCGGGATAAATTGAATTCAGATGCGGCGCGTGTCAGAGGTCTGAGTACTGTGTTGGGCGGATGATGGTGTTGGCTATCGCGGACGGTATCCCGGCCCATCGAGGGTCCTGGAACATGGACCTGGCCGCAGCATCGCCGAAGAACTCCTCTTCCGCCCGCTGACGTGCAGCTAGGTCTGGATAGCACCACAGGTAGGTGATCCTCGGCAGCCGGTCGCCGACGAGGTCTCATGGCCGTCGTCTTCCGCTGGCGCGCGATCGAGGTTCGCGAGCAGGTCGAGTGACTCGCTGTCGAACACGTCGAGCTCGGGGAACTTCATGAAGTCGTGCGGCATGCCCTCCAGGACATGAAGCTGGAAGGGGATACCCGATTCGTTCAGCTTCTTGGCCAGCTCAAGCGTGGGCCCCATCGCGAAGTCGGCGGTGCCGGTGATGAGGAATATGTCCGGCAGGGCGAGACGGTGACCTCGTTCGCGGCCATGAACGGATTGCTAAAGTCGTAGAAGCCTTCCGATCCGACGAAGGCCTTCACCCGCGGAGCGTCCTGCTGGTCCTGCTGGTCGAGCAAGACACGAGCGATAACGCTCTGGAGTGCTGGGTTCCTCGGACATCGACTTCGCCATGGGGGCCATGAACTCCGCGGCGAACCGCTGCATGAACCGCTGATCATTCTGGGTGATCACGAAGCGTCGCTCTCTTCGGTCGCGTCTGACAGGTAGGTCTTCTCGATTTCGTGCCGGCGCGCGCGCAGCTCAGCGGCGGTCCCCGATATCTTCACCCGCCCGCGGTCAAGCACGTAGCCGCGGTCGCAGACGTCGAGGACAAGCCGGACCTGCTGCTCGACGAGGATGACGGCGGTACCCGCGTCGGCGGCCGCGCGGACGGCCGCGAGCAGGTTCTTGACGATGATCGGCGCGAGGCCAAGGGACAGCTCGTCCGCTAGCAGGACCCTGGGCTTGCGGGCCAGCGCGCGGCCGATGCCGAGCATCTGCTGCTCACCGCCGGACAGCAGGCCGGCCTTCCGGTTCATCAGCGGGCGCAGCGCGGGGAAGATCGCCACCGCGTCCTGCGGGTCTCCGTCGCCGAGGCGCAGGTTCTCCGCGACAGTCAGCTCGCGGAAGATGGACCGGTCGTCGCTGACCATGGCGATCCCGCGCCTGGCCCGGTGATGCAGGCTGGCAGGCGCGGCTTGTCCCGCGAGAATGACCTGGCCGCCGAGCGCCGGCAGGGCGCCGGCGATGGTGAGCAGCGCGGTCGTCTTCCCTGCCCCGTTGGCGCCGAGCAGGGCCACGATCTCGCCCGCTTCCACGCGCATTTGCAGATCATGCACGACCGGCACGTCGCCGTATCCCGCGCGCAGTTCGCGCGTTTCGATGATGCAGTTCAAGAGCTTCCGCCTCCAGATGACGAGCGTTCAGGAAGGTGTCTGGGCTTCCCGGTCCTCAGCGACAGTCGCCGGGGCGCGAGCGCAACAGTAACCGCGCTCGCACCCCGGCTAGGCGAGCTCTCTCAGGTGCCCTGCTGGACGTCGACCGACACGTCGTGCCAGGTCTGCCCGGGCAGCGGAACATACACGCCGTTCTTCGCCACGAAGTAGGCCTCGTAGGCGTTGAAGATGCGCGGGAACACCGTGCTCTGCACCGATGGCTTGCAGAAGCTCACATGCGGGTAGACGTTGCCGACGTTGACGTCGCACATCGTCGGGAGCTTCTTCAGCAGCTCTGCCGACGTGTAATTGCCGGTCCCCGAGAGCGCGAGGTCGACCAATCGCACGCTTGACCAGCCGTCCTGACCAAACTCGTTCAGGTCGACGGCCGCGGCCTTCGCGTTGCCGACGTACGCGGTGACCTCGTTGCGGAACTGGGTCACCTGCGGGTCGTCAGCGTACGGGGAAAGCGTCGTGTTGAGCACGAGGACGCCATCGCCTGCCTTGCCAATCGACGCGAGCAGCTGCGGCAGCAGGCTGCCGATCGCGGTGATGAACTTACCCGTGTAGCCGGCCTGCCGGACGCCTGCGACAAGCTTGGCGGTGGTCTGGCCGTCGCCCTCGTACGTCACGCAGTCGGGGTGCATGGACAGGGCCGTGCTAATCGGCGCGCTGACGTCGGTCTGCGCGACCTGGATGTTAACCACGTGCAGCTGGTAGCCGTCCTTGGCCGCGATCTTCTGCTGGCCCGCCAGTTCTTGGGCGAAGGCGGGATTTCCGCTGACGCCGAATTCGACGACGTTCTTGCAGCCCTCATCGGACCACATGGCGGCCGTCGCGTACGAGGCCAGGACAGCGCCGGGGTCGAAAATGAATGCATCGGGGTTTGTCACCTCGGCCGGGGAGGCGGCCAGAGCGCCGATGTAGGGTATGCCCTCTGCCTGGAGGACGGGCAGGATCACCGCGGCCCCGGTGACGTCCCAGGACCCGATCACGGCGATGTCACCGTTCGATTTGGCTTGCCTGCCGCACGCGGCTGACTGATTTGGGTTGCCCTGGTTGTCACAGACATCGATCTGGACCGGGTGGCCGTCGATGCCGCCGTCCTTGTTCAGCGCCGCGGCCGCGGCCTTGGCAGTGACGGCGGGGTACGGAAACGACAGACCGCCGAGTGCGGCCGCCGGAGTCATCGTGGTGTCCACCATGAGCTTGATCGGTGTCCCGGTCGCGGCAGAGGCCGTGGCGGCGCTCGCGGCAGGGCTGCCGGTGCTGGCGGCAGGGCTGGTACCGGGGCTGGCGGTGCTGCTGCCTGAGCTGCTGCACCCGGCCGCCAGCGCAGCCATGGCCGCGGCGGCGATGGCCGTTCCTATCTTCGTTAGTCGCATCAGTGACTAACCCTCCTTGTCACGTGGTGTTAGTGAGTGGTGCCGTAGGTTCAGGCCTCGGCCGCGGGCGCCGCGTCGAGCTCCTGGGGTTCGGGAACGTGGTCACCCAGGTAGGCGGCAACGACAGCGGGGTGACTCAGGACCTCGCCGGGGGTGCCTGAGGCGATTGGCTTGCCAAAGTCCAGGGCGATGACGCGGTCGGCGACCCGCCGGACAAGCGATACGTCGTGCTCGATCAGCAGCACGGTGATGCTCCAGTCGCGGGCCATCATGGTGATCAGGCGCGCCACCTCGGTCCGCTCGAATTCCGACAGTCCGGCGGCGGGCTCATCGAGCAGCAGGACCGACGGTTCACCCGCTACCGCCCGCGCCATCGCCACGAGGTGGCGGTCTCCGTACCCGATCTCGGTCGGCAGCTTGCGCAGCTTGTCTTCCAGGCCGAAGTCGCTGATCGCGGCGGCGGTGGCGGCGTTGAGCTCTCCCCGGTTCGGATGCACGAGATCGAGAAGCAGTGATGGGAAGTCCTGGGGCTCGGACGCGCACCGCAGGTTGTCGATCACCGTCATGTCCTCAAGCAGTTCGAGTGACTGGAACGAACGGGCGAGCCCGGCCCGGGCACGCCGCGACGGCGAGTACCCGTGAATGGCCACCCCGTCGACTTCCACCGTCCCGGTGGCTGGCACGAAGCCGGTGACCGCGTCCATGAGCGTCGTCTTGCCGGCCCCGTTCGGGCCGATGATGGCTAGCACCTCGCCTGGCGACACGGTGAGGCTCACCCCATCGAGCGCGACGACCGACCCGAAGACGACCCGCAGGCCGTCCACCGTCAGGGTGCTGCCGCGCTGCCTGCGCGGCTTCGCGGCGGCCCTTGCAATCTCCGCGTGCAGTCGCGCGGTCTCGCGCGCCTGCTGTGCCTGCCGAATCGCCCGGGGCGTGACCCGGCCCAACTGGACGAGGACGGCCGGCCTGCGGCGTTGCGACCCCTGCTCGGCTGACGGCTCCCCCGACGCCGGCCGCCGGCGCCGTGCCTTCGCCGGGCCTCGGACGAAGGCGTCGGCGACGCCGTTGGGATTGGCGATCAGCTGCCCGACCAGCGCCACGCCTGTGACGAGCGGGAAGATCTCATTCCACCAGCTCCACTGATTCGTCCACGGATTGATGATGGCGTTGGGCAGGCCCGAGGGGGCGAACATGCCGCCGAAGACCGGACCGAGGACATAGCCGACGCCGCCGAGCACAGACAGCACCAGGTTCGACAGCGACGACATCGGGTCATAGGTGGTGAACTGCGGCAACGGCTCAGAGAAGGTAAGCAGTGCGCCGCCCGCGGCCGCGATGGCGCCGGCCACGGCGAAGGCGTACAGCTTCGCACCGCTGACGCGGATTCCCATCGCCGCGGCGGCCCTTTCGTTGGTCCGCACGGCAAGCAGCCGACGGCCGGTGCGGCCACGGCGCAGGTTCGCCACGGCCATCGCCAGCAGCGCGAAGACGGCCAGCGTGACGTAGAAGTAGCGAAGCGGCTCGGTGATGGGATCGATGCTCCAGCCGAACAGCGACGGCGGGCTCAGCGTTAGGCCGCTGATTCCGCCCGTCAAACTGCTGTTGCTCAGCACCATGGAATTCAGCGCTACCGCGAACCCGAGCGTGGCGATCGCCAGGCTGACCCCGCGGGCCCGTAGCGACGGAAGCCCGAGCAGGAGGCTGACCGGGATGGTGGCAGCCATCCCGATCACGATGGAGAGAAGAAAAGGTGTGCCGACCGACTCCGCGATCTTGGCCGCGACAATCGAGCCGAGCCCCGCCATCGTCAGCTGAGCAAGCGACAGCTGTCCGGCATAGCCGGTGATGACCACCTGGGAGAGCAAGACGATCGCGGCGAAGAGCGTGATAGTCGCGCCGATGACCCAGTTGACATTTACCAGCGACGCGACTACCCCGATGACGACCAGGCAGACGGCCACCCGAAGCCGGGGAATCTGACCGGAGCCAACGCGGGGCAGCCGCTCCTGGACGAAGCTGCGCAACGGCAGGGAGCGTCCGCGCAGCATCAGCACCAGGATGATGAGGATGAAGGGCACCGCGTCCCCGGCACCGTTCCAGCTGATGTAACGCTCCGCCTCTGTCTGCGCGGCGCCGACAGCGAGCCCGCCGATCAGCGTCAGCGGGAAAGACTGCAGCCCGCCGAGGATCGCCGACGCCAGCGTCGGAATCAGCATCGAGGTGAAGTTGACCGTATTGAGCTGCAGGAACGGGCCCAGCCCGACACCCGCTATGCCGGCCAGTGCGCCGCCGAGTGCCCAGTTGGCGCACCGCAGCCTGCCGACACTCCAGCCGAGCGCCGCGACCGAACGCGGGTTCTCTGCCAGCGCTGAGGTGGCAAGCCCGAATCTGGTCCGCTTGTAGGCCGCCCACAGCGCGAGCGTCAGGACGACCGTGAACCCGAGGAACAGCAGGGAGTTCTCACCGACTGCGATCGGACCGAGGTGGAGGCTGCGTGTCGGGAGGAAGGCTGTCGGCAGCTTCGGCAGCGGGCCGAATAGCAAGATGACCGCCCATTGGAGGCTGACAAGCACCGCCAAGGTTGCGATGACCTTGGTCAGCGTCGATGCGCGGTGCAGTGGCCAGATCGCCACCGCATACACGACAATCCCCATGACGGCCGATGCGGCAATCGCCGCCAGAATCGACACGACGACGGGCCAGTTCAGCTGGTCGGCGAACTCCCAGTACAGGTAGCCGCCAAGCATCGCGACGCCGCCGCTGGAGAAGTTGATGACCCCCGAGCTCCGGAAGACCGCCACAAGTCCGAGTGCGTTGATCGTGTAGAACCCGCCGGTAGCCATCCCGAGGACGAGTAGCTCTATGAATGCCGACAACCCCGGTACCCTCCCTGGCCGGTTGCTTCGCAGCACCCGGATTTCACGCCACTGTGATTTGCACCGGCGCTAACGACGTGGCCGGGCCGAACGCTGATCTGCCCGCGCCGGACACCTCATGTGGTGGCGTCCTGAGCTGAAGCTAGTCAATAGTTACATCGATCGTCAGAAAGTTGCAATACTTTCACGAGCGGCCGATGCCGACCCGTGACACGCAGGCAGAAGGCGCCGCCGCCCGCGGCCGTGAAGCATCAGGCGCTGGCAGGTCGGCCGTCATCTCACCACCGCTGGGTGTTCCTCCTCGCGCGCACCTTTTCGCATCCACACATTGACGTGTGATGTGCTAGTCACTACGTTGTGAAATATCACTGGCTGTGGCTTGGACACATGCCGAGGCGTAGCCGGAAGGCAAGCGCCACGGTCCTGCCCCGCTTTCACGGCGCGGGCGCACCGACACCGTCGTCATCGCAGAAAGGCCGGCCGATGAAGGTCGAGATCTTCACCCCCGTCAACTACTACGGCTCGGCGTCCGCCGTCTCCGACTGGCCACTTCCCGCGCGCCTGTTTGAGAGCGACAGGGGCACGCTGTCGATCCAGCGGGGCTTCGAGCAGTTCGAGGCCGCGTTCGAGGCGGGGTTCGATTCGCTCAACCTCGCCGAGCACCACTACTCCCCCGCGCAGATGACCCCGGCGCCGCACCTGTTCGCCGCGGCCCTCGGGGAACGGCTGCCGCAGGCGCAGATCGCGATCCTCGGCACCGACCTGCCGCTGCACAACCCGGTCAACATCGCCGAACAGTACGCCACGCTTGACAACCTGCTCGGTGGCCGGCTGCGGTTCGCACTGTTGCGCGGAACGCCGAACGAGTACATGACCTACGGCACCAACCCGTGGGAGTCCAGGGCGAAGTTCGAGGAGGCCGTGGAGCTGATCATCCGCTGCTTCACCGAGACAGAACCGTTCGGCTGGGAGGGCCGCTACTTCCGCTTCAGGAACATCTCCCTGTTCCCCTCACCGGTGCAGCGGCCGCACCCGCGGATCACCCTGTCAGGTAACAGCCCCTCGTCGGCCCGCTTCGCCGGCCGCATGAAGTGCGACCTGGCATTCAGCTTCATGCCGCCGGAAAACGCCGCGGCGAACGTGGCCGTCTACCGCGAGGCCGCCGCCGAGGCCGGGTGGGAGCCCACCGCCGACAACATCCTCTACCGGCAGTTCGCCTATGTGGCCGAGACCGACGAGCAGGCGGCCAAGGACGTCGCCGAGATGAACTGGCCGCAGGGCAGTGGGATGTTCAACGCGAGGAACCCGGAGCTCATGCAGGTCATCGGGGTGGCGGGTGCCGCCATGGCCGGCGTGCCCAAGGGCGTCGTGCCCGACATGTCCAAGGCACCCAACCCGTTCGGCCCGGTGTGGGTCGGCAGCCCGCAGACCGTGCTCGACAAGATTCGCGCGGCTGAGCAGCAGATGGGCGTCGGACGCGTGGAGCTCATCTACACCGGCTTCGTCAACGCCATGAGCCACGAGAACGTCGTGCGCTCGATCAAGCTCACCGGCGAGGCGGTCATCCGCGCGTTGCACGCCGGCGCCGCCACCGTCTCCTAATAACCGCGACCACCCGAGAGGCGACAAACTTGTCCACTTCCACGCTGCCCGGCGCCGCGCAGCAGACCCCAGGCGCCGGATTCACCGAGCACACCGTTCAGGCCGACGGCTTTACCGTCCGTTACGCCGAATCAGGGACCGGCGAGGCCCTCGTCGTTCTGCACGGGGCCGGCGGCCTGCGCCACAGCCGTGCTCTAGACCTGCTCGCCGCGCAGTACCGCGTCGTGGCGATCGAGATGCCTGGCTTCGGCGAGCAGCCGAACGAGACCCACCAGACCATGGCGCAGCTCGCCCAGACCGTCGCCCGGGTCATCGACGCGATCGGGATCGACCGCTACCACCTGCTCGGCACCTCTTTCGGCGGCGCAACCGCCGCCCACCTGGCCGTCGCACGGCCGGACCGCGTCATCTCCGTGGTCCTCGAGGGGCCTGCGGCCTTCCGCGAGGGCGCAACGAACCCGGCCGAGATCCCGCCGGAGCAGATGCTCGGCCGTTTCCGCACCCACCCGGAGCGAGTTCCCGCGTTCCTCCCGCCCGACCCCGCAGTCATGGCCCGTACCTGGCCCTTCGTTGAGCGCCTGCTCGGCTCGCGCCCCGTGTACGACCAGGAACTCGCCGACCAGCTGCCCGGCCTGGCGGTGCGCACCCTCGTCCTGTTCGGTGACCGCGACGGCATCATCCCGCCGCAGAACGGCCGGACGTGGCGCCGCCTGCTGCCCAACTGCGCCTTCATCCTGGTGCACGACGCCGCGCACGACATCCAGGGCGACCGCGCCGAGGCGTTCGTCGACGTGGTCAGCGACTGGCTCGCCAGGGGATGGCAGTTCCTGCTCCCCGAGCAGGACACCCTCATCAACCCGTGAGCGCCAACAGCCGCCCCAGCGAAGAGGCAGGAAATGACAGAACTGAAAGAGGTCACCGCCCTGGTGGAGAAGGCGGTGGCGGACGACAGGATCCCCGGCGCCGTCGTCGTCGCCAGGTCCCAGGGGGAACTGGTACACCGCAGCGCCCACGGGGTGCTTGACCCGGAGACGGGCTACCCGCTGCGCACCGACACCGTCTTCTGGCTCGCGTCGCTGTCCAAGGTCATCGGTGCCGCGGCGCTGCTTACGCTCGCCGACGAGGGCCGGGTGAACGTCGAAGACCCGCTCAGCGCGTACATCCCCGAGTTCGCGGCCCCGGGCCGGGTGCGGGTGCTGCGGCCCGGCTCCCCGTCTCCGATGGGCATGCCTTTCGGCCCGCCGCCCGACCCGCTGCCCGAGTACGACATCGTCTCGGCCGAACGGGAGCTGACCCTGCTCGACCTGCTCACCCACACCGGCGGCCTGCAGAGCATCTTCCAGTGGAACCCCGAGTACGTTCCCCCGGTACCCGGGCAGACCCTGGCCGACTACGTGCCGTCCCTCGGCGGTCTTGTGCGCGACTTCCAGCCACGTCGCGGCTGGGCCTACAGCAACGGAGCGTCCTACGACGTCATCTCCCGGATCATCGAGATCGTCTCCGGCCAGGACCTCGCCACCTTCCTGCGCATCCGGCTGCTCGAACCGCTCGGCACGGCGTCCATCGGCTTCGGCCGGGCCGGCCAGGACGGCGTCATGCCGATCCCCCCGTTCTTCCTGGAGAACGCGGTCGTCCAGGGCGGCACCTTTCACAGCACCTGCGCCGGGCTGTGGGGAACCCCGGAGGACTACCTCGTCGTGGCGGAGATGCTGCGCAACGGCGGGGTGCACGCGGGCGAGCGCCTGCTGTCCGCCTCGGCGGTCGAGCGGATGACCACCAACCAGATCGGTGACCTGTGCCCGGGGCTGAACGGACGCGAGCCCGCGCCAGGCATCGGCTTCGGCCTCTCCGTCGCGGTGGTGGAGGACCCGGCCGCCGCCGGGGAGTCCCTGCCCGCGGGGACGTTCGGCTGGGACGGCGTCGGCACGCGCCGGTTCTGGGTCAGCCCGACGAACGGCTGGTCGCTCTTCTACTACGCCCCCGATCCCGCCGTCCAGCGTGAGATCGAGGCGGCGGTGGCGTCCGCCCTCGGGTAAGAAAGCCGGGCCCGCCGGGCACGGCAACCGATACAAGGAAGCGCTGGAGGATCTCGTGGACGGAGCACTCGCCGGGCTGCGCGTGGTGGATTTCGGTCAGTGGCTGGCCGGGCCGCTTGTGGCGACCTGGCTGGCCGACGCCGGCGCGGACGTGGTCCGCGTCGACCCGCCTGGGGGTCCCCGGTGGAATCATCCGGCCAACGCGATGCTGCAGCGCGGTAAGCGCAGCATCGTGCTCGACCTGAAAAACGCTGCCGACCGCCGGGTCGCGCGTGCGCTGGTCGAGCGCGCCGATGTCGTGGTGGAGAATTTCCGGCCCGGGACGATGGGCCGCCTCGGGCTCGGGCCGCAGGCCATGCTCGCGGCCAATCCGCGGCTGCTCTACTGCTCGCTGCCCGGCTTCGGCGCCGACGACCCCCGGGCCGTGCTGCCCGGCTGGGAGGGCGTGGTCAGCGCCGCGGCCGGGCTGTACCTGTACCCGGGCTGCACGCCGATGGACTACATCGGCGACCGCACCGGCGAGCCGGTCTTCAGCGCCATCCCGGCCGCGTCCTCGTACGCGGCGATCGTGGCGGCCCACTCGATCGCCGCCGGGCTGATCGCCAGGGAGCGCACCGGGGTCGGCCAGCGGATCGAGGTACCGCTGTTCGACGCTTGCTTCGAGCTGATCGGTGCCGCCGTCATGCAGACCGACGCACCCCGGCCGGCCGCCGGCGGCCCCCGCATGCTCCCCGATCTTCCCCAGCTCGGCCACTACCAGTGCGCAGACGGCCGCTGGCTCGAACTGTGCCTGTTCCAGGACAGGCACCTGCGGTGGTTCGCCGACACGTTCCTGCCACCGGAGTTCATCGCCGACGGCATGGCGGATGCTGCGCGCATGCTCACCGACCCTGACCTGCAGGAGCGGGCACGGAAACGGTACGCCGAGCTGTTCGCCACCCGGCCTGCCCGCGACTGGGAGATCGCGATCAACGAGGAGAGCGGCGCCTCCGCCGCGCTGTGCCAGAGCGCGCAGGAGTGGCTCACCAGCGACGCGCATGCCCGCGATTCCGGCGCGGTGATCGAGCTCGACGACCCCCAGCTCGGGCGCACCGCCCAGGCCGGCTTCCCCGTCCGCATGTCGGTGACGCCCCCCGCGGTCGCCTTCCCGCGGCGCCCGCTTGACGCCGACAGGGCCGAGATCCTGGCCGAGCTGGAACGCCCCGCCCCGGGCGCTGTCGCTCCCGACGTCCCGGCCGGCGCTGTCCCTCCGCCTCTGGCGGGCATCCGGGTCCTTGACGTCGCCCAGGTGCTCGCCGGGCCGACAATCGGCCGCGTGCTGGCCGAGTACGGCGCCGAGGTGGTAAAGATCCACAGCTTCACCGACCGGCAGCTCGGCATGCACCTGTACACCAACAGCGGCAAGCGCTCGGTCATGCTCGACCTGAAGACCCCCGACGGCATGGCCGTCTTCGAACGGCTCAGCGACGGCATCGACGTGTTCGCGCAGAACTTCACCCGCGGCGTCGCCGACCGGATGGGTCTCGGCGAGCAGGCGCTGCGCGAGCGCAACCCGGGTCTCGTGTACGCCTCGATCAGCGCCTTCGGACACGAGGGCTACCGGGGCGGCTGGCGCGGCCGCGAGCAGCTCGGCCAGGGCCCCACCGGCATGCAGACCCGCCTCGGGGGCGACGGCCCGCCGCGGATGGCGCCCTACCCATACAACGACTACGGCTCGGGCAACCTGGCCGCCTTCGCCGTGCTGCTCGCGCTTTACCACCGCATGCGCGGCGGAGACGGCCAGCACGTGCAGTCCTCGCTCGCCCACTGCGCAACGTTCCTGCAGATCCCGTACATGGTGGCGTTCCCCGGCCGGGTCTGGGACGAGCCGAGCGGCCAGTCCGCCAAGGGCTGGGGCCCCTTCGACCGGCTCTACCCGGCCGCCGACCGCTGGTTCTACCTGTGTGCTCCCGACGGCCTCGACGCGGTCCAGGAACTCGCCGGCCTCGGCGAGGAGGACCTGGCCGCCACCTTCCGCACCGCGCCTGCGCAGTCCTGGGCCGACCGGCTGACCGCGGCCGGGGTCGGCGCGCACGTCCTCGTCGACCAGCCCGACCTGATGGACGACGAGACGGCCCGTGCACGCGGCCTGTCCGTCGAGCGGCAGCACCCGGGCTTCGGGCGCGCCCGGATGGCCGGCCCGTCGCGCCGGCTTTCGCTGACGCCGCCGCGGCCGGGGCGCCCGGTCGGTCCGCCGGGATCGGACACGCGCGCCGTGCTTGACGAGCTCGGGTTCGACAGCGACGACCTCATCCGCAGGGACGTCGCCCGCGAGGGGCTGCCCGAGGGGACCACGTTCGTCGGGATGTTCCGGTGACCGCGCCGGAGTCGCCGCAGCGACCCTCATCCATCAACACACCGGAGCGACCGCTCGTGAATCAGACTCCAGATCCCAAGACCGCAGCGGTGGCCGCCCGGACTCCCACCGCGCCGGGCAACCTTGACGTGGACCGAATCACCGCAACCGTTCTGTCGCAGATCGACGCGCCCGACCCGCGTATCGGCCAGCTAGCCGCATCACTGGTCACCCATGTGCACGACTTCATCAGAGAGAACCGGGTGACCCGCGACGAGTGGATGGCGGGGCTTGACTTCCTTGCGCGGGCCGGTCACTGGACCAGCGAGTCCCGTAACGAGTTCATCCTCTTGTCGGACACCTCGGGCTGCTCCACGCTGGTGGACGCGCTGAACAACACCGGCCCGGCGAACATGACGCCCACGACCGTCGAGGGACCGTTCCACTCCTCGGCGCCGCCGCGCCAGATGGGCGACGTCATCGCCACCGGCGAGCAGTGGGCACGCGGCGACTGGACGCTGATGCGCGGCCGGGTGCTCGATCCCTCCGGCGACCCGGTGGCCGGTGCTCGCATCGACATCTGGCAGGCCGACCAGGCCGGCCTCTACGACGTGCAGGACGCTGGGATGCGGCCCGGTGACCTGCGCGCCCTGCTGACCACGGGCGCGGACGGCCGGTACTGGTTCCGCACTGTCAGGCCGTGCAGCTACCCGGTGCCCACCGACGGTCCCGGCGGTGAATGGCTGCGGGCGACCGGCCGTCAGCCCATGCGTCCGGCGCACATTCACGCCAGGGTCGACGCGGCGGGCTACCGCCCGTTGATCACTCACCTGTTCGTCGCCGGAGACCCGTACCTCGACATCGACGCGGCCTTCGGGGTGCGCGACGGGCTCACGGTTGACTTTCCCGTGCAGGACGACCCGGCGCAGGCCGCGGCCAACGGCATGCCGGGCCCATACCACGACGTCAGCTACGACTTGGTCCTCGTCCCTGCTAGCTGGTCCGCCGCGAGTCGCGACAGCGACCCGATCCCAAGCCAGTCTCCGCAGAGCAGATGACGGCCTTCGAAGACCGCCGCTTCATGGGGTTCGGACCGCGCCCTGACGGCTTCTACCCGCTGACGAGAGCGGTACTCGACCCGGAACGACTGCCGCCGGTCCTCGTTGAACTTCTGCCGCCGGTCCTCGCGGCCGCGAAAGAGCCGCTCAGCGGGATCACCACCGATGGTGTGGTCGTTCCTGACCTGTTCGCGCTGCAAGACGAGGGCTTCGATCCCAGCCCGGCCGTAGCGGCGGCCCGCGGCTTCCTCGCCCTGCTGTCTCCCCAGCAGCAGGCGGCGGTACGCTTCGACATCGACGCCGACCAGTGGCGCCTGTGGAGCAACGCCTTCCCGCTGTGGGAACCCCACGGGCTGTTCCTCGACGACCTGGACGAAACGCAGCGCACGGCCGCTCTCGGCGTCGTCGACGCATGCCTGTCCGCCAGGGGCTTTGCCGACACCCGGGCCGCCATGCAGCTCAACGGCGCGCTCGGCGAGCTGATCGGCCAGTATCCGGACACGCTGCGCGAATATGCCTATTTCTTCGCCATCTACGGCGAACCGTCAGCGGAGGGCCCGTGGGGCTGGCAGCTGTGGGGTCACCACCTGGATGTGCACTGCTTCGTTCTCGGCGGGCAGATCGTGCTGACGCCGGCGTTCATCGGTGCCGAGCCGGCGGTGGCCGACCGCGGGCAGTACGCAGGCGCTCGGCTGTTCGACGCCGAACGCGCCGCGGGCCTCGCGCTGCGGCGCAGCCTCAGCGCGGCTCAGCAATCGGCCGCGGTGCTCTACCAGTCGATCCTCAGCACCGATCTCCCACCAGAGAAGGTCAACTTCGTCGACGGCAGGCACCAGGGCGGCGCGGGGCGCGACAACCGGATCATTCCATACGAGGGGATACCGGCGAGCGAGCTGTCACCCGGGCAGCGGGAACTGCTCGCGGACCTGGTCGCCGTGTTTGCCGCGCGGCTCCCCGCGGGGCCGGCGGCCGCGCTCGCTGGACGGTTCCGGGCACACCAGGACCAGGCTCACCTGGCGTGGATCGGCGGTGCCGGCGACAGCGACCCCTTCTATTACAAGGTGCACAGCCCGGTACTGCTCATCGAGTTCGACTGCCACCAGGGCGTTTTCCTCGACAACGAGGAGCCGGAGCCGTTCCACGTGCACACGATCGTCCGCACACCCAACGGCGGTGACTACGGCCACGACCTGCTGCGGCAACATTACGCCCGGCACCACCGATGAACGCCGCAGAGCCCGAGGCCGCCGGGATCCTCAAGCACTGTCATTACGTACTGGTCGAGATCTGGTTCGACATTGACCACCGCGACGGCAGCCAGGTGTCGTCCTGGTTCACGCCGACCGCCCGGCTGCGCATCGGCGGCCACGAGGTCCACGGGACCGCGCAGATCGACGCTCTGTACGCCGCGCGGCACGCCAGGGGGCCGCGGACGGCGCGGCACCTGATCAGCAACGTCCGGCTCACCTCGTGCGGGCCGGACCGTGCGTCGGTGCTCTCAGCGCTGACCATGTACGCAGCGGACGGGACACCGCCGCACACCGGCGCGGTACCGACGATGGTCGGCGACGTGCGCGATGAGTTCGAGCTGGCCGGCGGACGCTGGCTGATCGCCTCCCGCGACATCCGCACGCTCTTCATCGCACCGGACGCCACGTTTGCGGTCCCTGGAAACTGAGGAGGTGGTTCATGCGCTTCGTCACCTACGCCGTCGACGGCCGTCCGACCCCCGGCGTCGTAGCCGGCGATCAGGTCATCCCGCTCACCTGGGACAGCGGCGGCCCAGCGCGTCCCGTCCCGCGGACGCTGGTTGACCTGATCGAGGACTGGCCGGATGCCGAGGGCCAGGTGCACGCGGCGATCGCCGCGGGCGTCGGGGCCGAACCGCTTGCGGCCCTGGACGACGCGCGGCGCTGGCGGCCTCCCGTGCGGCCGGGCAAGATCTTCGGCGTCGGGCTGAACAACGACGCGATGGAACGCAAGGCCAGCCGCATCGCCGCCCACCCGATCGTGTTCTGCTATCCGACCTCCGCCTTGACCGGTCATCTCCAGCCAGTCGAGATCCGCCCCGGCTACGGCCTGACCCATCCGGAACCGGAACTTGGCGTGGTAATCGGGCGGCGGGTCAAGCGGATCTCCGCCGCCGAGGCCATGGACGCGGTGTTCGGCTACACCATCGTCGACGACATCACGTCCGTCGACCTCAAGACTGACGACACCGTCGTCTTCCCTGAGTCCTTCGCCCAGGACATCGGGGGCGCGCCCGCGGTCGCGGGGGGGCGCCCGCGGGGCTTCGAACTCGGCGACATGACGCTCACCTATCACGCCCGCTCCAAGGGCACCGACACCTTCGCCCCCTGCGGCCCCTGGATCGTCCCGCGCAAAGACGTCCCCGACCCTCATGACCTGCAGGTGAGCCTGACCATCGACGGCGAGCTGTGCAGCCGGGACCACACCGGCAACCTGGTCCACCAAGTCCCGGAGATCATCGCGTACACCAGCCGCTGGTTCACGCTGGAGCCTGGCGACATCGTGCACATCGGCACGTCCGCACGCGGCAAGTACCGGCTGCGCGACATCGACCTGCAGCAGCGCAGCGGCATGCGAACCATCGAGATTAGCGGGGTCGGAATGCTGGCCAACCCCATCACGCACCTCAGTGACTGACTCATCACAAGAAACGACCGCATCAAAGAACCGTGGCCACCGCTGGCCACAGAACCGGAGTGCTCAATGAAGTTCGGCGTCTTCTACAACCCGATGGTTCCCAAGCGGCCCGACCGGGACGACTGGGACCCGGGACAGGAACGGCAGGCGTTCCTCGACATGATCGAGCAGATCCGGTTCGCGGACAGCCTCGGCTTCGACTACGCCTTCCTCGGCGAGCATCACTTCATGGCCGAGTACGCGCACAACTCCGCCACCGAGGTGCTGCTGGGCGCCCTCGCCCAGGCCACGAAGAACATCCGGCTCGGCACCGGCATCGTCCATGCCTCGCACAACGACCCGGTGCGCATCGCCGAGCGCATCGCGACGATGGACCAGATCTCCGGCGGCCGCATCGAGTTCGGTTTCGGCCCCGGAACGACCCAGGAGATCCGCCCGTTCATCGGGGAGGGCGCGGACCGCAAGTACGAGCGCTCGGACGCGGCGGGACGGATCGCCGCCGACATTCTTTCCAGGCGTGGTGTCTGGCCCGGGGTCAAGAACGAGTTCTTCGAGTACCCGGCGGCGAACGTGGTTCCGAAGGCATTCCAGTCGCCGCACCCGCCGTTGTGGACGTCGACGGCCGTGCCGGGGATGGCGGCAGGGGTCGCGGCCCGCGGTCTCGGCCAGCTGATGCTCACTGTCGGCGGCCCGGAGGTGGTGGCCGCGGAAGTGAAGGCGTACTGGGAGGCGCTGCGCACGGGGCCGGTCAATCCCGTGGGCAAGGGCATCAATCCCGCCGTGTTCACCTTCACCCTCGGCCTCGTCGCTCCGACCGATGAACTGGCTGACGAACGAGCCAGGGCGGGGGTGGAGTACTTCGGTTACGGCCTTACCGGCGGGGCCTACGCCCGCATCGGTGACCCCGAATTCCACCTCTACAACGCCTTCCAGGCCTTCAAGGCCGGCCAGGGCGACGTACGGACGGAGGCAGGGGTGCCGCCGATGATGCTCGAGATGGGCGCGCATTTCGCGGACCTGCCAGGAGTCATGATGTGCGGCCCGGACAAGGCACGCGAGCTCACCCGGCAGATCGAGGCCACCAACGCCGACGGGCTGCTGCTCAACCAGAAATTCGGCTGGACCAAGCACGAGCACCTGATGGAGTCACTGGAAATCTGGGGCACGCAGATCATCCCCGAGTTCCGCGAGCGCGAGGAGGAGCACCAGGCCTGGCGCAAGC
>Ga0335083_10000965_pt1 | contig 41048 bp, 37 predicted proteins | sample Lox_Sample_42_FD_206716 | JGI IMG/M metagenome (GOLD analysis project Ga0335083, IMG submission 206716) | Soil microbial communities from Loxahatchee National Wildlife Refuge, Florida, United States - Lox_Sample_4.2 | ecosystem: Environmental > Terrestrial > Soil > Wetlands | place: USA...
CGGTCGCGAACAGCTCGAGGCGGGCGTCGGCGTTCGCCGCGGCCGCGACGTCGGTGAAGCGGCCCTCGACGGGAGCCCACGCTGCCCACGTACCTCCGGCGTGGAGCTGGGCCTTGTGGTACACGGCGTGCGCGGCATTGGTCCCGAAGAGCTCGAGCCGCCCGTCGTAGTTGCGCGCGATCGCGATGCTGACGAGCCGACCTTCCATCGGGATCCATCCCGACCACGAACCGCCGGCCGTGATCTGCCAGCGGTGGTAGATGGTCCCGCCGGATACGAGGCCGAAGACCTCGAGCCGGCCGTCGGCGTTCGCCACCGCCGCGATGCTGGTGAGCCGGCCGTCGAAGGGCGACCACGAGGTCCATGGCCCGCCCGCAGTCTTCTGCCACATGTGGACGGCGGCGCCCGTGTTCGTCACGCCGAACAGCTCCAGCCGGCCGTCTGCGTTGCGGGCGACCGAGACCGACGACCCCGGGACGTGTCCGGTCGTGAGCCCGAAGTCGAGGAACTTCGAGAAAGCCCGGCTCGCGGGCAACCCGGTCCAGCTGCGGCCGTCGCCGGTTCCGGTCGCGTTGTATTCGTCGACGGTGATACGGCCGTCGGCAAGGACGTCGCGGACGAACGCGACGTGCCCCGGATTCCCGAGCTGCACCGCAACGCCGAATCGCACCGGAGCGTTGCGCACCGGAATGCCGCGTTGCGCCGCGGTCGTCGCCCACGAACCCGCCCCGTGCAGGTCGCGCGTCCGGCTGTCCGGCACGCCGAGCGTTTGCAGCTTCCACGCCACGAAATCGGTGTCGTTGCGGTACGGATAGCCACGGGCCGAGACGATCTCGGCGGGCACCTGACTGCGCCCGTCGCCGTTCTCGTCGACCCACCATTGGTAGTACGGAGCCTTGGGCCGGTAGGCCGCGGCGGCTGCGTTGGGATAGCCGAGCGTTCCCGCGGCCGCGGGTCCGGCCGCGGCGACGACAGCGCCAGAAGCCGCGAGCACGGCCACGAGCAGGGTTGCGATTGCGCGCATGATCCTCCGTGATGTTTCGGGTTCGGTCTGGTGGGGCCGGGTTTCTTCGCAGCAGGGCGGGGCGCACCCCACGGAGCGCCCCGCCCCGGCGATGCGTTGCCGGACGGGGGGCGGGTGCCGGCAACGACGCTTGACGTATGCGAGCGAGCTCGCGGGCTGGTCCTAGGACGCTTCGCCGAGGGGGGCGTCGTTCATCGAGACGGCCTGTTCGCGCGCCCAGCGAACGGCTTCGTGTGCGAGCGCGGGGTGGAACCCGCCGGCGTGCAGCGCGCGCTCGACCGCGTCGATCGGCTCGTTCTGCATCAGCAGCGTCAGCGCGAAGCGACGGGCTCGACGCCGGGCGATGTCGACCGGCGACGAAGCCTGGGCTTCGACCCACTCCGCGTGCCGCGCCTGCAACGCGGTCGGCAGCCGCCGGACGTGACGGCGGTGGACGGGTGGCAACGTGGTGCGCACCGCGATCGTCGTGTCACCGTCGGAGCACGCAAGCTCGAACTGCTGGAGCCGGGCGAGGCTCCGGATGAGCGGTGAGCTCTGGCCCTCGCGGGGCCCGAGCCCGAGCGCGGCCGCGGTGTCGGCCACCGGCAGCTGCACGCCTTTGGGGTTGTCGTCGAAACGATCGGCCAGGTGCCGCAACAAGAGGAGCGCCGTCGGGCCGAGGGTCGGCAGCCAGAAGGTCTCGACGTACCAGCTGCGGGGGTCGTGGCCGACTGCGTCGAGAACGGGGTCGGGCCAAGGCATCACGCGGATGGCGCCGGTCATGAGCTTCCTCCGGGAACACGAGAGAACACGTCAAGTTGTCAATAACTGTCTATACGATGTTGATGTTGTCTCGCAAGGTCTTGCACGAGTTTCTCGAAGACGTTCAGCCCTTCGAGAGACGCTCGCGGGAGGCTTCGTCCCGCTCCGGGGAGGGAACCGGTCCGGTCCGACGCGGCGGCCGGAGCGCAGGAGGGCTTCTCTGCCCCGGGCTCCTACGTGGTTCACTAGCGAACATGACCGATCCCGACCTCGACCGTTGGCGTGATCTCGCCGCCAAGGAGCTGAAGGGCGCCGGGCCCGAGTCGCTCACGTGGGAGACGCCCGAAGGCATCGCGGTGAAGCCGCTCTACACCGCGGCCGATCTCGAAGCGCTCGAGACCGTCGGCGGATTGCCCGGCATGGAGCCGTTCGTCCGCGGACCGCGGGCGACGATGTACGCGAACCGGCCGTGGACGATCCGCCAGTACGCGGGCTTCTCCACCGCAGAGGAGTCGAACGCGTTCTACCGGCAGAACCTCGCGGCGGGGCAGATGGGACTCTCGGTCGCGTTCGATCTCGCGACGCACCGCGGCTACGACAGCGATCATCCGCGCGTCGAGGGCGACGTCGGCAAAGCGGGTGTCGCGATCGATTCCGTCGAGGACATGAAGATCCTCTTCGACGGCATCCCGCTCGACAAGATGTCGGTGTCGATGACGATGAACGGCGCCGTGCTACCCGTGCTCGCGGGCTACGTCGTCGCCGCGGAAGAACAGGGTGTGACGGAGGACCAGCTCACGGGGACGATCCAGAACGACATCCTCAAAGAGTTCATGGTCCGCAACACCTATATCTATCCGCCCGCGCCGAGCATGCGAATCGTCGGCGACATCATCGAACACACCGCGAAGCACATGCCGCGGTTCAACTCCATCTCGATCTCCGGGTACCACATGCAAGAAGCCGGCGCGACCGCGGTGCAGGAGCTCGGCTTCACGCTCGCGGACGGCCTCGAGTACGCACGCTTCGCCGCCTCGCGCGGTCTGTCGGTCGACGACTTTGCCGGCCGGCTCTCGTTCTTCTTCGCGATCGGGATGAACCTCTTCATGGAAGCGGCGAAGCTGCGCGCGGCGAGGTTGCTGTGGTCGCGGATCATGACCGACCTCGGTGCGCAGAAGTCCGGATCGAAGATGCTGCGCACGCACTGCCAGACGTCGGGCGTCTCGCTCACCGAGCAAGACCCGTACAACAACGTCGTGCGCACGGCATACGAAGCGTTGGCCGCGGTGCTCGGCGGCACACAGAGCCTGCACACGAACGGCTTCGACGAGGCGATCGCACTGCCCTCCGACTTCGCGGCGCGCATCGCGCGGAACACGCAGCTGATCCTGGCCGAGGAGACGGGCGTCACCCACGTGATCGACCCGCTCGGAGGTTCGTACTACGTCGAAGCACTGACGCAGTCGCTCGCCAACGGGGCGTGGGAGCTGATCCAGGAGGTCGAAGCCCTCGGCGGCATGACCAAAGCCGTCGAGTCCGGCATGCCGAAGCTGCGCATTGAGGAGGCGGCCGCGCGTCGCCAGGCGCGCGTCGACCGCGGCGAAGAAGTCATCGTGGGCGTGAACAAGTACCGGCTCGAAAAGGAGTCGGAGATCGACACCCGCACGATCGACAACACAGAGGTCCGCCGCAACCAGATCGCGCGCCTCGAACAGATCAAGTCTTCGCGCGATCCCAGGCGCTGGCGAGAGGCGCTCGACGCGCTGACCGGGGGCGCGAAGAACGACGGCAACCTGCTTGCGCTCTCGATCGAGGCCTCGCGTGCGCGCGCAACGGTCGGCGAGATCTCCGACGCACTCGAAGCGGTGTTCGGTCGCTACCGCGCCAACATCCGTACGATCTCCGGCGTGTACGGCGGCGCGTATGCCGAGGACGAGGAATTCCAGCGCATTCGCAAGGAAGTCGAGGCGTTCGCGACCGAAGAGGGCCGCCGGCCGCGCATCCTCGTCGCCAAGCTCGGCCAGGACGGCCACGACCGCGGCGCCAAGGTGATTGCAACGGCGTTCGCCGATCTCGGCTTCGACGTCGACATCGGGCCGCTGTTCCAGACACCGGACGAAGCCGCCCGGGAAGCGGTCGAGAACGACGTGCACGTCGTCGGCGTCTCGAGCCAGGCCGCGGGGCACAAGACCCTCGTTCCGCAGCTGATCGACGCGTTGCGCGCACAAGGCGCCGGCGAGATCGTCGTCGTGGTCGGAGGTGTCATCCCCGCGTCCGACTACGAGTTCCTTCACGACGCCGGTGTCGCGGCGGTGTTCGGCCCCGGCAGCAACATCCCGCAGGCCGCGTCGGAGATCCTCACACTGATTCGCCGCAACCCGGCCGCGTGATCCACTCGGGCGCATGACCGATCTCGCCGACGCGGTTCGCGCCGGCGACCGGCGCGCGCTCGCCCGCGCCATCACCCTCGTCGAGTCGACACGCGCCGACCACCGCGCCGAAGCGGCCGGGCTGCTCGAAGAGCTCGGGGCAACCGGCGCCTCGACGCGGGTCGGGATCAGTGGGGCGCCGGGGGCGGGCAAGTCGACCTTCATCGAGGCGTTGGGCTTGCACCTCGTCGAGAGTGGTCACGACGTGGCGGTGCTCGCGGTCGATCCGTCGAGCACGCGCGGCGGCGGCTCGATTCTCGGCGACAAGACGCGCATGGAACAGCTCGCTCGGTCGTCCCACGCGTTCATCCGGCCGTCGCCCTCCAAGGGCACGCTCGGCGGCGTCGCCCGGCGGACCCGGGAGGCGCTACTCGTTTGCGAGGCCGCCGGGTTCGACGTGGTGCTGGTCGAGACGGTCGGGGTCGGCCAGTCGGAGGTCACCGTGGCCGGGATGGTCGACGTGTTCGCGCTGCTGATCGCGCCGGGCTCGGGCGACGACCTCCAAGGCGTCAAACGCGGGATCGTGGAGCTGGCGGATCTCGTCGTCGTGAACAAGACCGACGGTGCACTCGCCGATCTCGCCCGGCACACCGCCTCCGACTACGGGAACGCGTTACATCTTCTGCGGCCGCGCACCGACGGTTGGGCCCCGCGCGTGCTGACGTGCTCCGCGCTGCTCGGCGAAGGGATCGGAGACGTCTGGTCGACGGTTGAACTCTTCATGGCATCCGTGCGCGCAACGGGAGCGTTGACGAGACGCCGCGGCGAGCAAGCGCGGGAATGGATGTGGTCGGAGATCAGTGAGACCTTGCTCGAGCGCCTGAGGTCGGATGCGCGCATCCGGTCCGAGGTAACCGCGCTCGAACGCGATGTCGCCGCGGGATTGATGTCTCCCGCTGCAGCGGCGCGATTGCTCCTCGGTCGCTTCGAGACCTGAGCTCGGCGCGGCGACGGATTCGCTCAGCTGGCCTTGCGGATCGGCGCGGGTTGCTTGGGCTCGGGCGGACGCGCCTGGCGGAGGATCTCGCGGGCCTGCGCGACTCCGAGGAGGCCGACCGTGCGCGTGCGCTCGTCAAGCTGCCATTCGGGCCGGGCCGGGCGGGATCCGCCGGGCAACAGCCGCAGCTGGCTCTCACCGACCTCCATTGGCTTGCTCCGCTCGCTCATAACTGAAGTATCTCCCTCGGGTGTGACAAGTACACCCGACGAAAGTCCCAAAACGCGTTCAGGGGGCAACAACCTCGGCGGGAGCGATATGCCGGGGTAGCCGCCCTAGCCTGGAACCGTGAGCGCGTACCTCGATCACGCGGCGTCGACGCCGATGCGCCCGGAGGCGATCGGCGCCATGACGCCCTTCCTGACCGAGCATCCGGGCAATCCGTCCGGGGGCCACGCCGCGTCGCGAGCCGCGAAGACCGCGTTGGAAGACGCGCGTGAAACGGTCGCCGCGCTCTGTGGCTGCCGACCGGCCGAGGTCGTGTTCACGAGCGGCGGCAGCGAGGGCGACAACCTCGCGATCAAGGGTGCGGCCCGTTCGGCACGCGACCGCGACCGTTCGCTCGACGGCATCGTCACCACCGGCATCGAACACAAGGCCGTGCTGGGCGCGTGCGGCGCCCTCGAGCGCGACGGCTTCCGGGTGTCCAGGGTGCCGGGGCGCGCCGACGGCGTGGTCGACGCCGACGCGTTGCTCGCGGCCGTCGACGAACGAACGGCGGTCGTGTCGGTGATGCTCGTGAACAACGAGACCGGTGCGTGCCAGCCCGTATCCGAGATCGCAAGTCGCGTCCGGCAGGTCGCGCCGCGGGCCGTCGTCCACACCGATGCGGTACAGGCCCCCCAGTGGCTCGACCTCACGGCCGCGACCGCCGGCGTCGCGCTCGTCGCGATCTCGGGCCACAAGTTCGGGGGTCCGAAGGGTGTCGGCGCGCTCGTCGTGCGCGATGGAGTGGCGCTCCAGCCGCTCGTCGACGGCGGTGGGCACGAGTGGGGCCTGCGCGCCGGTACGCAGAACGTCGCCGGGATCGTCGCACTGGCGACGGCACTCCGGAGCACGCACGAACAGCGCGACGCAGAGATCGCGCGCATCCGGGGTCTGCGCGACACGCTCGAAGGGGGCTTGGCCGCGCAGATCGCCGGATTCTCCACGAACGGCGCGCCCGAGCATCGCGTCGCCGGCCTCCTGCACTGCGCCTTCGAGGGCATCGAGGCCGAGACGCTGCTCGTCGCGCTCGACCAGGAAGGCATCATGGCAGCCTCCGGTTCTGCATGCAGCTCGGGCGCCATCGATCCTTCACACGTCCTCTTGGCCATGGGGATGCCGCGGGAGCGGGCGCTGTCGTCGGTGCGCTTCTCCCTCGGCTATGCGTCGACTCCGGCCGATGTCGAGGCCGCGCTCTCCACGGTGCCCGAGGTCGTCGCCAAGCTGCGAGCCCGCTGATGGCACGGGTGATGGTGATGATGAGCGGCGGCGTCGATTCGTCGGTCGCGGCCGCGCGGCTGCTCGACGACGGCCACGACGTCACGGGCGTCACGCTCAAGCTGTGGGGTGGCGAGAGCGACAGCGGGTGTTGCAGCGTTTCCGACGTCGAGGACGCTCGCCGCGTCGCCGCGCAGCTGGGAATCCCACACTACGTCTTCAACTTCTCGGACGCGTTCGACGCCTCGGTCGTCGCGCCGTATGTCGACGCGTACGCCGCGGGTGAGACGCCCAACCCGTGCGTCGAATGCAATCGCTCACTGAAGTTCGGGCGTGTGCTCGAACGGGCCCGGACCCTCGACTACGACCTCGTCGCGACCGGTCATCATGCGCGCATCGCGTCGACGCCGGCCGGGCCGGCGCTGCGCCGCGCGGTCGATCGCGCGAAGGACCAGTCGTACGTGCTCTACATGCTCGGCGCGGCCGAGCTCGCGCGAGCGCGGTTTCCGGTCGGCGAGATGACGAAGGCCGAGGTGCGCGATCACGCGCGCTCCCTCGGGCTTCGAACGGCCGACAAGCGCGAGAGCATGGACGTATGCTTCATCGAGCGGGGAGGGCGTGAGGCGTTTCTCGGTGCTCGGATCCCGCGCCGCAAGGGCTCGATCGTCGACGAGCGCGGCGCGGTGGTCGGTGTTCACGACGGCATCGACGCGTTCACGATCGGTCAGCGGCGCGGGCTCGGAGTCGCAGTCGGCGAGCGCCGCTACGTCACCGACATCGCCCATGCGACGGGCACCGTGACAGTTGGGCCCCGCGACGCGCTTCTGCACGAGCGCGCGCGGCTGCGCGATATACGGCTCTCGCGCGAGCTCCCGTCGTCGATGCTCGTGCAGTCGCGCGCGCACGGCGCGCCGGTGCCCGCCACGCTCGACGGGAACGACCTCCGTTTCGAGTCGCCGCAGCCGCGCGTCGCTCCCGGCCAAGTGATCGCGTTCTACGACCACGACCTCTGTTGCGGCGGCGGCATCGTCGCCGAGTGATCGTCAGGCGTTGATGCGTCGCTCACGCGCCCGCGCCAGCGCCTGATCGGCGCGCACGACCGACAGCGCCAGGACCGTGGTCGTGATGACCTCGGCGTTCGCGCGCCCGCGCCGGCGCCCGAACTCGACCGGCGCCGACAGCTCGGCGGTGACCCCGCCCGTGAGTGTTCCCAGCCGGAGATCGAGCGCGCCGGGCGGGAGCGCGGCGCTCGCGGTGCGGCGGATCCGGGCGATGCGATCCCGGCGCACCAGGACCGGCTCGGTCAGCGTGAGCGGATCGGCGACGGCAATCCCCGCGGGGACGAGTACGAGCCAGCGGCAGGACAGCGGGTGTAACAGCCGCACCAGCAAGAGCGCGGCGGGAATTCCGACGACCACCGCGACCGCGCCCGCAACCCCGCGACCGGCCGCGAGCAGGAGTGGTCCGGCGCTGAAGCCGAGGCCGGCGAGCGCGACGGCTATCGGGATCGGTCCGAGGAGCAGCGGCAACGGCGTGTGCAAGACGAATCGTTGTTCGTCCCCGTACGCGAGCGCGTTCGCGGCCGCCGACGCGACCGGCGCGGACAACGCGAGGATCGCCGCCGCCAGCGCGCCCGCGATCGCGAGCAGGGCCGAAGCCGTGCTCGTCGAGGTGATGGACAACGCCGCGCACGCGACCCCGCACGGCGCGACGATTCGTAACAAGGTGAGTCCCCAAGGGCGCGGGGCGAACAGGGCGAACAGGCCCGCGGCCCAAACCGCCCAGAGGATCACATCGGCCACACGCGCAGGTGCCGTGGACCAACTCCGTGTCGCGTCGTCGAACGCGCCGCCGGTCGTCAACGGCAGCAGCGCCCAGATCACACGAGTGCACCACAGCCCGATCAACGTGCACTCCGCTTCGTCGAGTGTGCCGGCGTCGACCTATCCTACGAATCTCCATGGGAGAAGCACTGCTCGGCGGATCGATCTGCGCGGGAACGGCAACCGCGGTGGGCAGCCTTCCTCATCGCGACGCTCACGCCGCCGCGGCGCTGACACTGCGCTGCCTGCCCGAGTTGCCGGCCGCGCCGCAGCTGCCGCTCCGATCCGCGCGCGAAGGAGTCGTCGCGCAATGGATTGGCGCGGTTCCGGGCATCGAGGTGCACCAAGACGGCACGATCGAGGTCGTGGGGCCGATCGATCCGTTCGCCGAGCTGTCGATCTCCTTCGGCGATGCCACCCATGCCGGGCTGCTGACGTTCCTCGAAGTCGCGGCGCGCCAGCCGCGTCCGCCGCGCCAGGTCAAGGCGCAGGTCGCCGGCCCACTGACGTTGGGGGTCGCGCTCACCGAAGCCGGGATGGATCCCGACGTCGCGTTCGCACTCGGCGCGCGCGTCGCGCGCGCCTGGGCCGGTGCGATCGCGGAGCTCGTCGCCGCCCGCCTCCCCGGGTCGACACTGGTGACCTTTCTCGACGAGCCCGCACTCGTCTTGTGGCGCGGGGCCGAGGTCCCGATGGAACGCGAGGTCGCCACCGATCTTCTCTCGAGCGCGCTCGCCGCTTGTGTCGGAGTCTCGGGGGTGCACGTCTGCGGCCACGGCGATCTGCGCCTGGCTCTCGACGCCGGCCCGCAGGTCGCCCACTTCGACGTCGCGGCGCTCGATCTCGACGACGCGTCGGCGATCTCACGCTTTCTGGACGGCGGCGGGTGGATCGCGTGGGGTGCGATCCCGACGCACCGGCCGGTCGGCGAGCAGCCGCAACCCTTGTGGAAGGCGTTGCTCGAAGCGTGGTGCGAGTTGACGCGTCGTGGTTGCGATCCGGTGCAGTTGCGCGGGCAGGGTCTCGTTGCCCCGGCGTGCGGGCTCGCCGGGCACGGTGCGAGCCAGGCCGAGCGCGCGATGTTGCTCGCACGCGAGATCGGCAACCGCGTGCACGACCAAGCGGCCGCGACGAAGCTCGCCGTCGGCGCATAGATTCGAGGCGTGGCCGATCGCCCGTCTCGCACCGTCGTCGAGCGTGCCGCGCAGCTGCGCGAGCTGATCGAATACCACAACGACCGGTACTTCGTCTTCGACGAGCCTGAGATTGCCGACGCCGAGTTCGACGGGCTCGTGCGCGAGCTGCGGGAGATCGAGGCGCGGCATCCATCGATCGTCACCCCCGATTCGCCGACGCAGCGGCCCGGCGGACAGGTCGGCTCCACATTCGCGCCGGTCGTGCACCGGCAACGAATGCTCTCGCTCGACAACGCGTTCTCACGCGACGACCTTCTTGCATGGGGCACGCGCATCCAGCGCTTGATCACCGAGCCGATCTGCTTCGTGGCGGAGCCGAAGCTCGACGGCCTCGCGATCTCCCTGCAGTACGAGGGCGGTCGGTTCACGGTCGGCGCGACGCGCGGCGACGGAGTCACCGGCGAGGACGTCACCGAGAACCTCCGTACCATCGCCGCGGTGCCACCGCGGCTCGCGGGAAAGCAGAAGGATCTGCCCGCGCTCGTCGAAGTGCGCGGCGAGGTCTTCATGCCCCTGGCCGCCTTCGAATCGCTGAACCGTCGTCAAGGCGACGCGGGCGAGCGGCTGTTCACCAGCCCGCGCAACGCCGCTGCCGGCAGCTTGCGGCAGAAGGATCCGGCCATCACCGCGTCGCGCGACCTGACCCTCTACGCGTATCAAGTGGGCGAACAGGAAGGCGGCCCGCAGTTGCGAACGCACCAGGAGACGCTGTCGTGGCTCGCGACGCTCGGCTTCCCCGTGAACCCGCACATTGAAGCATTCGCAGATCTCGACGCGGTGTTCGCGTTCTGCGAGCATATCCAGGAGAACCGCCACTCGCTGGGCTACGAGATCGACGGTGTCGTCGTGAAGGTCGACGATCTCCGCCAGCGCGCCGAGATGGGATTCACCTCGCGCGCCCCTCGCTGGGCGATCGCGTACAAGTTCCCGCCGGAAGAGAAGACCACCTTGTTGCGCGACATCATGGTGAGCATCGGTCGCACGGGTCGGGCCACGCCGTTCGCCGTGCTCGAGCCCGTGTTCGTCGGGGGCGCGAACATCGGGATGGCGACACTCCACAACGAGGACGACGTCGCCCGCAAGGACGTGCGCCCGGGCGACACGGTCATCGTCCGGCGCGCCGGTGACGTGATTCCCGAGGTCGTGGGGCCTGTGCTCGCCAAGCGTCCACCGCGGACGAAGCGGTGGGCTTTCCCGAAGAAGTGCCCCGAGTGCGGTGCACCGCTCGTACGCGTCGAGGGCGAGGCGAATCACCACTGCGTCAACGTCGACTGCCCGGCGCAGCGCGTTCAACGGCTGGTTCACTGGGCGAGCCGGGGCGCGATGGACATCGAAGGACTCGGCGAGGAACGCGTCCGTCAATTCGTCGACGCGCGGCTACTCGAAGACGCGGCCGACATCTACGCGCTCGACGTGGAGCGCCTGGTCATGCTCGAACGGATCGGCGACCGTTCGGCGCAGCTGCTGGTAGCTGCCATCGACGGCTCGAAGTCGCGCCCCCTCTGGCGCGTGCTGGTCGGGCTCGGCATCAACCACGTTGGGCCGACTGCCGCGCAGGCGCTCTCGCGTGCGTTCGACGACCTCGACGCGATCATGCACGCCGGCGTCGACGAGCTGACCGCGATCGACGGCGTCGGACCGACGATCGCGCAGAGTCTCGCCAGCTGGTTCTCCATCGACCGCAACGCACGCCTCGTACAACGCCTGCGCGCGGCCGGTGTGAACTTCGAAGGTGAGCGCGGTGCGCAACCGGAGCGGATCGACTCGTCCTTCGCCGGCTTGACGTTCGTCCTCACGGGCACGCTGGAGCACCGCACGCGCGACGAGGCCGCGGCCGAGATCACGGCGCGCGGTGGCAAGGTGACGGGAAGCGTGTCGAAGAAGACGAGCTACGTGCTGGTCGGCGAGGGCCCGGGCTCGAAGCTCGCCAAGGCCGAGGACCTGGGAGTCGCGGTTCTCGACGAGGCCGCCTTCGAGGCGTTGCTCGGAAGCGCTCGTCAGCCGACGTTGAACGACCAGGTATAACTGCGCAGCTCGTGTTGGGCGCGCGCCGCCTCGATGCTCGCGATCGTGCGCGGCCACCACTGGATCACCGCGGTATGGCCCCCCTTCGAGAACTCCTGGAAGTCCTTGTTGGGGCCGGGATCGAAGAAGACCTCGCCGAGGTTCGGGTCGCCGCTCGTCTGGTCCTGGGGGATGACGTCGCCGTCGATCGTGATCTGACCCGTGAACTGTGCGCGCAGCTGGGCGCCGACCTCGCCCTGCGGGAGGAGCTCGTCGCTCTCGTTGGGCTGCAGGATGACGATCTCCGCCGGGCGCTGGATGTTCGCGGGTCCGTTGACCTGTGAACGTCCGGCGAAGATGAGGACGTTGACGCCGATCAACACGACTCCCACCACGATCGCGACGCGGGCGGGTTTCGCGGGGTGGGTCAGCGACACGGAAGGAAGCTACCGTCCATGTTGCCCCTGGTGGGAACGGGCGGCGGGCCGTCGTGACGCCGGTCGCGCGCGGTCGGCAACTACCGTTGAAGAATGCCCGGCAGTGCGGTGAGTGATCTCGCGGGCCGCGTTCTCGCGGGCCGGTATCTGCTCCATGGCGCGGTCGGTACGGGGGCCAGTGGCCGGGTCTACGTGGCCGAGGACACCCGCTTGCGGCGCCGTGTCGCCGTCAAGGTGCTGCACGCCGCGCTCGCCGAGGACGCGGCGTTCCTACGACGGTTCCGCGCGGAGGCGCAGCTTGCGGCATCGCTGCACCACCCGCACATCGTGACCGTGCACGACTGGGGCGACGACGATCTGCCGTTCATGGTGCTCGAACTGCTCGAAGGCGGATCGTTGCGGTCGATGCTCGACCAGGGAACACGCCTGAGCGTTCCGCAGGCGGCGCGCGTCGGCCGCGACGTCGCATCCGCGCTCGAGTACGCCCACGCACGAGGCGTGCTGCACCGCGACATCAAGCCGGCGAACCTGTTGTTCGACGAGCACGGCATCGTGCGCGTCGCCGACTTCGGGCTGGCGCGCGCGCTGGCCGAGGCGAGCTGGACGGAGCCCGCGGGGGCGGTCTTCGGCACGGCGCGCTACGCGTCACCCGAACAAGCGCGTGGCGCGCAGCTCGACGCGCGCTCCGATCTCTACTCGCTCGCGCTCGTGCTGGTCGAGAGTGTCACCGGGCGCCTTCCCTTCGCGTCGGACACGACGATCGGCACGCTCACCGCGCGTACCCTCGAGCCGATCACCGCCACGCAGGCGCTCGGGCCCCTCGAGCCCGTCATCGAGCGAGTGGGCGCCATCAATCCCAACGAGCGCTACCCCGATGCCGGAACGATGCGCCAGGCAATTGCCGACGCGGCCGACGCGCTGCCGCCGCCGGCCCCGCTCGTGTTGGCGGGGATGGTCGACCGGGCCGATCCGCACCCCACCCGAACGGCCCCCGAGCGCACTGCACCGTTCTTCGATCAGGACGCGATCGAGATCCTTCACGCCGACTCGGGATCGCCCGGCAACGGCGCGGCTGCACCCGCCTCCGACCCCGCGGGCACGCGCCGGATACCCGGACAGAAACGCTGGGTACCGTTCGTCGTTTCAGCCGTGCTGGTGCTCACCGTCGGCTTCGCGGCCGCGGCGCTCGCGCAGGTCGGGAGCGCGACGACCCTTCCGGTGCCCGGGCTGCGCGGTCTGACCCTCGATCAGGCAAAGTCGGCGGGTCGCGCCGCGGGGCTCGACGTCGTCCAGGGGAAATCGCAATCGGCGCCCGATCCCGCCGGGACCGTCATCTCGCAGAGCCCGGCGTCGGGCGACTTCACCGGCGGCCGGCGCGTGACGGTCGTGGTGTCGTCCGGCCCCGCCGACGTTCAGGTGCCGAGCATCCAAGGCGCACCGTGGAAGGTGGCCCGGCAGGCGCTCGACAACGCCGACCTCTTGTACGTGTCGAACCCACCGACACATTCGAGCGAGACCGTCCCGGCCGGGCGGGTGTTGAACGTCGTGCCTGCACCCGGCAAGAACGTGGCACCCGATACCCAGGTGAGCGTGGTGCTGAGCTCCGGCCACGCGCCCGTCCCGGTTCCCGACGTGTCCGGTGAGCCCTTCGCCGAGGCGGCGCAGCAGCTGCAGGCCGAGCACTTCGTGGTGCAACGGGCCCCGAGCGACGACTTCTCGGCGACGATCGCTTCCGGCCGGGTCGTCGGCACCGATCCCCCGATCGACCTTGCGGCGCCGTACGGATCGACCGTCGTCGTGCACGTGTCGAAGGGCCCCGATCTCGTCGAGGTACCGGACGTGACGTTCGAGACCATCGAGGCCGCGACGGCCGACCTCGCGCGATCGGGTCTGCAAGTCGGGACGGTCAAGCACTACCGGCCCGGCGGGATCGTGATGAGCCAGGATCCGACCGGCGGGATCGGCGAGAGGGTGCCGCGTGGCTCGCAGATCGATCTCGTTCTGCGTTCCGGAGGCCTGTTCAGCGGTTGAACGGGCGCGGGCCGTCACGCCTACGATCGGCCCGCTCGATTCGACCCCTAGGAGCAGACATGGGTGCACTCGACGGACGCGTAGCGATCATCACCGGCGCGGGACGCGGTCTCGGCCGCGAGCACGCCCTCCTGTTCGCGAGCGAAGGGGCGCGCGTCGTCGTCAACGACCTCGGCGGCGACATGCACGGCGAGGGCGGCGACCCGAGCGCGGCGATGGAGGTCGTCGAGGAGATCCGAGCGTCGGGCGGTGACGCCGTCGTCAACGGCGAGAACGTCGCCGACTGGAACGGCGCGCAGCGCTTGATCCAACAGGCGATCGACACCTTCGGCGAACTCCACGTGCTCGTCAACAACGCCGGCATCTTGCGTGATCGCGTGATCATCAACATGACCGAGGCCGAGTGGGACGCCGTCATCGGGGTGCACCTGAAGGGCCACTTCGCGCCGACGCACCACGCGGCGGTCTACTGGCGTGAGCAGTCGAAGGCGGGCAAGGACGTGCGGGCCTCGATCATCCACACGACGTCGACGTCGGGCCTCTTCGCCAATCCGGGGCAAGCGAACTACGACTCCGCCAAGAGCGGTATCGCCACCCTGTCGCAGGTCTGTGCCAAGGAGCTCGTGCGCTACGGGGTCCGTTCGAACGCGATCGCACCCGGCGCGCGCACGCGCCTCACCGAGGCGACGCCGGGCCTCGGAGACGCGGTGAAGGCACCCGACGAGGGCTTCGATGTATGGCATCCCGGGAACGTCTCGCCCTTCGTCGCGTATCTCGCGACGGAAGGATGCGCCATCACGGGCGAGTGCTTCATGGTGCAGGGCGGCAAGGTCCAGCGCGCGCAGTCGTGGAAGGGCGCGGAGACGATCGAGAGGAACGAGCGCTGGACCGTCGAGGACCTCGCGAAGGAGGCCGGGAAGCTCGCAGCGCCGAAGGCGTGAGACTCGCTACTCGGTAATGCCCTGCAGCGCCTCGGAGAGCGCCTGGTTGCCGCCGCCCGAGCCCTGCATCATGAGCTTCGTCATGTCGCCTTGAACGCGGACCTTGCCGGCCATGAACGCCTGCATGCCCGCCTGCTGGTCGCCGGCGACGAACACCTGACGCGCAGTGTCGATGTCGGTCGACAACGTGAGGTCGGCGCTCTCGGCCGCGCCCCGCCCGAAGAGCGTCTCGCCGTTCTTGGATCCCATGAAGAACTGGATCGTCTGGTCACCGTCGGCGACTTCGAGGTTCATCACGAGGGGAGTGGGGGGGGCGGGAGCCTCGTGTTCGCGGATGAGCTGCTCGGCCGCGTCGAACCAGGCGTCGGAGAGAAACGGGTACTTGTCGGACACGCGTGCCTCCTCGTCTGTGCTGCGGGCGGATGGTAGCGGAGCGACGTGCCACGCCGACATCTACGCTGACGCCGTGGCCGCAACAACCAGGCTGGAACGCATCGCGGAGCACGAGCGCAACCCGAAATGGAAGAACCCGCCGCTACGGATCGAGATGTCCGAGTGCATCAACTGCGATGCGTGCCTGCGCCACTGCCCCTCCCAGTTCGGCGCCATCTTCAATTACGGCGCGGACGTCGTGATCGTGCCCGAGCTCTGCAGCGGTTGCGACAAGTGTCTGCCCGCGTGCCCGGTCGACTGCATCTACCCCGATCCCGAATGGGATCCCGCTCCCGACGCCTGGTGGGAACTACCGCTCAGCCGGCTCGATCCGTACAAGTAGCCTCACGCGAATGGCCGATCGCATCACGCGTGCCGACGTCGAACATGTCGCGCAGCTTGCACGCCTCGCGTTGAGCGAGACCGAGATCGTGTCGCTCACCAAGGAGCTCGGCGCGATCCTCGACCACGCGGCGCAGGTCTCCGCGCTCGACACCCACGACGTTCCGCCCACGGCGCATCCGTTGCCGATCGCGAACGTGTTCCGGGCGGACGAAGCACGGCCGTGCCTTCCCCGCGACGAAGTCCTCGCCGCCGCGCCCGTGGCGCAGGAGCAGCGGTTCCAGGTGCCTCGCATTCTCGGTGAGGAGCCGTGAGCAACGCGCGTGCTATGGCCGCCGATGTTCGCGCGGGGACGCGGTCCGCTCGGGAGGTGCTCGACGAGTACTTCGATGCCATCACCGATCGCGAGCCCGAGGTCCACGCGTTCAATGTCGTGCTCTCCGAGGAGGCGCGCGAGGCGGCCGCCGCCGTCGACGCCGCGGTCGCGCGCGGCGATGATCCGGGACCGCTCGCGGGTGTGCCGATCGCGCTCAAGGACAACATGTGCACGCGGGGCATTCCAACGACCTGCTCGTCGCGCATCCTCGACGGTTGGCGTCCGCCCTACGACGCGACGGTGGTGCAACGGCTCCGTGCCGCGGGTGCGATCGTCGTCGGCAAGACGAATCTCGACGAGTTCGCCATGGGCTCGTCGACCGAGAACTCCGCGTTCGGGCCCACCCGTAATCCGCACGACCTCTCGCGTGTTCCGGGCGGGTCGAGCGGCGGGTCGGCCGCGGCGGTGGCGGCGGGATTCGCGCCGCTCGCGCTGGGTTCCGACACCGGAGGCTCGATCCGCCAGCCCGCGGCTCTGTGCGGGGTCGTCGGGGTCAAGCCCACGTACGGGGTGGTGTCGCGCTACGGGCTCGTCGCGTTCGCGTCGTCGCTCGACCAGATCGGACCGTTCGCGACGACGGTCGAGGACGCCGCGTTGCTGCTCGAGGTGATCGGCGGCCACGACCCGCTCGACTCGACCTCGATCGCGCGGCCGGCGCCGGATCTGTTGTCCGGCCTCGGCGACGGAGTGTCGGGCCTGCGCGTCGGCATCGTCGACGAGATGACCGAGATCGAAGGTATCGAACCGGGCGTGCGCGACGCGGTGCGGGCCGCGGGTGCCGGGCTCGAGGCGGCGGGCGCGAAGGTCGACACCGTGTCGGTCCCGTCGGCGACGTACGGCATCTCGGCGTACTACCTGATCGCCCCCGCGGAGGCGTCGTCGAACCTCGCGCGCTACGACGGCGTGCGCTACGGGCTGCGCGTCGACGCCGACGACGTTGCCCATATGAACGCCGCAACGCGCGAGTCCGGGTTTGGTCCCGAGGTCAAGCGGCGCATCATGCTCGGCACCTATGCACTCTCGGCCGGCTACTACGACGCGTACTACGGCCAAGCGCAGCGGGTCCGCACGCTCATACTCCGCGACTTCGAGCGCGTCTACGAGCAGTTCGACGCCCTGCTCGCGGCGACTTCGCCGACGGTCGCGTTCGAGCTCGGCGCCAAGACCGCCGACCCGCTTGCCATGTACCTGTGCGACGTCTGCACTGTTCCGGCGAATCTCTCGGGGCACCCCGCCATGTCGGTCCCGTTCGGGACGGGCGAGGCCGGTCTGCCCGTCGGCGTGCAAGTGCTCGCGCCGACGCTCGGGGAGCCCACGATGTTCCGGGTCGCCGGCGCGATCGAAGCGGCGGGAGGCAGAACGCCCCGGTGAACGTGTCGAACGGATTCGCCGACTCCCACCGCAGGAAGTGATCCGCGTCCGGTACGAAGCAACGGGCCGGGACAACGGCAACGTTGCGTAGTCTGGCAGCCGTGATACAGACGATGACGGCTTACGAAACGGTGATCGGCCTCGAGGTGCACTGCGAGCTCGCGACCGCGAGCAAGATGTTCTGCGGGTGCCCGAACGAGTTCGGGACGGAGCCCAACACCAACGTCTGCCCGGTGTGCCTGGGCCTTCCCGGCTCGTTGCCGGTGCTGAACGCCCGGGCGGTCGAGTATGCGCTGCGGGTCGCCGAAGCGCTGCACCTCGAAGTTCCGGATCGTTCGGTGTTCTCGCGCAAGAACTACTTCTACCCCGACATGCCGAAGAACTATCAGACGTCGCAATACGACGAACCCATCACCGTCAACGGGTGGCTCGACATCGACGGCGTCCGCGTCGGCATCACGCGCGCGCATCTCGAGGAGGACACCGGCAAGTCGCAGCACATCGGTGTGGGTGGTCGCATCCACGACGCCGATTTCTCCCTGGTCGACTACAACCGCGCCGGAGTCCCGCTGCTCGAGATCGTTTCCGAGCCCGACATCCGTTCCGCGGAACAGGCGAAGCGCTACGTCGAGGAACTGCGCGCGACGCTGCTCGCGGTCGGGGTCTCGGACGTGAAGATGGAGGAGGGTTCCCTCCGCATCGACGCGAACGTGTCGGTGCGGTCGCCGGGGTCGGATGCGCTCGGCACGCGCACGGAGATCAAGAACCTGAACTCGCTCCGATCGCTCCTCCGCGCGATCGATTACGAGGCCGACCGCCAGTGGACTCGTACGCAGGCAGGGGAGAAGGTCGTTCAGGAGACGCGTCACTGGGACGAGGAAGGCGGCCGGACGATCTCGGGTCGCTCGAAGGAAGAAGCGCACGACTACCGCTACTTCCCCGAACCCGATCTCGTCCCCGTCGAACCAACTGGGCAGATGCGCGAGCACGTACGCGAATCGATGCCGGAGCTTCCCGGCGCGCGGCGCGCTCGCTACGTCGAACAGTGGGGGATCGCGGCCGAGGACGCACGCATCCTGGTCGACGTGCCGGGGCTCGCGGAGTACGCCGAGCACGCGGTGGCGGCACTGGCGGGCGACGGTGGCTCGGCGAAGGACGTCGTCAACTGGGTCCGCCAAGACGTGCTCGCGTACCTCAACGAGACCGGACTCGCGCCTGCGGTGCTCGCGCCCGAGATGCTCGCCGAGCTCGTCGGGCTGGTCGCGGGCGGCACGATCTCACGCCAGCAGGCAAAGGACGTACTCGCCGAGTCGTTGCGCGAAGACAAGTGGCCGCGGTCGATCGTCGAATCTCGCGGTATCTCTCAGGTGAGCGACGAAGGCGCGATCGCGGAGGTGATCGATCGCGTCCTCGCGACCAATCCCGGTGTCGCCGACGAGTACCGCGCCGGTGACGACGGCGCCCGCAAGAAGAAGTGGGGCTTCCTCATGGGCCAGGTGATGCGCGAGCTGAAGGGCAAGGGCAACGCGCAGGTGATCAACCGAATACTCGAGCAGCGCCTCGCCGGCGGGTAGCGCCGCTCGCCCGCGGTCCGGGCGGTTCAGTTCAGACGGTGCTCGTCGGGCGGCCCGTCGCCCGCGGACGGTGCCTGCGGGTCGGCAGTGATCGAGACGACGATGCCGCGCAGGTACACGGCACTGATCCCGAGCGCCGCGCCCAACTTTTCGAGGAGCTGCGTCTCCGTTGCGGAGAGCTGCCCATCGGCGAGGCCGATGCGGGCGATCTGCTCGATGAAGACCTCCTTGCCCTGCGCGTTCAGTCCCTTTGCGAGCGGAGCGAGGTATTCGTCCAGATTTGACGGATCGACGGCCGAAATGTCGCGAGCGAGCCACGACTCGTCATAGTTCTCACTTCCCGACTTACGGGCGGCCGCGATCGCGGCCGCCCGGGGGACCGGATTTTCGCGGTCGCCCGCAACCAGCATCGCGACCGCCGCGACCCGCGTCGCGCCTTTGAGAGTCTCACTGAAGGCCGCCGACGTCGGCGTGTTCAACACCTCGGGCCGGAACGTGCTCCCGCACGTCGAGCACTTCACCTGCTCGCCGAGCACCTTGCCGATCGGGAAGAGCGGGACGAAGAAGAACGTGAACCACCGCCGGATCTGCTGTAGCACGTACGACCGGTCTGCGCCACAGCCGCTGCAGAAGAATTCGCCGGTTGCGACGGCTTTGAGCCGGGCCCTCGTCCCGAATATGAGAAGCATGACACAACGCTAGTCCTGATTGCGGAGTCGGTCCTACGCTGGCCGGGGGAACCGAGGAAGGAGCGCGCTCATTGGACGCACTTCGGCCCTTCGTCTGTGTGCTGATTCTTGGATTCGCACCCGCACTGGCGGCTTGTAGCGGCTCGACGCGGCCGGGTTCCACCACCACAGAGTCGTTTCCCTCAGAGACGTCCGCGGACACGACCGCGTCTCAGGCGTGCAGTTCCGCGATGCGCAACCTCGCGTTCGGATCGGCGACGAGCGTCATCGCGGCGGAGTCGGCGACTGCTCCTCAGATCGTGAAATGGGAGGAGGGAACCGCGGCAGGCCAGCTTGCCGGCACCATCTCCTCGCTCCGGTCGGATCCGCCCGACACGCGGCTGACCGTGTGTCGCTACGCCGCGAAGGACATCAAAGCGCCTCGACCCAGAGGTGCACCCACGCCGGACACGCTCACGGTCCTTATCGACTCGGTCGGCAACGAGTCGTTGGAGTCCGCGAGCACCACCGCCGACGCGCCTCTCATGCCGCTCGAGTACCTCGAAGCATCCGACAGTTCCACGATCACGAGGCCACTCGCCCCACCGACATCCGCGCCGCGTCCGACGACCGGGCAGGTGACGCTCGCGGCAGGCGTCCAGAACGGCAAGCCCTGGTCGATGGTGATGCGTCCGACCCCCGACGGCTTCTGCTACGGCGTGGGATATGGATCGCCACGCCCGAACGATTGCTTCTCTTCGGCGAGCCTGCGCTCTCTGCACCTCCCCGTGATCACGGCAGTCAATGCCGATCCTTGTGTGCTCATCGGCATCACACCACCGGCCGTCACACTCGTCGAGGTCACGATCAGCAGCGGTGAGTTGCAGGCCTTCACGCCAGCCACGGCGCCCGGATATTCCGCGTGGCGGTTCTTCGCGCGTGGCGAACCCGCGGGCACGACCGCGCTGCCGGAACCGTTGGCGTACGACGCGAACGGTGAGGCGATCGGCGCGCCCTGAGGGTGTCGATTCAGCTCGCGCGGTTCAGCCGGCGTGGAAGCCGGCGAGGACGCGTTCGACGCGTTCGTGTCCGAGCCGGTCGGGAGTGTCGAACGATACGCGCTGGGTGATCCCACCGAAGCGCTCGGTCAGACGAGGTGCGATCTGTTCAGGCGTGCCCGAGACGACGAACGTGTCGACGATCTCATCGGTGATCAACGACGCCATGGCTTTCCAGTCGCCGGTCTTCGACAACCGGTTCAGCTCGGGTTGGAGGTTGCCCCACCCGTGCGCGTCGAGCACGATCTTGTACGCCGGAGTGGAGCCGTAGAACGCGAGTCGCGGGCGCATCTCGTTGCGCCGGCTCGCCAATTCCTCGTCTGACTCCGCGACGATCACCATCGTCGGGAACGAGACCTCGAAATCCGATCGGGTCCGGCCGCTCTTGGCGAGTCCTCGCTCGAGCGCGGGCACCGTGGTCTCGCGCATGAACTTCTCGGTCGAGAACGGGTGGATCATGAAGCCGTCGGCGACCTCGCCGGCGACCTCGGTCATACGCGGACCGACGCCGCCGAGAAAGACCCGCGGCAATCCGTACGGGTTCGGGCCCGGGTCGAAGAACGGCGTCATCAACGTGTGGCTGTAGAAGTCGCCTCTGAAGTCGAGCTTGGTCCCCTCGTGCCAGCGGGCCCAGATCGCGCGGATCGCGAGGACCAGCTCGCGCATGCGCTCGACCGGCTTCGACCATTCCATCGAGAAACGCCTCTCGATGTGCGGCTTGATCTGTGTTCCCAAGCCGAGGTTGAACCGGCCTCTCGACGCGAGCTGGAGGTCGTAGGCCGACTGCGCCAGCGTCATCGGGTTGCGCGCGAACGCGATGACCACCGCGGTAGTCAGCTGCACTCTTTCGGTGTGCTCGGCTGCGAGAAGCAGGGGGAAGAACCCGTCGTGCGCCCCCTCGAAGGAATAGATGCCGTCGTACCCGGCGCGTTCGATCGTCCGGGCGGCTTCGGGAACCGCGTGCAGATCGGTGGTCGTTAATCCGGCGTCGACGAACATCGGCGATCCCTACGATTGGGCGAATGGAGGGCTTCGGTCCGGAAACCTACGGCGAGCGGGTCGCGGACGTCTACGACGAGTGGTACAAGCCGGACGACAGCGCGGCCGAGGTGACGCTGCTCGCCGAGCTGGCTGCCGGGGGTCGAGCACTCGAGCTCGGTATCGGAACGGGGCGAGTCGCGATTCCACTTGCGGCGGCGGGCGTCGACGTACAGGGGATCGACGCATCGCCGGCGATGGTCGAGCAGATGCGCGCGAAGCCGGGTGGGGCGGCCCTACCCGTTTCGATCGGCGACATGACCGACGTCGGAGCCGACGGACGGTTCGCGCTGATCTTCGTCGTGTTCAACACGTTCTTTCAGCTCTACTCGCAAGAAGCTCAGGTCCGCTGCTTCGCCAACGTTGCGGCGCATCTGGAACCGGGTGGCCGATTCCTGCTCCACGCGTTCGTGCCGGACACGTCGCGCGTCGAAGCCGGCCAGCACGTGTCGGTACGAGAGGCCTCGCTCGACCTCGTGCGCCTCGACACGAGTGTCTTCGACGCCAACCGGCAGCGCGTCGACACGACCCAGGTGCGCATCACCGAGAAGGGGATCCGCCTCGTTCACGCGAAGCTGCGTTACGCGTGGCCGCCCGAGCTCGACCTGATGGCCCGCCTCGCCGGTTTGAACCTCGAGAACCGCTGGGCAAGCTTCGACAAGCAGCCGTTCACCGACGCGAGCGCCTTCCACGTCTCCGTCTATCGCGCATGATCTGGCGCGTCGCATGGAGGCCGGGGATGCCGGTTACGCCGCCGCCACCGTGCGTCGCGCTGCCGGCCTGGTAGAGGCCGGTGATCGGCGTGCGAAAGTCGGCGTAGCCCGGGGCCGGTCGCATGTGGAACATCTGGTCGGGCGAGAGCTCGCCGTGGAAGATGTTGCCGCCGACGAGACCGTATTCGTGCTCCATCTCGTGGGGCCCGATGACCTGCCGGTGGAGGATCGAGTCGGAGAAGCCGGGCGCGACCGCGTCGACGCGGGCGATCACACGATCGGCGTACGCGGCCATCTCGGCTCGATCCGGTAGGGCCGCGTAGGTGTGCGGAACCCACTGAGTGAACATCGATACGACGTGCTTGCCCTCGGGTGCGAGTGTGGGGTCGAAGACGCTCGGGATGCAGATGTCGGCGAAGGGGAGCGCGGCGGCCCGGCCGGCGACCGCGTCCTGGAACGCGCCCTCGATGTCGTCGAGCGATTCGGCGAGCACGATCGTCCCGCCGTGCACCTCCGGGTCGAAGCCCCGCTTGGCCGTGAACTCGGGCAGCCGGTCGACCGCGACGTTCACTTTCACAGTGCCGCTGCGCGAGCGCCAGCTCTCGATCCGGTCGACGAACTCGGTGGGCAGTTGCGCACGGTCGAGCTGCTCGAGGAACGTGATCCGCGGGTGTGTCGCCGCGACGACGACATCGGCGCGTAGCTCCTCGCCCGACTCGAGGGTCACGCCGCGCACTCGACTGTTGCGCGCGTCGATGCGCGCGACGGGCGCAGCCGTGCGGACCACCGCGCCGTTCGCGACGGCGGCGTCGCGCAGCGCCCGGCTCACCGCGCCCATGCCACCTTCCGGGAAGCCCCACGAGCCGAGTTGCCCGTCACCGACGTCGCCGATCTTGTGGTGGGCCATCACGTACGCCGTTCCGGCCGATCGCGGGCCGGCCCACGTCCCGATCACGCCGCTGACGGCGAGCACGCCTTTCATCTGCGGCGACGTGAAGAACTCGTCGAGGAGGTCGGCGATGCTCATGGTGAACAGGCGGGTCACGTCGGCGGCACCGTCGACACCGAGGCCACGCAGCTTCCACGCGAGCTGAAGCTGCTCGACGAGGTCGGCGGGCCGGCGAGAGCCGATCCGCGGCGGGACCGTGGTGAGCAGGGGGCCGAGCACCCCGGCGAGGCTGCCGAGCCATGAGTCCCAACGCTCGTACGCGTCCGCGTCGATCTTCGAGAACCGTGAGATCTCCGCGCGGCGGCGCGCCGCGTCGTCCTCGGGCAGTTGCAAGGCGCGCCCGTCTGCGTACGGCGCGAAGTAGCCGTGCTGCGGATACACCTTGTAGCCGTGCTTCGCGAGCTCGAGCTCCCGGACGATCGTGGGGGGCATCAGACTGACCACGTACGACAGTGCGGTGACGTTGAACCCGGGGCCCCAGGGCTGCTCCGTCGTCGCGGCGCCGCCGACCTGCGGGCGCCGTTCCAGGACGGTGACGCGCGCGCCGCGCCGTGCGAGCAGGCCTGCCGCGACCAACCCGTTGTGCCCGCCGCCGACGACGATGACGTCGAACTCGCCGGAGCTCATCGGGCGACGCGCTCGAGCAACGGCCGCCATGCCTCGAGGGCCGCAGGCGCGGCCCGGGAATCCTTGGCGCGTTCGTCGGCGCGGCGGAGGGCGAGGATCGCTTCGAGATCTGCGCCGGCGGCGAAGGCCGCGACTGCGGCCGCGTCGAGTGCGTTGCCTTGCAGCAGCAGCGTCTGGGCGCTGCGTGGACTCAACGCCGACCGGTACGCGGGATCGGTCGCCACCAGGTAGCGCTTGGCGTCGACGTGCGCGCCGACGAGTCGGGCGACGCGGCGACCGAGCAACGGCTCGACCATTTGCTCTCCGCGTCGCGCGTGGTCGCCGTGGTCGTCGGGGAACGCGATGTCGGCGATGTCGTGGACGAGTCCGGCGACCGTCAGCTCCGGGTCGTCGGGGTGCTCGTTCGCGAGGATGCCGGCGCACTGGCACGCGTGCGCGAGTCCGTCGACGGCGGGCTCGTCGAAGATGCCGTCGCCCCGGGCCAGCAGCGCGAGGAGCTCATCGACCGAGGAGAGTGATTTCACCGCGCTCATTTTGCCGTGCTCAACATCGAAGCTGCCGCTCGATGTCGGCGACGAGCTCCTGCAGATGGACTGCGCGGGCCGCGTTCGCCGGATGGTCGGCGCCACGGGCAACCGCGACGAGATCGGAGCGGATGCGATCGGCGCGCGCCTCGCGGTCGACGGCACGCCCGTCGTAGCGCGCCGCGCCACGCGGTGAGTAGATCTCGACCTCGGTCCGGCTCTCGGTCGCGGCGCGGCACGACATCGACGCGCTGCTCGTCGCGCCGGATGCGTGCGTGCAGTTGACCGACACCCAACCCAAGGGATCACCCGCCGCCTGCACGGCGACGATGTCGCCCATAGCCGCTTCGAGCATGTCGAGCACGTGCGGACCGATGTCGAGTACCGCGCCGCGCTCCAGGCGCCAGCCGAGCGCGTACGGTCCACCGAGGAAGGCACCGGAAATGAAACACCCGCGGCCGCCGATCGGCTCGATGCGAGCCGCTTCGGCGAGGAAGGCCGGGAGCCGGGGATCGAACCGGTAGGTGAGCATCACGAGCGTTCTCACGCCCGCGTCGCGGGCCGCATCGGCGATCGCGCGCGCGCCGTCGACGTCGTCGGCGAGCGGCTTCTCGAGGAGGAGCGTCTTGCCGGCGCCGGCGGCCCGCGTTGCGAGGGCGGGCTGCGCGGCCGGTGTGACTGCGAACGCGACTGCCTCGCAGCTGTCGAGCAACGTGTCGAGATCGTGGAACGACGGGACGTCGAGCGCGGTCGCGGCGTCCTGCGCGTGGGCGGCCGTCGGCGACCACAAGCCCGTGAGCCGAGTCTGCGGCCCGGCCGCGAGCACCGGTCCCGTCATCGTGCGCGCCCACGGGCCGGCACCGATGAGGCCGACTGCCAGGGGCTTCGTCACGATGCCGACGCTACCCTTGCGGGCCCAGGGCGCTCACGGGCGCGCCGCACGCCGGACGGCCCGGCGACACGCCGGGTGGGAGAGACATGGCAGACCTGAAGACGCGGAGTCACGAAGTCACCGACGGGATGGAGCGCGCGCCCGCGCGGGCAATGCTGCGCGCGGTCGGCATGACCGATGCCGACTGGGGCAAGCCGCAGGTCGGCGTCGCCTCGAGCTGGAACGAGGTCACGCCGTGCAACATGCCGCTCGACCGGCTCGCCAAGCGGGCGAAGCAAGGTGTGCGCGACGCGGGGGGATTCCCGCTCGAGTTCGTGACGATCGCCGTCTCCGACGGCATATCGATGGGCCACGAGGGCATGCGCGGTTCGTTGGTGTCGCGCGAGATCATCGCCGACTCCGTCGAATGCATGATGCATTCGGAGCGTCTCGACGCGCTCGTCACCTTCGCAGGCTGCGACAAGAGTCTGCCCGGCATGCTGATGGCTGCGGCGCGGCTCAACCTGCCGTCCGCATTCCTCTACGGCGGCTCGATCCTCCCCGGCCACTACAAGGATCAGTCGCTCGATATCGTCTCGGTCTTCGAAGCCGTCGGCGCGTGCGCGGCGGGAACGATCACGGAGAACGAGCTCGGCGAGATCGAACGGCGCGCGTGCCCAACCGAGGGATCGTGCGCGGGCATGTTCACCGCGAACACGATGTCGTCCATCGCGGAGGCGATCGGCATGGCGCTGCCCGGCTCGGCGTCGCCCCCGGCCGTCGACCGCCGGCGCGACGACTTCGCCTACGAGTCGGGCCGGGCGGTGATGCGGCTGCTCGAGCTGGATCTGCGGCCCCGCCAGATCATGACGAAGGAAGCGTTCGAGAACGCGATCGCGATCACGATGGCCCTCGGAGGGTCGACGAACGCGGTGCTGCACCTGCTCGCCATCGCGCACGAAGCCCGGGTCGAGCTCGAGCTCGACGACTTCAATCGCGTCGGTGCGCGCGTTCCACATCTGGCCGACATGAAGCCGCACGGCAAGTACCACATGGCCGACCTCGACCGGGTGGGTGGCGTGCAGGTCGTGATGCAGATACTGCTCGACGCGGGATTGCTGCACGGCGACTGCCTCACCGTCACCGGGAAGACGATCGCCGAGAACCTCGCCGATCTTGCGCCGCCCGGCCCCGACGGCGACGTCGTGCACCCGCTGTCAGCGCCGGTCCACGAACAGGGCGGCATCGCGGTGTTGCGCGGTTCGCTTGCACCGAACGGAGCGGTCGTGAAGATCGCCGGTCTCGATCAGATGCGTTTCGAGGGGCGCGCGCGGGTGTTCGACGGCGAGGATCTCGCGATGGCCGCGATCCTCGCCGGGCGCATCGAGCCCGGCGACGTCGTGGTCATCCGGTACGAAGGCCCGAAGGGCGGTCCCGGCATGCGTGAGATGCTCGCGGTGACCGGCGCGATGAAGGGCGCGGGCCGCGGCGCCGACTGTGCGCTCGTCACTGACGGTCGGTTCTCCGGCGGGACGCACGGCTTCTGTGTCGGCCACGTCGCCCCTGAGGCAGTCGACGGTGGTCCGATCGCGTTCGTCGCCGAAGGCGATCGCATCGTCATCGACGCCGACGCGCACACGATCGATCTCCTCGTCGACGCGGCGGAGGTTGCGAAGCGCGCGGCCGACTGGAAGCTCCCGGAGCCGCGATACACGAGCGGCTTCCTGGCCAAGTACGCGCGCCTCGCGCAAGGCGCCGAGACCGGCGCGATCACCAACAGCTGATCGGCGCGCGCCGTGCCCGAGATCCTCGAGGTAGAAGCCGCGCGCCGGGTGCTCGAGGCACGCGCGCTCGATCGGGAGATTGCGAGAGTCCACGCGCCCGACGCGTGGTTCATGAAGCGGGGAACGACCGCACCCGCGTTGAGGCATGCGCTCGTCGGCAACGCGTTCATCGCGGCGCGACGGCGCGGCAAGCAGATCGTGCTCGACACTCGCGATCCCGGCGTGCGGGTCGGCGTGCATCTCGGGATGAGCGGCCGGGTGCTCGTCGATGACGAGGAGGCGGGCGACCCGCTGGTCTACGCGAGCAACCGGCGAATGCCGAAATGGCACCGATTCGGCGTGCACTTCACCGACGGCGGCGACTTCATGCTGCGCGACCCGCGCCGGCTCGGCGCGGTCGAGCTCGATCCCGACGAGAGCAGGCTCGGCCCTGACGCGCTGACCCTGTCGTTCGCGGATCTCGACGCCGCGCTCGCGCGCTCCACGGCACCGGTCAAGGCCGTGTTGATGGACCAGCACCGCGTCGCCGGCCTCGGGAACCTGCTGGTCGACGAGGCGTTGTGGCGGGCTGCAATCGATCCGGCCCGGCGGCCCGTGGCGATCGACGCCGCCGCTCGTCGGGTGCTGCACAAGTCGATCCGTTCCACCTTGCGAACACTGGAGCGCCGGGGCGGTTCCCACACAGGCGACATGCCCCGCGCCCTCGACCGGCCGTGTCCGCGTGACGGGGTTCTGCTCGCGCGTGCGACGGTCGGCGGCCGGACCACCTACTGGTGCCCGCATCACCAGCGGTGAAGCGGGCGCGATCCCCGGGGGCCGGACGGTCGGCGAGCGCATCGTGTACGCACTCCGCCGCAATACTTGAGTTCGAGGCCCGGGCTGCCGATTTGGCTTGTACAGCGTTCCGGACCCGGTGTTAGGATTCCCCTTGATGTTCTCCGCCGACCTCCTCGTAGTAATTACGTAGCGCCCGGCTCGCCCTCGCGCGCCGAGCGCTACTTCGCCCCTCGCAGCCGCGAGGGGTTTTTCATGCCCGGAATCGTCCGAACAGGATGGGAAGAGCACCGAAGGACTCCCACCAGTCCCCCTCTCCGAAGGAGCGGGTGGGAACAGAGAGGAAACCATGAAGCTGACCGGAGCCCAGGCTCTCATCAAGAGCCTCGAGATGGAGCAGGTCGAGGTCATGTTCGGCCTCCCTGGCGGGGCGATCCTCCCTGTCTACGACCCGCTGATCGACTCGTCGATCCGTCACATCCTCGTTCGTCACGAGCAGGGCGCGGGGCACATGGCGAGCGGCTACGCGCACGCGACGAGGCGTCCCGGAGTCGCGATGGTCACGAGCGGCCCTGCCGCGACCAACATCGTCACCCCCCTCTGCGACGCGTACATGGACTCCGTTCCCGTTGTCGTGATCACGGGGCAGGTCGCGTACTCGGTGATCGGCACCGACGCGTTCCAGGAGGCCGACACTGTCGGCATCACGATGCCTGTGACCAAGCACAACTGGCTGATCAGCGACGCCCAGGACATCCCGCGCGTCGTGCGCGAGGCGTTCCATGTCGCCACGACCGGCCGGCCCGGGCCCGTGCTCATCGATCTGCCGAAGGACGTCGCCAACGCGCCGATGGACTGGTACTGGCCCGAGAAAGTCGACCTTCCCGGCTACAAGCCCAACGTCAAAGGTCACCCGCGCCAGATCAAGGACGCGGCCCGCTTGATCAACGAGTCGTACCGTCCGGTCATCTACGCCGGTGGCGGCATCCTGAAGGCGGGGGCGTCGCGGGCGCTACGCGACCTCGCGGAGCTCACCGGCATCCCGGCGGTCACCACGCTGATGGGGCGGGGCGCGCTCCCGGACGAGCACCCGCTGTGTCTCGGGATGCCGGGAATGCACGGCAACTACACCGCGGTCACGTCGCTGCAGAAGGCCGATCTCTTGATCACGTTGGGCGCCCGCTTCGACGACCGCGTCACCGGCAAGGTCTCCACTTTCGCGCCCGGAGCAAAGGTCATCCACGTCGACATCGATCCGGCCGAGCTCGGAAAGGTTCGCCATGCGGACGTGCCGATCGTCGGCGACGTGCGCACCGTGATCGAGGAGCTGATCAAAGCGGTGAAGAGCGAGCAGACCAAGGGCTTGCATGCCGACCTCTCGCCCTGGATCGCACAGATCCACGAATGGCAGGAGCGCTACCCGCTGAAGTACACGCAGGACGAAGGCGGCCCGCTCAAGCCGCAGTACGTGATCGAGCGCCTGCGTGAGAACACGCCCGACGATTGCATCCTCGTCGCGGGAGTCGGCCAGCACCAGATGTGGGCGAGCCAGCTGTGGAAGTTCAAGCATCCGAACACGTGGGTGAACTCGGGCGGTCTCGGCACGATGGGCTACGCGGTCCCCGCCGCGGTCGGCGCCAAGGTCGGCCGTCCCGACCGGATGGTGTGGGCCGTCGACGGCGACGGATGCTTCCAGATGACTGCACAAGAGCTCGTCACCGCTTCGGCCGAACGCATCCCGATCAAAGTTGCAATCCTGAACAACGCCTACCTCGGGATGGTGCGGCAGTGGCAGGAGCTCTTCTATGAGGAGCGTTACAGCGAGGTGTACCTCTCGCCCGATCTTCCGGACTACGTGAAGTGGGCCGAAGCGATGGGCTGTGTCGGCATGCGCGTCGACAACGCCGACGACGTCGTGACGACGATCGAGAAGGCGAACGAGATCGACGACCGACCGGTCGTGATCGACTTCCGCACCGACTGGCGCGAGAAGGTGTACCCGATGGTGCCCGCGGGCGCATCGAACGACGACATCATCCTCGGGCCGGAGTTCGGCGAGGGCGGACGATGAACCGCGTCGCGCCGCACCACATACTGACGGTGACCGTCGAGAACAAGCCCGGTGTGCTTTCGCGCGTCGCCGGACTGTTCTCGCGCCGAGCATTCAACATCGTGTCGCTCGCCGTCAGCCCGACCGACGACGACCGGTTCTCGCGCATGACGATCGTCGTCGACGCGGAGTCGGCACCACTCGAACAGGTGGTGAAGCAGCTCAACAAGCTCATTCCGGTGATCAAGATCACGGAGGTCGCACCGGCCGCAGGTGTCGAGCGTGAGCTGATGCTCGTGATCGTGAAGGCCGCGGCGGAGACTCGTAGCCAGGTGACCGAACTCACGGCCATCTTCGAGGCGAAGATCGTCGACGTCGGCTACGAAGCGATGACGATCATGGTCGTCGGCGAACCCGAGAAGCTCGACGCGTTCAGCGATCTTGTGAAGCCGTTCGGCATCGTCGAGTTGCAGCGGACCGGTCGGATCGCGCTGCCCAAGCTCGCCCGCGAGTCCACCCGCCTCCGCTCGGTCAAGACCGCCCGAGGCTGATTTCCGTTTCCCCGGCGCGTTGGCGACACTATGGGTCGCCAACCGGCCGGGATGCTCACGAGGAGACCTGCGTTCGATGCCTGCAACCGTCTACTACGAAAACGACGCCGACCTGGGTTTGATCTCCGACAAGCTCGTCGCGATCCTCGGCTACGGGTCGCAGGGTCACGCGCACGCGCTCAACCTGAAGGACTCGGGCATCGACGTCGTTGTCGGTCTGCGCGCCGGTTCGAAGTCACAAGCGAAGGCGGAGGCTGCGGGTCTGCGTGTTCTGCCGCCGGCCGAGGCGGTCCGCGAGGCCGACATCGTCATGGTGCTGTTGCCCGACACCGAGCAGAAGAAGGTTTACGAGGCCGACATCGCGCCTAACCTGGTCGACGGCAACTCACTCGCCTTTGCCCACGGTTTCAACATCCACTTCGGCCAGATCACCCCGCCCGCAGGTGTCGACGTATGGATGATCGCGCCGAAGGGTCCCGGTCACCTGGTGCGGCGTACCTACGACGAGGGCGGCGGCGTGCCGTGCCTCGTCGCCGTCGGCAACGACGCCACCGGGAAGGCGAAACAGACGGCGCTCGCGTACGCGAAGGGCATCGGCGGCACGCGTGCCGGTGTGCTCGACACCACCTTCGAGGAAGAGACCGAGACCGACCTCTTCGGTGAGCAGGTCGTGCTGTGCGGTGGCCTCGTCGAGCTGATCCGCAACGGTTACGAGACCCTCGTGGAGGCGGGCTACCAGGCCGAGAGCGCGTACTTCGAGACGCTGCACGAGGTGAAGCTGATCGTCGACCTCATCTACGAGGGTGGCATCGCGGCGATGAACTACTCGATCAGTGACACTGCCGAATACGGGGAGATGTCACGCGGTCCGCGCGTCATCACCCCGGCGACCAAGGTAGAGATGAAGAAGATCCTGGGCGAGATCCGCTCCGGCGAGTTCGCCAGGGAATGGATCGCCGAGAACGAGAACGGCCGGCCCAATTTCAACCGGATGCGCGACGCCGCGGCCAAGCACCCCATCGAGAAGGTCGGCGCCGAGTTGCGCTCGATGATGCCGTGGATCGCGGCCGGCAAGCAGCGGGTCCAGGACGTCTCCGGCGGCTGAGCACCGTCCCGGGCGGGCGGCGCCCGAAAGGGGCCGAAATCGGGCGTCCGGTCCGCTTGACCTGGATCCCTTCGAAATGTGACGAGCGGGCGCCCGCCTCAACCCGAGCCCGGCGCCGTCCGACACGGTGACGTGGAGAACATCGGCGAGGCGCGGCTGATCGCGCGCTCGGGGGCAGCACTGTTCCTGGGCGCGGGCCTCGTTGCCGTCGTCAACTCCTTTGCCCTGCACGCCCTCGGTGTGACCGGAGTCGACGTCACCCGGATGCGGCTGTTGGGCCTGATGAGCCTGTTCTGCGCGTTCGCCGTGCTGTTCGTGCCCTGGACGCGTATGCATCCGCGCGCTTCGGTCGTGCTCGCGGTCGTCGGCCTCGTGCTCCTGCTCGCCTCCGGTCAATGGACCGGCTACGCCGCGACCGATCAGGCGCGTGTCGCCTATCCCGCGTTCTTCGTCCTGATCTTCGGTTGGCTCGGTCTGGTCCACCCTCGGGGCACCGCGTTGCTCTTCGCTCCGGTGGTCGCGCTCGGCTGCGCGTGGCTGACGGTCACGACGCCCGACGTCACCGTGTCGTTCGCGGGGCTCCTCGTCGCCATCATCTCATCGGTGCTGATTGCCGAGACCATCGCGTGGGCCATGGCGCGTACGCGTCGCTACGCGCACGACCTCGGCGCCCTGGTGTCGGCCTCGTCGAGCTTGCGCGACGTGCTGAGTCTGAGCGAGGGCGCACAGCTCGCCTCCGAATCGACGCGGACGATCGTCCACGCCCACCGGGTCGAGCTGTTCCTCGTCGAATCGGGGGTGATTGCCGCCGACCGTGCGGCCGCGGCGCCGTGCGAGCTCGTCCGCGTCGCCGCCGACACGGGCGAGACCGTGTCAGACGGACGCCGTCTCGTCATACCGCTCGTCGGCCCGTCCGGCGTGATCGCGGTGGTCGTCGCGTACGGCGTTCCGCCCGACCCGGTGACGGACCAACTCGTGCGGCTCTTGTCGAGCGAGTTCGGCGGCCGGCTGGAGCAGCTCCGACTCCTCGAGGCGCTCGGGCAGCAAACGTTGCGCGACGCGCTGACAGGTGTCGGCAATCGCCGCCACGCCGACGCCCTCGTCGCCGGTCTGCAACCGGGCGACTCGCTGCTGCTCATCGACGTCGACCACTTCAAGGACGTGAACGACACGCGCGGACACCTGGGTGGCGATCGCCTGCTCGAGCAGCTCGGCGCACACCTGCGTTCGGGGTTGCGCGACCAGGACAGCGTGGCCCGCTACGGCGGTGACGAGTTCGTTGTGCGAGTACACGCGCACGACGGCGAGTCGAGCGCCATCGCGCGGCGGCTGCTGGAGACCTGGCTGGCGACCGGTGACGTTCCGAGCTTCAGCGTCGGGATCGCGGCGCACCGGCTCGGCGATGATCCGCAGACGACCTTCGCGGAGGCCGACCGCGCGCTCTATGCCTCCAAGCGCGAGGGCCGGGCGCGCATAGAGGTCGCGTGATCAGATGATCTTGATCGCGTCGAGGACACGCGCCGCGTAGGCGTCGTCGCCTTCGGTTTTCGTCAGGTCGCGCCACGGCGCGCGCCGGGTCCCCCAGATAACGAAGTCGTGGTCGGAGCTGTGAACGGTCGCGGCGGCGCGGTCGCCTGCACCTTCGGTGAGCACGACGCGACCGCTGTCGCCTCCCGGCGCGATGGTCCACGTGCCACCGCCCGGTCCGTCGAGTACGAGCACAAGTGGGCGATCGACGATGCCGGCGAGGGCGTCCTCGCACATCCAGGGGAGGCCCGCGAGCATCCATTCGACGGTGGGCCGCAGCCGCATCTCGTCGCGCGGGGGCTGTGGCCGATCAACTGAACCCGTGGGCGTCAGGATGTCGTGGCGCAGATGCGTGTAGCCGTCGAACAAGAACGTGCTCGGCAGGATCGACATCGGGTGCGTACCGAGCTCGCCCATCGAGAGCATGGTGTCGGCGAGCGGTGCATCCTGGACACTCGCGAAGACGTTGGCGGCCTGCTCGCTGCAGGTCTCGTACTCCTCGAGAACCGCCTCGATCGGCCAGGTGCGCCGTTCCGCGACGGCCGGCTCCATGCTCTGCTCCGTGTCGCGGTCGGTGTTCGGGAGAAATGCCGGATCGATCACGCCGTGCAGCGTGCATGCCATGTGGCCCATGACGTCGCGCACCGTCCAGCCCGCGCACGCCGACGGTTGCCCCCACTCTTCCTCGGACAGCCCCTTCGCGACCTCCAGGATCGCGCCGCGCTCGGCGCGGAAGCCGTCGACTGCGAGCTGGCTCATGAGTTCTCCTAGCTTCGGGGGACCTGCGACCACGGCAGATCGCGATCGGCGCGCGGCTCGCCGGGAAGGCCGAGGATCCGCTCGCCGAGGATATTTCGCATGATCTCCGAGGTGCCACCTTCGATCGAGTTCGCCCGCGCGCGCAGGAACATCTTTCGCGCCGAGCCGAGCGGCGCGTCGAGGCCGCCTTCGTCGGGCCGCTTGAACGTGTAGTCGTAGCCGACGGTTCCGTCGGCGCCGAGGAGGTCGATGCAGAACTCGTACGTCGACTTGTTGACGTTCGCGAGCGCGAGCTTCGCGATGGAGCCCTCCGGCCCCGGAGTTCCCGCGCGTGCCTTCGCGGCCGCCCGCTGGTTCGTGAAATGCAGCACGCGGTTCTCGATCCAGAGGCGTGCGAGGCGGTCGCGGCTCACTGCGTCGCGCTCGGCGGCCGCCCGCTTCCGCCAGAGATCGACTGCCTCCTGGATGGCGGTGGCGCGCCTCGCACTCGTGCCGCTACTGCCCGCCGCGCCGATCGTGGTGCGTTCATTCATGAGTGTCGTCATCGAGACGCGCCACCCGTCGCCGATGTCGCCGATGCGATCGCGGTCAGCGATGTGGGCATCGGTGAGGTACACCTCGTTGAACTCCGCCTCGCCCGTGATCTGGCGCAACGGGCGGACCTCCACGCCGGGTGCGTGCATGTCGACCATGAAGTAGGTGAGACCTTTGTGTTTCGGGATGTCAGGATCGGTGCGCGCGACCAACATGCCGCGGTCGGCAACGTGCGCGAGCGTGTTCCAAACCTTCTGTCCGTTCACGATCCATTCGTCGCCGTCGCGGACCGCGCGCGTCGCGAGTCCGGCCAGATCGGAGCCGGCGCCCGGTTCGGAGAACAGCTGGCACCAGATCTCCTCGCCGGTGAACATCGGTCGGAGCGCGCGCCGGCGGAGATCGTCGTTTCCATGCGTGACGACGGTCGGCCCCGCGAGTGACAGGCCGAAGAACAACATCCCGGCCGGCGGGCGCGCACCCGCCTCGCGCAGGCGGCGGTCGACGTGGCGCTGGATGATCGGTGCCAGGCCCATACCCCCGAACCCTTCGGGGAAGTGCACCCACGCCAGACCGAGGTCGTACTGGGCCCCGCGGAACACCTTCGGGTCCGTCGGCGCGGGGTCGTGCGCGGCGAGCAGATCGTCGATCGCCTTGTCGACGCGGGCGAGATCGGATTCGGCCATCTGCCGAGCGTAACGTCATCGCGCGGCCGGCGGGCCGGCGATCTGCACCGGTGTCGCGAATGTGTGCGAAGCCCTACTTCGTGGTCGCGATTCCCCCGTCGACGGGAATGACCGCGCCGGTCACGTAGGCGCCGGCCCGGCTCGCGAGGTAGATCGCGACCCCGGCCATGTCGTCCGGCCGCCCGATGCGACCGAGCGGTGACGAACGCGCGATCGAGTCGCCGAAGTCGCGCAACGTCGCGGCCATCATCTTCGACTCGAACGGTCCGGGTGCCACCGCGTTGACCGTGATGTTGCGCCGGCCGAGTTGGCGTGCGAGGTGGCGTGTGAGTTGGTGGACTGCGGCCTTGCTCGTGCTGTAGGCGTACGTCTCGAGCAACGGCACCTGGATGCCGTCGATCGAGCCGATGTTGATGACTCGGGCCGGGTCGTCCGCGGTTCCGGCGGCCTCGAGCATCGGCACGAGTGCCCGGGTGAGCAGGAACGGCGACCGCGCGTTGAGCGTCATCACTTTGTCCCACGCGTCGGCGGGGTAGTCCGCGAGCGGTGCACCCCAGGTGGCGCCGGCGTTGTTCACCAGGATGTGCAGCGCCTCCTCGCGCCCGGACACCTCGAGCGCCAGGCGCTCGCACTCTTCGGCTCGCGAGAGATCGGCCGGGAGACTGACGCAGCGGCCGGACTTCGAGAGCTCGGCGGCGACCTCGTCGCACACGTCGGCTTTACGTGAAGAGATGTAGACGGTCGCGCCTGCGTCGACGAATCCCCGGGCGATCATGAGCCCGATGCCCCGGCTCCCGCCGGTGACCAGCGCCGTCTTTCCCGTGATGTCGAAGAGCCCGGGCATCCGTGTTCTCCTGATTCGTCCGAGATCCTCCGCCGGGCGCGCCCGCCCGGCGCCGTCGGATCGGCGGCGGGATACTACGGGTGATCCAACCCGGCGGTCACGGCGAAGACCGAACGGAGATCCAGCTGTAATCGTGTCGGCGGACGCGCGGGGAGTCGCATGACCTCGGTCGAAGGGACCGCGTGGGAACACGAGGTGAGGACGCGCCTGATCGCGCGCGATCCGGGTGCGCTCACCGAGACGTACGACCAGCTCGGTTCCTACGTATTCGGCCTCGCGGCCCGGGTGATCGGCGACCGCCGCGCGGCCGAGGACATCACTCAGGATGTGTTCCTCGCGCTGTGGGAGCGCCCGGAGGCATTCGATCCGGAGCGCGGGCGACTGCGGACGTTCATCGGAACGGTCGCGCACCGGCGGGCGGTCGATGTCGTGCGGCGGGAGGAAGCGCGCCGCCGGCGCAACGCGCGCGACGCCGCGGCGGTGCTGCCGGTTCCCGACATCGAAGAGTTGGCGATGGCGATCATCACCGCCGAGCACGTGCGGACCGAGGTCGACCGGCTTCCACCCGAGCAGCGCGCGGCAATCGAGCTCGCGTACTTTGCCGGCCGCACGTACCGGCAGGTCGCCGCCGACCTGGGAATTCCCGAGGGAACGGCCAAGTCGCGTATGCGACTCGGGTTGCGCCGGATCGCCGACGCGCTCGCGGCGAAGGGTCTGGAGCAGACATGGAGTTGAGTCGAGAGGCGTTCGAGGATCTCCTCGGCGCCTACGCGTTGGACGCGTGTGAACCCGAAGAGAGCGACGCGATCGAGCGGTACGCCGAGGCGCATCCGGAAGCCCGGCCCGAGGTCGAACGGCTGCGCGAGGTCGCGGCCGGGATCGGCGCGGCGGACGCGACCCGGCCCCCGTTCGACTTGCGGGAGCGCCTCCTGGTGTCCGCGGGTCAGCGCGTGCCGCCCATGTCCGCCGAGGGCGTGTTGGAAAAGGAGACCGATCGATTCGATTCCTTTCTGAGCACCCTGGAAGAAGGTGACCTCGACGTCCGGACCGTGAACGGGCTCACCGTCCGCGAGCTCGTTCAGCACGTCGAGGCGGTCGACCGCGCCTTCGTCGAAGCCGCGGCCGACTCGACGGTGGTGTTCATCGGCGCGGATCAGGTCGTCGGCATCACCGAGCGCGATCTGCCCGGACGCGCCGGTGAGCCGTTCGCGGAGACGGTTGCGCGATTCCGTCGCACCCGCCGCGACCTTGCCGGCCTCCGGGAGCTGCCGGAGTCGCGCCGGGTGGCGGGCTACGAGCGTGATTCGGTCCTGGTCATACGCGCATTCGAGACGTGGACGCACCACGACGACGTCCGGCGCGCGATCGGTCATGACGGCCTTGCCGTGCCCGAACCCGCCGCGATGCGTGCGATGGCCGACCTGGCGATGGATTCCCTGCCGATCGCGCTCGCCGTGCGGGGAAGCTCGCGGCCGGGTATCACGGCGCGGATCGTGCTCGACGGCCCCGGCGGGGGCGAATGGATGGTCCCGTGCACGGCCGGCGAGATTCCCGCCGAACCCGTCGCCGTCGTGATCCGGGCATCGGTCGTCGACTGGTGCCGGCGCTTCGCGGACCGGATCGAACCCGGCGCATTCGCGTCCGCTGTCGAAGGCGACGCCGAGCTGGCGGGTGAGCTGATCGCTGCGGCCAGCGCCTTCGCCGGCTTGTAGCGGCACCGCCACCTGCTTTCCGGTCTTTTTCGCTGCGCCCGAAATATCCCCTCAAGTCGCCGGCTCGGGCGGCCGATAACGGCGTCGGGCGCAGGTATGTAGGGAGGGGTTTGCTGGTGGCGTCGATCTGGCTGTGGATCCGCACGAACGTCACCGGCGGCACGCGCGAGCTCCGCCTGGTCTTTCGCGAGGTCGACCCCGACTTCCTCGCGCCGCGCGTTGCGTCCCTCGTCTTCCTCGCCGGCGGACTTCTCGCTCTGGCCGCCGGCCTCCTGGTACCGGAGTTCGGTGGGGCGCCGTCGATCAACTCCATCGCCGCGGTCGCCGCGCTCTTCGGCGCGGTCGGGATCGCGCTGCCCTGGCAGCGCTGGGCTCCGAGTGCCCAACTCGCCATCCCGGTCTTCGCCTTCACGTTGTTCGCATGGGGCGGGGCGATCGCACGGGGAACGCCCGAGCCGTGGCTCGCGATGCTCCCGCTCCCGTTCGTGTTCGTCGGTATCACGCAACCGCCGGGTACAGCGACTTCGCTCGCACCCGTTGCCGCGCTCGCGCTCGTCACCGCGGATCGCTTCCGCTTCGACGCCACGGTCCTGTCGACGCTGGTGTTCGCCCTGCCGATGCTCGTGCTCGTCGGTGAGGCCCTCGCGCTCGCGCAGGCGCGGCGCGCGAACGCCGAAGCCCGTGTCGGGCGCCTCCTCGATGCCGTCCGAACGCTCGCGCACGTCGACGATCAACGCCGCGGCGCCCACCTCGTGGCATCGCTCGCGGCCGAGCTGCTCGCCGCGGACGCGGTCGCAGTTTTGCTTGCCGACCGGTCGAACTCGCGGCGCCTGCTGAATCGGGCGTTCTTCGGGCATCCCGCGCTCGCCGACGCAACCCCGTTGCTCGTCGACGCGCTGGGCGGCGGCAAGTTCGATCCCGAGAGCGCGCGCTTTGTCTCCGATCCCGATCGCGTACGCGCGCTCACTCCGACCGCGACGTGCGTGCGTGCGGTCGCGACCGTTCCGTTGCCGGGCGACGGCGCGGCGCCGATCGGCGTCGTCATCGCGATGTGGACGACGCCTCGGCGGCGCCTCCAGCCCTCGGCCCGCCAGGCGGCCGAGCTGCTCTCGGAGGAGGCGGGCCGGATGTTCCGCCGGCTCCAGGCCTCGGCCGAGCTCACGCGCGACGCCGAGACCGATCCACTGACCCAGCTCGCGAACCGCCGCACGTTCGCGCGCGCGCTCGCCACGATGCAGGACGGCGACGCGCTCGTCTTGGTCGACCTCGACCACTTCAAGGACGTGAACGATCGCTTCGGCCATCAGGCCGGGGACGAGACGTTGCGGCAACTGGCTCGCCATCTGCGCGCCACAGCCCGGCAGGTCGACTGCGTGGCCCGCTACGGCGGAGAGGAGTTCGCGGTGGTGCTGCCCGAGGCCGGCGTCGAAGGTGCCCAGGCGATGCTGCACCGCTTCCGCCGGGTGTGGGCGGCTCAGAACCCGACGACGACGTTCTCCGCCGGCATCGCGCGTCACGATCGGAGCCGCACACCGCGCGAGACGCTGCGGCGTGCCGACGCCGCGCTCTACGCGGCGAAGGCAGCCGGCCGCAACCGCGACATGCTCGCGCCCGAAGAAGACGCCGGGATCACGATCGCCGCGAGCTGAGCGGCCGCGACGACCCGTCGGCGGCTATGACGCCGGCGCCGCCGGCCCGCCGCCCGCGGCGTCGGAACCTTTCGCATCGCCGGCATTGCGCGCATCGGCGAGATCGCCGGCATTACCCGCATCGGCGACATCGCCGGCATCGGCGGCCGCATGGCTCGCCTCGATCTGCTTTTCGATCTCGGCGATCTCGGCAACCTTGGCGTCGATCTGCGCGGCCGCGTCTTCCGGTGCCTCGTTGCGCCGCTGCGCGACGACGAGCGCGCCGATGTCCTGGCAAAGTTCGCCGATCTTCTTTTGGAGCCGGACGTCTTCGATCTTCTCCTTCCCGACGGCCGTCGCGTGCTTGGCCTGATCGGCGGCCTTGCCGGCCGTCTCCTTCACCTTGTCGAGAAATCCCATGGCAACCTCCGAGCAGCGGGATGGAGGCGGCGAGGCTACCGGAGGGTCAGACCCTTGTAGCCGTCGGAGAAACCGGCCGCACGCAGGGCCGCTCCGTGCGCAGACGTTCGCGCCGGCTCGTCGTCGATGCGTTCGATCTGCACGCGGGTGAGCCTTCCTTGCTTGTGCGCTTCGACGAGTGCTTCCGCCCAGAGATCGATGGCGTGCGCGTCGAAGACGATGAGTACCTTGCCGCCGCGTTCCAGGAACGCCGCGCACGCGCCGTCGGCGAGCACCACGTACGCGCCGGCCGACCTCGACGGCCGGCCGGAACCAACGGTGCGCTCCGGCCATGGCAGCGCCGCACCGTACGGCTGGGCCGGATCGGTTGCCGCGAGGACGAGCACGCGGGTGGAGCTCTCGGCGTCGACGCTGCGTTCGGCGCGTAACCGGTCGACGGCTCCCGGCAGGGCGAACTGGGCCGCGCCGAGGCCCGCCACGAACCAGCCGCGGCGCGCCCGGCCCGACTCTTCGAGCGCGCGCAACACCGGATACACGCCCGCGAAACCGCCGGTCACGCCCTCCGCCTTCACGGCCTCGCGCGTGACGACGCCTTGACGGTCGAGCAGCTGGAGCGCCGACCCGTGCGAGCGTTCGGTGAGCGAGAGCTCGGGCTCGAGGAGAGTGGCGACGAGCGACCAACGACCCGCGCCCGCGGGCGGACCGAGACGCGTGAGGCGGCCCGGCTGTGGCCGCCTCACGGTGGGGCGGCGGGGCGAGGAACGCCGCGGCACGCGGAGAGGTCCGAGCGTGTCGTTGGTGACCTCCCCCGCCCACACGAGGTCCCAGAGGGCAGTGAGCACGACGCTCTCGTCGGCCGTGCCGCACGCGGCGACGAGGTCGGGCCAAAAGGACGCGCCGAAACGAATGAGCCGGTCGCGGATCGCGTCGTGGACCGCGCCGTCGGGTGCACCGTCGGGAGTCGCGGCCGTCGCGAGCAGTCGCACGCGGTCGCGGAAATAGAGACGCACCCGACCGTCGTCGGCGCCGAGCGCGCCGGCGCCGATCCAGACGAGCTCACCGGCCGCGCACAGCTCATCGAGCAGCGCC